>Ga0214473_10011671_pt1 | contig 10321 bp, 11 predicted proteins | sample RVTome_7_FD_203509 | JGI IMG/M metagenome (GOLD analysis project Ga0214473, IMG submission 203509) | Soil microbial communities from uranium-contaminated site in the Upper Colorado River Basin, Wyoming, United States - RVT98D197 | ecosystem: Environmental > Terrestrial > Soil > Contaminated >... | reverse complement strand
CCGATTCGCCGCGGGCTGCGGTGCACGCGCCCTCCGGCGTTGCCGCGTGGAAAATAGTCCAATTCGTCCATCGAGGCCCGGATGCGGCCAGCCGTTGCGGCGTTCACTTTCTGGGGGGAATTGAGGAAGCGCGACACGGTGGCGATGCTGACGCCGGCCCGCGCGGCAACGGTATAGATCGTTGACCTGCTCTTTGCCGGCGTGGTATGCTGCGGGCTTGAAAGCACTTTCATGAATATTCTTTCATCAAAGATTATGAAGAATTTACGGCCGGCTGTCAATCTTTTTCCGCTGACCTCGCTCTGGGACAAACTTTATCCGGGCGAGCAGAGAGTCCGCGATGGGCTCCTGCGGTTCCTCGCTTCCGCTCGCCACAGGCTGCCGGCGGGAACCGGAACGCCCTTCGATCCATCCGGGCTCGTGTACTGCTGTTACGGCGAAGCCTTTTTCTCCGAGTCGCACCCCACGGCCCTGGATGCCCTCGCCGACCAGCTCGAGCGCCTGCATTCCTTGGGCGTGCGCACTCTGTGGACGCTCCCCCTGCTCCGCTCGCCGGGACGCGACGGCGGATTCGACACCAGCGGCTACGAAGAGGTGGATGCACGCTTCGGCGGCAATCCCGCCTTCCTCCGGCTGCTCGAGCGGGCGCGGCAGGCCGGCATTCTGGTCGTGTTCGACGTGGCGGTCAACCACACCTCGGAGGACCACCCCTGGTTCATTTCAGCGCGCTCCAGCCGGAGCTCAGCGCATCGCTCCTGGTACCATTGGAGCGATGACGACCGGCGCTACGCGGGGGCCCCGCACATCTTTACGGGTCTGGTGGATTCGAACTGGAGCTGGTCGGCGGAGGCGGGCCAGTACTACTTCCATCGTTTCTATCCATTCCAGCCCGACCTCAACTACGCGGAGCCCGCCGTGACCGCCGCCATGTGCCGGGTGCTGGCCGGCTGGCGCATCGCCGGGGTGCAGGGCTTCCGCCTTGATGCCGCGCCCATGCTGTGGAAGAAGGAGGGCACCAGTTGCGAAGGCCTGCCGGAAACGCACCTGGTGCTGAAGATCTTCCGCGCGGCTCTGGACCTGCTCGGGGGCAATACGGTGCTCCTGGCCGAGGCCAACCAGCCAGCGGCGGCTCTCAGGGAATACTTCGGCGAAGGCGACGAGTGCAACGCGGCCTTTCACTTCCCGCTGCTGCCCCTGCTCTGGCAGGCGATGGTCGAGGAGAAGCCGGGCGTCCTGGTGCAGGCCCGCTTCCCGCAGCTCCCGCCGGGCTGCACCTGGTTCACTTTCCTCCGCTGCCACGACGAGCTCACTCTGGAGCTGCTCCCGCCCGAGCCGCGGACGAAGGTGATGCAGGCGCTCTGCCGGCAGCCCTCCTGGAGCTTCCGCGGCGGTCTGGGCATTTCGGGCCGCTTGTTCGAGCTGCTGGGCAGGGATCCGGACCGCACGGTCCTGGCCTTTTCCGTGCTGTTCTCCCTGCCCGGGACCCCCGTGCTGTACTACGGGGACGAGGCGGCCGCCGGCAACAACGAATCCTATTACCGGCAGAAGATCCGTTCCACGGGGTTCGACGACTCGCGGTTCCTGCACAGGGGACCCCTTGAGCCCGGGCACGCGGAACGGGCAGCCGCCAACCCGGACAGCCCAGCGGGACGGGTGCTGCGAGGGCTGCGCCGGATCATCGAGGCTCGAGCCTTGGTTCACGGTCTTGCCGAGGTCCCTCCTACCCTGGAGGCCAGTGGACCGGTCCTCATCGCCGAGCGGCGGGCGGCCGGGCGCACCCTGGTCGCCCTCAGCAACCTGTCCGCCAGGTCCGTCGAGGCGCGGGGACGCCTCCTGGCGCCCTACGAATGCCTCTGGGAAGTCAGCTAAAAAAGCACCCTCCCCGTCTGGGCGGGGAGGATGCGGTACTGCCCGATCGAAACTTCGCTTATAGCCAGAACAGGACCGAAGCGCCCAGCATGCCGGTGCTCTTGTCCCAGGCCAGGCCGCCGTCGATGATCAGACCGGTGATGTAGCTCAAGCCCACGGTCAACTTCCCCAGCTTGATGTCGGCGTTGGCTTTTATGTTGAAGCCGAACATGGCCGGATCGGCCGCGCCGCCGAAAACGTAGGTGAAGTTCGGGCCCGCGCCCAGGGACAGGCGCAGAATCAGCACGTCCAGCGCCAGACCGACGTCGGTGTACAGGTCCAGGGCCGTGGTGCCCCCCGCAAAGGTCAGCAGGCCGAGGGCCTCCAACTGCAGAATGCTGAACTTGAAGCGCAGGTCAGGGCCGAAACTAAAGCCCCCGCTGGTCAGCCCGGACGTGGTGACCTCCTGCCCGATCAGCACCGGGGAGTTGAAAAATGCCGCGCCGCCCAACCCCAGCTCCGCGAAAGAAAGCAGGGGGATCAGGCACAAGACCAGCACGATGAGAACGCGTTTGCTCATAAAACCTCCTCACGCGACCCGGTAGGGTCTGCCCACAATGTATCCCTCCGCCGGCCAACAATCCAGACAAATCACGGCGGGAGGCTCAGTCCAGGTTTTCGAAAAGCCGCAGGCGCGCATTGCGCCGGAAACCGGACACGTCGATCCGTCCCAGCAAGACCAGGGAGACAGCCAGCAGGACAGCCAGCAGAAGGAAGATGGCAATGTAGCCCCGCAGCGGCGAGAGGCGCCCCGCCAGGTCCCGGACCAGGCCGCCGAAAGTCGAACCGGCCACGCGGGAAAAGGCGCTGGCGATCCCCCACAGCCCGATGAAGGTCCCCTCCCGGCCGGCGACGGTCATGTCCATCATCAGCGACATGTTGGCGATCGTAGACAGGCCGGTGCCCAACCCCAGCACGACCGTCCCGGCGTAGAACACCGGAAGGCTGCCCAGCAGCCCGCTGGCCGGAAGGACCAGCAGGGCGGCCAGCGCGGCAGCGCCGCCCAGATAGGCGATGGTCCTTTTGCCCAGCCGGCGCTCCAGCGCGGCGCCCAGCAACATGGCGGCCAGGAAGCTTCCCCCCCAGATGGCGGTCAGCCGGGTGGACTGGGCGATGGGCAGGCCCAGCACCTCCCCAGCGAAGGGTTCCAGGATCAGGTCCTGCCCGAACACCGCCGAAAGCAGGAGCAGCAGGTATACGAAGAAAAGCCGGACCTGCGGATTGCTCACCGCGCTGCGCAGGACAGGTCCCCAAGGCTCGCGCCGGCGCTCTGCACCGGCTGCGCTGCGCGGCTCCAGGCCGACCAGGCCGACCAGGCCGATCAGCAGGGCGACCACGGCCACCAGGGCGAAGGAGCGGGCCAGCATCGCCGGGGAGTAGGGGTCCAGCAGCCGTCCCAGGCCGAGGGAGGTGCCGATGATTCCAGCGATCATCAGGAACCACATGATCGCCAGGCCGCGGCTCCGCCGGCTCTCGCCGAAAAGCTCGGCGGCCAGGGCCAGGTAGGACACGGCGGCCAGGTTGTAGCCCATGCCCCAGGAGCCGAAGGCGGCGGCCGCAACGGCCAGTCCCAGCCAGAACCGGCCGGCCAGCAGGTAGGCGCAGTACGGCGCCGCCGCCACCCCCGCGGCGCACAGCAGCAGCCCGGCCAGGATATACGGGCTGCGGCGCCGGCCGCCCAGGGGGTGACGGTCGGAAAAGGAGCCGATGGCCACCTGCAGGGGGCTGAAAAGGTAGGGCAGCGAGGCCAGCAGCACCACCAGCGTGGCCGACAGGCCCAACTCCTTGATCATGACCCGGTTCAGGGTGCTGTTGATCGGAACCAGGGTCATGGCCACCGCCATGTGCAGCAGGCCGATCTGGATCGCGGCGCGGATCATAGGGGCTCAGCTTGCCGCAAACACCCTCTCCGCGGCAAGCTGGCCGCCGGCCTCGCGGATCAGAAGTACCCGATCAGGCGGCCCAGGGTGAGAACCGCCAGCCAGGCCGCCAGCGAGAAGGCGGCGGCCGCGCGGGCAGGCCCCGGCGGGCCGCCGGCCGGTGCCCTGGCCGAGAGGAGACGCATCCCCAGCGTGCCGGCTACGGCCAGCAGCAGGAGAAGCATCTTGGAGACGAACAGACCTGAGCGGGCGTAAGCGCTGGCCCGGGGGCTGAAGAGCAGAAACCCGCAGGCCACGGCCAGCAGGAATCCCGCGTCAGCCGTGCGCGAGAGCGCCTTTCGCCACGGATCCAGGGGTATGGATTTCCAGGCCCCCAGAATCCGCAGGCTCAAGGGGACGCTGCCGCCCACCAGCAGGGCAACGAGCCATTCCGCCAGCACGTTCCGTCAGTCTTTCAGGATTCCCGGTCGGGATACAGGTTGTAGCTCACCCCGCCGATCACGACGCGCTCGGCTTTGACCAGACGCTCTCCCGCGCGCGCGGAACGATGCCCGTGCACGGTGATCCACACGCCCTTGGCCAGCAGGGAATCGCTCAACCCCGCGTCAGTGTTCCGGTACGGCTGGCCCACCTCCACCACCCAGCGCTCCTCCCCCACCTGGATATCCACCTCCCCGTGGGGATAGCCCAGGCGCACCTCCACGATCCTCCCCGATACCTCGAACTCCTCGTCCACGGCCCAACCCCAGCCATGATGCGCCCAGGAAGGCTGGGAAAGCAGCAGCATGGCAGCCAGCGGCAATGCGTATCGCTTGAACATGCTCTAAAGATGCGCCGCCTCAGCCGGAGGGGCCAGGGCTTTTTCCGGCTCAGGGCCTGGCGACCCGGTGCAGTCCGCTGAGCACCTCGACATACCTGGGCTCGAAGCTGATCTCGTTGTTGATCCTCTTCCTGCCGAACACGCCGGCCGCCGTGTCTCCGCAGCGCTCGATGGAAGGGTTGTCCCGGGCCACGCCTTTGAGGGTGACCGTGCCATCGTGCACCTCGATCTCCAGGTAATGCACCGGCAGCCTTTGCTCGAACAGGATCGACACGAAGGCCTTCTGGACCAGGTAGAGCTGCTCCACCTTGCTCCGGGCCCCTTCCCGCCTGGCGGTGATTTCACCGCTGGCCAGGGTCCTCAGGATCAGGTCGGCGGCCCCCCTGGGCGAAAGCTGGTGGGTGTTGATGACCAGGTCGTACAGATAGGGGGAATCCCAATCGGCGTGGAAAAGGAAACGGTGGAATCCCGAACGCTCGTTGTCCGAGTGCTGCGCCAGCAGCAGCGCCTTGCGCAGGTCCTTCCCGGTCTCCTCGCCGAGCTTCCGGACCCGGTCCTGCAGCGGCGCCGCAACCCGGATTTTCAACACGCCCGGGACCTCGGCGAACATCAGCTGCCCACCCCGGCCCAGGATGACGCATTCTCCCTGCCGGGCGAACTCGTAGCTGGCCAGCTTCAGGTAATGCAGGTACCTTTCCTTGCCCGAAGACAACCGGTGCCACAGGTCCGGCCTGCGCTCGTTGAAGGTTTCCACCACGGCCTGGGGGAAACCCTTTTCCACGAGCAGCTGTTCCACCCGGGAGTTGTCCAGCATTCTCCAGCCCAGCTCCGCGGCCAGCAGTCGGGTGATCTCATCCCCGCCCGACCCGTATTGCCTGGATATGGTCAGCATGGCTGCACCTCCCACTATCCTAGAGCATAGGAGCGGGCAGGCCGGCCTCCAAGCATGGATTAACAGGTATAAACCTTGTATGCCAACCTACATGCCCCCTGGGCTGCGGCCCTAGGGGCTGCGGCTCTAGGGGTTTCAGCCCAGCTCGTAGCGCAGGAAGGAGGAAAGGTTCACCTTCTCGTTGTCGATGCCCAGCTTCTTGCGGATGTTGTGCCGGTGCCGCTCCACGGTCAGGAGGGAAATGCGCAACAGCTCGGCGATCTGCTTGTTGGACAGGTCATTGCGGATCAGGTTGCAGACCTCCACCTCCCGGGGACTGAGCCTGACCCGCTCGTCGCTAACCTTGCTGGAGAAGGAGGAGGTGACGTCCTCGAGGTTCTGGCGGACCACGTGCAGGTAGGTCTTCCAGTCCTCCGGCGGGGTTTCCGAGCTCTGCATCTTGCCCAGCAGGGGCAGGACCGTGAGCTCGATGTTCATGCGCATCTGGTCCTGGAGGGCTTTGCGCTCCAGCTCGACCTGGGAGATGATCTCCTTCAGGGCGATGTTCTTGTTCTGCAGCTCCGCGGCCTGCTCGCGCAGCGCGTGCGTGGTGCGCCTCAGGGAGATCTCGGCCTCCTTCTTCTCGATGATCGCCCCCAGCAGCTCGGCGATGGCCTTCAGGAGCTGCTTCTCCTCTTCCAGGAACATCGCCCGGGCGGGCCGTGAGCCGCCTTCCAGGCAGGACACCTCCACGAAGCCGCGCGGACGCTTTCCCACCTCGATGCTCTCCCGCAGTGCGGTGCTACGGGGCGAATAGTTCTGCGAGCGGTATTCTCGCCCACCGTAGGACAGGCGAACGCCGGTCCGCTCCGGATATTGCCAGGCCTTGGGGATCACCCGGATGATCTCCCGCAGCAGCCTTTCCAGGCTCAGGGAGCGGTGGCTGAACAGCTTCGAGATGTCGTAGAGGCAGTGCAGCTCCTTCATCCGCTCGATCAATGCCCTTCTCTGGCCGGAAGGTTTCTTCATTTGAGCCTACATATGGAAGATCCTGCGTATGTCATCGCGCGTCGCCTTCAGCCGGTACTGGACGTAGAGCAGCAGCCCGACCAGCGGCAGGAGGCAGCCGAAGACCACCAGCGACCAGCTCAGCCGGAACTCGCCGGATGAATACAGGTTGACCACCGCCTCCAAACCAGGCACGAACAGGCCGGCGCCGGCCAGCACTGCGGCCAGCATGGCGAAGAACCTCGCCCTCCAGGCCCGCGCCACCGCCCAGACCAGGGCGGCCAGCGCCCCGGCCAGCACCGTGAGCGGCAGGGCCAGGGTCGGCGCCCAGGGCCTCCCCGGCGTCAACAGGTCCAGGGCCAGGAGGAACAGGGCCAGCACCGCGGTCCCGGCGGCAAGCAGAAGCAGCCTGTGCCGGCGAAGAAAAAGCAGCAGCGAGGCGGCCGCCCAGAGGAAGGCAACCGAAACCAGCGGGTAGCGGGCCCAGGTTACGGCCATGCTGTAGGCGAAGTCGGCCACCAGAACCACCGCGGCGCCGGTCCCGGCGAACAGCGACCAGATCTCCCAAAGACGCTGGCGGGTCAGGGGAACGGAACGGCGCCCATGAGTCGCTCCGGAGGCGGAAGGCTTCGTCTCCCCTTCAGGCGCCCCCTCCAGGAGCGGCGCCCGGCAGAGAGGACAGCGGCCCGCCGCCTCGTCGATCTGAACTCCGCAGTTGCGGCAGACAGTCATAAGCTCTCAACCTCCGAAACACGTACCGTGATGCCGCTGCCGGCAAGCGTCGTGAAGAAGAGCCTCTCCAGCTCGCGGCTCTCCACGATGCTGCTGAAGGTCACGGCCAGCTCATCCTGGTAACTGATGACCGTGCAGGTCTTTTTAGTCGTCCGCCCGGGCGACATCACGATTTCGAAAGACTCGACCTGATCCGCCATCTCCGCGGGCAGCTCGACCCTGCCCAGGTTGGAAAGCACCCCGGAATAGATGCGGGCCGAAAGGTGATGATACAGCCAGCCCAGGAAGATGTCCTTCACGAACAGCGGCGTAGCCCGGATGACGGGCCTGAGCTCCGCTCCCACGTTGCGGGTGATCTGCCGGCTCAACTCCCGCCGGTCCACTTCCAACTGCATGCTGTGGTGCACGCGTTGCACGAGCTCTTCCAGGCTGTAGGGCCCCAGGCGCATGTCCGCTTCCGGGGATACATACAGGGAGAAATTGCGCATCGTGACGGAGGGAAAGAAGCGCCGCATGTTCACCGGCACCTCGAGGCGCACGACGGAGCTGGAGGGCCTGCCGCCGTCGCGAACCTCGGCCTCGTACAGCCGGCCCAGGCAGAACATGTACAGGCCGGTCAGGTATTCCGTGAGGGTGACCCCCTCCTCCCTGGCCAGGGCGAGCATCCGGGAGGCCGGCATTCTCCCGGTGAGGATCCGCCAGTAACGCTGCCGCGGAGGCTCCTCGGCGAGGTGGTAGGCGGCGGCGTAGCCGGCCGGTCCCGGCCCGCCCCTGCCGAAGTGCTTGCGGTGGCCGTCCTCGGCTTCCTGCGGATCGGCGCTCTCCCGGGGATCCAGAAGATCCGGCCGCCTGGCGACGAGGATCCCGCACCGCCGCAGGTACTCCGCCAGCAGCGAGCTCAGAAAACGCAGGGCTCCTGCGCCGTCGGTCAGTATGTGGGAGAACTCCACCGCGATGGTCCGCTGCCTGGCGCGGACGCGCAGCAGGTGCCCGGTCCTGCCCGGTTCCGGCATGGCCGCCAGCGGCGAGCCGTCCAGCAGCTGCACCCGGGGCGTGTCCGCGTGCCGCTGCAGGTAGTACCAGAACAGCCCGCGCCGCAGGTGGACCTGGTAGTAGGGGCAGCGCCGCACGAGCGCGTCCACGGCCTGCTGCAATGCGGACAGCCTGATCGGCGCCCGCAGCCTGGCCGAAAGGCGGAACACCGCGGGGGACAGCTTGGAGGAGGCGGTGGGGTATATTTTCGCGGCGTTGTCCAGGGGCAGCCAGGACGGGTCCGGCGGGGAGCTGCTCAAGCGGGATCCGAGCCGCGGGGCTGGAAGGCCTGCATATACGAAAATCATAGCAGGTCGCCCCAAGGATCCGCAAGGCGGGGGAAGGCGATGCCCGGTCGTGGCGACCCTGGGGTGCCACTTCGGCCCGCCGGCGGGGTTGCAGTGGCATGAAGAAAACAACGATCCTGATCGGCCTGCTGCTGGCGGCGATGTCCGCGGCCGCCTTCGGCGAAAGCTTTCGCCTGGGGACCAGCGTCGGGGCGGAGCTGTTGGACCGCCCCACCTTCGAGTCGATCCAGCAGGAGTTCGACGAGGGTACCAACCTGCTCTCCGGGTTGTACTGGGAAGTGCTGCGGGACCACCTGGGCTTCGGCATGACCTACCTGGTGGACTTCCAGCGCCTGGACTCACCGTACCCGGAAATGGAATACCTCTGGTTCGTCGACTGGGTCGGCTCCTTCGACCTGCGCTATCACTTCTTCGAGGATTTCTTCCTGGATCCCTTCCTGGAGGCCGGCCTGGGCAGCGCGGGGCGCGTGGACATCAGCTCCTACGAGGAGAACGGCCTGCCGGGGGTGGAGGATCCGCTGCAGCTGTCGCTGTTCGGGCAGGTGGGCGGCGGACTGGCCTTCCGGCTGTCCGGGCTGCATCTGGGGGCCCGCCTGCTGTATCGGGTCTTCAACAGTGTTCCGCCGGCCACCGAGTTCCAGCCCTATCCTCTGAAGGGCTTCCGCTTCGACCTGTTCGGGGGCTTCAGCCTCTAAGGCGTTAGCCTCTGAAGCGGAGGGTCAACGGGCGAGCAGCTCGCGGAGGGAGCCGTACACCCTCTTGTCGCCCGGAAGCCGGATGTTCCAGTTGGCCGTGTTGGAGGCCGGGTGGACCAGGCGGGTGATGGCCGGAATCCCGGCCGCGGCCGCCTGGTACCGCCGGTCCTCCTCCCGGAAGGCGATGAAGGTGAAAATGCGCGCCAGGTCCGCGGAACCCTTGACCGTGCTCAGGTGCAGCCGCTTGTGCTCCCGCTGGGCAGCCGGAAAATTCTTGTTCACCAGCGAGATCAGGATGAAGGCCTTGAGCTGCTCCTGCCGGCCCAGCAGCTTCAGGAGCTCCGCAGCGGGCTCGGCGCACACGTACAGCCAGGCGTTTTCCTTCGGGTAGACCACGACGAAATCGAAACCCAGGCCGTGGTAGATGTCCTTCACCACCGCCGGCACCGGCTCCTTCTGCTTCGCGTACCACCACCAGGGCACCACCGGTTTGGCGGAGCTGGCTTCCACGACCTTGCAGAAGCCCGCGTCCGGGTGGATGCCGCGCGTGGGCAGCTTCCCGTCCCAGTGGGCGGGATTGGTATTGGCGATGACCTTGATCTTGGCCAGGTTCTTGTAGGGGTCGTCGCCGATCAGGTGGGAGAGAAGAAAAGCCCGAAGGTGCGGGTAGAACTTCTGGTCCATGCTCCGGATTATATCCCGTTTCGCACGGAATGGAAGGATAGGTGCTCAGCGCGCCTTCAGGGCGGAGCCGCCCAGATAGGCCTCCTGGATGCGGGCATCGGAGCGCAGCTCGCCGGCGGTTCCCTCCACCGCAATGCGCCCGGTCTCCAGCACGTAGCCGCGGCTGGCCAGGGTCAGGGCCTGCTGGGCGTTCTGCTCCACCAGCAGGATGGCCACGCCCTGGCGGTTGATCTCCTGGATGATCCGGAAGATCAGACCCACCAGGATGGGGGCCAGCCCCAGGGAGGGCTCGTCCAGCAGCAGGACGCGCGGCGCGCTCATCAAGGCCCTGCCGATGGCCAGCATCTGCTGCTCCCCCCCGGAAAGGGTGCCTGCCAGCTGCC
>Ga0214473_10011670_pt1 | contig 10321 bp, 9 predicted proteins | sample RVTome_7_FD_203509 | JGI IMG/M metagenome (GOLD analysis project Ga0214473, IMG submission 203509) | Soil microbial communities from uranium-contaminated site in the Upper Colorado River Basin, Wyoming, United States - RVT98D197 | ecosystem: Environmental > Terrestrial > Soil > Contaminated >... | reverse complement strand
TATAGGCATCTTCCACCATTACCCCGTTGATACCATCTTGTAAGTAGTCAATTTCTGGACTGTGCAGAGGAACGCGGGTAGTGACTAACGGTGTTTCAAGCGCAAAAGCATCTAACACGCCTAGGCCAACAAGACCGGGCATAAGAAATAGCTTTGACACGGCAAAAAATGGTACTTTTTTATCGTCAAATTTCGGACCAATATAGTGGATCCATGCATTTTCAGTAGCGGCCTGCTGGATGATCCCGGCGTCCGTACCAGAACCGATGAAGATCATTTCAAAATCAACTATCTGCTGGCGAACGAGAAATAGGGAATGGAGCAAAAACCCTAGGCGCTTTTCCGGGTACATCCCACTTGCATAGATGCATACGTGCTCGCTTTGGATACCCAGTTCCTGCCGTATCATGTCGATATCCTCCTCTGTGAGAGTCTGGAATATCTTTGTCAAATAGCGTGTGTCAATCGCGTTCTGGACTGAGGTGATACGTTCCGGCGGATAACCCAATTGCCGCACGATGCCAGCGCTCAAGTCATTGTAAGCAAACCACCAATGCACACGGGTAGAAACCAGCTTTTTTATCCTTTCAGCCAACAAGCTGGCAGATGTCTCTTGAAGATTTTTTCCATGCCCCCAAAATGCCATTTTACGAAGACCAAGCATGTTTTGCAGCAATAAAACATAATTTATGAGCAGTTTACTAGCCTGCTCTACGATCACAAGGTCAACATCTTTCAGCCTGCCTAGGACTGGCTGCCAGTAAAGCTCACGCCCGCCAAATTCCCAGATACGGTTTGGGATTTTGATTGCCCAGGGAATCTCAATACTATCCATTTTCAACGCGTCCTTGTGGCCAGGTTGCCCGTAAAGAAGTAAAAACTCAATATCCAGCTCTGCCAGCCTTTCCCGCATCATTTCATAGAAACGACGACGATATTGTGGAATTGTTCTGTAGACAATGGCAACTTTCCGCATCTATTGAACTTTCAAGAAGTTAGAATTTATAATCGCTGCGCGAGAATAAACATATCGGCTTCGGCATACAATTGCTGATTCAACAGATATCTGATGCTGGATCTTTTATGTGGCCAAAATAACTTTATGATTTCTTTTGCAATTGTATAGAGATCGGAGCTTAACATGGGATACTTCCTTATTTCTACAATCTCAAATCCACTTCTTTTCAGAATATCCACAACAATTTTTTCAGTTCCAAAACTCAAGTGATCTGGTAAGTAAAGGGGCCGAAAATGGATTCCTGGCGCGAAATTCGCTGTATCACCGGTTTCGATAAAGAGCTTTCCGCCAGTTTTTAAATTCTTTTTTATAGATTCAAAGAACTCGACTGGATCAGGTAAGTGTGAATATACGTTGAGTAAGGAAATAAAATCGTATTCATCAACATGTTGATTCAAGTCGAAGTCGCTGACATCCAACCCTTTTTGACGAGCTGACTTCTGTTTATCAATGTTTGGTTCAAGTCCTTTTACAATCAGCTTGCCATTGCTCACCTTACTTAGTGCGAATAGCAGCTCTCCATGTCCGCATCCAATATCCAACCAACTTTGATAGTCTGCCTGCAATTCTTTTTCAAAGAATTGGGTAAGTATCTTCAATAATTTGCTTGCTCTTTGAGGGCTATAGTGGCCAGTTACCTTAAATGTAGTCTCTCCTCTATGCCTGCCAGTCTTGTGCGCCTGTTTGATTTCTTCATCGTTAGGACGTGGATTGACATATAAGAGTCCACAAGTATTGCATTTAACCAATGTATAACCGTTTTCAGAGGCAAAGAAGGTGCTTTTATCAGACTTACAATTGTAACAGGCGACAATCTTCATAGCGACGATCCTGGTCGTTTCTTGGTATGACAGGCCGATTCTGCACCGTTTCATAGGAGCGATAGTGTTGTGAGATCATTTGCACGGACCTACTATTTATTCGTCTAAAACATTCCGGTAGGTATTCTCGAGTTTCATTCCTTGTTGAAGAGCACTAAACTCCGTTTCAACATGCTTTCTTCCTGTACTGAGCATTTTGTTCCATTCATCCGAATTTTCAATCAGCCATTTTATCTTATTAACCAAGCCTGTCACATCGCGCTCTTTTACTAACCAATTCTCAACTCCATACTGAACGACCTCCGGGATATCACAATGCAGTGTACTGACAACTGGCATGCCCGTCGCCATCATATCAATTATTGAGACAGGCGCGCCACCCTCAGTATCCCCATCAGATGCAGTTACACTTGGCGAGATAAAGACATGGTGTTTGTATGCCTCATCAAATAATACTGAATAGGGTTGAAACCCCAATAATCTGGTTTTAGGTCCGAGTCCACTTCTGTCAATAATTCCTAACATAAGTTGTTTCTCTTTTTGGCTTCGCTGCTCAGAATTCGAATCTCCGATAATGGAGATCTCCAAGCGCAGTTCATGTTGCACTTGGGCAAGAGCTTCAAGCGCATAGGGGATGCCCTTCTTCTCCCGAAAGCTTGACGCGATAAGAACACGTAAAGGCTCGCCATTATGCCACTGTCGCGGCTTGTACGGAATTTTTTCAATTTCAATGCCTAAGTGATGAACTCTGACCTTTTCTTGTGGACAACCTAACTTAACCAGTTGCTGGGCCATATGAGGACCTTCACAGAGAAATGCATCGGCTTGATCGAAAAGTTCCCCGTAGCGCGACAGCCATTTTTTATTCTGGGTAGGCAACATGTTGACATCATATCCATAAAAAGTGACAACATGCCGAACACCTGCCCGGCGCACGGCATCCAAATTCATCCAGCCAATATCACCAAAGTGAGAGTGAATAATATGAGCGTCCGTTTTTCGTGCGATAGAAGTTAAGAAATTCAAGGAATGCCCTAACTCCAGCTTGCGCAAACCTCTTTCCCAAAAATATCGTAATCGCGAAACATCCTGCAAACTGTGAATATTCGGTACAGCAAATTGATCGAGATGTTCCGTACGTTCACAAACTACGTGAACTTCAACAGCTTCAGGCAGGTATTTTACCTGGTTATACATCCATGTTTGAGTCTGTGGAAGCCAGACAGGGAAGCTATGAATTGCGACGATCTTATCCGGAGTCATGTAACTTCCTCCTGTTCAATCCAGTCAAATCCCATAGTTCTTTGAGCTGCTCTCGATTCGTCAGCCAAGTTGCAGCAGTATAAATAGCGACGCCTAGGATCACAGACAGTAGCAGAATAATAACATCAGGCAACGAAGAAGGAAGAATCATGATGAACAATACAAGCATAACAAACATCAGGCCGCTGTTAAGAAAGGACGATCTCAATACTCTAAGCAACTGGACAAATTTTAGATCAACTAATCGGAAAGGAATCCAGAAACTGGGGTAGGAAAGAAGGAAAGAGGCGATGGCATAGGCTACCGCCATGCCTACGATGCCCCAGCGCAATCCGGCCAGAAAAGCGATTACCACGAGCGTTCCAGATCCAATACCCCAGCGGAACATCCAATCTGTCCTTCCCTTGACCTGATAAATTCCGCCAACAGTTGCTCCTACCGATTGAATCATTCCTACCGGAGCAAAAATCATGATCAACAGAATGACGGGCCGCCACGTTTGTCCAAAAAAAGTCAAAACAAATGGCTCTGCCAGAGCCAAGAGACCGGTCATGAGCGGAAATGTAATTAAGGCAATCGCTCCAATCACCTTCAAGTAGGCAGAGGCAAAACGGCGATTATCATCCTGCATCGTTGAAAGAACAGGATACATTACTCTTCCGATAACCGCAGTTATATTTTGAAGCGGAAATAGAAGGATTCGGTACGCCAACGTATAGTATCCTAAATCCTGCGCACCCAGGTAGCGACCGATCAATAAATAGTCTGCATTGCGCGCAAAATAGTTAAAAATACTATACCCAGTAAGATTCAAGCTAAAACGACTAATCGCTCTGACTTCACTCCAGCGGAAGGCCCATTGGGGCCGCCAAGAGCTTAAGAGCCAAAGCAAAACCGTGGCGACAATAGCCGTCGTCAAGGATTGAAACACCAGACTCCATACGCCTGCATCCGCGAATGCCAATCCAATCCCTACAATCGCGCCCACAAGGACCGATGCCGTCTCCAATTTTGCCAATGAGTTAAACGATAATGAACGTTCTAACAAAGCCTGATGCAAGATACCAAGACCGGAAATGAAGAAACTCATTGAAAGGACCTGCAGAACGGCGACCACTCGTAGTTCACGATAAAGCAATCCGCCGAATGGCGCAATAAGGAACAAAACGATCATCGCGAGCGCACCAAAACCCGCATTCACCCAAAAAATGCTGGAGAGGAGCGCCTCAGAAAGTTCCTTTCGTTGGATAACAGCAGCAGCGGTACCCAGGTCCTTGAAAATGTTTATGAACCCGATCACCACCATTGCCATTCCTACCAGACCAAAATCTGAAGGGGAGAGCAAACGGGCCAGGATAATAGTAGTAAGCAACTGGGTTGCCTGACGCCCGACCTGTGAGATCGCCGACCATTTGATCCCAGAGACAGCTTTCTGTTTTAAGGCTGTCATGGGTGCTGCACATAATTTATCATATGCATACTGTTATTGTTTTATCCAGTACCTACAATCATGATTGACGTGAACCATAAATGCAGTAATCCTCTGCTTTTCCCTAAATTCATCTACTGCCTTTTTACAGCCCTCATATGTACCATAGTCATCGATGATCACGAATCCGCCCGGAACAACTTTATCATATAAGAACTCCAGGCAGATCTTTGTTGAGGCATACCAATCTGCGTCCAATCGAAGGATAGCGATCTTCTCAATCTGATCTTTACAGACCGGCAAGGTTTCCTGAAACCAGCCTTCATAATAATGCAAAAATCTCTTGTCGTAACCTATTTTATTTTCCAACAACTGCTTAACTATTTCCACCGTACCATGTCCGCCATGAGAATTGTAAACGCCATGCACTGGTCTCAGTCTTCCTTGTAGCGATCCCTTTTCAATCCCTGCTAATTCAGAAATTTGATTGATAGCGTAATCCCCATCAACGAGCGGATCAGGTTCACATATATCATCAAAGGCATCAAACATATGCATATCACGCTTTTTCTGGCTAAATCTAATATTAGCCAATGCCATCAATCCCATAACTCCTCCCTTCCAAACACCACATTCCACAAAATCCCCATCAATATGGTTCAGCTCGCAATGCCTAACTTGTTGAAAAAGCGTAACTAGGGGTTCATCAGAAACCATGGTATTTTGTCGCACGAAAGCGATAGCTTTCTGTGCAGCCTTCTCATAATCATATCCATAGTCAACCTTCCTCATATCATATCCAAGGAATTTAATAAGGCGTTTTATTAATATTTTCATCAGACACATCCATTTTCTTAGCAACTACCATATACATCCAAGTCCATTTTTCCGTTTTATCAATTTTATCCAAACCATATGATAAAGCTTGAATAAATAATCCCGCAATATCGATGAGATGTAGCCAGCGTAATGGCCCCCGATTCAATCGATAAATATTGTAGACAAACAGTTGTCCAAAAGTGACCCAAAAGCCCGAAAGCGCCTTAATTTCAACTATCTCAAACCCCACTTTTTCAAATAAATATTTTATTCCGTACTTGCTGTACCTATAAAAATCTCGTGGTTCCTCATGTAAATGCCAGATGAATGGAATACTATAAATTGCATACCCACCAGGCTTGAGTACTCGAAAACATTCATGCAGGGCTACCTCCGGCTCTTCCAAGTGTTCCAAGACGGCCGTGCAAATAGCTGAGTCAAAGAACTCATCGTCAGCGGGAATAACATAGGCAGTTCCAAACAAGTCGATTTGCGACTTATCGTGAAGTGTCTCTTCATGATCAACGCCAATATGCTCGGTAACATAAGGAGCAAGTAGATTCTTATAGGGCTTTGTACCACAGCCTATATCAATGAGACGGCCTTGGAGGTAAGAAGTAGCACAATACTTAAGCTCTCGGTCATGGATATGATTTATAAGAATATTTTTGGTTTCGTGTGCCATTGCTGTAATTGCTCTAATCAAATTTTTCGCCTATAGATATATTCATAACTTTGGCCCACTGGAGAAAGGAGAGATTCTTGCGCCCTTTCTTTATCTCTTTGATATTTATACAGCCATCAATTGTTTTCACTGACACACTATCTTTTCCTACATCTACTATTGTTCCACTTTCAACGCGTACACCATTGGTGAGATTTCTATTTGATTTTGTTTTGTACGATGAAGCGAAAATCACCTTCTTACCCTTGAAGAAACAAAAGGCTCTGCCTGTCCTAATAAGATTATAGATTTCTTCTGAGGTGTGTATATGCCAGAATACTCGCCCATGAATCTCTCTATCATTTCTGTAGTAAGTTGCATCTTCAGCCCTTTGTGGTCTAGCCTGCGTTGTTTGCATCTCAAAGAATATTTGAACCTCTCTGACTAATTGATGAGTATGCTTAATAATCATTTCATACAACTCAAGATAGGTACAGTCTTCAATGGGAAACGATAATTGTGCAATGATATCGCCGTCATCTATGCTTTCCGTCATGAAATGAGCAGTGATGCCACCTTCTCTCTCACCGTTCACAATTTGCCAGAAATGCGGATGAGCACCGCGATATGCTGGTAGTAATGCTGGATGGAAATTAACAGCTCCTAATTTCGGAATATCGAGAACATATTTTGAAAAGATCTGAGGGTATGCCGCTGATATAAACAGATCTACGTCGAGTTCCTTGAATCTTTGGATAGCATTCTCACTATTCACATCGAAAATTTCCCATAGTTCAATATGCCTGAAGCGCAATAATTGCCGAACATCTTTAAGTTTTCGATACGCTGCCAACAATTTGACAACCCATCTCACGACGATTTTAACTACAAGAAACAGATAATTATCACGGCGAGGTTCGTAATACACTTTGCCACCCAAATTCCTGTGAAAAATCTTCCATCTTTCTTCGGTACCAATGATAACAACTTTAACATCAAACTCGTTGATTAAAGGTGTTAAGTGAGCCAATCCGTAGGGGGATTTATGACCGCAGAAGAATGCTATCTTTACTCCCATTACTGCAGAACCTCCATTACAAGTTCAATCGCATCAACCGTGTTTCGATTCTCAATCTTATCAAAAGTGAAAAGACGATCTCATTCAATTTTATTTCACAGCAAAAACAACTCAAAAAATTGGCCATAGGACAAATTATAGTCTGCATGGTCATTCGTTTGTATTTCAACCTCTTTACAAGATTCTAAGAACTTGGACATAGAGTAAAAAGATGCTCCCGACAATGTCGGGAGCATCTTTATCCACTTGTTTACCTTACTTCTTCTTACCCCTCCGCACAGCCGGAGCCTCCGTCATCGCAGGAGCAGGAGCCTTCGAGCGCATCACAGCCCAGGCTAGCACCCCAAGCAAAACGACGGCAATTGCCCAAACGCTGATCTTGACCGCAACAGGCAGGCCGGGACTCGCATACTGCACGACAATTGGAGCAATGATCACCGACACGAGGTTCACTACCTTGATCATCGGGTTGAGTGCAGGGCCGGCCGTATCCTTGAACGGATCACCAACCGTGTCACCCACCACACCGGCTTTGTGACGCTCAGAGCCTTTGCCAGTATTCTTCTTCAAATCCCTGGGCTCGTCCTCGATCAACTTCTTGGCATTATCCCAGGCGCCACCCGAGTTATTGAGGAAGACAGCCAGCAACTGACCGGAAACGATGATGCCTGCCAGGAAGCCGCCGAGGGCTTCCACTTGCAGGGTCAAACCGACCACGATCGGGGTCACGACACCGAGCAACGCCAGCGAGACCAATTCCTTCTGTGCTGCATCGGTGGAAATGCTAACAGCCTGCCTGTAATCGGGCTTGACCTTACCTTCCAACACACCCAGTTTGAACTGCCTGCGGACCTCCATCACGATCAACGCCGCCGCGCGAGCCACAGCCTGGATGGCGAAGGAGGAGAACAACCACGGCAGGGCACCGCCGATGAGCATGCCAACAAATACCTGCGGAATGTCCACGCGAATACCAATCGCCTGAATCTGTTCAGCGACTGGAACGCCAAGGCTTGTCTGTGCACGAGACACATCCACAAGGAAGGAACCGAAAAGTGAAACCGCCGCGATCACCGCAGAACCAATCGCCACACCTTTTGTAATCGCTTTCGTCGTATTGCCGACCGCATCAAGATCAGCCATGATCTGCTGGGCTTCCCTGGTTGCCTTGTCCGTCTTGCCAGACCAGGCCATCTCGCCAATACCATTCGCATTGTCAGAGATCGGACCAAAAGAGTCCATCGCCACGTTGTTACCCGTGAGGGTAAGCATGCCAATACCGGTCATCGCGACACCATACAGCACGAACGTCGCACTATCCGCGCCTTTCACACCGGGAATGGTTCCAAAGATAAAGATGGAGGCGACAATCGTCATAGCCAGCACGAGGACAGACCAGACGGAGGATTCAAATCCGACCGCAACGCCCTGCAAGATAAGAGTAGCGGGTCCTGTATCCGCGGCGTTCTTGATATCGTTCACGGGTGCGGCATGTGTGCCAGTGAAGTATTCGGTCAGGCGGTCAATCAAAATGGCAAGCAGGACCCCAACACCTACAACCGTCGGCAAACGCCACCAACCGCCCCATGCACTCATTTCAGGGGTATTCAAATATAAGAAACCCGCAATGAAGAACAACGCGGCCGAAATCACAGCAGAGGTCAGGAAGCCGCTGAATATTGCCTTCATCGCATCTTCGCTTTTACCAGTCTTACCGGCTCTAACAAAGTACGTGCCAATGATGGACGAAAGCACACCGATGCCGCGCACCATGAGCGGGAAGATGATCCACTCAAGCTGGCCGGTAATGTGCCAGAGAGCGAGACCAAGGATAAGTCCCGAAACGATCGTTACTTCGTAGGATTCGAAGATATCCGCGGCCATACCGGCGCAGTCGCCGACGTTATCCCCAACGAGATCCGCGATCACAGCTGGATTTCTCGGATCATCCTCAGGAATGCCTGCTTCCACTTTACCGACCAAATCCGCGCCGACGTCTGCTGCCTTGGTGAAGATGCCGCCGCCCACGCGCATGAAGAGCGCGAGCAGTGTTCCACCGAAACCAAACCCGAGCAGAGCATCCGGGGCAGCAATGCCAAGGATGATGAAGATGATTGTGCCACCCAACAGACCTAGGCCATCGGTGAGCATGCCGGTGATGGTTCCCGCGCGATAGGCAATACGAAGCGCGTCACCGAACGACCGCTTGGAAGCAGAAGCAACACGCACGTTGGCTTCGACAGCCATACGCATACCGAGTTGGCCAACGGCCAGCGAAAAGCCCGCGCCCATGACAAAGGCAAACGCGCGGGCGATGCCAATCCAAAGACGAACAGTGTTTGGATCCACACCCTCAAAGCGTTCGAGCGCTTCCGGTGAAGGCGGCACAATATAAACAGAGAAAAATAGTGCAATCGTGAGAACGGCGATCAAAGGCAAAATGGAGCGCAACTGCTTCTTTAAGTAAGCATCCGCCCCATCTTTGATCGCGTTCCAGACTTCCTGCATCTTTGGCGTGCCTTTATCTTCGCGCAGGATCTGGGAGCGGAGGAAGACCGCGTATAACAAGCCGAGCCAGGCAACGCCAAACACGGCCCAAATCGCGACTGCCTCAAAAGGTTGAAGTCCCTGCATAGCGTACATATTAGAGTATTCCTCCCGAGGAAAATAAAATATACTGCTTCTAAAGTTAGTCTCTAAACCTGGATCGGGCCTGTCAAAGAGCAATCAACTGAAATCCAGTTTAGAGACCATCGCAGTATTGAGCACAGGGATTTTACAGGCGCAACAGATATGTGTCAAGCATAGGCGGCGATTATTGCCAATGCCAGCGCCGTCCCACAGGGATGCTCTGCAAAGGACGGCACGGGGAGCGCGGCCTGAAAGCCATAGTTGACAGTCTGACCCAAATTTGATAAGATTTATCTACTTACCTCTCAAAGGAGATCATATGTTAGAAGAACTCGAGACAAAAATATTGACACAGACTGAACCAGCGACAATCTCCTTATCTGTAGCGGCTTCTGATGCAGTTAAGAATATCCTTGCCGAACGCAATCTGGAAGGCTATGCGCTGCGCGTGTATGTAGCCGGCGGTGGTTGTTGTGGTGTGAGTTTTGGCATGGCCCTGGATAACAATATCCGTGATGTGGATACAACCTTTGAAGCGAATGGTGTACAGGTTGTTGTGGATGAAGTGTCCATTGATTACTTGCGCGGCGCGACCATT
>Ga0214473_10011669_pt1 | contig 10322 bp, 9 predicted proteins | sample RVTome_7_FD_203509 | JGI IMG/M metagenome (GOLD analysis project Ga0214473, IMG submission 203509) | Soil microbial communities from uranium-contaminated site in the Upper Colorado River Basin, Wyoming, United States - RVT98D197 | ecosystem: Environmental > Terrestrial > Soil > Contaminated >... | reverse complement strand
CCTGGCGTTCGCGGCGGCTCAGGGTCGGGGCGAGGGAAGCGGACATGGTCACTCCAGGAGCGGATGACGTGGTGAATTCTCAGCACATTGGTGAAATTCCACCACGCTGTCAAGCCGGGCGCGCCGCGAGTTGCGCGCGGATCACGGCAAGCGTGTCGTCCCGCTCCTGCCCCTCCAGGGGGAGGCGCGGCGGCCGCACGCGCTCGTTGCCCATGCCCACCTCGGCCTGCACGAGCTTGATGAGCTGCACGAATTTCGGCACCGTGTCCATGCGCAGCAGAGGCAGGAACCAGGTGTACAGCGCCCGCGCCTCGCGCATGCGTCCCGCCCGCGCCAGGGTGAAGAGACGCACGCACTCTTCGGGGAGGGCGTTGATGAGGCCCGCGATCCAACCATCACAACCGATGGCGCCGGCCTCCAGCGCCATGTCGTCCAGCCCGGCAAAGCGCCCCAGCCGCTCACCCAGCACCTCTTCCAGCGCGCTCAGGCGACGCACGTCCCCGCTGGATTCCTTGACCGCGTGCACGTTGGCGTGCCGCTCGGCCAGCGCGGCCACGTCGTGCGCGGAGAGGTCGGTGCCGTAGGCCAGGGGATTGTTGTAGATCATGCAGGAGAGGCCGGTGGCGCTCAGAACGGCGTCGAAATGCGCGGCGGTCTCACGCGGATCGGTGCGATAAACGTAGGGCGGCAGCACCATCAGGCCGCCACAACCCACCTCCTCGGCGGTCCGGGCCATGGCCACGCAGGCGGCGGTGGACAGCCCGCTGATACCCGCCACCACCGGGGCTTCGCCCGCGGCTGCACGGCAGACCTCCAGGATACGCCGCTTCTCCGGTTCGGTGAGGGTGGCGCCCTCGCCCAGCGAGCCGAGCGCCACAATGCCGCGGGTGCCCTGCTCGAGGAGCCAGGCCACATGCTCGGCCAGGAACGCTTCGTCCACGCCGCCATCTTCCAGGAACGGCGTGGTGATGGCCGCGAATACGCCGGCCCAGTCGGTACGCTGCATCAGCTGTCTCTCCGTGGTTGATCGGTCATTGCGAGCAGGGTTCCTGCGCGCGCCGGCAGGATCGGCGGGCGCACAGCGGGTGCCTCCCAGCCGAGCAGGAACCCCAGCGCGGCGCCGCACACCCGCCCCTGGCAGGCGCCCATGCCGAGGCGTGTGTGGAGCCGGGCCTCCCGGAAGGAGCCGGCGGTCCGCGCGGCGCCGAGCGGCACGTCCTCGCAGCGGCACGCCAGGACGTCATCGTCCGCCATCGAACGCAACTCGGGTCGGAGCGCGAAGGCCGCCTCCATGCGGCGGGCCAGTTCACGATGGCGTCCGCGGGCCGCCGCGAGCCGGGCTGGCGGCGGTCGGTCCACAGCCCACTGGCCCGCCATCTCCCCTTCCACCAGCGCGGCCTCCACCCCGGCCACACCCACGCTCTCGCCGGCGCACCAGATCCCCGGCACGCTGGTGCGCAGCTGCGCGTCCACGACGACCGCGCCGTCCCGGGCGGCGCAGCCGAGGACCGCGGCCAGCTCCGTGGCCGGGACCAGCCCCCACGCCGCGCACAGCCAGTCACACGGCTCCCGCCACGTGCGCCGGCCGTCCGTCAGCCGCACACCGGTCACCCTGCCCTGCCCTTCCGCTGCCGCCACCCAGGTTCCCGTACGGAACCGCGTGCCGACCAGCGTGGCGCGGTAGCGGACGGCCTGCAGCGCCCGGGCGGGCGTCTGCCACAACCCCGCGGCGAAACGCGCCACGGCCCGGAGGGGCGCCTGCTCCGCCACCGTGCTCACGTCCGCGCCAGCGGTGCGGAGCGCCGCCGCCACCGCCAGCGGCAGCGGCCCGGTACCCGCCACCACCACCCGCGCGCCCCGCACGTCCAGGCCGCCCTTCACCAGGGCCTGGGCGCCGCCCACGCCGACCACGCCCGGCAGCGTCCAGCCGCGGAAGGGCAGGAAGCGCTCGCGTGCCCCGGTGGCAAGCACGAGCGCCGCCCCCCGGATTTCCTGCGGCTGACCCTGCCGCTCCGCCAGGAGCCAGCCCTGTGCGCCGTCGACGACGCTGGTGCCACCCATGAAGGTGGCGCCTGAGTGGTCCAGGCGGTCCAACCAGCGGCGCGCCGGCCGGGGCAGGCCGGACCGGACGGCATGGCGCCAGATCTGTCCACCCGGGCGCATCCCCTCGTCCAGCAACAGCACGCGCCTGCCGGCCTCGGCCGCCGCGCAGGCCGCCGCCACCCCGGCGGGGCCCGCGCCCACCACGACCACGTCGGCGGTGTGGCGCTCAAGCACCGGTGCGCACCTCCATGCCGTCCCGGACCACCTCCATGCACGCCCGGCGGTGCGGTACGCCGTCGATGCGGACGCGACACTCGAAGCAGATGCCCATGCCGCACAGCGGCGCCCGGGGGGTCCCGGATACGGCGCGCCGGAAACCGCTCACACCGGCGTTCAGGAGCGCGGCGGCCACGGTGTCGTCGGCAGGCACCGTGTGCGCCACTCCGTCCAACTCGATGCGGACCCGCGGCGCCCGCGTACTCACCCGCTCACCGACAGTTCCCGCACGGGGTCGTAGGGCGCGGCATCGAGGAACGGGGCCTCCCCTGTTACCAGCTCGGCCAGCAGACGGCCCGTGGCCAGCGCGGTGGTGATGCCCAGCCCCTCGTGCCCCACGGCCACCCAGGTATGCGCCGCCCGCGGCCAGCGGCCGATGAGCGGCAGGCCATCCGGCGTGGCGGGGCGAAAGCCCATCCACGTACGGAGCATGTGCAGCGCCGCCAGCCCCGGCAGATAGGCGCACGCCCGGGTCAGCATGCGGGCCACCATGGAACGGTTCACGCCAGCGTCCCAGCCAACCAGCTCGCGCGAAGAACCGATCAACAGCTGCCCCGTGGCCCGCGGCTGGACGTTGAACGCCACGGAATCCGTACTCATGTCGTGCGCGCTCCGCAGGTAGCCCAGTTCCACGAGCTGGTGCCGGCAGAAGTCCGGGTAGCGGTCGCTCACCAGCAGGTGGCCCCGGCGCGGCATCACCGGCAGCCCCGGCGCCAGATGGGCGGCCGCGGCGCCGGTGGCCAGCACCACGCACCCCGCCGGCCGCCGGGAGCCATCGTCGAGCACGACGCCGTCCGCCACCAGGGCGCTCACCCGGCAACCTTCCCGCACCAGGATGCCGGGCGCCGCGGCCAGCCAGCGCGCCAGGGCGGGCGGGTAGAGCACCGCGTCGCCCGACACCCGGGCCGCCCCGGCCAGCCCCGGCCTGAGCTCCGGCTCCGCCTCCGCCAGGGCCGCGCCGTCGAGCAGTTCCGCGGCCAGCCCCACCGAGCGGTAGGCATCCACCTTGGCGCGGGCGCCCTCCATCTCCACCGGGTCGGCGGCGATCCAGAGGGTTCCGGTGCGCACCAGCTCCACGTCCCCCGGGAGCTCGTCCGCCAGCTCCGCGAGCAGCCCGGCGGAGGCCCGGGTGAGGGCAAGCTGCGCAGGCGAGTCGTCCATGACCACGATGTGGCCCATGCCCGCGCCCGTGGCGCCGCCACCCACGAAGCCGGTCTCCAGCAGTTCCACCCGCAGGCCGGCCGTAGCCAGCGCACGGGCGCAGGCGGCGCCCACCACACCGCCGCCCACCACCAGGGCGTCGGGCACCGTGGCCGTAGCCGTCATGCGCCGCCGAACCCGCCCCGGAGCGGATCCGCCGGATCGAAGTGGAGGGTGCCTTCCCCGGTGATGAACGCCCTGCCCCGCACGAAGGGCATCAACCCCTCCCGCGTAGCTTCCAGCCAGGCCTCGAAAACACCTCCGGTGACGCTTTCCTGGCGCCACACCGTGCCGGGCTCCAGGCGGCCACGCGCGTGCAGCACCGCCAGCAGCGCGGAGGTCCCCGTACCGCAGGGCGAGCGGTCCCAGGCCCCCCCGGGACAGAGCACGAAGCCGCGCGCGTCGGCGGTTGGGGAGGCGCCCGACAGCTCGACGTGATCGATCGGCGCGCCGTGCGCGCCCGTGACACCAGCGTCCGCCAGCGCGGCCATGATGCGAGCGGCCAGCATGCTCAGCCTGCCCACGCGCGCCAGCTCGAGCGCTTCGCCCGGCAACTCCGTCAGAAAGAACCAGTTCCCTCCCCAGGCGACGTCCCCGCGCACCCGCCCGAGGCCCTCCACCTCCACGCTCACGTCGGCCGCGTGGAGGTGCGCGGCCACGTTGCGGATGGTCACCGTGCCGCCATCCCCGAGCGTGGCCGAGACGGGCCCCGCCGGGGTGTCGAACCGGGCCGTACCGGCGCTCAGGCGCCCGACGTGCTCGAGTGTGCGCGCCACACCCATGAGGCCGTGGCCGCACATGCCCAGGTAGCCCCGGTTGTTGAAGAAGATGACGCCCGCCACGGCGCTGTCGGAAACCGGCGGGGTCAGCAGCGCGCCGACCATGGCCTCGTGCCCGCGGGGCTCCAGGACCACCGCGCGACGCAGGTGATCGAAGCGCGTGGCCAGGTCACTCAGCCGCTCCGCCATGGAGGCGCCGGTCGGCGGCGGCCAGCCGTCGAGCACCACGCGCGTCGGCTCTCCCTCCGTGTGGGAATCCACGACCCGGAAGCCCGTGGGCCATGAGGGCCCTTGTCGACCCGCGCGGTCCGGGCTCAGGGATTCACCTGTACCGTGCGGATCTCCGTGTAGAAATCGCGCGCCGCACGGCCCTGCTCGCGGGTTCCGGAACTGGATGCCTTGAGGCCGCCGAAGGGGGCATGCGGATCCACGCCGGTGGTGTCCCCGTTGACCCGCACCAGCCCCACCTGGATCCGCTGGATGTAGTGCAGCGCGGCGCCGAGATCCCGCGTGAAGAGGGAGGCGGAGAGGCCGTAACGGGTGCGATTGGCCAGGTCGATGGCATGGTCGACGTCGCTTGCCGTATGGGTGACCAGCACCGGCCCGAACAGCTCCTCCTGCGCCAGCGAGCCAGCCGGATCCGCGTCCCGGATCACCGTGGGCTCCACGTAGAAGCCGCGCGCGAAACGCTCGTGGGCCGGCGCGCCGCCGCCGCACACGGTGCGCCCGTCCGCGCCCTGCAGGGCAGCCAGCACGCGGTCGCGGGCGCCGCCGGTGATGAGCGGTCCGACCGCCGTGTCGTCCTGGCCCACATCCCCCAGGGGGAGGCGCGCCACATGCGCCGTGAGCCGCTCCAGGAAGGCCTCCTCCACCTCCCTGGCCACCACGGCGCGGCTGGTGGCGGTGCATTTCTGACCGGCGAAACGCATGGCGCCCGCCGCGGTCAGCGCCGCGGCGCGCTCCAGGTCGGCATCCGGCAGCACGATGACCACGTTCTTGCCGCCCATCTCGGTCTGATAGCGGATGTTGCGCTCCGCGGCCACGGCCGCGACCCGGGCGCCCACCGCCACTGAGCCCGTGAAGCTGACCGCGCGCACCTCCTCGGCGCCGAGCAGGCCGGCCCCGACGGTGGGCCCGGCACCATGGAGCACGTTGAACACACCGTCCGGAATGCCTGCTTCCGCGGCGCTCTCCGCCAGCAGGTGCGCCATGTGGGCGGACTGCTCCGCCGGCTTCAGCACCACCGTATTGCCGAAGGCCAGCGCCGGCGCGGCCTTCCACAGCGGGATGGCCACCGGGAAGTTCCAGGGGGTGATGAGCGCCACCACGCCGAGTGGGCCGTGCAGAGTGAACTGGAGCGCATCCGCGCTGGCGGCCGGCACCACCTCGCCGATCGAGCGCACCGCCTCCCCGGCGTAGTAGCGCAGGATGACCACGCAGCGGCCCATCTCCCCGCGCGCCTCGCCGATGGGCTTGCCCACCTCGCGGGCCAGGGCGCGGGCCAGTTCCTCCCGGCGGGCGTCGATGACGGCCGCCCAGCGGTGCAGGTGCTCGCCGCGGGCCGGACCTGACGTACCGCGCCACCCGTCGAGGGCGGCGTGGGCCGCCGCGGCGGCGGCGCGCGCATCGTCTACGGTACCCACCGGCACACGCGCCACCACGTCGGCGCTGTCGGAAGGATTCAGGCTGTCGATGAGTTCGTCGGCCTGGCTGGGCTGAAACGCGCCCGCCAGGTAGTTGCGTAGAATCGTGGCCATGGCTCCGGTCGGCTGCGGGAGTAGAGGGTATAGAATACCCGTTGGCGGGCCGCCGGCAAGCGCGGCGAAAGGGTGGCGGACCCGGGATTGGCGGCCAGGACCCCGGCTGGCTACAATGGGCGGGTCGCCCGCCACCGGACAGCCGCCCCCGCACCATCGTCACGGAGGTCCCATGCCGCGTCCCTCGCTCCCGCCGACCCGGGTCCGATGAGATACGCGCGCACCCACCGGTGGGCGCACCAGGCGGCGGGCGAGCGCGCGGCCCGTTGCGGCGGACCGCCGCCGGTCCGCCCGTCGGGGTGGTCGTCCGGCACGGGCGGCAACGGCCGTACCGACCGGCTGCCGCCGCGCCCCCAGGGCGGGTTCGCGCCGGGCCCGGCGGGCACGCCCGCGCCGTGGCCCGGATGGTGGCGGGCCCGCTGCGCCGGAAACTGGCGGGAGCGTGTGGGAATCGAACCCACCGATCCGGGTATCAACCGGACCACGACGGTTTTGAAGACCGCTCCGCCCACCAGGACGGCTCCGCCCCCTCGCTGAGGGCGAATGTAGCGCGCCCGCACCCCATCGCCAAAAGCCGGCCTGCGCCCGCTCTCGCCTGTGCCGCCGCCCGCGCCGCCCCTATCTTGACCGCTCATGAGGATCGCCTACCTGGACGGCGCCCGTCTGCGCCGCGCGTTGCTCGCGGGCTGTGACCACGTGCAGGGCGTGCGCGGTGAGCTGAACCGCATCAACGTCTTCCCCGTGCCGGATGGTGACACAGGCACCAACCTGGGCCTCACGGCGGCGGCGCTCGCCGAGCATCTGCGCCCGCTGCGCGAGCGGCACGTGGGCATCGTGGCGCGCGGTGCGGCCGAGGCGGCCATCGTGGGGGCGCGCGGCAATTGCGGCATGATCCTGTCCCACTTTCTCCTGGGCTTCGCGGACAGCGTGGGGGAGCGCCCGCGGTTGCGGCGCGCCGAATTCGCGGCCGCCCTGCAGGATGCCGTGGCGCACGTCTACCGCGCCCTCGAGCGGCCCGTGGAAGGCACGATCGTCACCGTGATGCGCGCGGTGGCCGACGAGGCGCGGGCGGCCCCCACACACGATTTCGAGGAACTCCTGGGTCTGCTCCTCAGGCGTGCCCACCTGGCGGTCGAGAGCACCCCCGAGCTGCTCCCGGCCCTGCGCGCGGCCGGTGTGGTGGACGCGGGGGCCAAGGGCTTCTTCCACATGGTGGAAGGCGTGGTCCGCGACGTGCGCGGGGACCCCGCGGCCGTGGTGGAGGCGCCACGCGCATCCGGGGCGGCGCTGGACACGGCGGCCGCGCGCGTGACCTACGACGAACGCGAGCGCTTCCGTTTCTGCACTGAAGCCCTGGTGCGTGGCACCGCCGCGGACACCCGGGACGTGCAAGCCGCCCTGCACGGGTGCGGCGACTCCCTCATCGTCATCCGGGCCAGTGACATCCTGAAGGTGCACATCCATACGGATGACCCCGAGGAGGTCTTCACCTACCTGCGCACCCTCGGCCGGCTGGTCACCCACAAAGCGGAGGACATGGCCGCCCAGCACGCCGCGGTAGCACGCGCCAACACCGGGCACGTTCGACTGGCCCGCCGGCCGCTCAGCCTGGTGACTGACAGCGGCTGTGATCTGCCTCCGGAGATCCTCCGTGCCCACGGCATCCGGGTGGTCCCGCTCACCCTGGTATTCGAGCACGAGGCGCTGCTGGACGGCGTGGACATCCATGCGGAGGCCTTCGTGGAGCGGCTGCGCCGGGGGGAGCATCCCGGCACGTCGCAGCCCTCACCCGCCGCGTTCGCGGACGCCTTCCGGGGGGCGGCGGAGGACGGCGAGGCGGTGCTGGCCGTCCTGCTGGCCGCGAGCCTATCGGGCACCTTCCGCTCGGCGCGGGCCGCGGCCGCCCGGGTGAGCGACGCCCCCATTCATCTGGTGGATTCGCGCGCGGCTTCCCTCACCCAGGGGCTCCTGGTGCTGCGGGCGGCCGAGCTGGCGGAGCTGGGGTGGGAGCCGGACCGCATCGCGGCCGAGCTGGAGCGGATCCGGGACCGGTCGGGGATCCTCTTCACCGTGGACCGCTTCGACAATCTGCTGGCGTCCGGGCGCGTGGGGCGCGGCCAGGTGATGATCGCGGGGCTGCTGGATCTCAAGCCCGTGCTCGGCCTGCGCACCGACGGTACGGTGGCGCGCTTCGGGCAGGTGCGTGGTGGCGGGGATGGGCTGCCGCGCATCATGCGGATGCTGGCGGAACGTATCCCGGCTGACGCGCGTGCGCTCCGTTTCGGCGTGGTACACGTGGGTCGCCCCGAAATCGTGCCCGCGGCGTGTGCCGCCCTCGAGGCGCGCTTCGGGGCGCGTGAGGTGATCACCGCGCCCGCCAGCCCGGTGCTGGCCACCCACCTGGGGCCGGGCGCGTGGGGCGTGGCCTACCAGGTGGAGGATTGAGGCCAGGCCCGGACCTGCCCGGCTCTGGCCGGGCAGGCCGGCGTCCTCAGCCGCGCAAGGCCACCACTTCGATCTCCACGAGCACTTCCTTGGGCAGCGTGCGCACGGCAACGGTCGACCGGGCCGGCGCATGGTCGCCGAAGAACCGTCCATAGATCTCGTTCATGGGTGCGAAATCGCCCATGTCCGCCAGGAACACCGTGGTCTTGATCACGTGCTGCAGGCTCGACCCCGCCGCCTCGAGTACGGCACGCAGGTTACGCATCACCTGTTCGGTCTGTGTGGCCACGTCCGTGCCCACCACTTCCATGTTGCCGGGGTCCAGCGCGATCTGGCCCGCGGTGTAGACCATCTCTCCCGCCACCATGGCCTGACTGTACGGGCCGATGGCCGCGGGCGCCGCGTCGGTGTGTACCTTCCGCATCTCCATCATCCACCCTCGCATTGGGGCGGCCCGGATCGGGCCGCGTCGGTTCAACTTCCTGTGTGCCGCGCATGGTGCTCGTCCACGGCCAGGCGCAGCTCCGCGGGCGCTACCGTCGTGACGCCTGCGCGCCCCACCTCGATGCCGGCGGCATGGTTGGCCAGCACGGCGGCTTCCGCCGGTGAGGCGCCGGCCGCGAGCGCCACCGCCATCACCGCGGTTACGGTGTCACCCGCACCCGACACGTCGTAGACGGAGCGCGCCAGGGCGGGCACCTGCAGATACTGGCCCTCCTCCGTGCAGAGCGCCATGCCATGCTCGCCCAGTGTGAGCAGGAGATAGCGGCACCCGAGGCGCTGACGCGTGGCCTCCATCCACACCGGGTCCTCCGGGCGGATTCGGTCGCGCAATGCGGCCGCCAGCTCGAGCAGATTGGGCTTGAAGACCGTGGCGCCCGCGTAGTCGAAGAAGAAACGGCTCTTGGGGTCCACCACCACGGGTATGCCCGCGCGCACCGCCGCATCCAGCGCGGCGCGGATGACCGTGGGCAGGAGGACCCCCTTGTTGTAGTCCTCCAGCACCAGCACGTCGGCGTCCGTCACGAGCGCGCGCACCCGGGCCACCAGCTGCTCGGCCACCGGGCCGTCCGGGTCCGCCTCCTCCTCCTGGTCGTAGCGCACCACCTGTTGCTGGCGCGCCATGATACGGGTCTTCACGGTGGTGGGCCTGCCGTCCACCGGCAGTACCTGGGAAGCGTCGATGCCGGCGGCCTCCAGGGCCTCCCGCAGCTCCAGCGCATGCGTATCCGCGCCCACGAAGCCCAGCACCCGGCAGGCGGCGCCCAGCGCCACGACGTTCGCCGCCACGTTGGCCGCGCCTCCGAGCGCCCGCCATTCCTCCTCCACCTTCACCACGGGGACGGGGGCCTCGGGCGAGATGCGGGAGACGGAGCCACGCAGGTAGACGTCCAGCATGAGGTCTCCCACCACCAGCACCCTCAGGGTGGTAGCGCGCTCGAGGATCTCCTCGGCTCGCTCGGGGGTGAGGCGGTTCATGCGCGGCATCTCCGGACGGGGGGCGGCACGGAATTTGTGTGAGGCCGCCTCGTTCATCATCAGTTCGAGGTCCGGCAAGCTACCGCGGCGTGAGCGGAGTGTAAACCGCCGCTGGAACGAGGAGGGGATGGCAGGATTCGCGGCCAGCGTGGAGGAGCGAGTCCGGGGCATGAGCTCCGGCGTACTCGAGTATTTCATACTGGCCGGCCGCGCCCTCCGCTTTGCGGTGACCCCGCCGTTCTACTGGCGCGACACCATCGTCCAGATGGATCGCATCGGCGTGGGGTCGCTGCCGATCATCATCCTTACGGGCCTCTTCACCGGCATGGTCCTGGCCCTGCAG
>Ga0214473_10011668_pt1 | contig 10322 bp, 10 predicted proteins | sample RVTome_7_FD_203509 | JGI IMG/M metagenome (GOLD analysis project Ga0214473, IMG submission 203509) | Soil microbial communities from uranium-contaminated site in the Upper Colorado River Basin, Wyoming, United States - RVT98D197 | ecosystem: Environmental > Terrestrial > Soil > Contaminated >... | reverse complement strand
TGTCCTTATTGCCGGCGATGATCTCCGTGTTCGTGCCGATGTCGATCATCATACCTATCTTCTTGTCATCGTACAATCCGCTCGCTACCAGGTCCGCCACTGCATCTGCCCCCACGAAGCCCGCGATGTTCGGCAGTGAAGACACCTTCCCGAACGGGTATGTGTTCACCCCCAAGTGGGTAGGGTTCACGGACAACGATGTCCTGACAGCCGGGGCGTAGGGCGCCGCTGCCAGATGGGTTGCTGGGATCCCGAAGAATATGTGATGCATGGCCGTGTTCCCTACGACCATGACTTCGAGGATGTCGTCGGGTTCGATGTGCGCTGAGGTGCACAGCCTTGATATGATTGAATTGACGCCATCGACTATGACCTTCTGGAGCAGCTCGAGCCCATTTTCATTCTTCGAAGCATATGAAATTCTGGACATAAGGTCTTCGCCGTAGGGGATCTGCGGGTTCGGGATGCTCTCCGTGGCCACGATGCCCTCTGAGCGCAGGTCTAGGAGGTATGCGACGACCTTGGTGGTCCCAATGTCTATCGCGACCCCGAAGAGCTCCTTCGAAGTGTCGCCCGGCTCTAGTCTGATGACCTCATCGTCCCTGAACAGCGTGATCGTGGTGGTCCAACCCTTCTCCCTGAGCGCATCGGGCAGTCTCCTGTGGACCCCTGGCGAGAGCTTCGAGCGCACGCGAACGCGTTTGTACAAGACCTCCAGGAGCCTGTCATCGTCTGCCCTGAGGTCCTTCAAAGTCGCTGGAGGTATCTTGAGGACTATCTTCTTGATCGCGGGGTCGAGCCTCACCTTCGGCTCAACGCCCGCTGCGAGCAGTCTGTGGTGGCCTCTCTGGCTCTCCTCCGGGATCTCGACCACCAAGTTCCCCTTGGTGACAATCTTGGCCTGGCATGCGAGCCGCATCCCTATCTTCAGTTCCTGCTGGTCGAAGATGCGCAGCTCGTTTGAGGTGGCTTCGGAAAGGTTGGTGGAACCTGTCCTTACGACCACCTTGCACTTGCCGCATTTGCCCAGAGAGTTGCAGATAGACTCCAAAGAAACGCCTCCCTCCCGAGCGAGGTCCAGCAGTGTGCGCCCTTTCTTGGCCTCGATCTTCCTTCCTTGGGGCTGGAATCGAATCAGGGATTCGGGTATGTCTACCACCAACTGAGCGGATATTGAACGACGATATAGCTTCTAGCACGATTTCATTTTCCATCGTATGAAGGACGAGTGGCACAGGCCGCGCTCACGCCTCAGTCCCATGTACAGGTAGGTCGGGTAATCCTTTTATACCTCCAGCATTTACTCATTCTGCTCTTTTCAATCGAAAGGGCCTGTGAATGATGATGGTGCTCACGCACCTGAAGGAGGTATCAACTTGCCAAAGCCAGTATATGTGAAGTTCGAGATGCCGAAGGAACTAGCTGACAAGACGTACGAGCTGGTCGAACTCGCCCGAGACGGCGGGAAGATCAGGAAGGGCACTAACGAGGTCACGAAACTCGTCGAGCGCGGCGAGACCCTCATGGTCATCATGGCCGAGGACGTTTCCCCGCCAGAGATCCTGATGCACATGCCCGCCCTGTGCGACGAGCGCAATGTGCCGTACGCGTATGTTCCCAGCAAGGCGGAGTTGGGGAACGCCTGTGGGCTCGAGAAACCGACCGCAGCGGTCGCGATACTCGATGCCGCAAAGGGCAAGCCGGCACTCGATGATCTAGCGGAAAAGCTGAAGGCGCTGAAGAAGTAGGTGGCCTAGATGCCTGAGGACGAAAGCATTCCATCAACCGTCGTCGAGGTCATTGGCAGGACAGGAATGACCGGAGAGGCGACCCAGGTGAAGGTCAGGGTCATGGACGGCCGGGACAAGGGCCGCATCATAACCAGGAACGTCATGGGTCCCATCAGGGTCGGAGACGTCCTGATGCTGAAGGAGACCTCGAGGGAAGCAAGGAAGCTCGGAGTGCGCTGAGCGGCACTGATCGATGAAGGTGATGTTCAATGGTAGAGAGAAGGGTCTGCACGTTCTGCGGCAGCGAGATAGAGCCCGGGACGGGCAGGATGTACATCAAGAAGGACGGAACGGTCAGCAACTTCTGCACATCCAAGTGCTTCAAGAATCTAATCCAGCTTGGCAGGATCCCCAGAAGGACCACATGGACCAGGTACTACGAGAGAGAGAAGCAGATCAGGATGAAGGGCGTACCGGCACCTGAGGCGGAAGCTCCGAAGGCCCGAAAGGTCAAGAAGGGCGAGGCGAAGCCGGACGAGAAGAAAGAGGAGGCCAAGCCAGCCCCGAAACAGGAGAAGCCGAAGGCCGAGGGGAAGGAGGCTGCTCCTGAGGAACTGGCCAAGAAGGCTCCCGCGAAGAAATCCGAAACGCCCAAGACCCCCGAAGAGAAGAAAACTGAGGTGCGCAGGGTCCAGAAGCAGAAGCCCAAGGCGGAGCCGAAGGAAAAGCCCTCAGAGGGCGGAAAGACATGATCGAGCGGACTTTCGCGATGGTCAAGCCTGACGGTGTCCAGAGAGGCCTGGTCGGGAAGATCGTGCAGAGGTTCGAGGACCGCGGGCTCAAGATATGCGCGATGAAGATGATGAAGATCCCGAAGGAGCTTGCAGAGAGGCACTACGAGGAGCACAAGGGCAAGGGATTCTACGAGCCACTTCTGTCGTACATAACCTCGGGGTCAGTAGTCTGCATGGTCCTCGAGGGGGAGAACGCCGTCGCTGGCGTGCGCGCCATGATGGGCAAGACGAACCCGCAGGACGCCGCCCCAGGTACCATAAGAGGGGACTTCTCGCAGGTGACGGGCAGGAACCTAGTCCACGGATCCGACTCTTCCGAGAGCGCAAAGCGCGAGATCAAGCTCTTCTTCAACGACTACGAGCTACAGAAGTACGAGAAGGCGGACGAGGCCTGGCTTTTCGAAACTTGAACCCCCATATTGAAACCATTTCTCGTTGACTGTTTTACTCCGTTTATTCAGTCGTTCAATCTTGGCCATGAACCGCCAGCCTCGCCGTTGCTCGGATTGAGCGTCGCAAAAGTGGGTTAACTTCTTATAACGCATGTCCTCTTTTGAGGTCATGGCTGTCCGACACCCGATCGTATCAGTCTTGGGTCATGTGGACCATGGCAAGTCCACCATTCTTGACATGATCAGGGGGACCGAGGTCGTCGGCAGGGAGGCCGGAGGCATAACCCAGCACATCGGAGCGACAGATGTGCCGATAGAGACAATATACAAGCTCTGCGGAAACCTCATAGGCGACAGAAAGTTCGTCGTGCCTGGATTGCTGTTCATTGACACTCCGGGGCACTATTCTTTCGTAACGCTCAGGACCAGAGGCGGCGCATTGGCAGACCTGGCAATCCTCGTGATCGACATCAACGAAGGCATCAAACCGCAGACGACCGAGTCCATAAACATACTAAGGAATCTGAGGACGCCGTTTGTGATCGCCGCTAACAAGATCGACCTGATCTCAGGCTGGAGGCACCATGAGTGGAGGACCTTCGGCGAATCACTTGCAAGTCAGGACCCTCGCGTGGCTGCTGAGCTCGAGGAGAAGATATACAACCTCACGGGCAAGTTGTTCGACAAAACCGGCTTGAGCGCGGACAGGTTCGACAAGATAACGGATTTCACGAAGACCGTCGCCATCGTGCCCGTCAGCGGCAAGTACGGGGAAGGCCTCCCGGACCTTCTCCTGATGCTGGTGGGGCTCGCCCAAAGGTTCCTGGAAGAGGATCTGAGGACGGAAGAGGGAGCGGGAGAGGGCACCGTCCTCGAAGTCAAGGAGGAGCGCGGCATCGGGACGGCCGTCGACTCGATTGTCTACAAGGGGACTATCAAGGTGGGTGACCAGATAGTCGTCTCGTCCGTCAAGGGCGACCCTATCGTTGCCAAGATCAAGGGACTTCAGAGGCCCAAGCCGTTGGACGAGATAAGGGACCCCACGCAAAGGTTTGACAGGGTCAAGGAGGCCTCTGCTGCCGCGGGCATAAGGATAATCGCCCAGGGCCTCGAGGAAGCGATGGCCGGGGGGACGGTCAAGGTAGTCCGTGGAAACCTGGAAGAGCTCCTTGAAGAAACCAGGAAAGAGAGCCAGATCAAAGTAGAACTCGCCCCTCAAGGAATAATTGTGCGCGGCGATGCGATCGGATCTCTCGAAGCATTCTCCTTCGAGGCGAAGGCCAAGGAGCTCCCGATTCGCAAGATTGACATAGGGAATGTCAGCAGGAAGGATGTCGTGGAGGCGTCGCACTTCGATGACCCTATGCACCGGGCGATATTCGCGTTCAATGTCGCGATCAACGAGGACGCGAGGGCGGAGGCACTATCGACCGATGTGAAGATCTTCGAGAACAACGTCATGTACCGTCTGCTCGAGGAATACGAGAAATGGTGCGAAGAGCGGAAGAAGGAGCTCGAGGTGGAGAAGAGGCTGGAGGTGGTCTTCCCCGGGAAGGTCGTGATCCTCAGGGACCATGTCTTCAGGGTCAGCAGGCCGGCCATAGTCGGCGTCAGGATACTGGCGGGACGCATACGGCCCGGTCAGGGGCTGATGAAGGAGGACGGGAAGTCCGTGGGGAAGATCAAGAGCATAAGGAGTGGCGACGAGTCACTGAAGGAGGCGCTTGCGGGCAGGGAGGTGGCTGTTGCCATCGATGACGCGATTGTCGGCCGGCAGATCGATGTCGAGGATGTCCTCTTGGTAGACATACCCGAGAGCCACGCTCACGAGCTGGCCAACTATAGCCTCACTCCTGACGAGACGGAGATCCTGGAGCAGGTGGCCGTGATAAAGCGCAGGGCGAAGCCTTTCTGGGGAAGGTAACTTCACTTCTTCTCGGTGGGATACCCTGCTTCCTTCCAGTCCTTGAGCCCGCCCTTGAACTCGAGGATCTTCTTGAAGCCGTACTTCTCCAGCTTCTGAGCTGCGATCGTGCTCGAATCGCACTCAATGCTTGAGCAGTATGTGACTATCGTGCGGTCCTTCTTGTACTCCCTCACAAGGTGCTCGCCCATGTGGTCCGATGGGATCGTGACCGCCCCGGGCAGGTGTTCGTCTTCGTAGCCTTCGTGTTTTCGCGCATCTATCAGGACGAAGTCCACGTCCTTGTCCATCATGTTCTTTAAGATTTCCCTGGTTATCTGTTTCATCATTCACCCTGCGCATCGCTACATCCTCGGCACATGATATTCATGTCGACGTACGGCCCTACCAGCATCTCAATTCCTACTCCGAAACCTATATAACTCCTTTCGCAATAGGGCGTCCCACACACCGGAGTGGATTGTTTGGCAGAGTTCAAGGCCGTCATAGGCGATCCAAAAGATGGGAAGTCATATCAGGCCCCAGTTGCGGGCCACCACGCCAACTCGCTGATAGGAAAGAAGATAGGCGACGTAGTGGACGGGATTTTCGTCGGTCTTCCGGGCTACAAGCTCGAGATTACCGGGGGCAGCGACAAGGACGGGTTCCCCATGCGGAAGGACCTGCCCGGACCTCGGAGGAAGAAGCTCCTGATTTCCAAGAGCATCGGCTTCAACTCCAAGAAGAGCGGCCTGAGGCGCAGGAAGACAGTCCGCGGGAACACTATCGCGCCGGACAGCCTCCAGATCAACATGAAGGTCATGCAGCACGGCATGAAGCCCATATCCGAGCTGATCAAGAAAGAGGAGAAGAAGGAGTAATGAAGGTTCCCAGCCAGCCGGAGACCAACATCGGCATGATAGGCCATGTCGACCATGGCAAGACCATGCTGACGAAGGCTCTGACGGGTGAATGGACCGACAGGCATTCTGAAGAGGTTAAGAGAGGTATCTCGATCAGGCTCGGCTACGCAGACGTCGCGTTCTACAAGTGCAAGAACTGTGACGCGCCCGAGTGCTACACAAACCAACCGACCTGCCCCAACTGCAAGGGCGAGTGCGAGCTTCTCAGATCAGTATCGTTCGTAGATGCGCCTGGGCACGAGACCCTCATGGCCACAATGCTTTCGGGAGCCGCCATAATGAACGGAGCTTTGCTTCTCGTGGCGGCGAACGAGAAGTGTCCTCAGCCGCAGACCAGGGAACACCTGATGGCCCTGAGTATCATAGGTGTTGACAAGGTAATTGTCGTTCAGAACAAGATAGACATCGTCTCCAAGGAGCAGGCTAGAGAGAATTTCAAGGAGATCCAGGACTTCATCAAGGGCACGATCGCCGAGAAGGCGCCCATCATACCGATATCCGCTCACCACGACGTCAACATCGACATGCTGATCGAGGCCATTGAGAAGACGATTCCGACACCGAAGTGGGACAGGTCAAAGCCCGCTAGGATGTATGTCGCTCGGTCGTTCGACATCAATGTCCCTGGCACGGAAATAGATCAGCTGAAGGGCGGAGTCATAGGCGGCTCTCTTACCCAGGGAAAGCTCAAGATCGGGGACGAGATCGAAATCAGACCGGGCAGGAAGGTCGAGGTCGGGAGCAAGGTCAGCTGGGAGACTATCACCACCAAGGTGAGGTCGCTCTATGCTGGCGGAACGGCACTGGACGTCGCAGGACCGGGAGGGCTCGTTGCCATCGGGACCGGTTTGGACCCGACCTACTCAAAATCCGATTCATTCGTCGGCAGGCTGGCCGGCGTTCCCGGAACTTTGCCTGAGGTCACCAGCGAGTTGACATTCAAAACGGAGCTCATGCAGAGGGTCGTTGGCGTCGCATCCGAGCTTGCAGTGGATGCCCTCAAGACGAATGAGCCCCTAATGCTGAGCGTCGGTACGGCCACGACAGTGGGAGTCGTCACGAGCGGCCGTTCAGGTTCTGCCGAGGTCTCTCTGAAGATACCCGTTTGTGTCGAGAAGGGTCAGAGGATAGCCATATCCAGACGCATATCCGGCAAGTGGCGCTTGATCGGCTATGGCGTCGTTGAATAGGCGTGTGATGCTTCTGCCAAAAGCCATCGTCCTGGATGCGAACGCCCTCCTCATGCCGTTCCAGTTCAAGGTGAACATCGACAGGGAGCTGAAGAGGCTTTTCGGCGAGACCCCGGTTTTCGTCCCTAGCTCGGTCCTTGAAGAGCTTTCCAACATCATCGACAAGGACGCCAAGGCCGCCCTTGCATTGGCTAGGAAGTATCAAATCGTTGAGACGGAATTGAGAGGAGACGATGCAGTCCTCAACGTCGCGGAGGAGAGGTCTGCGGCCGTATTGACTAACGACATAGAGCTGATTGGCCGGCTCCGGAAAGAGCGCATTCCGGTCATCAGGTTGCGGTCCGAGCGTTACCTGGTGGTCGACGATTACTGAACGCGACGATGACGAAAAGCTATTATGACGGCTAGCTTATCCGAGCGTAACCATGCATGAGAAGCAGATTGCGACGCTGAAGCACATCGCCCTGATGGGTGGAGTTCACGACTACATCGCGATTTCGTCAAGAGAGCTCGGGAACGTCCTCGAGATCAGCCAACAGTCAGCCTCGAAGAAGATACTTGAGTTGCTCGGTGATGGGCTTATCGAGAGGGACCTCGGCGCGAGGAGACAAAGGATCAAGCTCACGGACAAGGGGTTCGACCTACTCAGGAAGGAATATTCAGACTACCAGCGGATCTTCGAGATGAAGGACCACCTCGTCATAATCGGGAGTGTAGCTTCTGGTCTGGGCGAGGGACAATACTACGTCAACCAGGAGGCCTACGCCGACCAGTTCCAGAAGAAGCTGTGGTTCAAGCCGTTCGAGGGGACGCTCAACCTGAGGCTTGCCGAGCCAGAGCTGCCCAAGCTAGACATCATGAGGAAATCCGAGGGCATCCTGATCAAAGGTTTCGAGAAGGAGGGCAGAACCTTCGGGGACGTGAAGTGTTTCCTCGCCACGATACACAACATGGAGTGCGCGGTCGTCCTGCCTGTCAGGTCGCACCACACGGATATCATTGAGGTCATCTGCAAATACCACCTGAGACGCTCGCTGGGCCTCAAGGACGGAGATCAGGTGGAGCTGATCGTCTCTCTCTGAACCACCTGGTCATCATACTCAAGTGAGTGGTCGTTTAGGGATTTGTCGCCCTTTGCCCGGCGCTGTTAGTCGGGACGGAGCTCGATCTCCCCGTGATGACTGTTTCTGTCGCGACAGTCTGCTCCGGCGGCTTTGCAGCCCTTCCTAGCGTCTTCGGTTCCAAGCGCGTCTTCTTCAGCGTCGCCGCGTTGAGGACTACCGAGAGCGAACTGAGCGACATGGCTGCAGCCGCGATTATCGGATTGAGCAGACCCAATGCCGCGATCGGGATTGCCGCTGTATTGTAGCCCAGCGCCCAAGCAAGATTCTGCCTTATCTTCTTCATGGTTGCTTTGCTCAGCCATATGCCTCGCACAACGTCTTCAAGGTCATCCCGGATGAGAATGATTCCGCCAGTCTCCTTCGCGATATCGGATCCACTACCGAGTGCAATCCCGACATCGGCCTGGGCGAGAGCAGGGGAGTCATTGATGCCGTCACCCACCATGCTCACGACCTTGCCTTCTTGCTGGATCTTCCTGATGACGTTCGCCTTCTCCCACGGAGGCACTCCCGCGATGACGTGCTCGATGCCGACCTGCTTCGCAATGGCATTGGCAGTTCTTTCGTTATCTCCCGTGAGCATGATGACCTCGAGGCCCATCGCCTTAAGCTGCTTAATTGCATGAGCCGAGTTTGGTTTAGGCGTATCAGCGAGCGCGAGTGCGCCGAGCAACCTTTTGTCGACAGCGAGGAACATCACCGTCTTTCCTTCGGACTCCAGCCTCGCAGCATCGCCTTCCAAGCGATCGTGTTCGACCCCCTCCCCCTTCAAGAAGGCCCTGTTCCCGAGGAGGACCTTTCGGCCGTTGACACTCCCTCTGACTCCACTTCCTGCCACCGCTTCGAATTGCTCTGCGGGACCTAAGTTGATTCCACTCGCTTTCGCAGCATCGAGTACCGCCTTGGCCAGCGGGTGCTCAGATCCATGTTCGACGGCTGCAGCATAGGATAGCAGCTCGTTCTCCGACGCTTCGGCAGTGATGATGTCCGTCACTTTCGGCTCTCCTCGTGTGATGGTCCCTGTCTTGTCCAGGACAATAACCTGGAGCTTCCTTGCTCTCTCAAGGTATTCCCCTCCGCGGATTAGGATGCCCATCTCCGCTCCTCTTCCCACGCCAACCATGAGTGCTGTGGGAGTTGCTATGCCCAGGGCGCACGGGCATGATATGATGAGGACCGCAACAAAGCTCAGAACCGCCAGGGTCAGGTCGCCCGTGAGCGCCCAGGCTATGAAAGTGGCAAGAGCGGACAGCAGTACTGCAGGAACGAAGACTGCACTCACATTGTCCGCCAGCCTCTGGATAGGAGCGTTCTTCGCCTGTGCCTCCTCGACTAATTTGATGATCTGGCTCAGGGCGGTATCCGAACCAACTCGAGTCGCTCTGAACACAAGTCGCCCGTTCAGGTTCGTCGTTGCACCCACGAGCTCGTCATTGGCGGATTTCTCGACGGGCAGGCTCTCTCCTGTGATCATCTTCTCGTCGACGGTGGATTGGCCTTCGATGACGATTCCGTCCGTCGGGATCTTCTCGCCCGGCTTCACGACCAGGGTGTCTCCGACCATGACCTGGTCTGCTGGAGTTGTAGTCTCAATCCCATCGCGCAGGACTGTAGCGGTCAAGGGGCGCAGGTCCATGAGCTTGCGAACGGCGGCCGAGCTGCGCTGTCGGATGTAGTCCTCCATGAACCTGCCCAGGAGCACGAATGCGATGATGATTGCGGAGACTTCGAAGTATACGTTCTTCTCGTCGACGGGTACCAGTGATGGCGCGAATATCACAACCACGCTGTAGACATAGGCGGTCAACGTGCCAATGCTGATCAAGAGATCCATGTTGGCACGTCTGCTCTTGAGCGCTCGATAGGCTCCGATGTAGAACGGCCAACCGCCGATGAACTGGATGGGAGTGACCAGGAGGAACAACCACACACCCCAAGTGAACCATGGCATGGACGGAATGGGCGCCCACGTGACCAGAGTCGCTCCTGCTGCCAGTCCAAGGAAGACCGCTACCCTGAGGACCGCGAGGATCAAGACTCCGGAGAGGGCTATGGTCACCCTCCTCTTCAGCGCCTTGAGTTCCTTCTCGGGGTTCTCGAAAGTGCGTGCGCAGGAATCCATGCAGAAGTAGTAGTCTCTTCCTCCAATCTGCTTGTGAATCGCCGTGCGCTTGTCCACTGTCATGCCACAGACCGGATCGCGGGCAAGCATGCTGGGATCTGTGTCTCTTGGAGGCTCCATGGGTGGAGAGCGTGTTCCAGCGTG
>Ga0214473_10011667_pt1 | contig 10322 bp, 7 predicted proteins | sample RVTome_7_FD_203509 | JGI IMG/M metagenome (GOLD analysis project Ga0214473, IMG submission 203509) | Soil microbial communities from uranium-contaminated site in the Upper Colorado River Basin, Wyoming, United States - RVT98D197 | ecosystem: Environmental > Terrestrial > Soil > Contaminated >... | reverse complement strand
TTCTCGGCGGCATCGAGCGCGAGCACCAGGCCATCTCCATTGATTCGGTGCAGGCCAAGATTGCCGCCAGCACCGCCTGCCACGCCGCCATCAAAGTGAATATGCCGCTGGACCTGCCCAAGATGGAATGGCTGCTGGGCGAGCTGGCCTCGACCGAGTCGCCCATGAGCTGCCCGCACGGCCGCCCCATCGTTCTGCGCTATTCGCTGCGCGAAATCGAGCGGGCATTCAAGCGCGTGTGACCATTTTGGACGCGCTCGGCGTTAATTCCATGGCGAAGCTGATCATCGCTATTGACGGGCCGGTAGGCTCGGGAAAAAGCACCGTCGCGCGGCGCGTGGCCGGCCTGCTGGGCTATTTTTACCTCGACAGCGGCGCCATGTACCGCGCGCTGGCCTGGAAGGCGCTGACTGCCGGCGTGCCACTCGATTCTCCGGCGCGTCTTGCGGCGCTGGCGCAAGCCACGCGAGTTGATCTGGCCCAGGACGCGGGCGAGCTGCGCGTGCGCGTGGACGGCAGCGACGTTACCGAGGCCATTCGCTCGGCGGAGGTGGCGCGCGCCGCCTCGCAAGTGGCGCTGGCGCCGGGGGTGCGCACGGTACTGGTGGACCAGCAGCGGCGCGCCGGGCAGGCCGGCGGCGTGGTGATGGAAGGCCGCGACATCGGCACCGTGGTTTTCCCGAACGCGCATCTCAAGATTTTCCTGGATGCCTCGCTGGAGGTGCGCGCCCAGCGCCGCCGCCAAGAGCACTTGGCCAAGGGAGAGTCGTTGGAACTTGAGCAGGTGTTGCAGGAAGTGCGCGAGCGCGACCGGCGGGACCGCGAGCGCGCGACCTCTCCTCTAGCCCGCGCTGCGGATGCCGTCCTGGTGGACAACACGGCCATGGATGCCGAGGAAACCGCGCGGCTGATCGTCTTGTTGGCGAAGGAAACGGGCGCCGATCCGCAGGCCGGCGCTGGGCTTTAGGACAAGCAGGCTAGCTGGGGCTGGACATCGAGGCCAAAAACTCCGCGTTTGACTTGGTCTTGGTCAGCCGCCCCAGCAGCAGCTCCATGGCCTCCACCGGCGAAAGCGGGTTCAGCACCTTGCGCAGCACCCACACGCGGTTCAGCTCGTCGGGGGGCATCAGCAACTCCTCTTTGCGCGTGCCGGAACGATTGATGTCGATCGCGGGAAAGGTGCGCTTGTCCACCAGGCGCCGGTCGAGATTGATTTCCATGTTGCCGGTGCCCTTGAACTCCTCGAAGATCACGTCATCCATGCGGCTACCGGTATCAATCAGCGCCGTGGCCATGATGGTGAGCGAGCCGCCCTCCTCGATGTTGCGCGCGGCGGCGAAAAAGCGGCGCGGGCGCTGCAGGGCGTTGGCGTCAATACCGCCGGAAAGCACCTTGCCCGAAGGCGGCGTGACGGCGTTGTAAGCGCGGGCCAGCCGCGTGACCGAGTCCAGCAGGATGACTACGTCGCGCTTGTGCTCGACCAGCCGCTTGGCTTTTTCCAGCACCATCTCCGCCACCTGGATGTGCCGTTGCGGCGGCTCGTCAAAGGTCGAGCTGATGACCTCGCCCTTCACCGTGCGTTGCATGTCCGTCACTTCTTCGGGCCGTTCGTCGATGAGCAGGACGATGAGCGCAACTTCGGGATGATTGGTGGTGATGGAGTTGGCCATATTCTGCAGCATCATGGTCTTGCCGGTGCGCGGCGGCGCCACGATCAGACCGCGCTGGCCTTTGCCCACCGGGCAGAGCAGGTCCAGCACCCGGCCGGTCAGATTTTCCTTGGTGGTCTCCATCTTCAATCGGCCCTGGGGATAGAGCGGGGTCAAGTTGTCAAAAAAAATCTTACTCCGGGCGACTTCCGGGTCCTCGAAGTTGACCGCCTCGACCTTGATCAGCGCAAAATAGCGTTCGCCGTCCTTGGGCGGGCGCACCTGGCCGGAGACGGTGTCGCCGGTGCGCAAATCGAACTTGCGAATCTGCGACGGCGAGACGTAAATATCGTCCGGGCCCGGCAGGTAGTTGTACTCCGGCGCGCGGAGAAATCCGAATCCATCGGGCAGGCATTCCAGAACGCCCTCGCTGAATATCAGTCCGTTCTTCTCGGTCTGCGCGCGCAGAATCTGGAAAATCAGCTCCTGCTTGCGCATGCCGCTGGCGCCGGGGATGGCCAGGTCCTTGGCGATCCTGGCCAGATCGGTAATATTCTTTTCTTTTAGGTCTGCCAAACTAATGCTCATCGTGATTGTTCCTTGCATGAGACCGGATTGCTCCGGCTCGTGGCTTTCAGAATCGACGACGCGCAGCCGTTTGCTCATACACGCAGCCGCGCAGCGCCACTAGATTGAAACTGCATTTCAGCATTCGTCCTGGATTCAAACAGAATCCCAACAGGCGTGAATCGCTTCCGGACGGAAAGACGGCTACCGCCGCTCCGGCCCGGCGTGACGCCCGCGGGTTCCCCTCAGTTGGTCAATTCCTGATCCTGCTCGGCCGGGGCGTCGAACTTCCTCGCGACCTCCGACACCGTAGGAAGCGAGGACGGCTCGAGCGGACGCTCAAGCGCCAGGCCCAGTACGTCGTCCATGACTTCGACGAAATGAATGACCAGACCCGATTGAATCTCCGCCGGGATATCGGCCAGGTCTTTCTCGTTGTCCTTCGGCAGCAGAACGGTGCGAATGCCCACGCGATGCGCCGCCAGCAGCTTTTCCTTCACGCCCCCAATCGGCAGCACCTTGCCGCGCAGCGTGATCTCTCCGGTCATGGCCACATCGCAACGCACGGGTATGCGCGTGAGCGCGCTTATGATGGCCGTGCACAGCGTGATGCCGGCGGAGGGCCCGTCCTTCGGTATGGCACCTTCCGGCACATGGACGTGAATTTCCAGGTGCCGGTAGAAGTCCCGCGGCAAGCCCAGAGCCGCAGTGCGGGACCGCGCATAGCTCATGGCCGCCTGGGCCGACTCCTGCATCACGTCCCCAAGTTTCCCCGTCAACGTCAGCCGCCCTTTGCCTTCCATCACCGTGGCTTCGGTCGCCAGCACCTGCCCGCCCGATTCGGTCCAGGCCAGGCCCACCGCCAGGCCCACCTCATTTTTCTTCTCGGCCCAGATCTCCCGGTACTTGATGATGCCCAAAAAGTCGCTGACGTTGTCCGGCCCAACCTCGACCTGAACCTGCTTGCCCTCTTGCACCACGCGGCGCGAAATCTTGCGGCAGATATTGGCGATTTCCCGCTCGAAATTGCGCACCCCGGCCTCGTGCGTATAGTTGCGGATGATGCGGGTCAGCGCCTCGTCGGTGAAGCGCAGATTTTCCTCACTCAGGCCGGTGGCCTTGAGCTGTTTGGATACCAGGAATCGCTTGGCGATATGCATCTTCTCGGTATCGGTGTAGCCGGGCAGGCGAATCACTTCCATGCGGTCCTGCAGCGGCTGGGGGATGGTGTGCAGCACGTTGGCCGTGCAGATGAACATGACCTGCGAGAGGTCGTACTCGACGTCCAGGTAGTGGTCCGTAAACGCATAGTTTAGCTCGGGGTCGAGCACTTCCATAAGCGCCGCCGAGGGATCGCCGCGAAAGTCCATGGACATCTTGTCCACTTCGTCCAACACGAAGACGGGATTGGTGGTGCCCGCCTTCTTCATCATTTGGATGATTTGTCCCGGCAGCGCCCCGATGTAGGTGCGCCGGTGGCCCCGGATTTCCGCTTCATCGCGCACCCCGCCCAGCGATACCCGCACGAACTTGCGGCCGGTGGCGCGGCCGATGGACATGGCCAGCGAGGTCTTGCCCACGCCGGGGGGGCCGACAAAGCACAGGATGGACCCGCGCGGATTCTTCACCAACTGGCGCACCGCCAGGTATTCGAGGATTCGTTCCTTGACCTTCTCCAGTCCGTAGTGGTCTTCTTCCAGGATTTTCTCCGCGGCGGCAATGTCGCGGATCTCCTTGGATTTCTTCTTCCACGGCACCGCCAGCAGCCAATCCAGGTAACTGCGGCTGACTGTGGATTCCGCGGACATGGGCGGCATCAGCTCCAGCCGCTTCAACTCCTGCACGGCTTTTTCTTTGACCTCCTTGGGCATGCCGGCGGCGTCAATCTTCTTTTTCAGCTCATCCAGCTCGCTTTTTTCGCCGCGGCCCAGTTCCTTGTGGATGGCCTTCAGCTTTTCGTTCAGGTAATACTCTTTTTGCGCCCGCTCCATCTGCCGCTTGACGCGCGAGTTGATACTGCGGTCCATGTTCAGTTTTTCGGTCTCGGCCTCGAGAATCTCGGCCACCCGGTTCAGCCGGTCCAGCACCTCCAGGTTTTCCAGCAGCCCCTGCTTGTCCTCGACCGGAATCTGCAGGTTGAAGGCGATGGTGTCGGCCAGCTTGCTGGGGTCCTCGACGCGCGCCGCGGCAATCATGGTCTCGTAGTTCAGGCTCTGCGAAAGTTTGACGTATTGCTCGAACATCTCGTTGACGCGCCGCACGAGCTGATCGAGCTGCGGCGAAGGCTCGAGGTGGCTGGGCGACAGCCGCAGGGACGCCCGATAGAAGCCCTCTTCTCCGGTAATCTGCAACACCTTGGCGCGTTCCAGGCCCTCGACCAGCACCCGGATATTGCCGTCGGGCAGTTTCACGCTTTGCACGATGGTGGCCAGAGTGCCTACGGTAAAAATCTCGTCCGGCTTGGGATCGTCCACCGAAGCGTCGTGCTGCGTGGCCAAGAAGATTTTCTTGTCGCCGGCCAGTGCCTCTTCCAGAGCGCGCACCGAGGCCTCGCGCCCCACGATGAACGGCTGCATCATCTGCGGGAAGATGACCATGTCCCGCACCGGCATCATCGGCACTCGCTTCAATTCATTTTTTTCGCGGCTGAACATGGCGTCCCGGGGGGGGTATCCTTGGCCTCTCAGGCGATTATCCCGCTTTCTCCAGCAGGTTCCAGTTGATTTCGCGGCTGCGCACCATTTCGGCGCTCACCGCAAACTCGCGCAGTTTGCGCTGCGCCGGCAGGTTGTACATCAGGTCGAGCATCAAGTCTTCCAGGATCATGCGCAGCCCGCGCGCGCCGACTTTCCGCTGCAGAGCCAGTTCGGCCACCGTTTCCAGCGCGTCGTCGGTGAACCGCAGCCGCACATTCTCAAACTCGAACAGCCGTTGATATTGACGGATCAGAGCGTTCTTCGGTTCCGTCAAAATGCGCATCAGCGCCCCTTTATCCAGATCGCCGAGCACGCCCACCACCGGCAGCCGGCCCACAAATTCGGGGATCAGGCCGTAGCGGATCAGGTCGGTCGGCTGGGCCTGCTCCAAGATTTCGATATTACGGCGGTTCGAGGTGGCCGGCTGCGCGTCGCTGTGGAAACCCAGTGATTTCTGGCCCACGCGCCGCTCCACGACCTTCTCCAGGCCCACGAAGGCCCCGCCACAGATGAACAGGATGTTGGTCGTATCCACCGGCGTGAATTCCTGGTGCGGGTGCTTGCGGCCGCCTTGCGGGGGCACATTGGCGATGGTGCCCTCGAGAATCTTCAGCAGCGCCTGCTGCACGCCCTCGCCGGAGACGTCCCGGGTAATCGAGGGATTTTCGTCCTTCTTGGAAATCTTGTCGATCTCATCAATATAGATGATGCCTTGCTGCGCTTTGGTGACGTCGCCGTCGGCGTTTTGCAGCAACTTCAGAATGATGTTCTCAACGTCTTCGCCCACGTAGCCGGCCTCGGTCAGAGTGGTAGCGTCCACGATGGCGAACGGCACGTCCAGCATCCGAGAGAGCGTCTGCGCCAGCAGCGTCTTGCCGGTGCCGGTGGGCCCGATCAGCAGAATATTTGATTTCGTCAGCTCTACGTCGCCCGGCTGCCGGTTCAGGAAGATGCGCTTGTAATGATTGTAAACCGCGACCGCCAGTTTCTTCTTGGTCTTGTCCTGCCCGATCACGTAGCCGTCCAGGAACGACTTGATCTCCGGCGGGCGCGGCAGGCGGCGGTTGACCGGCGCAGCCTGTTCTCGCTTCTCCTCTTCCAAGATCTGCTGGCAGACGCCCACGCACTCGTTGCAGATGTACGCGCGCGGGTAGTCGGAAGGGGAGCTGATCAGCTTCTCGACCTGTTCCTGCGTCTTATGGCAGAACGAACAGCGCAGCGGCTCGTCTGAACTGAGTTTCTTCACTGGCGTGTCGGCCTCCCGCGGCGATCCACCGGGGGAATCAACCCATTGGACATATGAGACATTCTAGGACTTTTCGCCGGTCTTGCACACCACCCAAGCATCTGGCTACTAACTTTTAGGAACAATCTGGCGGTGCTTGTGGATAATCTCGTCCACCAGGCCGTACTCCTTGGCCTGCTGCGCGGACATGATGAAATCCCGCTCCACGTCTTTTTCGAGTTTCTCAATCGGCTGATGGCTGTGGCTGGCCAGGAGCTGATTGATCACGTCCCGCATGCGCAAGATCTCCTTGGCATGGATGTCAATGTCGGTGGCTTGGCCGGAAAGGCCGGACATCCACGGCTGGTGGATCAAGATGCGCGAATTGGGCAGCGAAAAACGCTTCTTGGGCGCGCCGGCGGCCAGCAGCAGCGCCGCAATCGACGCCGCCTGGCCCACGCAGGTGGTCACCACGTCGGGCCGCACGTACTGCATGGTGTCATAGATGGCCATGCCCGCGGTGATCGAGCCGCCCGGCGAATTGACATAGAGCTGGATATCGCGCTCGGGGTCTTCCGCCTCCAGGAATAGCAGTTGCGCGGTCACCAGATTAGCCACATGGTCGTCAATCGGCGTGCCGATGAACAGGATATGGTCCTTCAGCAGCCGGGAATAGATGTCGTAGGCGCGCTCGCCCCGGGTGGTCTGCTCCACCACCATGGGGATGAGCGTTGTCGCGCGCGGAACCGTGTCGTCGTCGTATTTCATTTGATAATGTAAAGGCTTGGAGGAACCCTGTCAGGACCGCTCCGGCTCTCGAGTCTTCACCCGGGCGTTGCTGCGCAGCCAATCGAGAGTTTTGTCGCTCCGGAGCTTCGATTTCATCCTATCGAGCGCTCCCTGCTTTGTCAAGCTGGCCCGCACGGCCGCTGCGGATTCGCCACTGTGTTCGGCCATGCGCGCGATTTCGCTCTCGCTTTCCTCTTCGCTGACCTCGATGTTTTCCGTGCTGGCGATGCGGTCCAGCAGCAGCTCCGCCTTGACGTCCTCGACCGCCCTTTCCCGCTGCCGCTGCCGCAGCGCCGCCCAGTCCACATTCACTCCCCGCGGATCCACCCCTTGCGCCGCCAGCGACCGCACTGCGCGTTCCAGCCTGGCGTCCATCTGATTTTGCACCAGCGCCTCGGGCACCGGAAAATCGTGCGCCGAGGTCAGCTTCCCCAGCAGTTGCTCGCGCACCGCCGCCGTCTGCCGCATCTCGCTCTCGGCCTCCAGGCCCTGCCGCACCTTGCCGCGCAGTTCCTCCATGGTCTGGGCGTCGCTCACTTGCTTGGCAAACACGTCGTTCAGCTCCGGCAGCTTTTTCTCCTGGATGCCCAGCACCTCCGCGGCGTAGGTGTAACCCTTCCCGGCCAGCTTGGCATCCGGATATTCCGCAGGGTATTGCACCTCGAAGCGGCGGTGTTCGCCGGCCTGCGCGCCGCGCAAATTTTCGGTGAATGCGGGAAGCGTTTCCTCCCCGCCCAGGTGGCAGAGCACGCGATCGGCCCGCAGCGGCTCGCCTCCGCCCGCGGGCATGCCCGTCAGCTTGAGTTGCGCGTAGTCGCCCTGGGCTAGCGCCCGTCCCTCGACCGAGGCAAATGTCGCGGCCCGCTCGCGCACGTCCTCGATGGCCTTGTCCACGTCCGCGTCGGTGACTCGGGCGGCGTCCACCTCGACCTCCAGGTCCTTGTATCCTCCCAGCTCGACCTCCGGCAGTACTTCAAAGATCGCGCGAAATTTCAGCGGGCCGTTCTCCGCGAAATCCACGTTGTCCACATGCGGCTGCGTGATGGGCGCCAGATTCTGGTCCTTCACCGCCTTGTCAATCTGCTCGGGAACCAGCGATTGCAGCACCTCGCTCTTGATATCGTCGGCGAATCGCCGGCGAATGAGCGTGACCGGCGCCTTGCCCGGGCGAAAGCCGGGAATTCGCGCCACTCGCGCGAACTCCTTGGCCACTCGCTCCACGGCCTTTTGCACCTCGGCTGCGGGAATCTCCAGCTCCAGTTCGCGCCGGCACGTCGCTTCAGTCATGGCTCTCAAGTCCCATCAGTCGCACACGTTCCGCCGGTGCCGCCTGCTGCCGCTGGCTCATGCACTAAGGAGAACCGGGGAAAACGGTCGAGCGGGAGTGAAGGCAAAGTATAGGGGAAGGCCAGGAGTGCGTCAACTCGCTGCCGGCGGCCGCCCAGCAGGGCGGGATGCGTTATCATACTTGGCGTTGTCGCCTGTGGGACGATTCGATGGCGCTGGATACCTCCACCGCTGGTCTCGCCGATTTCCTCGCGGCTCACGCGTCGCTGCTGGGGCGGCTGCACGCCGGCTCCGGCGCAACGCGCTGGGACCTCTCGCGCGAGGAGTTTGCCCAGGCGCTCTTTCGCAGCGCGTCGCATCGCTTCTCCGGCCGGCCGCCCGGCGCCGACGCCCTCAGTGAACACCTCGGTGCGCTGCATCTTTCGGACCTGGCTCTGGTCTGTGCCCTGCGCCAGGGCTCGGCCCCGGCCTGGGAGGAATTCGTCGCTCGCTACCGCCCCCTCCTCTATGCGGCAGCTCGCGCCGTCGTGGGATCGGCCGGGGAAGCCCGCGCGCGCGAACTCGCCGATTCGCTGTACGCAGAGCTCTACGGTCTGGATCGCGCCGGCGGCGCGCGGCGGCGCCCGTTGCTCGACTACTATCATGGGCGCAGCAAGCTGGCCACCTGGCTCCGCGCCGTACTGGCGCAGCGCCACGTGGATGCGCTCCGCGCCGCCCGGCACACCGAATCGCTCGACGATCCGCCGTCGCCGCTCCGGCCGGCCGCCACTGCCGCGACTGCGGACCCGGACCGCGCCCGGCTCCTGCCCCGCCTGCGGCAATCCGTTTCCGCCGCCTTGGCTGCTGCGCCGCCGACCGATCGCTTGTTGCTCTCACTTTACTATCTGCAGGAGATGACGCTGGCGCAGATAGCGCGCCTGCAGGGCGTCCACGAAGCCACCATTTCCCGCCAGCTCGACCGTATCCGCCGCGAGCTGCGCCAAACCGTCGAGCGGGCGCTGGCCTCCGGGCGCGATGCCGAAAATGGGCAGGCCGCACAGCCGGGCCTTTCCCCGGCCGAGGTGCAACTCTGCTTTGCCTATGCGCTCGAGGATTGGCCGTTCGATCTCGGCAGCGCGCTGGCAGGCGGCGACCCCACGGCGCGGGAGGAGCCATAGGCCATGCGCCGTGCAAGAAATCGCTGCGGCCTCGTTCTAAGATCAGGCGTTCAGAGCGAAGTGTAGCTATGTGCGCGAAAACTGACCAACCCGAACAGCGCGACCGGGCCATGGCCCGGCTGTTGGCCGAGGCCCTCAAGCCCTCTGCCGAGGCCGCCGGGCATGCTGCGTGCCCTGACGCGGAAGCAATGGCCGCGTACGCCGGCCAGAGCCTGGACAACGGCGAGCGGGAGCGCCTGGAAGGCCACTTCGCCGCTTGTGGACGCTGCCAGGAAATTCTCGCCGTGTTGGGGGCCAGCCTCGAAGCGCCGTTCGCAGAGTCGCTCACTGAGCCGGTCGTGAGCACGTTCGGCGAGCGCGCCATCATGGCCTCCGCTCCTGCTCCTCCCGCATCCGAACCGAATGCGCGCCCATCCCCGCGCTGGTTCTGGTGGCTGGCCCCGGCGCTCGGCACCGCCGCCGCAGCGATGCTGTGGATGGCGCTGCGTCCGGTCTCGCCCGGGGGAACGGCCCCAGTACAATCCGCCGCCGATTATTCGCGAGCGGCTGAGCAAGAAACGCGCGCGCTGACAGCGCCAGCCGTGCTTGCGGCGGAAGCAGCCCCCGCGACCGCGCCGCGCCGGGAACTGCAAACCCGCCAGATCTTCTCCGCAGGCGCAGAGTCTGACGCTCAAACGAAACAGGATGCGGCAGAGGACCAAGCAACCACGTTATCACCTACGCCGACTGCCGAAGCTGCTCCCGCAGCTCCAGCGGCGCGATCCGCAGTCGCTGCGACCCAGGCCCCGCCCATAATTGGCGGCGCCACGCAGACTGTGACCGTGACTGAACAGATGGCCCTCGTCGCTCCCCCCAGCGGAGAGCCGGGCTCGGCTCCCTCGCCTTCACCCACTGCCATTCCCGGGCCGCGCAGCATGACGCAAACCGTCACGGTGACTGAGCCGGCCGGCGG
>Ga0214473_10011666_pt1 | contig 10322 bp, 6 predicted proteins | sample RVTome_7_FD_203509 | JGI IMG/M metagenome (GOLD analysis project Ga0214473, IMG submission 203509) | Soil microbial communities from uranium-contaminated site in the Upper Colorado River Basin, Wyoming, United States - RVT98D197 | ecosystem: Environmental > Terrestrial > Soil > Contaminated >... | reverse complement strand
GCGGGACACCGCGGGCCCGCGTCACGCGGGCCAGCGCCGCGATCGGCTGCAGCGTGCCGATCTCGGCGCTCGCGTGGGCGACGGAAGCCAGGATCGCTCCGGGCGCCAGGGCCCGATCGAGGCGGGCCGGATCGATCCGACCGTGTCGGTCCACGGGCAGGAGGATGATCTCGTAGCCCAGCTTCGCCAGGCTGCGGAGCGGATGCAGGATCGAGAGGTGCTCGGTTGCGGCGGCCACCAGGCGCCCGCCGCCGGGGTGGGCCAGGGCGATTCCCTTCACTGCCAGGTTGTTCGCCTCGGTGGCCGATCCTGCGAACAGGATCTCCTCCGCGGGACAGGCGAGCAGCGCCGCAACCTCGCCACGCGCCTCCTCGACGACCGCACGCGCCGCGCCGCCGCGCTGGTGCAGGCTCGATGGATTCCCCTGGTTCCGGCCAAGATGAGGCAGCATCGCCGCGCGCACGCGCGGATCGAGGGGGGTCGTGGAAAGATGATCCGCGTTGATCCGACGCATGGCGCGGTGGACTAGTCGCCGGTCGGGGGAAGCGCCGGCCGGTCCGCACACCGTCGGAGCCGGGCGATGTCCCGCGCCAGACGGGCCTGGGTCAGGGAGGCTTGCCGGGCCTGCCGGCGAAGCCGGTCCACGGCGACCCTCAAACGGGTCCCTTCGTCCCGAAGGCGGCCTTGTTCCGCTCCGCAGTTCTCCAGGATCGTTCGGATCGCCGCCAGGAGCCGGTCCGGGCGTTCTTGTTTGTCGCTGCGATTCGGGGGGAGTGCGCTGGGAAGGCGGCGCGGAAATTGCAGAACCCTCATCGCTTAGGTCTCCATGACGACCGACCCCCGGAGTGTACGGCGAAACCGCCCCGGGTCAAGGAGTTGAATGGCAACAAGGGCCAATTCTACTTGACTTTAGGGGGGGTGCATCGTACTTAGGGTGAGACTTCGCGCTGGAGTCACGGCAGTCCTGAATATCGGTTCGGTTCTCCGAGGCGATGCCGCATGATGCGCATGGCACCACGGCTCGCAATCCTAGGCATCCTGGCGGCAGGGGCTGTGTTCCAGCCCTCCTCCAACGCGGGGCCTCCGTCCACCGTCCGTCCGCCTGCCGGAACCGGGACCCGCGCCACCGTCGAACCGACGCCCCCGCTCTTCATCGATCTGCGCCTGGACACGCCGGACCCGGCCGTGCGAAGCGGCCACGGCGTGGCGCGCGTGGTGATCGAGATCGATGCGGGGCCCGATCTGCGTGAGGTCACCCTACGCCTGGTCCTTCCGGAGGAGGTGCAGGCGATCGACGACCCGCTCCCGATCGGTTCCTTCGCCCTGCCGGCCGGCGCGCGTCGCACGTGGGAGACGATGGTGTTCGCGCGCCGCGCCGGCTCCCACGCGCTGCAGGTCGAGGCCACCTACCGGATCGGCGACGGAGAGATCCTCCGCACCCGCCAGGGGACCCTGCTGCGGGCCGGCGGTCCATCGGAGGGCAGGCACCATGCCGGGGCGTGGGAAGTTCAGGCGGTCGCGATCGAGGACGAGCCGCGATGAAGCGTCTGATCGCCTTCGCGGCCGTCTGGGTGGCCGCCACGGCCCTGCCGGTCTGGGCCGACTACACGGTGACCGGACGGTTCGTCTACATCGACCGCCCGTTCGGTCCGAACGGATTTCTCGGGACCGAGGTGCCGACCCCGATCCGCCAGGCCGACGTCCAGGTGCTCGCCGGCGCCAAGATCGTCGGCGCGGGTGTGACCGACGCCAACGGGTATTTCATCCTGACCGCGGTTGCCGATCGGACTCAGGACATCTACGTCCGCTGCCTGGCGCGGCGGCAGCAGGGATCCGGTGTCCCACTCGAGGTCCGGGCCGGCAACCAGGCCGGCGATGTCTGGTCGGTCCGGTCGCAGACCTTCTCCAATCACGATCCCACGCAGGACCTCTTCATCGGGACGCTGGCCGCGGTCCCCGATGCCGGTGGCGAGGCGTTCAATCTGTACGACTCCGTCCTGTACGGCGCGCTGTACCTCGATTTTCTCCGTGGCGGTCCGTCGCCATCGCCGACGCTGCTGGTGATCTTCAACGCCGCCAACTCCAACTTGTCGAGTTACAGCAACAACACCATCGTCCAGGCGCGCAACGCGGGCTATGACGACACGGTCGTCCTGCACGAGATGGGGCACTATGTCATCGAGAATTTCTCCGACACCGACAGCCCCTACGGCACCCACCGCCTGAGCGACTGCTACCAGAACATGTCACTGGCGTTCGACGAGGGGCATGCCTCGTTCTGGGGGAATTCAGCGCGCCGGTATCACGGGCTGCCGTGGAGCGCCTGGTACGTGCGCACCACCGGTCTGGCGGGCGCCGGGAACCTGCAGTTCTCCTTCAACACCGAGACGCAGCAGCCGTTCGTCTGCCGCGGCGCCACCAGCGAGATGACGGTCCTGGCGGCGCTCTGGGATGTCGTCGATGGCCCCGCTTCCCCCGACGACGGTCCGGGCGGGGGACCGGACGGCGTGGACGAAGCGTGGGACTTGCTGCAGGATCTCGATGCTGACTACTGGCGGGTCATGACCGACTACCTGCCGTCCCCGGCGGCGACGTTCATCAGTCTGGAGGATTTCTGGGACGGCTGGTTCGGTCCCGCCATCCCGAACCCGAACCGCCGGCACCCGGAGATGGTGTCGATATTCCGGGAACTCGGTGTCGAATACTTCGTCGACGAGTTCGAGCCCAACGGCCAGGTGGCCTCCGCCGCCCGGATCGGCGTCGGACCGGTGCTCCGCCGCGGGACCTTCTTCGCCGACGGCAACGGCGACCTGCTCGGGGAGCCGGACACCGACCTGTACGTCTTCGACGCGGTCGTCGGCGCCTCCTACACCATCGAGACGCTCAACCTGCTCGGTGGTGCCGATACGATCCTGGACCTGCTGGCCGCCAACGGGACGACCGTGATCGCGAGCAACGACGACCGGGGCGCCGCCGATCTGACGTCGCTGATCCTGCATACCGCGTCCCAGAGCGGGTCCCTCTACGTGCGCGCCACGCACGCCCTCGGGCTTGGCATCTACGGATCCTACGACTTGAGAATCTCTTCCCCCGACGGCGGGACCGACAACGATCTGGATGGCTACACCTCCGCCACAGACTGCAACGACGCCGATCCGACCATCCATCCGGGGGCGACCGAGACCTGCAACGGGCACGACGACGACTGCGACGCCGAGGTGGACGAAGGGTTCGACCGGGACTTCGACGGTTATACGACCTGCGCCGGCGACTGCAATGACGTCAACGCCGGCATCCACCCCGGGGTGATCGAGGTCTGCGACAACATCGATGACGACTGCGACGGCGCCGTGGACGAAGGGTTCGACGCCGACGGCGACGGCCACACGCCGTGCGGCGGCGACTGCAACGACGCCGACCCGCTCGTCCATCCGGGCCGCGCGGAGACCTGCAACTTCATCGATGACGACTGCGACGCGTTGATCGACGAGAGTTTCGATCTCGATGGCGACGACTGGACGACGTGCGGCGGCGACTGCAATGACGATGAACCACTGATTCATCCGGGCCGCGCGGAGGCCTGCAACGGGGTGGATGACGACTGCGACCTGGCGATCGACGAGGGATTCCCGGACACCGATGGAGACGGCCTGCTCGATTGTCTCGACACCGACGACGACAACGACAGCGTGCCCGACGCGGCCGACTGCGCGCCGGCCCTGTATTCGATGAGCGCCCGGCCGGTCGAGGTGGTGGGCGAACGGTTGACGCACACGGCGGGCCGGACGCGGGTCGCCTGGGACGCCGTGCCGCAGACCAACGTCTACAACGTCTACCGTGGCACCGTGCTCACCACGCAGCCGTGGGCTTTCGCCACACTCTGCCTTCTGCCGGAGGCGACCGCCCCCGAGTTCGAGGACACCCAGGCGCCGGCGCCGGGAACGATCTTCTACTACATGCCGGCGGGTACCAACCTGTGCGGCGAGGGGACCGTGGGCACCGGCACGGCCGGCGGCGTCCGGCCGCTGCCCCAACCGTGCAATCCCCAGGGCCGGGACACCGACCTGGACCTGATGCTCGATCTCGTGGACAACTGCCCGCTGGCGATGAACGGGGCCCAGCAGGACGGGGACCGCGACGGGCGCGGCGATGCCTGCGACAACTGCCTCGTCGTCGTGAACCCGGAACAGCGCGATCGGGACACCAACGGCATCGGCGACGTCTGCCAGGACCTGGACGGGGACGGTGTCGTGGCCGAGACCGACTGCGACGACACCCGCTCGTCGGTCTTCCCGGGGGCGCCGGAGTCATGCGACGGCCTGGACAACGATTGCGACGGTCTGCGGGATGAGGGTTTCGACCAGGATGGCGACGGTTTCACGTCGTGCGGCGGCGACTGCAACGATGCCGTTGCGGCCGTCCGTCCCGGGGCGACGGAAGTGTTCAACGGCGTCGACGACAACTGCGACAACATCATCGACAACGTGAACGAGATCGTCGTGGTGACCCGCGCCACCTGGCAGGCCACAAACAGCCGGCTGACGGTGGAGGCGACGACCAATTACCCGCCGGGATCGGTGACTCTGACGGTGACCGGGTTCGGGACGATGAGCTACGTGGAGGCGTCCGGGATCTACCGTCTGGTCGTGTCGGGCGTCGCGAATCCCGGAAACGTCACGGTCACCTCCACGGCAGGCGGCTCGGCGACCTCCGAGGTGACGCCGATCTGACCGGCGTGCGGCCGTCGGCGCTGCGCTTCAGGCCTGGTCGACCGAGCGGACGAGCGCCTCGTTGACCTCGACCTCACCGCTGTCGCGCAGGCGACGGACCACCGACCGGTAGAAGCGGTCCCGGCGCTGGCGGACCAGGCCCTCCCTGACCTCTTCCTTCCGGGTCTCGAATTCCGGTCGCGGATCCTGCCGATTCTTGACGCTGACCACGACGATACCGGACGGCGTGGTGATCGGGTCCCCGGGCGTCCCCGGGGCGAGGGAGAAGATCTGCGTCTCGAGGAGGGGGTTCGGAGGGAGTCCCGGGAGCGACGCCCCACGCGAGACCTCGCTCTGGGTCTTGACTTCGGCCCGGAAGCGCCGCGCCACCGTGCGCAGGGCGTCCCTGGAGCCACGCGCCGCCCGCACCGCCTCGGCGGCGGCGGCGCGGGCCCGTCCGTCCTCGAGATCCTTGCGGACCTGGGCGCGGACCTCGTCGAGCGGCCGTGGTTCCGGCGGGACCGTCCCCGTCACCTGGACGATGACCATGCCGGACGGGGTGGCGACCGGGTCGCCGACCTCACCGAGCGCCAGGTCCATCATCCGCGCGGTGACCGCCTGGGATGCGGCCACCCCCGCCAGCGCCTCGCCCGGGCGCACCGTGCCCGTGTCGCGGACTTCGAGAGACCGGGCGCGGGCTGCCTCCTCCAGGCGTCCTCCGGCCGCGGCGCCCGCCAGGTCGGCGCTGCGGCGGGCGATCTCCTCGCGGGCGCGGGTGCGCTGGATCTCGTCCCGCAGGGACTGCCGGACCTCGTCGAGGGGAATCTCGCGGGCGGCGCGTGTATCGCTGACTTTGATGAGGTGGAATCCGAAGGGTGATCGGACCAGGTCGCTGACCTGCCCCACCGCGAGGTCAAAGGCCGCAGTTTCGAACTCGGGAACCATCTGCCCGCGGCCGAAGAACCCGAGATCGCCGCCGTTCGCCGCCGACGTGTCCTGCGAGTGCTTGCGGGCCAGCGCCGCGAAATCCTCTCCGCCCCTGGCGCGCGTCAGGACCGCCCGGGCCTCGCGCTCGGTCATCGCGGTGGCTTCGGGCGTGGCGTCGGCCGCGATCTTGAACAGGATGTGCGCCGCCCGGCGCTGCTCCGGCTGGCTGAATCGGGTGGACCGCGCCGCGTTGTAGGCCGCTTCGACGTCGGCGTCCGCGACCTGCACGGCGGCGGCGAAGTCGGCGGCGTTGAACAGCACGTAGCGACCGGTCCGACCTTCGCCGCGGCTGTAGCGATCCCGGTTGGCCTCGTAGTGTGCGGCGACCGCCGCTTCGTCGGGCGCCGGGAGTCCCATTCTGGCAGGGTCGAGCACGACGTAGTCGACCTCGGCCTTCTCATTGCGCCGGACAAACTCCTCCAGCACCTCGGCGTCCGTCACGCTGACACCGTCCTGGATGAGGCTGCGGAACTTGTCGATGATCAGGCCGCGGCGGACCTGCGCCTCGTAGCTTTCGATCAGACCCCGGTTGCCGCCGAACAGATCGCGATAGCGATCGAGACCGAAGAACCGGCCGTTCTCCTGGAGGTTGGGATCGCGGGTGATCGCTTCGGCCACCTCCTCCGCGGAAACAGCCACCCCCTGCCGGGTCGCTTCCTGATAGAGGAGCTCCATCTCGATGAGGCTGTCGATCGCCTGCCGGCCGACCCGCAGAAAGCCGCGCTGCTGGGTGTACTGCGGGCCGAGGAGGCTCTGGTACGTGCTGTCGAGACGGCGGGCCTGGCTCTGGAATGCCGTGGTGGAGATGGCTTCCCCATTGACGCGGGCGGCCCAGGCGCCGTCCGGACGCGGCGCGCCGCCGCCGGGGTCGAAGGACCACCAGATAAACATCGCCACGATGACCAGGAGGACCCACTTGAGGTAGCTGAACCAGTCGCGCATCTGCTGCAGCATCGGCACGGCTCCAGGATAAGGGAGCGACAAGTCTAGCGGGTGGCCGGATCGCGTGCAAGTCATTTTGCCCGCACCCCTTGCCTCGACTTTTTCCGCTCCTATATTGGTAACGCCAGCCACGGGTCCGCGGGCCCGGGTGGCGGGGCCGTCGCGTTGAGCAACTCACGTGAAATCAGTGGGTTGCCAACCGGCTGGCGGGTCCGGGACCGAACGCGCCGGGGTCACGAACGACGATGCCAGCACCCAACAGCAATCCCAAGGTACTGCTCGACTGGGCGACGATCTCGTACAAGAGCATCATGCGGGGGATCGTCTACCTGGTCCTGCTGCTGGCGGCCGGGGGAGCGGTCTGGTACCTGCAGGCGGCGCGCCGGACCACGCCGGAGGAAATCGCCCTGCAGGAGATCGGGCGCGCCGAGCGGATGCTCCGGGAAGCGCAGGCCGCCGGCCGGCCCGAGGTCGCGCGGGTGGTCGACAGCGCGCGCAAGCTGCTTGGCGCCGCCCGCCTCTCCTACGATCGCAAGGACTTCGCCGAAGCGCGCGCCTCGGCCCAGCAGTCGCAGTCGTTTTCCCGCAAGGCGCTGGAGGGTTCCGAGGGCGAAGCGTTCACGGCGCGCATTTACAAGCACGAGGGCGACGTCAAGATCAAGCGGGCCCGCCAGTTCGTCTGGGACGCCATCGGCAGCAACTCGGCGCTCCGCGTGGGGGATCAGATCAAGACCGCCAGCAACGGCTCGGCGCAGATCATCTATTTCGATGGCACGATCACCACTCTCAAGCCGGGGTCGCTCCTCGAGATCCGCGAGTTGTTCGAGGACCCGACCACCAGGGTCCGCAAGGTCCGCGAGAAACTGGCCCGGGGCGGTGTCTCGGCGACCACTCCGGAGGCGAACGTCGCCGGATCGTTCCACGAAGTCGCAACCGATACGTCCACGGCGCGCTCCGAGAGCCGATCGCAGATCGATGTCGCCTTCGACACGGCCACGCAGCGCACGCGCACCGAGGTCCACAGCGGCAGGGCCGAGGTGACCACGGGCACCACCCGGGTCACCCTGAAGCCGCTGGAACGGATCGAGGTCGCCGGTGACGCCATCGTCAGCCGGCACACGATCCTCCCCGCGCCGCGGCTCCTCGAGCCGGCCGACCAGCGGGTGTTTGTCCGGGAAGGGGCGGTGGGCTCCCGGACGGTCCTGCGCTGGAGCGGTCAGACGGGCGCAGTCCGGTATCGCCTGCAGATCGCCCGGACGGGACTGTTCGGCGATCTGCTGCTCGACAAGTCCGACATCAAGGCCAGCAGCGTCCAGATTCCCGGCCTGCAGCCCGGGCACTACTACTGGCGCGTGTCGAGCGTCGACCCCGCCAACGTCGAGAGCCCATTCTCGGAAACCCGGAAGTTCAAGATCGGCGATGCCGCCGAGATCCGCGCCGATGACAAGGTGCCGCCACCGCTCGAGGTCGTCGACTTCCTGCCGAGCGGCCACATGCTGATCATCAGCGGGCGGACCGAGCCGGGGGCCGCGCTGTCGATCGACGGCCAGAGCGTGGACGTGTACGAGGATGGCGGTTTCACCGCCGTCATCCGGCTAAAGCGGGACGGCGTCAACGACCTGGACATCGTGGCGCAGGACCCGGCCGGCAACCAGGCACGGTTGCGCCGCCAGGTCTACGTCGAGTCGTTCTGAGCGTCCCCCCGATGCCCGCCCCCGATTCGCGTCCCCTGCTGCGCGCCCTGGCCGACGTGGTCCGGGCGACGGCCAGCGATCTCGATCGTCTGAAGATCATCGATCTGGCGATGGAACGGGCCCGCACGATCTTCCGGCTGCGCGCCCTGTTGTTCCTGTACGCTGACCCCGATCAAGGCCTCCTGCGCGTGGAACGCACACTCGGCGAGGGGTTGGGATCGCTGCGCGGCAGGACGATCGCGATCCAGGAGGGCATTGCCGGCCGCACTGTCCAGACCCGTGCGGTCCTCTGGGTCCCGCGGCCCGGCGAAGGAAACGCCATCGCCGCCACGGAGTTGCCGCCTGCGTTCCGTGCCAGCGCCGTCCTGGCGTTGCCGCTGTTCAGCCGGGGCCGGCTGGTGGCGGTCGCCGAGGCAATCCTGCCGAACGGGGCCCGGCCCCCCCGGCCCCGATCGCAGGCGCTGCTGGCCCTGCTCCTGGAGCCGGCCGCCGTGGCGCTCGACAATGCGGTGCTGCTGCGCCGGTCCGAGGATCTGTCGGTCACCGACGATCTCACGAAGCTCTACAACTCGCGCTACCTGAACGCCATGCTGCGGAGGGAAGTGGAGCGCAGCCGCCGCTACCGGACGCCGGTGTCGCTGATTTTCCTGGATCTCGACGGCTTCAAGGAGGTCAACGACAACCACGGACACCTGTGGGGCAGCCGGACACTGGTCGAAGTCGGCGAGGTGATCCGCAGCACGGTGCGGGAGATCGACGTGGTGTCGCGCTACGGTGGCGACGAGTTCACCGTCATCCTGCCGCAGACCGGCACGGAGGGAGCGTTCACGATCGCGGATCGCATCCGGCAGCGCATCGAGGAGACGCCGTTTCTGGAGGCGCACGGACGACGCGTGCGGATCACCGCCAGCCTCGGGATCGCGACGTTCCCCGATCACGGTCGCACCAAGGACGACCTGATCGCGCGCGCCGACCAGGCGATGTACGTGGCGAAGGGGCGGGGCAAGAACGGCGTCGTTCTGGCGGGAACCGGCGCCGCGGCGCCGCTCGTCGCCGCGGCGGGCCGGTAGGAGCGGGTCATGCGAGTCAAGCATTTGACTTCGAGGGAGCCGGGCACTAAGATTTGACGCCGCCGGTGGTCCGTAAAGCGTTGTCGCAGGGCATCTTGCGCGAACGGAGCCCCGGCGGGTCATAAGCACAAGGAGGCGCAGGTGGGCGCGACAATGGCGTGGAGTCCGCGGTCGATCCTCAGTCTGTTCTCGAACGACCTCGCCATCGACCTCGGGACGGCGACAACCCTGGTGTACGCGAAGGGGAAGGGGATCGTCCTGTGCGAGCCTTCCATCATCGCGGTCAACCAGCGGACCGGCAAGGTCGAGGCGGTCGGCAAGGAAGCCAAGGAAATGCTGGGCCGCACCCCCGCCAACATCATCGCCATCCGGCCGATGAAGGACGGCGTCATCGCCGACTTCGAGCATACCGAGAAGATGCTGGACTACTTCATCAAGAAGGCGCACAACCGGTCGCTGGGCGTCCGCCCGCGCATCGTGATCTGCGTTCCCTCGGACATCACCCAGGTGGAGAAACGGGCCGTGAAGGACTCCGCCTACCGCGCCAAGGCGTCGGAGGTCTACCTGGTCGAAGAGGCGATGGCCGCGGCGATCGGCGCAGGGCTGCCGGTCACCGAACCGACCGGGAACATGATCGTCGACATCGGCGGGGGGACCACCGATGTGGCGGTGATCTCGATGGCCGGGATCGTCTACTCGCGGTCGGTGCGCATCGCCGGCAACCGCATGGATGAAGACATCATCCAGTACATCAAGCGCAAGTACAACCTGCTGGTGGGCGAGCGCACGGCCGAGGAGATCAAGATCAACATCGGCTCCGCATTCCCGCTCGACGAGGAACTGACGATGGAGATCAAGGGTCGCGATCTCGTGGAGGGGATCCCCAAGACATTGGTGATTTCCGACGAGGAGATCCGCGA
>Ga0214473_10011664_pt1 | contig 10323 bp, 13 predicted proteins | sample RVTome_7_FD_203509 | JGI IMG/M metagenome (GOLD analysis project Ga0214473, IMG submission 203509) | Soil microbial communities from uranium-contaminated site in the Upper Colorado River Basin, Wyoming, United States - RVT98D197 | ecosystem: Environmental > Terrestrial > Soil > Contaminated >... | reverse complement strand
GGAGGTGATTCATTTGAAGCAAATTACTTTGAGGGGAATTCCTGTTGAGATTGAAAGGATGATAAAAAAAGAGGCGGAAAGAAAGGGGCTGAGTCTGAACAAAGCCTTTATTTCTCTTGTTGAAAAGGCCACGGGAACAAAGGAAAAGATGCAGAAGAGGAAGTCCATGCACCATGACCTGGATCATCTTTGCGGGATATGGACAAAAAGAGATGCCGAAGAGTTCACAAAAAACATTGAGTTTCAGAGAACGATAGACGAGGGCTTATGGAAAAATACAAAGTCATGATGGATACTTCCGCCTATACGGCATTTCTGAGGGGCAGTCCGGAAGTCAAGGAGGCAGTGCAGCAGGCAGATGAGATCGTTTTCAATCCTGTGGTGCTGGGTGAATTGATAGCGGGTTTTTTGATGGGAAGAAATGAAAGAAAGAATAGAGCCATCCTCAAGGATTTTCTCAGCTCCCTGAGAGTGATCGTTGCTGAGATTGATGAAGAGACTTCAGAAAGATACGCTGTGATTGTACAGTCTCTTCGGAGGAAAGGTACACCGATACCGACCAATGACTTGTGGATCGCCGCTTCTGCCATGCAACATGGGTTAAAGGTCTTGACCACCGACAAGCATTATCTGGAAGTTCCCCAGATTATCACTGAATATTTTGAGGCAGGGTAATTTGCGCGGGATAGTCACCTATTTTGTGAATCTGTTCTGCCCAGAGCAAGGCAATACCTGACCCCCTCCTTTAGGAATCCGCTGAAGCAGAGGGGAAAATTGGGATATTGCAAGCCTGCCCAGAAAGCTTTACCCCGTTAGAAATAATGCCCCGCTGGAATTTCTAACGGGGTTTACTCTTAAAAGGACATCGTTGGGTGGCACTCTTTCTTAGGTGATGACAACGGACCCTTTTTCCATTTTAATCCTCTCGGCGGGCCGGGGCTGGCTCATGGTGGAGAAACCCTCCGGGTTGAGCGTCCAGGAGGAGCAGGGGCAGGACCTCTGTTCCTTCCTTCAGTCTCGGATCAATACCGACCCGGACCTCAGGAATAAGATCGACTGTGATCCTGGGTTCGGGGTTTTTCCCGTCCACCGCCTTGACCGGGAGACGAGCGGGGTTATCCTCCTGGCCTGCCGGCCCAGGACCTTCAGCTACTTTGCCATGCAATTCGAACACCACAAGGTCCGAAAGTGCTATATCGCCCTCCTCCACGGAGATCTCCCCGAGCCTACTGCGGAAGACGGCTGGGGGCTCTGGACTTGGCCCCTGTCTAAGGAGGCGGGGGGCCGCTTACATCCCGAGGGCCGCCCCAGGGCGGTCCCGTCCGAGACCCGCTTCCGGGTCCTTCGGAGAAGCGCCCATTACACCCTCATTGAGTGCGACCTTTTGACCGGCCACAAGCATCAGATCCGACGTCACGCCCGGCTTGCGGGTCATGCCGTGGTGGGCGATGCGCGCTACGGGACATCCCGGTCTCTCAAGTTCCTACGCGAGGAGATGGGTTTTATCCGTCTCGCCCTCCATTCCTTTTACCTTCAGGTCCAGCTACCCGGAGCGGCGGCCCCCCAAGTGTTCCAATCCCCGGCCATTCCCCCGGAGATTCTCCGTCTTCTGGAGGAAGACCAGGGATCCGAAGAAGGGTGATTCTTCCCAGCTAAGGTCAAAATTCAGACCTCATTTTCACCTTTCATTCGCGATTTCAATAACTTGACTTGGTCCGACCCTCGAAGGTAGAGTTTATGTGCTATGCGAGTACCCCTTTCGCCTTACGCCTCACGGTTCACGTTAATATCCAGGGATTGTCATAATTCTCTGTTTTTGGTATATGTAGTGCAACTCAGGATGGGGGGATTTAAATTCTGAATTGAAATTTAGGATTCATTCAGAGCCTTTTCTCAAAAGGAATAGGCTTTGGGGTGTTAAGGTAAAAAAATGCATCAAGAGAAATGCCTCATATTGAAATCACAAGTCGTTATTTCAAAACAACTTATTTTCCTGCTTAAGGTCACAAATTGTGACCTTATCGCGTAAGCAGAAATGAGGTTAAGAGGTGAAAGGTCAGAAAGCCATCATCCCAATTGGTCAGATTGAACAGAGGATTCTCTTAATCCGTGGGCAGAGAGTCATGTTGGACGCTGACCTTGCAATGCTATATGGCGTGCCAACCCGTGTCCTTAACCAAGCGGTGAGACGAAATCTAAAGCGTTTCCCGCAAGACTTTATGTTTAAACTTACACAGCCTGAAAAGGATCAAGTGATCACAATTTGTGATCACCTTAAAAACCTCAAATATGCTAAGGCCCTGCCCAATGCATTCACTGAACATGGGGCGATTATGGTGGCCAGCGTTCTAAATACGGAGAGGGCCGTACAAATTAGCGTATTTGTGGTACGAGCATTTGTCAAACTTCGGGAAATGTTGTCAACACGTAAGGAGTTAGCCCACAAGCTTGCCGCGCTGGAGAGAAAACTGCAAAACCATGATGAATCGATACGATCCTTGGTGGTTGCTATCAGGCAACTCATGAGACCGCCAGAACCGGAAACTCCGAAGAAACGAATAGGGTTCCTGGTGGAAGAACCGCATGTGCCCTACAAATCCTCAAGGGAAATTAAAAAGAAGAAAAGGCAGTAAGCCTTTATGTGAAATCACCTCGGACCGGTTTCGTTTTGGATTTTCACCTAACACCTTGCGCCTCACGCCTTACGGTAAAAGAGGTGAGGGTGGATAAGATTTCCGAAAGGAAAAATAAGTGAACGAATTCAACAACGTCCGTATGCCGTGTAAGACGCATGGCTTGTCGGTTAAAGTCCGACCGTGGGAATTCGGCAGTTCGCCCACGTAGCTGGAGGGAGGTGTTAAGGGTAACCTGAAACACTGAGTTCCCTGACAAAGGCTCAGTAAGTGAGTCAAGCAAACCTGCGGGTTGCAGCGTAAGCGAACCTACATGTAGCCTCGTAATTGAGGAAGGAGTTGCCGACCCTGTGGACGTTAGGGGAAGGCTGGGGCATCTGTCCTGACGAAAACTGCCAGAACCGACAGATGGACTTCCGGGGTAGCAGGGGTGACACGCAGGGGAAGTCATGAGGGATAGCACGGGAGGCCCTTACAGGTGCTGTACAGGAGCGGCAACGGGTGGATATAAGGAGACGAAATTTCACTCGGTCTGTAAGGGAGTCGGAGTTGCCCATAGTACCGTTTGGATCTCAAAGACAGCATAACTTTGGGAGAGGGAAGGGGCAATGCTTTCATTGTGTTTCCGAAGGAGGATAGGACAGGAGATTGCGAAAGCTATTAACTCCAGTAATGTTCAGGGACTTCAGAGGAAACTATGCCAGAGGGCCAAGTGGATGAGCGAAAGCCTCTGGAAGAAAATGATCGGAAAGCCGTATTCGGGAAAACTGAATGTACGGTTTGATGAGGGGGAGCTGGAGATAGGGCATTAGCCACTACGCCAGCTCTCTACTCTACCCCGGAGGGGTGGATCGTACAGGGTGTTCTCGTAAGGAATTAAAAAAACTTGCATCTTTGTAAATTGGATGGTAAGCTTCCAATATGCAAACCTACATTAAACGCTTCTTTACCGAAAAGATCAGAGAAAGATTGCTAAATATCCCTGGGGTAATCATACTTGGTCCAAGACAGTGCGGGAAATCAACCCTGGCTAAAACCATTATTTCTGAGATCGAAAATGCAGTTTATCTGGATCTTGAGCGCCCGTCGGATATCAATAAATTGACAGATCCTGAAGCTTTCTTCAGCCTTAATGCCGATAAATTGATCTGCCTTGATGAAATACAGCGGGTGTCGGAGCTATTTCCTGTTTTAAGAAGTGTCATTGATGAGAATAGGCGGAATGGGCAGTTTATCATTCTCGGGTCCGCTTCTCCCGATCTGATAAGACAAAGTTCTGAGACGCTGGCGGGGAGGGTATCCTATTTTGAACTTACCCCATTTCTTTTCAAGGAAATATCTGAACATAGCAGTCCAAATAAACTAAGAAAACTTTGGCTGAGAGGTGGTTTTCCGAGAAGTTATCTTGCCTCGGACGAAAAAGAAAGTTTTGAGTGGAGGCTTAATTTTATCAGAACATTTCTTGAGCGGGACATTCCACAGCTTGGCTTTCGGATCCCGGCCAAAACACTCGAGCGGTTCTGGAAAATGTGTGCCCACCTTCACGGACAGCTTCTGAACAGTTCAAAGCTTGGAGAATCGCTTGGTGTAAGCCATCATACGGTACGTTCTTACAGTGACCTGCTTGAACAGACATTTGTTCTGAGGGTTCTTCGACCCTATGAATCAAATCTGAAAAAGAGACTGATTAAATCTCCAAAGATATATATCAGGGACACAGGTTTGCTCCATGCGCTGCTCGATATTGAAAGCCACAATGAACTCCTTGGTCATCCTGTTTATGGCGCCTCATGGGAGGGTTTTGTTATAGAAAATATTCTTTCCGTTTTACCAAACTGGAACGCATATTTCTACCGCGCTGCGTCAGGTTCTGAACTCGATTTAATTCTTGAAAAGGGAAAGAGGCGGATAGCCGTAGAGTGCAAAGTGTCGACTTCTCCGAGTCTGAATCGAGGGTTTTGGAATGCCGTGAAGGATTTGGCATTACGAGAAGTGTGGATCATTGCCCCGATCAGAGAATCATATCCTGGGGGAAAAGGAGTCACGGTTGCACCTCTTGAGGCGTTCATTGATTATCTATCAAATTTGTAGCGCCCCCATTCACTGCCTGCCTGCGGTAGGCAGGGGGGCGATTAAACCCATCGGCTCCTATCGCGGGGGAGGGTGCGGGTGGATGAGATTTTCGAAAGGAAAAATAAGTGACAGAATTAAACTACGTCCCTTGGTGTATTTGCTTCTGCAGGGATAATCGGGTAAAGGGAGCAAGAGAAGTGAAACAAGTAAACTACGTCCCCGAAGTACGTCCCTTTGACGTCCCCGAAGTACGTCCCTTTGAACCTATGTCCCCATCTCCAGTTTTATTGCATTAAGGAGGCTAAATGCGTTCTTTTGAGCATGGATACTTGCTTGAGCAACCCATTTCTCAGAACCTTTTGATGTTGGTACGGGCCATAGGGGAGTACAGTGGTCGACAAGTTCTGTATCAACAACAGTCTCCAGAAATTCTTGAGACTTTGAGACGTGTGGCCCTGGTCCAGAGTGTGGAATCTTCTAACCGGATTGAAGGAGTCACTGTAGCGCCAGACCGGCTTGAGGCAATAATAGCAAAAAAGACCAAACCAAAGGATCGCTCTGAGGGAGAAGTGGCTGGTTATCGTGATGTATTGGCTGAAATCCATGCAAATGCTGTGCGCATGGAGCTTACTCCCGAACTCATTCTTGACTTTCATCGTAAGGTGTATGCTCATACCTCTGAGGCTGGTGGCCATTGGAAAGAGAAAGATAATGCAATTTTGGAGGTTCATCAGGATGGAAGGCAATTTGTGCGGTTTCGCCCTGTTTCTGCTTTAGCAACGCCAGAATTCATGAAGAAGCTCTGTGATTTTTACCGCCGAGAAATGGACGAACACCGGGTTGAGCCTCTTCTTTTAATTGCTACATTTATCTTTGATTTTGAGTGCATTCATCCTTTTTGGGATGGTAACGGGAGAATAGGCCGCCTGTTGACTCTTCTTTTGCTTTATCGATCTGGTTATGAGGTGGGCCGCTACATCAGTCTCGAACGGGTCGTTGAAGAGAGTAAAGAAACCTATTACGAAGTCTTACTAAAAAGCTCTAATGATTGGCATGAACCTAAGCACAACCTCAGGCCTTGGTGGGAATATTTTTTGGGAACAATCATAGCCGCTTATAAAGAATTTGAAGAGCGAGTTGGGACAATCACCACGGCCAGAGGGGCCAAGAGGGAAATGGTACAGCAGGCGATCAAACGTATGCATAGTCGTTTTCGTTTTGGGGAGCTTCAAAAGGCCTGCCCTGGCATTAGCTACCCGACTTTGAAGCGTGGTCTAATGGATTTGAAACAGCAAAAGAAAATTCGATGTCTCGGAAAGGGGCGAGACGCCGAATGGGAACGAATAGGATCATGGAGCGATTAATTGGGTCACGAAATAGCATTATGATCCTATTAAAAGGCAATAATAACTGATAAACGTGATAATAAAGGTGATAATAACAGGGACAGGCCACAATGCCTTATGGGAGAGACGTGGTAATAAGTAGATTATGGTTTTTGAGTCCTTACGACTTGCCTGCCTGCTCGAAGCCTTGGCGTAGGCAGGCGCCTACCGCCTTGCGATTCACGGTAGGGTATTTACGCTATGCGCTTTGCGCTCTGCGAGTTTGTGTACACCTTACACCTTGCGGCTTACGCTTGACGCCTGACGGTTTCTGAAATGGCGCAGGATAGGTTGGAAGAATGTGTGTGGAGACTCCATGGGAAAGGTTCGAGACATTCAAAAGCCGAATGGGAGGCGACATCCCGGCCAACAGCGAATGGATTTCTCTGCCGGGGCAAGTTGTGGCTTGAAGAAAGAACCCCAGAACAATTGAAAGGTGAGGAGAGTTAATGAATGATAAAACGTCAAAAGACAAATCCTTGATTCCTATTGAGCGCATTGAAGAGTTGATACTTCTGATTCGTGGTCACAAAGTTATGTTGGATTCCGATCTTGCGGAACTCTATGGCGTGACAACCAAAAGACTGAATGAACAGGTAAGGCGTAATCTTTCTAGATTTCCGGAAGATTTCATGTTTAAATTGACAGAGTCAGAGGCTCACCTTTTGAGGTCGCAATTTGCGACCTCAAAGGGGGGGCGAGGAGGGCGGCGTTACCTACCATATGCCTTTACAGAGCAAGGTGTTGCAATGCTTTCGAGTGTATTAAATAGTGGGAGAGCCATTAAGGTAAATATTGAAATCATGAGGGCATTTGTCAGACTCCGGCAGATACTTGCTTCAAACAAGGAGCTTGCTAAAAGACTGGATGATCTCGAGAAGAAATATGATGCCCAATTCAGGGTGGTTTTTGATGCTATTAGGGAATTAATGAAACCACCGGAATCCAAAAAGACGAATAGGATTCCTTGTTGAGGAAGCTAAAGTTCCTTACATCACAAAAACGAAGAGGAAAAGTTAGGTGTTCCGACTAACGCCTTACGATGAGAAAGGACTGGATGAGATTTTTGAAAGGGAAAATAAGTGACAGAATTAAACTACGTCCCTCGGTGTATTTGCTACGTCCCTCAGTGTATTTGCTTCTGTAGGGATAATCGGGTAAAGGGAGCAAGAGAAGTAGGGGAAGGCTACGGGGTCAGGCTTGAGAAATTGACATTTGGTGTCATCCATAAAAAAGTTGATAATGTTTTGATAGCGTGGAGCATAGGGCAAAGAGCATAATTGGCAAGGAAGATAGTCTTCTTTTCCAGCCCCAGATGGTAGGCGTCTCAAAAAATAGTAAGGGGGGGGTAACATGGCCAACATACCTGGTTCTCAACCTGACATTAAATATTGTCCAGTGTGTAAATGGGAGTTGGTAAATGTACCAAGGAACAAAATGAAGTCAAGAGGCTATGTCCGAAAGGATGGTACCGTTTCAAAAGATACCCATACTTACGATTGTGCGAAATGTAAGAATAGGTTTGAAATAAACCAAGACAGGTAATTCGTCCAGCATCCGATCCAGCGGACGGTGAGGAGCCGCCGCCGCTGCTGACCTTTGGAAGGCTGCGGAGGCTGCGGGGTCAGGCTTGACAAATTGACATTTGGCATCATCCATAAAAAAGTTGGCACTGCCTGCACTCAAAAATAGGGCTACTTCTCTTTTTTTAAAAGGAGATCGACGTGGCAGAATACAATCTTCAACATCTTCTTTCAGCCTTTCTGGACGACAAAGTCTCATTAACCGGTGGGGAGAAAATCCCGGTTAAAAGACATATTGAACAGAGGATCCGAGTCTACGATTTTTATCGACATAAGTTCAGCCCCACACAACTCCACAATTTAAGAGAGGATGAGTTTCATCATTTTTTAACTCCTTCTGGAAATCAATCCTGGACAAATTTGCAGAGAGTTTGCAAACAAGCTACATTCGAAATGGAGAAACTCAGGAGAGCCTTGTTGCATTTACAGAAAGAAGAATTCCCTTTGGAGAGAAGATTGAATGATGTATCAAGAAGCGGGCAACTGTATGTAAAAGGTTTCGGAAGAAACTTAACCACAGGATTGCTACATATATTTAATTCAAAAAAATATGGAGTCTGGAACAGTCGTTCTCATAAAGTGCTAAAACATTTAGGTAGGCTACCCTATATTTCGTCAAATTTTGGCGAAAGTTATGTAAGGTTTAATTCTGAACTTATCAAGTTCGCCGATGAACTAAAAATCACTTTGACTCATTTGGACGTTTTCCTATGGTGGCTCGATGAAAACATAATAGGAAAGTAGGGAGGAAGGCTGTTGGGGCAGGGTTTGACTATTGACACCTGATTTTATTAAGGGAGATTGCAATGAACTTACCTTTATTACAGTAAGGGAAGGGGGTCTCATGGAAATTAATTTTGGAAGATTAAGACAGTTAATAGAAAAATATGCCAAGCCAATAAAGCTGGCGGGGACGTAGTTAAATTATTTAAGAAACCTTACTTCTGGAGAGGATGGTGTCATCCAGAAGAAGTGAGGTGTCATCCATAAAAAATTGGCCCAATTGTTTGGTCATTGGGTTATCGGGTCCATTGGGTTATTGAGTTTCAAACCTCAAAGTAAACCACTCATTTCTGGCTGAATTTTTAAAGCACAATTTTATTAAGCGCTTCCATTTTTCAGGCAATTCTTTCTCCTCCCCCAACTAAGTTTCCGAGTTCGCTTTTTAAACCAGGCTAAATTGCCCTTGACGGAGGTTAACATTCAAGTTGACATGATTTTGTGAACAGAACAGTTATCTTCTATGGAACTGCTGATGGCAAATGTCCCGTACAAGAGTTTCTCGATTCTTTGCCTGGCAAAGTGCGGTTTTGATATCTTTATCCTGGGTGCGCTTCTCACCACCAGCCAGCAGAATTACCGCCGATCGCCCACGTTGTGTATAATAAACCCGATACGGAAAGGTGATCGTGATCGCATATGAGTGCAGGTAGATAAATGGGGTCAGACAATAATAGAAAATATTTCTTCTTCACTTATTTACTCCGAATTCCGGCGACAGAGTTAACCGTTCAATCGGACAGCTCGTCGAGAGTGACGTATTCGCCTTTTCTGATCTCTTCTCTGGCTTTAGAAATCCTCCGGAGAAATCTCTCATCATGTTCGATCTTGTAGTCAAACCAATCGTCCTCGTCGCGGAATCCGATCACAACGGCTGCTGGTTTGCCGTGACGAGTAATAAGGACTTCCTCCTTCTCTGCCTCACGGATGATGGTGCAAATGTCGTTTTTCGCCTCGCTCATTGTATGCTTTTTCATTCCGGTACTCCGTGTTCTTTAAGCCAATTTTCCGCTTCAGGTTTCATTACAAAACCCAATACTTCAACTCGGCCTTGTCGGTCGTTAACATCATAGAACACCCGTAGCCTGTCCACTCGCAGACGGTACTGCGGTTGCCGTAAACCCTTTAGCCGTTTGATCCGGCTCTTACTCTCTTGTTTAGGTGCATTTTCAAGATGTGTTCGCATGGCCTCCTTCAAGGAGGAACGCCACCGCGCATCCAACTTCTTAAATGCCTCATGTGCACTTTTCGCGATGATGACCTGATATTTCATTCTGGGAAGAATATAGCCAGATTACGATTAATTGTCAAGAGGTTTAAGTAGCGAGTGTCAAGCCAATTTAGAAATGTCCTATTCTTACCAAAGTAGAAATGTCCGGTTTTCAAGGTTGAGATTCAATGGGTCTTCCTCGCTCATAACGATGTTTGCCAAACTTGAACCTCCTCCAGGGATGGTTCGTTGGGGGAGTGGATGATTTTCTTATTAATGGATTTGCGAAGAGATTAATTGTCGTTTACAAAAATGGTAAGGGTGCAAAAAATATGAACAAACTGCGCAGCGGGAAAAAACGGTACGGAGAGCGCTTTTTTCTTGACAGGAACATTATAGTCTTGTTATATAAAACAAACGCACGTGAAAATATGAACAAACTTCGCAGCGGAAGGCCATGGCTGACAGTTATGGATATTCTTGGAGAGAGGCAAAATCCTTGCTTATCAATTTTTTTATGTATTAACATAAGTCCTGAAAAAAGCGTAGAAATAGTGTTTTCTTTACTGCCCGAAAAGCAGAGACGCCTTTAAATCCTTATGGAAACGCTATATAATTGTGATAAAACCTCTCTGGCAGAACCTTCCCTAAAAGGGAAC
>Ga0214473_10011663_pt1 | contig 10325 bp, 3 predicted proteins | sample RVTome_7_FD_203509 | JGI IMG/M metagenome (GOLD analysis project Ga0214473, IMG submission 203509) | Soil microbial communities from uranium-contaminated site in the Upper Colorado River Basin, Wyoming, United States - RVT98D197 | ecosystem: Environmental > Terrestrial > Soil > Contaminated >... | reverse complement strand
CGAACAGCGACGCGATCGGCAAACGCATCACGTTCAACAGCCTCACCGACTCCAGCGTCCAGTGGATTCAGGTGGTCGGCGTCGTGGGACACATGGCGCACGAAGGGCTCGACGCCCAGAAGCGGCTCCAGGTCTACTTCCCGCTGGCCCAGGCCGACCTGCCGTTTCTCGGGTTCACGGTGCGAACCGCGGGAGACCCCCTGGCCGCACTGGGAACCGTGCGCGCCGCGGTCCGCTCGGTGGATCCCGACCTGCCTGTCGCCGGCGTGGACACGATGGAGCGCCTGATCGACCAATCCACCGGATCGCGGCGGTTTGCCATGCTGCTGCTCGGCGGGTTCGCCCTGTTGGCCATGGTGCTGGCGTCGATCGGGCTGTACGGCGTGATGAGCTACACCGTGACGCAGCGCTCCCGTGAGCTCGGAGTACGCCTGGCGCTCGGGGCCGACCCGCGCGCGGTGCTCGGCCTCGTGCTGGGACAGGGACTCCGCCTCGCCATCACCGGCGTCGCACTCGGCCTCATCGTCGCCTTGGCGGTGACCAGGGTGATGAAGAACATGCTGTTCAACCTGAGTGCCGTCGATCCGCTCACGTTCTTGACGATCGCCCTGCTGCTGGTCGCCGTCGCACTCCTCGCCAGTTACTTGCCGGCGCTCCGTGCCACGCGGGTCAACCCGATCGAAGCACTGCGATCCGAATGAACAACTTCTGGCAAGACCTGCGGCACGCCGCCCGGCAGCTCCTCAAACATCCGGGCTTCACCTTCGCGGCCACTGGCACCATCGCGCTCGGGCTCGGCGCCAACACGGCGATCTTCAGCGTGGTCAACGCCGTGTTGCTGCGTCCGCTCACCTTCCCTGAGCCAGATCGGCTCGTGATCGTCTGGGAGCGCAACCGCGCCGGCTCACAAGCCACGAACGTGGTCAATCCCGGCAACTACCTCGACTGGCGCGACCGGGCGACGAGCTTCACCGGGCTTGCGGCCTTCACCTGGTCCTCGACGACGCTTACGGGTGACGCTCCCGAGATCGTGCAAGGCCGGGCGGTCACAGCGAATTTCTTCCCGGTCTTGGGCGCGGCGCCCAGCCTCGGGCGGGTCTTCACCCCGGCAGAAGCGCTGCCCGGCGGCCCGCCGGTCATCGTGCTGAGCGATGGATTGTGGCGCCGCCGGTTCGGCGCCGACTCGAGCGTCGTCGGACGGGCCGTCCCCATCGCCGGCGGCAGCGCCACGGTCATTGGCGTGATGCCGCCCGCGTTTCGACCCATGCCATGGGGCGACGAGGAGTACTGGGAGCCGTTCCGGCGCGATCCGAGCGACCGGTCGCGGCAGGGCGGCCGGTATGCGATGGTGGTCGGTCGCCTGCGTCCCGGTGTGACCCGGGAGCGGGCGCAAGCCGAGATGGACGTGATCACGAGCGGCATCGAGCGCGAGCATCCCGAGTTCGACACCGGGTGGAGCGCCAACGTCGTGTCGTTAACCGATCAGGTCGTGGGATCTGCGCGCCCCGCGCTGCTCATCGTGCTCACGGCGGTGGCCATTGTGCTCCTGATCGCGTGTGCCAATGTGGGCAATCTGATGCTGGCCCGTGCCGATGGTCGTCGTCGCGAGTTCGCGGTGCGCACCGCGCTCGGGGCGACGCGCTGGCGTCTGGTGCGGCAGTGGCTGGCGGAGAGCGTGCTCGTAGCCCTGTTGGGCGGCGCCGCCGGCCTTCTGCTCGCCATGTGGGGCGTGGACCTGCTCGTGGCTTCGCGCCCGGCCGACATCCCCCGCTTGACTGAGATCGCGCTCGACGGACGGGTGATCGCGGTGACCGCGGGACTCACCCTCCTCGTGGGCATCGTCGCGGGCCTGCCCGCGGCCCTGAAAGTCGCCGCTGACGGCCTCGCTGGCGGACTCCGCGGCGAGAGCGGTCGCACCACGGCGGATGCCGGGGCGACGCGATTCCGCAGCGGCCTCGTAGTGGCACAGCTGTCGCTCGCCCTCGTGCTCCTGGCCGGCGCTGGTCTGCTGGTCCGCTCGCTCCACCGCCTGGCGGCGGTGAACCCGGGCTTCGATCCGGCGAATCTCCTCACGCTGTCAGTCGAGCTCCCAGGCGCGACCTATCCGGACGGCACCAGCCGCGCCGCGTTCTTTTCTCAGCTCGTGGGACGGGTGGGGAGTCTACCGGGCGTTTCGGCAGCCGGGGCGGTCAGTTTCCTGCCCCTCACCGGTGCGGGCGCCGCGACGCGGTTCACAATCGTGGGACGGCCCGCCCCTGAGCCCGGCCACTGGACCAGCGCCGACATCCGCATCGTGGATCCCGGCTACTTCGCGGCGATGCGCATCCCGCTCGAGCGGGGTCGCAGCCTGACGTCCGCGGACCGTGCCGACGCGCCGCCCGTCGTGGTGATCAACGAGACGATGGCCCGGCGCTTCTGGCCGAATGAGAACCCGATCGGGGCGCGGTTGCAGGTCAGGTGGGCCCACCCGGAGGCCCAGCCCCTGATCGTGGGGGTCGTGGGCGACGTGCGCGTGAGCTCGTTGGACGGCGAGCTGCGGCCCATGATCTACTATCCGCAGGCTCAGGAGCCTTCTGGCTACATGGTGATCGTCGCGCGTCACGCGGGCGACGCCGCGGGCCTCACAGGCGCCGTGCGCGCCGTCGTGCGCGAGCTCGACCGCAACCTGCCCGTGAGCGACGTGGCAACCATGTCCACCCGCCTGGTCCGATCAATGTCCGACCGCCGGTACCCAATGCTCCTGCTCACCGTGTTTGCGGCGCTCGCCGTTCTGCTCGCGGCGGTGGGCATCTACGGCGTGCTGTCGTACGCGGTGAACCAGCGGCGACGGGAGTTCGGCGTCCGGATGGCCCTGGGCGCCCGCGGCGCCGATGTGCTGCGGCTGGTGATCGGCGACGGGATGCGCCTGACGCTCGCGGGAGTCGCCATCGGCGCCACGGGCAGCCTGTTCGCCTCCCGCGCGCTGGGCCGGCTGCTGTACGGCGTGACGCCTTCTGATCCGCTCACGTTCGCCGCGGTCGCCGGGGTGCTCGCGCTCGTCGCTCTGATCGCCGTCTACTTCCCCGCGCTCCGCGCTACCCGGGTGGACCCAATGACGGTGCTGCGGAGCGAATGACCGAGTAAAGCCAGGAGGCACGATGGAAGGCCTGTTCCAGGACATCCGCTACGCTCTGCGACGTCTCTCCCAGAGCCCCGCATTCACCGCCCTGGCGGTCCTCGTGCTCGCCCTCGGCATCGGCGGCACCGCGACCGCGTTCGGGGTCGTGAACGCCGTGCTGCTGCGGCCGCTAGGGTTCGCCGATCCCGGCTCCCTGGCGCGCCTCTACACGGCGTGGCACGGGGGCAAGTCGACGGTCTCTCCACCCGATTTCGCTGACTGGCGCGGGCGGAATCACTCGTTTACCGAGCTGGCCGCCAGCAATTCTGGTTCATTCGCCCTCACCGGCGACGGCGCCGCGGAGCAGATCCCTGGAGCCCAGGTGACCGGTGGGTTCTTCAATGTGATGGGGGTCCTCCCGTCGCTCGGGCATGTCATGACCCCCGCGGACGACCATCCAAACGCGGGGCCGGTGGCCGTACTGGGCTATGACCTGTGGCAGCGACGCTTCGGCGCGGACTCCGGGATCGTGGGACGCACCGTTCACCTCGACGGGGCCAGCTACACCGTGCTCGGCGTCATGCCCGTCGGGTTCACCTACCCCGAGGGGTCGGAGATCTGGCTGCCACTGCGCTTCACACCGCAGGACATGGCGACCCAACGTGGCGCGCACTACCTCGACGTGGTAGGACGGCTGAAGCCGGGTGTGCCGCTCGAGGCTGCCGATCGCGACCTGCAGGGGATCGCGGCAAGCCTGACCGCCGAGTATCCGCGCACCAACGGCAATACCTCCACCACCGTCATCAGCCTGCGCGAGGCGCTGGTGGGGGACGTGCGCACCCCGCTGCTCGTCCTGCTCGCGGCAGTGGGGGTCGTGTTGCTCATCGCCTGTACCAACGTCGCCGGCTTGCTCTTAGTGCGGGGCATCGCGCGCGAGCGGGAGATCGCCATCCGCACGGCGCTCGGAGCCGGCCGCGCCCGCCTCGTACGGGCGTTGTTCACCGAGAGTACCGCGCTCGCCGCGCTGGGCGGGCTGGTCGGCACGCTGCTCACCTTGTGGGGCACCGCGCTGGTTACGCGGGTGACCGGGGTGGACATTCCGTTGCTGGGTGAGACGCGGCTAGATGGTTGGGTCCTGGGTTTCATCGGTCTCGTCACGCTCGTGACCGTGCTCCTGTTCGGGCTGCTTCCCGCCTGGCAGACGGCGACGCTGGGAGGTCTCGCCTCCCGGCTGCAGTCCGAAGGCCGGGGGACCACCGGCGCCCGGTTGCGCACGCGCAATGCCCTCGTCGTGGCCCAAACCGCCTTGGCCGTGCTGCTGCTCGTCGGGGCGGGGCTGCTGGTCAAGAGCTTCATCAGACTCCAGCGAGTGAATCCGGGGTTCGACCCGGCGCATGTGCTCACGTTCGGGATCTCGCTGCCCGACGCCTCGTATGCCACGCCGCAGCAGAGCGCGCTGTTCTACCAGCAGTTGAGCGAGCGGCTCGAGGCGCTCCCCGGGGTGCGATCCGCCGGTGCCGCCTTTGGACTGCCCCTGACGGGCTTCGGTTACAGCATGTCCGTGTACGCGCTCGACGGCCGCGTTCTCCCCCAAGAGGAGCAGGATGTCCTCTCCGTCCAGATCCGCATCGTCACCCCCAGTTACTTCGCCGCGATGGGAATCCCGATCCGCCGTGGCCGAGGCATCCTGCCAAGCGACCGGACGGGGGCGCCACCGGTGATGGTCGTGAACGAAACGGCTGCGAAGCGCGTCTGGCCGGGCCAGGACCCGCTCGGCCACCGTCTGATCATCGGTTCGCGCCTCGGTTTCGACGGTGACCGCGCGGGGGGCGAAGTCGTCGGGGTCATCGGCGATCTGAAGGAGCGCAGTCTGTCCCAGTCGGCGCCCCCCACAGTTTTTCTATCCCACGCGCAGTTCCCCATGGGGTTCATGGGCGTCGCGATACGGACGACCGGCGATCCCCTCACCCTTGCGGGGCCGGCGCGCGCCGCGCTCGCGGCGACCGATCCCAACGTTCCGCTGTTTCGGCTGCGTAGCATGGAGCAGCTCCGCGCAGAGAGCGTCGCGCAACCGCGGCTGTACGCGCTGCTGCTCGCCGTATTCTCCCTGGTGGCGATCACGCTCGCCGGCGTGGGACTGTACGGCGTCCTGGCCCAGACCGTCGCCCAGCGCGGACGCGAGCTGGGGGTGCGGATGGCACTCGGGGCGACCGCGCGCGACGTCGGGGGCATGGTGGTGAAGCAAGCAGCCCGACTCGCGGCGGCCGGGGTGCTGCTCGGACTCGCGGGCGGCTTCGTGGGGGCTCGGCTGCTCGCGACGCTGCTCTTCGGCGTGAAACCATCCGACCCCGGCACCTTCGCCGCCGTTGGCGCCGGCCTGTTCCTGATCGCGCTGCTCGCCAGCGTCATCCCGGCGCGCCGCGCGACGCGGGTGGATCTGATGGAAGCGTTGCGAACCGAATAGGAGCCAGAAATGGAAGCGTTGCTGCAAGACCTTCGCCTTGCGCTGCGCCAGCTCGTCAAGAGCCCGGCGTTTACGACCGTCGCGGTGCTGACGCTCGCGCTCGGCATCGGCGCCAACACCGCGATCTTCAGCGCGGTTCACGCGGTCCTGTTGCGGCCGCTCCCCTTCCCCGAGTCGGATCGGTTGGCCGAGGTCGTGTCGACCGGGATGGGGGGCCAGGCCCGGTTCGGGGTCTCGTATCCGGATCTGCTCGACCTGCGACGGTCGACCCGCGATTACTCCGGCGTCGCCGCCTACACGACCCAGCTCTACAACCTGTCCGGGGCGGGCGACCCGCGTGAAGTCGCAGCGGCGCTCGTGAGCGCGGATCTGTTCGGCGTCCTCGATGTGCGTCCCCAGATTGGGCGCACGTTCACCGCCGCCGAGGAGCGGGATCCCGTCGCCGTGCTGAGCTATGGCCTCTGGGCCGCGAGTTATGGACGCGATCCGGCCATCGTGGGTAAGGGTATTTCGCTCGACGGTCGGAGCTACACCGTCGTCGGCGTCATGCCGCCCGATTTTCGTTTCCCCGACGAGAACATCCGGCTGTGGACACCGATCGGCGGTGTGCTCGCCGAAGAGCCGCAGGCGATGACGATGCGCGGGTTCCACACGTTCAACGCGATCGCCCGCCTCGCGCCGGGCATCAGCCTCGTGGACGCCCGGCGGGATCTCGACGTGCTCGCGAAGCAGATCGCCGCCGCCGAAGGGAGCGACTCCTCGGAGCGGCAGATCGTGGTGCAAGGCGGGGCCGGTGGGGGCGGCGGCGGCCCGCGCCCGGGCGGATTCCGCGCCGGTGGCGGTTCGCCGCTCGAGAACGGGTTCTCGATCTCGTCGCTGCGCGACGCCGCCATCGGCGATGTGAGCTCACGCCTCTTCATCCTGCTCGGTGCCGTGGGGCTGGTGCTGTTGATCGCCTGCGCCAACGCCGCGAACCTGCTGCTCGCCCGCGCCGCGTCCCGGCGTCGCGAGATGGCGATCCGCCGTGCGCTGGGCGCAGGACGAGGTCGGCTGGTGCGGCAACTGCTGGTGGAAAGCGTGCTGCTCGCGCTCACGGCCGCGGCACTCGGGCTCGTGTTCGCCACCTGGGGGCTCCAGGCCCTGCTCGCGCTGTGGCCCGGGGTCCTGCCGCGCGCGTACGAGATCGGCCTGGACGGCACGGTGCTGGCGTTCACGATTGGCCTGGCCGTGGTAACGGGCATCGGGTTCGGCCTCGTTCCCGCGCTGCGGGCGTCGGCCCCGGGCCTCGAGGAGGCCCTGCGGGAAGACTCCGCCGGGACGACCGGAGGACGGCGCCGCCGATTGCAGGGCGGGCTCGTCGTGGCCGAGGTGGCTCTGGCGCTCGTGTTGCTGGTCGGCGCGGGGCTGCTGGTACGGAGCTTCATGGCCTTGAACCGGGTGAATCCAGGATTCGACACCCGCGACGTGCTCGCCGCACGGATCCGGCTCACCCCCGCGCGCTATCCGTCGGGCGCGCAGCAACAAGAGTTCTTCCGAACCGTGCTCGCCTCGCTCGCGGTCCGCCCCGGCGTCGTGGACCCGAGTCTGTCCATCATCTTGCCATTGTCCGGCAGTGCCCGCGTCATTGCCTTCGATCCGCGCGACATCCGACCCGATTTCCCCGATCCGGTCATGGTCGCGCGCCTGTCCGCCGTCAGCGCCGACTATTTCGCCGCGCTCAGCATTCCCATCCGCGCGGGCCGGGCGTTCACGCCCGAGGATCGGGCGGGTGCACCTCACGTCGCGATCGTCAACCGCCGTTTCGCCCGGACCCTGTGGCCCGACCAGAGCCCGGTCGGCCGCTCATTCCCCGTCGGGATGGGCCCCGTGGGACCGCCCGTCACGGTCACGGTGGTCGGCGTGATCGACGACATCCGTACCGATGCCTTGGATCAAACCGAAAGCCCGGCGGAGCTGTACCTGCCGGTCCTCCAGGAAGCGACCGCGCCGCAGATGTGGGTCGTGGTGCGCGCACGCGACGGGTCCCCGCTGAAGCTCACCGGAGCGATTCGCGACGCCGTGCGCCTCGCCGATCCCGAGCAGCCGATCGCGGACATCGTGAGCCTGGGGCAGCTGATCAGCCGGCAGACGGCGGGGCGGCGCTTCAATACCACGCTGCTCGGCGTGTTCGCGCTGCTGGCCGTCGGGCTCGCGCTGGTCGGGATCTACGGCGTCACGGGGTATGCGGTCGCGCAGCGGCATCGCGAGCTGGGTATCCGGATGGCGCTCGGCGCGCGTCCGGCGGACGTCGTCCGCCTGCTGCTGGCCGAGAGCCTCGTGCGCGTGGCGATCGGCGTGGGGCTCGGGCTCGCAATTGCGTTCGTGGCGTCGAAGGCCCTCGCGACAATGTTGTTCGGAATCACGGCGTCCGACGCCACGACCTTCCTGGGCACGGCGCTGCTGCTCGCCGCCGTCGCGCTCCTGGCAACGTGGCTGCCGGCGCGCCGGGCGACACGAGTGGATCCGATGGTGAGCCTGAGAACTGAATAGGCCTCGGAGGCAATGATGGAAACTCTGGTGCAAGACCTCCGCTTTTCCCTCCGCCAGCTCGTCCGGCGCCCCGGCTTCACGGTGGTCGTCGTGGCGACGCTCGGCCTCGGCATCGGCACGACCGCGGCGGTGTTCGGTGTCCTCGATCGCACGGTGCTGCGCCCGCTGCCGGTCACAGCGCCCGATCGACTGGTGCACGTGGTGGTACAGCGGCCCGGTTCCTCCGGCTCACCCGGGGATGTCAGCATCGGCCAGAATCTGTCCTACCCCGCCTTCGTCGACCTTCAGACCCGCACCGCCGTGTTTGCGGGAGTGGTGGCCCACACCGAAGCGCGCCTCGCCCTCGAAAGCGGCAGCGAGACGCAGCGGATCGACGCGGCCGGCGTCTCGGCGCAATTCTTCTCCACATTGGGCGCACCGCTACACCTCGGCCGCGACATCCGGTCCGAGGAGGATCGCCCCGACGCCCCCGTCCGCGTAGTCGTCCTCGGCTATACCCTGTGGCAGCGGCGATTCGGCGCGGACCGCAAAATCCTCGGGCGCGCCGTCACGCTGGACGGCAAGCCGTACGCCGTCATCGGCGTCGCGGCGCCAGAGTTCGCCGGCATCACGCGTGGCGCCGTCACCGAAGCCTACGTGCCGGTCACGACCATCACCGCCGCCGGGGAGGACCCCTTCTCCCGACGGACCGTCTCTTGGCTGGACGTCTTCGCTCGACTTGCCCCTGGCGTCCCCCGGGACCAGGCCGATGCCGGCGTGGCCCTGCTGAGCCGCCAACTCGAGGTCGCCGGCCTGCAACCCGCCGGCAATCGCTTTCTGTTGGAGGATGGCCGTCATGGTCTGACCGGGCTCGTGTCCGAGCTGGCGCGGCCGCTCGCGGTGCTGATGGCAGCCGTGCTGCTGGTCCTGGTCGTCGCGTGCGCCAACGTGGCCAGCCTGCTCGTCGTCCGGGCCATGGCACGGCGGCGCGAGCTCGCGATTCGCCTTTCGGTGGGTGCCGGGCGCAACCGTCTCGTGCGGCAGCTCGCGACCGAGAGCCTGGTGCTGGCCGTCCTTGGAGGTACGGCGGGGTTGGTCGCCGCCGTCTGGATCGCCGGACTGATGCCCGCGGTCCCCACCCTCTTCGGGGCGCCACTTGCGATCGAGCACGGGCTCGACGCGCGCATGCTCGCGTTTACGGCCGCCATCACGACGCTCACCGCGCTCGGGTTCGGTCTGGTCCCCGCCTGGCGGGTCTCGCGCACCGACCTCGTGACGGGCCTGAAGGACGGCGCACCGACATCCGAGCGACGCCACGTCCTGGGGGGGCGAGACACACTCGTCGCTCTGCAGATCGCGATCACGTTCGTCCTGGTGGTGGGTGCCGGTCTGCTGGTGCGGACGGCCCGCACGCTCCGTGGCGTGGACCCGGGGTACGACCCCCGCAACGTGCTGCTCGTCGGCGTCGATCTCGAATCCCGCGGCTACCGTGGCGTGGAGCTCGTAGCGTTTTGGGACCAGCTGCTCCAGCGTGCCCGCGCCCTGCCCGGCGTGAGCGCGGCCAGCGTCGCCCTGACGATGGTGCCGAACCCGGGCGGGATGCGCTGGGACGGCGTGGCGCTCGAGGGGCATTCGGGAACGGACGATGTCGCGTTCGACGCCAACCTCGTCGGACCCGAATACTTCGACGCCATGCGCATCCCGGCCGTCGCGGGGCGCGTATTCGAGGCGCGCGACCGGCGCGGGACCCTGCGGGTGGCCGTGATCAACGAGGCGATGGCGCGACGCTATTGGCCCGGCCAGAGTCCCGTGGGACGTCGCATCGGCGATTCCGCTTCGGCTGCCGTCGTCATTGGGGTCGTGCATGATGGCAAGTACCGCAGCCTCCGCGAGGCCTCGTTGCCGGTCGTGTACTTCTCGGCGCTCCAGGACCTGGTGACGACCGGCACGCTCGTCGTGCGCGCGCGCAGCACGCCCCTCGCGCTGGCCCCGTTGATTCGCGGCGTGGTGCGTAACCTCGATCCGAACGTGGCGCTGTTCGACGTACGCACCCTCGAGTCCCACCTCGCCCTCGCCTCCGCTCGGGAGCGACTCGTCGCGGCGGTCAGTGTGGTGTTCGGCGGCCTCGCCTTCGTGCTCGCGCTGGTCGGACTCTCGGGCCTGCTGGCATTCGCGGTGAGCCGGCGCACCAGCGAGATCGGCATCCGCATGGCGTTGGGTGCCCGGCCGGGAGACGTGCTCACGATGATCCTGCGC
>Ga0214473_10011662_pt1 | contig 10326 bp, 8 predicted proteins | sample RVTome_7_FD_203509 | JGI IMG/M metagenome (GOLD analysis project Ga0214473, IMG submission 203509) | Soil microbial communities from uranium-contaminated site in the Upper Colorado River Basin, Wyoming, United States - RVT98D197 | ecosystem: Environmental > Terrestrial > Soil > Contaminated >... | reverse complement strand
CCTCCCCTTCGACTCCGCTCAGGACAGGCCTCACCCTCCCCTTGAAGGGGAGGGAATATTAAGTTAGCCTTATGCCCTTCAAGGAGGAGGTCAGAGCCTGCCCCGTACTCGATACGGGGAGGGGATGGGGTATATGGGTATCTGCCTGAATGGTATCAAGATCTAAAGCTCATCGTTCATCGTCTAACGTTCATCGTTTAAGATCTAAGAGGTTGCTGAAAAAGTCATTTTCCGCAGGCTGCTCAAAAATGCCCAGATGCAAGGCGCCCGAAATCCTGAGGAGTGAGGCGTACATGGATGTACGCCGCAATGACGAAGGATAAGGGCAACGCCGCAGATGGGCGTTTTTCAGCAGCCTGCTAAGGAGGTTTCTTTGTTAGATGTTGCTTCCGTCTCCGTTTTCTATGATGGAATCCAGGCCCTCTGGAATATCAATTTCTCCGCTCAGGGGAAAGCGGTGACGGCGTTGGTGGGATCGAATGGTGCCGGGAAGACGACTACCCTCAGTACGGTCGCCGGCCTTCTCAAACCACGAGAAGGACATATCTCCTTTGAAAACCATCGGATCGATTCCCTGGAATCCCACGAGCGAGTGGAGAGGGGTATCTCCATGGTTCCGGAAGGAAGGAAGCTCTTTCCCTATCTGACAGTACAGGAAAACCTCGAAGTGGGCGCCTATTCCAGCAGAGCCAGGTCCGGAATATCAATTTCCCTTCAATGGATTTACAAACTCTTCCCCAAGCTTCTGGAAAGGAAGAAACAGCTTGCAGGGACCCTCTCCGGAGGGGAGCAGCAGATGCTGGCCATCGGCCGGGGGTTGATGTCTAAGCCCGAGCTCCTCATGCTCGATGAACCCTCTTTGGGTCTGGCTCCACTCTTCGTCCTGAAGCTTTTCGAGCTCATTCAGGAAATCAACCGTGAGGGAGTGACCATTCTATTAGTCGAACAGAATGTCCATGCCTCACTTCAAATCGCCCAAAAGGCCTATGTGATGGAGACAGGAAGGATTGTCCTCGAGGGAGAAGGGGAGAAACTGTTGGAGGACGATCACGTCAAAAAGGCCTATCTGGGCCTGTGAACTGCCCGGAGAATCGCATAGCGCAAAGCGCATGGTGCATAGCGTAAAATACGGGAGTCATGTACAATTAGCTGGAAAATAGATTCGAATACCACGGGTGTATTCATGGGATCTGACAGTCACGACGCTTTCAAGTCTTTTCTTAAGACCCTTCCGGAGGCTGGAATATTCGTCCAGGGCGATGAAGCTGCACCGTCCGAAGAAAGGAAAACCCTCAGATCCTTCTGCAGAATGTGTCATGGAGGATGTGGGACACTTGTCCACCTTTCAAAAGGGAAAGTCTTGAAGGTTGAAGGGGACCCTGAACACCCGATGAATTCTGGATCTCTCTGCGCGAAGGGACTCGCCTCTGTTCAGCAGCTTTACTCTCCTCACAGGCTGAATTATCCATTAAAACGGGTTGGAGACCGCGGTGAAGGAAAATGGAAAAGGGTCTCCTGGGATGAGGCCCTGGATTGCGTTGCCGAGGCGATGATCCGGATAAAGAAAGAGTATGGACCCGAGGCGGTTGCCATGGGTCAGGGTACGGGCCGCCTCTTCTTCATGCTACCGGTACGCCTCTGCAACACCTTCGGCACCCCGAACTGGATGGAGCCCGGCTGGCAGCAGTGTCTCTTTCCAAGGGTCTGCGCCAGTTTTTTGACCTACGGCAGCTACCACATGCCTGATTACTACGGGTTTGGCGGTGTAACACCCCAGTGCATGATCATCTGGGGCGTCAACCCTCCGGCCTCCAATGACAACGGGAATATCGCAACTCGTCTTCTTGCGGCAAGGGAGAAAAACGGAGCCAAGCTGATCGTCGTCGACCCCCGCTTCACCCCCCTTGCATCCAAGGCTGACCTCTGGTTGCCAGTGAGACCGGGAACCGATGATGCCCTTGCCCTGGGTTTGATCCACATCATTCTTAAAGAGGGCCTCTTTGACGAAGCCTTCCTTTCGAGCTATTCGAACGGTCCTTTTCTCATTCGCGAAGATACAGGCCAGCACCTTACGGAGGCGGATATCCACAGCGGAGGAGATCCAAGAGGTTTCCTCATATGGGATCAGAGGAGCCAATCGACCCGGAGATTCGATCGGCCGGATAGCCTCCCTGCCCTTTTCGGCACCTTCACCGTGGAGGGTATCCTTTGTAAGACCGCTCTGGAAAAACTGAGAGAACGGGTGTCCCCTTTTACACCGGAAGAAACGTCGAGGATCACGTGGGTCCCGGTCGACAGGATCCTTGGAGCAGCAAGGCTCTATGGGAAGACGAAGCCGGCGAGCATTCAATGGGGTGTTGCCCTTGATCATCATAACAATACGGTCCAGACCGCCCGGGCCGTCGTATTGCTCCCGGGCCTGTGCGGGAATATGGATGTCCCCGGCGGGAATATCTTTCCCCTTCAGCTTCCAGATGTCACCACCTGCTACAGTTTGAAACTCCCTCTTTCCGAAAGACTTCCCCGAGAACAGCTCGATAAGCAGATCGGGGCTGACCAATATCTCCTCGGCTCCGGGAAACATTCCTTCTTCCCTTCTGCCCACATTCCATCCCTCATGAGGACGATCATCACCGGGAAGCCCTACCCCATAAAAGGAATGCTTGTCTTCGGAGGCAACCATTTCCTGGGATGTGCGGATGCGAAAAACCTGGTTTACGAGGCCTACAAGCGTCTCGATTTCCTCATGGTGGCAGATCTCTTTATGACTCCGGTGGCTGAGCTGGCTGACGTGGTCCTGCCGGCCACAGGCTGGCTCGAGCGAAGCTCCATCTCGGCCTGGCCCTCTTTCTGCGATGCCATTCTGGGTTTTCAGCAGAAGACGATCGATCTCTTCGAACGCCGTCAGGATGAAGAGATCTGCATGGAACTGGGTCGAAAATTGGGTCTGGGTGAATATTTCCCCTGGAAAAATATGGATGACTATATGGACGCCCTCTGTGAGGGTTCCGGTTATCGATGGGAGGAATTGAAGAACAGGGGATTCATCACGGGGAAGAAGACTTACAGAAATTACAGCAACCTCCACACGCCGACAGGGAGGATGGAGATCTATTCACAGGCATTAAAGGATCTGGGCCACGACCCCCTTCCCTTTTATAAAGAACCTGCTGAAAGCCCGTTGTCTACGCCGGAACTGGCTGAGAAGTATCCCCTTATTCTCACGACAGGGGGAAGGATTCCAGGCTACATGCATACCGAACATCGGTCCCTTCCCTGGATCAGGGAGATCTGGAAGGAACCCTTTGTAGAAATGAATTCTGAAACAGCCAAAGGTCTGGGAATCAATGATGGGGACTGGGTTTGGATCGAGACGTTGAGGGGAAGGTGCAAACAGCGTGCAAAGGTCTCTCAGGGCATCCACCCACAGGTCGTCCATGCCGAACATGGATGGTGGTTTCCGGAGAGGCCCGGACAGGAGCCAAGGCTCCATGACTGCTGGGAATCCAATATCAATGTGGTCACGGATGGAGACCATTGCGATCCCATCATAGGGAGCTCCACCTTAAAGGCTCTCCTTTGTAGAATCTATCGGGTTGACGACGCCCCCCGGGAGAGCGAGGTATAAGCGCTAAATGAAGAAAAATTTTTCACCACAGAGGCACGGAGAGCACCGAGAGGAATGTTTTTTTATCCGGTCGGGAGACGACGACCGGATAAAAAGACTTCGTCCCTTCGGGAAAATTTTAAGCATTCATGTATGCATGTGCATTTTATCCAGCGCATACACTGCATATGTAATGTTCCTTGCCTCAAAGAGGCTGAGGTTTTAAGGTTTGTCGGTATCTCCCGACAAACCTTAAATATCCACCTTCTCCGCGACCTCTGTGTCTCTGTGGTGAGATGAAATGTTTTGGCTCTTAGCTCAACAAACATGGCTACCCTCTTAAGTTAGCGCCCATGCCCCCGGTGTAGAGGGGAATGAGTTTAAAGATGAAAGATCTTGTCGACTTAATGTCGTTTCGTGCGGATTTCTATCGGTTCCTTTCCTCACTCTTCCTCCAAGAAGTCTCTTTGGATCTCTTGAAGAATCTATCTTCATTAAAGAAAATTTCTCTCCCGGTTGAAACGGGAGACGCGGAAGGTTTAATTCCACCCCGGGGGAGAAATTTGGATGAGATAAAGGAAGAGCTGGATGTCGATTTTGCCCGCATCTTCCTTGGCCTGGGGCGGCAACCCGCATTTCCTTACGAGTCGATCTATCGCAGCAGGTCAGGATTATTGATGCAAGAACCTTTCGATGAGGTGAGGGATATTTACAGGATGGCAGGGGTAAAGAAAATCCCGGACCTGAAGGAGCCTGAAGACCATATCGCCGTGGAGTTGGCCTTCATGGCCAATCTATGTAGTCGAGCCGGGATGGCCTTCAAGGATAATAGGAGCGAAGACGCCTTGATTCAACTTGAAATACAGAAAGAATTCCTTCAGAACCATCTCTCTTCCTGGATCCCTTCACTGTGTGCGGACATCGAGAGGGTTGCCCAAACGGGATTCTATAAGTCCTTGGCGGCTCTGTTAAGATCGTGGATCATCTCTGAGGGTCAAGAGCTGGCCAATCGGATCGGAGATCACTCTTGTCCAAAATAATTTTTTCACCACTGAGGCACAGAGGACACAGAGAAGCAATTTTTTTTATTTGGCGGGGAGGTACCCGCCAAATCAAAACCTTGTATCCGTTTAAAATATAGACTTCATCTCGTGTCAGAGCACCTTAAAACGTCTGTGATTCAGTTCCCGAAGGGATGGAGTTTATGACCCAATCGTCCCGCCCTTGGCGGGATTGGGTCATAAGAAAATTCCCTCCGTGATCTCTGTGGCTCTGTGGTGAACCTGGATTTAGACGGAGTAGGGTCGGCGTCCCCGCCGACCGGACATGGCAGGCGAGACGCCTGCCCTACGTTTAAACGCCCTTTACCCGATATCGACACTTTTTGTCGATATGTGTGCGCTAAGCGCCTAAAAAAATGACTGCTGAAAAATTTGGGATCCTCATTGATATAGACAGATGCCTCGGTTGCCAGGCATGTGTGGTCGCTTGCAGGCAGGAAACCCTGGTCTGCTCAGATCATCCTTCGAGGGGAACCATCGAGGTTCGTCAAATTGGTCCCTCAGGATCATTCCCCGATCTCGAAACACATTTCCTGCCAACCCAATGCAACCACTGCGAAAAACCGGCGTGTCTCTCCGTTTGTCCCACCGGGGCCATTTTCAAGAGGGAGGATGGCATCGTCCTGATCGACCATGAAAAGTGCACAAGGTGCGATCAATGCGTCTCTGCATGTCCCTATGGTGCGATCCTGCACAACGAAGGGACGAACCGGATTGAAAAATGCACCTTCTGTGTCCACAGGCTGGAGCAGGGAGAAATTCCTGCCTGTATCCCGATCTGCCTTGCCAAGGCAAGGATCTTCGGAGATCTGAACGATGGAAGGAGTGAAATTTCCTCTTTGATAAAGGAGAAAAAATCTTCAGTTTTTAACCGTTCTATGCCCGACGGAAGCATCAACAAGTCGAATGTGATCTATATGCGAACGAGGAGATAGGACCAGCCCGATTTCTCCTCTGTTCTGATTTGACTTTTTCGAGAAACTCTGTATAGTTAAGGATATTTCTGACAAAAAGGGGGGAGGATTTTTTCTCATTTGCGGTTTAATGACCGCTGGAGCTGATTTATATGAGGACAAGGCTAATTCATCCTTGGTCAAGATGGAAAACACTCCAGGCCGGGTTTCTTACTTCAATCTTCCCATCCCATCGCATTCCGACTCTTGATATCCGTTTCTTATCCAGCACTCCTCGCACAACTTATCATTCCGGTGAATTAGGGATCCATCAACTCTTCATGACTGAGAGGAACATCCATAGCGCAACCGCAATTGAACGATAAAGGAGGGAATCAAAATGCCGTTTAAAGATTTGAGGGAGTTTATTGCCAACCTGGAAAAAGAGAAGGAGGTTCTTCGAATAGAAGAGGAAGTGGATTGGAATCTGGAGGCAGGGGCGATGATTCGAAGGTCCAATGAGGCCGGCCTGCCAGTGCCATTTTTCCAAAAGGTGAAGGACTATCCGAAGGGTTATCGCCTCATGGGCGGGCCTTTGACGAATCACAGGAGGGTCGCTATCGCGATGGATCTTGACGCGAATACCCCTCCGAAGGAACTGATTGAGGAATATATTCGAAGAACAAAACGATCCATCAAGCCTGTTCAGGTGAAAGATGGACCCTGCAAGGAGAACATTTATATAGGGGACGAGGTGGACTTGCTCAAGTTTCCAGTGCCATTGGTTCATGAGGGCGACGGAGGCCGCTTTTTTGGCACGTGGCACCTCGATATTAACAAAGATTTGGATAGCGACTGGGTCAATTGGGGCATGCACCGACACATGCTGCACAACAAGAACACCCTTGGGATAGAGTCGAGCCCCCATACCCATATCGGGCAAGTCTTTACGCAAAAGTACGAGCCGAGAAAGAAGACCATGGAGATTGCGATCGTCATCGGCGCGGAACCGATCTGCCACTTTTGTGCTGAAAGCCCCATTCCCTTCGGGGTTTCCGAGGTGGACGTCGCAGGCGGGATACGAGGTGAACCCGTGGAGTTGATAAAATGTGAGACGATAGACTTGCTGGTCCCTGCCACGGCTGAGATCGTGATTGAGGGTGAAATGAGACCTTTTGAAAGAATGGTCGAAGGCCCATTCGGCGAATATACCGGTTATTCGGTCTCCCGCGTGAGGCCTGCGCCTGTCGTTCATGTCAAGGCGGTCACCCACAGGAAGGACCCAATCTTTACCATGACGTGTGTCGGTATGCCAATTGACGAGTGTGGCATCAACAAGTCTATCGCCTTCGCAGGCTCATTTCTGGAGGCTCTAAGAGCGCGGGGGCTGCCGGTGACGGCTGTCTCCGAGCCCCCCGAGCTTTGCGGTAACGTTCCGGTTGTGGCGGTTAAAACCACATCCGCCAATATTGCCTCCGAGGTTGCCCATGTGATTTGGGCGACCCAAAAGGGACGTATCCAGCCATTGATTATTATCGTCGATGAGAATGTGGACGTCTTTAACATTAAGGAGGTCTTTCATGCCCTCGCAACAAAATGCCATCCATACAAGGGTATTGTAAAGCTCGAACACGAGGTGGGATCGATCTACTTGCCCTGGTCGAATGAATACGAGCAAAAATACCGGATCGGGGGAAAAGCCTATTTTGACTGCACCTGGCCCGTACACTGGGATCCGAAAGATGTGCCGAAAAGGATCTCCTTCGAGGAAAGCTATCCCATGGAGGTTCAAAAGAAGGTATTGGAGAAGTGGCGTAAGTATGGTTACTAACAAAAACCAGACGGAAGGAGAATGCAAATGAAAGAAAAGATGCTTTTCACGTTCATAGGCGCTATCTGCCTACTCCTGGCTTTCGCAATACTGCCCTCGACAGATGTCTCTGCCCAACAAACACCGGCACCGAAGACTAAAGCCCCCATAAAGCTTTCTCTGGTCACATTTCAACCCACAGGCGCGATCAAAACGAAGATGTTTCTGGAGGTCATCCGAAGAATCAATGAACGGGCGAAGGGAGAGCTTGTCATCGAGGTCAAGGGGGGGCCGGAAGTAGTAGCTGGACTTGACCAGCCCAAGGCGGTTCAGAAAGGGATCATCGATATGGCTCTTACCGCAACCACCTATTACAAGTCCCTGGTGCCTGAAGCATACCTGGTCCTCTTTTCACGAATAACGAGCAAGCGGGAGCGGGAAGTGGGATTTTACGAGCTTCTCCTGGACCTTCACAAAAAGAATGGCCTCTTCTATTTCGGAAGGGCAGAAGCCGTTGACGTACCGAGTTTTTCCATAGTCAGTACGAAACGGGTTAAGGCTCCCTCTGAGATGGCCAAGCATAGGCTTGGGATCTCCGGCCCTCATATCAAGGCCTTCCCTGAATCCCTCGGTATGAGCCTCCTCCTGATACCATTGCCGGATGCCTATACCTCATTGGAAAGAGGCTTGGTTGATTTTTACAGCACGCCCTGGCATACGCACGTCTCTTTCAAGCTGCAAGAAGTATGTAAATATGTGATCGATCATTCCTACCTTGCACCTAACTCAGTCCTCATCGCGAATCTATCCGCTTGGGAAAAAGTGCCCAAACACCTCCAGGATCTGGTAAGAAATACTTATTTCGAAGTGACCGATGAGCAGATCCCCGAGTATACGAAGTTATTGGAGAATTCGAGACAGGTGATGCGGAATGCCGGGGTGGAGTTTGTCAAGTTCTCCCAAGCCGATGCGCAGGGGTTCATCGAAACCCTCTATAAGACCGAGATTGAAAGCCATTTGAAGGAACTGCCGCAGCACGGGCCCAAACTCATGGAGCTTTTGCGGAAATAGTTCGCATCCATCCGGGGGAAACCATATGAAGATCCTGGCAAGGGTTAGCCATATTCTTGATCGCCTGATCAACCTATTGGCGATTTTTTCGGCTGTCCTCATCGCCTTGATGGTCTTATTTATTTGCTTTGAAGTTGTAACAAGGCCCTTTGTCACGAGACCCATGCTGTGGACGATAGAAATTTCTGAATATCTTGTCGTCTACATTACCTTTCTGGCTGCTGCCTGGGTCCTAAAAGAGGAGGGGCATGTGACCATGGATCTGATATTGACACGGTTAAAGCCAAAGGGAAGGTGCGCCATGAATGTCATCACCTCCATGATCGGAGCCATCATATGCTTGATTTGCCTCTGGTACGGAACGAAGGTCACAATCGAGTATTACCGGACAGGTTATTTCCTCTCCAAGATCATAGATTTCCCTTTCTTTATTGTCGCAGCTGTCTTTCCCGTCGGCAGTTTCCTCCTTTTCACTCAGTTCCTGAGAAGGGCTTACGAATATGTCGATGGCTACAGGAAAGAGATGCGACAGCAGGAGATACAGACGGTAGGAGGTGAGTTTTAGTGGATTGGCAGCTCACGCTCATAATCATTTTGGGTGCCCTAGTTGTCCTGATGTCGATTGGTCTCCCCGTAGCCTTCTGTTTTTTGGCGATTAATGTGGTAGGAGCCTTTCTCTTTTGGAAAGGGGAATTGGGTCTGGAGCAGCTTGTGAGTAACCTCATTACATCGGTCGCCAGCTTCACGATGATGCCTATCCTCTTGTTCGTCCTCATGGGTGAAGTGATGTTCATATCGGGCGTTGGCCCCATGATGTTGGACACCTTGGATAAGTGGCTGGGGCGTCTGCCCGGCAGGTTATCTCTGCTCGCAGTTGCTGCGGGGACTCTTTTTGGGGCATTAACCGGGGCCAGCATGGCAAGCGTTGCCATGCTGGGGTCAAACCTCATGCCGGAGATGGAGAAACGGGGCTACAAAAAACCTATGACCATGGGGCCCATTCTCGGCAGCGGCGGCCTCGCCATACTCATCCCCCCCAGTAGCATCGCTGTCCTTGTCGGAGCCATAGGCGAAATATCCATCGGAAGAATTCTCTTAGCGATCATCCTCCCGGGACTGGTGTTAGCGGGAATTTTTTCCATCTACATCATCCTGAGATGCACTTTCAATCCCTCCCTTGCCCCGAGTTATCAGGTGGACCCCACCCCCTTATCTGTGAAACTTATAGCCACGGTGAAGTATGTATTGCCAATCGGGATAATCCTCTTCCTGGTCGTTGGAATTATCTTTGTGGGTTTGGCGACTCCTGAGGAAGCAGCCGCTTCGGGTACCCTGGGCAGCTTCCTTTTAGCCGCGGCTTATAGAAGACTAACCTGGGAGGTGTTGAAGAAAACTTTCCACAACACCCTCAAGATTTCCGTCATGATACTTATGATCATTTGCGGAGCAGCGGTCTTCAGCCAGATTATGTCCTTCTCCGGGGCCAGTAGAGGCTTAACCGAGTTGGCGATTAGCCTGCCTCTCTCCCCGATTATGATCATTATCACGATGCAGCTGGTGGGTCTTTTTTTGGGCTGCTTCATCAGTGTGATCGCCATCATGATGATCTGTCTCCCCATATTCATGCCTATTATTACCGCTTTCAATTTTGATCCGGTCTGGTTTGCAGTCTTATTTGTCATCAACATGGAGGTGGCGCAGATCACTCCACCCTATGGAATGAGCTTGTTTGTGATGAAAGGCATTGCCCCTGATGGCACAACGACGCAGGATATCTGGCGAGCTTCTGTTCCGTTCATCCTTCTCGATATCGTTTTGATGGTACTGATTATGATCTTTCCCGATATAGCGCTCTGGCTGCCGAACATGAAGCTTAAGCCCTAA
>Ga0214473_10011661_pt1 | contig 10326 bp, 6 predicted proteins | sample RVTome_7_FD_203509 | JGI IMG/M metagenome (GOLD analysis project Ga0214473, IMG submission 203509) | Soil microbial communities from uranium-contaminated site in the Upper Colorado River Basin, Wyoming, United States - RVT98D197 | ecosystem: Environmental > Terrestrial > Soil > Contaminated >... | reverse complement strand
TGATGCCGACGAGCACGTCGAACTCGCCTAGCCGCAGTCCCCGGATGATCCCCATGCGCTCGATCGCGTCGATCTCGGAGTGCAGGTAGCGCACCCGCACGCCGTGCTGCTGCAGGTAGTCGGTGAGATCCTCGGACATGCGCTTCGTGAGGGTGGTGACGAGCACGCGCTCGCCGCGCCGCTCGCGGATCCGGATTTCGTTCAACAGGTCGTCCACCTGGCCCTTCACCGGCCGGATGTCCACTTCGGGGTCGACGAGCCCGGTGGGCCGGATAATCTGCTCGACGACGGCGCCGCCCGACAGGCGCAGCTCCACCTCACCCGGCGTCGCGGACACGAACACGATCCGCGGCACGAGTCGCATGAATTCGTCGTAGCGGAGCGGGCGGTTGTCGAGCGCGGACGGCAGGCGGAAGCCGTACTCGACCAGCGTCTGCTTGCGGACCCGGTCGCCTTCGTACATCGCACCGAGCTGCGGCAGGGTCTGGTGCGACTCATCGATGAAGCAGAGGAAATCGTCCGGGAAGTAGTCGAGCAGCACGGCCGGCCGCTCCCCGGGATTCCGGCCCGTGAAATGGCGCGAATAGTTCTCGATACCCGTGCACCGCCCGACCTCGAGCAGCATGTCGATGTCGAAGTGCGTGCGGGACTCGAGCCGTTGCGCCTCGAGCAGCTTGTTCTGCGCGCGCAGCTCGGCGAGCCGCTCGGTGAGCTCCCGGCGGATGGCGGTGACGGCACGCTCGATGGTGGGCCGCTCGGTGACGAAATGCGTCGCGGGGTACACGGCGCAGCGCGGCAGCTCGACGATCGTGGTGCCCGTGAGCGGGGCGATCTTCGCAATCCGTTCGACCCGGTCGCCCCACCACTCGATGCGGACCGCTTGCTCCTCGTAGGCCGGGAGGATCTCGAGGGTATCGCCCCGCACGCGGAATGCGCCGCGCTCCAGGGCCACGTCGTTGCGCCGGTACTGAATGGCGACCAGGGCCTCCAGGACGGCGTCCCGCCCGCGCTCCTCCCCGACGGCCACGGTGACGAGGAGCTTGCGGTACACCTCCGGGTTGCCCAGGCCGTAGATCGCGGAGACGCTCGCGACAATGATCACATCCTCGCGCTCCATGAGACTGGACGTGGCGCGCAGACGGAGCGCATCGATGTCATCGTTGATGGAGGAGTCCTTGGCGATGTAAGTATCGGTCGCCGGGACGTACGCTTCGGGCTGGTAGTAGTCGTAGTACGAGATGAAGAACTCGACCGCGCTCTTCGGGAAGAACGACTTGATCTCGCCGTACAGCTGGGCCGCGAGGGTCTTGTTGTGCGACAGCACCAGGGTCGGACGCCCAAAGGCGGCGATGACGTGAGCCATGGTGGTCGTTTTGCCCGACCCCGTGACGCCAAGCAGCGTCTGGTAGCGGTCGCCGCGCCGGAGGCCCTGCGTCAACTCCTCGATGGCACGCGGCTGATCCCCCGCCGGCTGGTGGGGGGAGCGAAGCTCGAACGGCATGGGGGGAAACCTAACCGGGCGCGGGGTCGCCCTGGGGTCCGCCGTCGCGCCGCGCGATGGACGTGACGCCTTTCACGCGCCGGACCGCGCGGAACACCTTCTGGAGGTGGGTCTGGTTCTCGACCTCGACGAGGACGGCGCCATACACCGCACCGTCCTTGGACGCGATGTCGGCCGAGCGGATGTTGGTGCCGGTCTGGCTGATCGCCTGGCAGATGTCGGCGTACAGACCCCGGCGATCCTCCCCCTCCAGGGCGAGCCGGACGACGTACACCTCGCCGTCCGACGCCTGCCAGTCGATATCGACCCGCCGCTCGACTTCGGCGGAGAGCGTGAGGAGGTTGGGGCAGTCGTTCCGGTGGATCGTGACGCCGCGACCCTTGGTGACGTAGCCGACCACCGGGTCCCCCGGGACGGGCTGGCAGCATTGCGCGTACCGCACCATCAGCCCGTCGACGCCCTGAATCCGGATGCCGCGCCCGAGGCGCAGGCGTTCGACCACCCGCCCGAACGCGGTCGGCTTGACCGACTGCAGCTGGTCGGCGGGCAGGTCCGGGAACAGCGCCCGCATCACGACTCCGAGCGGGAGATCGCCCCGCCCGATCGCCGCCTGCAACTGCTCCGCCCCGCCAATCGAGAGCGCGGTCGCCGCGTGACCGAGACGGTCGTCGCTGGGCTGGTCGAGCCGCCTGCGCCGCACCTCGCGGCCGAGAATGTCCCGGCCGAGTGCGACGCTGCGCTCGTGCTCCTCCTGCTTCACCCACTGCCGGATCTTGTGGCGCGCCCGCGCGGTGCGCACATGGGCAAGCCAGTCGCGCGACGGCCGCGCCCGCGCATTCGTCATCACCTCGACCGTGTCCCCATTCTTGAGGGCCCGGTGCAGCGGCGCCAGCCGGCCGTTCACGCGTGCGCCCTGGCAGTGCTCGCCCACCTCGGTGTGCACGGCAAAGGCGAAGTCGATTGGGGTCGAGCCCGTGGGGAGGCGCTTCACGTCGCCCCGCGGCGTGAACACGAAGATCTCGTCCTGGTAGAGATCGACCTTGAGGAACTCGAGGAACTCCTCCGGACTGTGGGCGTCCTGCTGCAACTCGAGGAGCTGGCGGAACCACGACAGGTGCCGATCGAGCTCGTCCGGGGTCTTCCCGCCCTCCTTGTAGAGCCAGTGCGCCGCGATGCCGTACTCGGCCGTGCGGTGCATCTCGCGGGTGCGGATCTGTATTTCGTAGAGCTGGCCGCCGGGCCCGAAGACGGTCGTGTGCAATGACTGATAGCCGTTCGACTTGGGGCTGGCGATGTAGTCCTTGATCCGCTCCTGCAGCGGGGTCCATTTGTGATGGATCATGCCCAGCACGTGGTAGCAGTCCGGCACCGACCCGACGAGCACGCGCACCGCGAGCAAATCGTAGATCTCGTCGAACGGCTTGTCGCGCTTCTTCATCTTCTTGTAGATGGACCACAGGTTCTTCGGCCGCCCCGTGATCTCGAACTCCTTGAGCCCCGCCTTGCCCAGCTCCTCGGCGAGCGGCCCGCGCACCCGCTCGATCGTCCGCTCGCGCTCCTTGGTACGCGCGCGGCCCTGTTTGACGAGGGCGTGATAGTCGACGGGCTCGAGGAACTTGAACGCCAGGTCCTCGAGCTCCGCCTTGATCCCCGCCATGCCGAAGCGGTGGGCGAGCGGCGCGTAGATCTCCCGGGTCTCGAGCGCAATGCGGCGCTGCTTGTCCTCCGCAAGGTGCTCGAGCGTCCGCATGTTGTGGAGCCGGTCCGCGAGCTTGATGATGATGACGCGGGCGTCCTTCGCGATCGAGAGCAGCAGCTTGCGGTAGTTCTCCGCCTGCTCCTCGGCCGCCGAGCGGAACGTCAGTGAGGCGATCTTGGTGAGTCCGTCGACCAGGTCGGCGACCTCGTCGCCGAACTCCCGCCGGATGAGCTCGAGCGTGACGTTGGAGTCCTCGACGACGTCGTGCAGCAGCGCCGCGGCAATCGTGGTCGTGTCCATCTGCTGCTCCACGAGGACCGCCGCCACGGCCACGCTGTGGGACACGAAATCATCACCGGACAGCCGCTTCTGCCCCTGGTGGGCTTGCGCGCTGAGGCGGTAGGCGCGCCCGATGAGATCCAGGTCGAGACGCTCTCCCTGCGCCGCCACCGCCCGCGCCAGCTCGGGAGCGAGGATCGCCACGCTCGTCGTCACAACAGCCCCGCCTCCGCGAAGCTCACGTATCGCTCTCCTCCCACCACCACGTGGTCGTGGACCGGCACGTCCAACAGGCGCCCGGCATCCACCAATTGCCGCGTGACCGCCCGGTCGTCCGCCGACGGCGTCGGATCGCCGCTCGGATGGTTGTGCACCACCACGATCCCGGCCGCGGCCTCGGCGATCGCGGCCCGGAAGACCTCGCGGGGATGCACCAGCGAGCTGTTCAGGATCCCGCGGGTAATCAGGAGATCCCGCAGTACCTGACTCTGACTCCCGAGAGCGAGCACGTGGAACTCCTCGACCGGCAGGTCCCGGAGCCGCGGTGCATAGAACCGGTACACATCGGCAGGCCCCCGGATGCGTGCCGGCGGGGGCTCCACCTCAGCCGCGGCCCGGTGCCCGAGCTCCAAGGCGGCCAGGATGCGGCCCGCCTTGGCCCGTCCCACGCCGGGGAGCAAGGCCAACTCCGCCCCGGGGCGGCTCGCAAGCCGGCGCAGCGACCCCTCCACCCGCGCGAGGACATCCCCAGCCACGGCGAGCGCGTCCCGCCCGGCACACCCGGTTCCCAAGAGAATGGCCAAGAGCTCCACCCCCGTCAACGCGCCGGGGCCGACGGTCCAAAGGCGCTCGCGCGGGCGGTCGGTCTCGGGGCGCTCGGAAAGGCGTAACGTCATGCGGGAACGGTGCGTACACGGCGCCCGGCGGCGAAACACCGGATTTACGCGCCACGGTACGGGGCACGGCATGCGGGGTCCCACGGACGCAGCGGGGCGTGGCGGGGCGTAGCGGGGCGCAGCATGCTGCGCCCCGGCCACGTCACATTCGCCCACACTCCGTTGCTACACCGCCGCCCCGTGGCACTTCTTGAACTTCTTGCCGCTGCCGCAGGGACACGGGTCGTTGCGGCCGATGCCTGCGTAGGGGCTGGGCACAGCGACGCCGCCGCCGGGAGCGGCCCGCGGCGGCGCCGCGCCCGTGGCCGTCTCGGGACTCACGAGCCCGTCGGCGTCGGGCTTGGACGCCACGATGGGCGCCGCCCGGCGCGGCGCCCCTCCCAACGGCCCCGTGGCGGTGCGTCCACGCGGGGCCGGCTGGCCCGGCGGCGGCCCCACCTGGATCTGGAGTTTGAGCCACCGGTCGGTGAACGTGGTCTCGATGTCGTGCATGAGGCCCTGGAACATCTCAAAGGCCTCCTGCTTGTACTCGATGAGCGGGTCTTTCTGGCCCCACGCGCGGTACTGAATCGCGGCGCGGAGCTGATCGAGGTCGTAGAGGTGGTCTTTCCACTTCTCGTCGATCACACCGAGCATCACGTGGGCAAGGGCCTGCGCGCCGATGTTGGGCGGGGCGCCGACCTTCACCTCAAGCTCCTTGAAGAAGTCGAGCTTGCCCTGGAACCCGGTCCGGCCACCCTCCTGGGCCACCCGGAGCAGATCGGCACGGTCCCGGACGACGCCCGCGTCCGCGATGCCCGGGATCGAGAGCAGGAACTTCTGCAGGAACATCGTTTCGATGAGCGCGCGGTCCCAGTCGGCCGGGTGTTGAGTGTCGGCGACCGCTTCCTCCGCGGCTCTCCGCACCGCGGCGTCGATCATGTTGAGGGCCTCGGCCTTGAGCTCCTCGCCACCCTCGAGCGCGAACCGGCGCAGCGAGTAGATCACCTCGCGCTGCTGGTTCATCACATCGTCGTATTCGAGCAGCCGCTTGCGGGCCTGGAAGTTCTGCAGCTCGACGCGCTTCTGCGCCTGGCCGATGGCGCTCGTGACCCACGGATGCGTGATGACCTCTCCCTCCTCGGCGCCGGTGCGGTCCATCCAGCGGGCGATCCGATCAGAGCCGAACAGCCGCATCAGGTCGTCTTCGAGCGAGAGGTAGAAGACGCTCTGGCCCGGGTCCCCCTGGCGGCCGGACCGCCCACGGAGTTGGCGGTCAATACGACGCGACTCGTGGCGCTCGGTGCCGAGGATCACGAGCCCGCACGGCGGGTCGTCGTTGCACGCCAGCTCCTTAATGCGCTCAGGCGTGAGGTCCGCGCTCTCCAGCACTTGGCCGTACGCCGCCTCGCCGCGCGCGCGCACACCGCACACGAGGCACTTCTTCACGCCGGCACCGAGTTTGATGTCGGTCCCGCGACCCGCCATGTTGGTGGCGATGGTGACGGCGCCGGCCTGCCCCGCCTGCGCCACGATCTCCGCCTCCCGCTCGTGTTGTTTCGCGTTCAATACCTCGTGCTTCACGCCGCGGCGCTTGAGCATGCGGGACAGCGTCTCCGACACCTCGACGCTCACCGTGCCGACCAGCACCGGAAGGCCGCGCTTGTGGTGCCGGTCGATTTCCTCGATGATCGCGTTGTACTTCTCCCGCCGGGTCTTGTAGATGAGGTCGTGCAGGTCCACCCGGCGTACGGGCCGGTTGGTCGGGATCACCATGACCTCGAGTCCATAGATCTGGAAGAACTCGGTCTCCTCGGTCTCGGCGGTACCGGTCATGCCGGCGAGCTTGTCGTACATCCGGAAGTAGTTCTGGATGGTGACGGTCGCGAAGGTCTGGGTCTCCTCCCGCACCACGACCCCTTCTTTCGCCTCCACCGCCTGGTGGAGGCCGTCCGACCACCGCCGGCCGGGCATGAGCCGTCCGGTGAACTCGTCCACGATGAACACCTGCCCGTCCTGTACCACGTACTCCACGTCCTTCTCGTACAGCGCGTGCGCCTGGAGGAGCTTGTGGATGATGTGCAGGATCTCGCTCTTCGAGGCGTATTCGGCTTCGACCGCACGCCGACGCTCGAGTCGCTGTTCGGGGGACAACGTGTCATCCCGCTCGAGCTCGTGCACCGCCTGGGAGATATCCGGGATCACGAAGAGCGTGGGATCCTTGGGCGACATCGTTTCGACGCCCTTCTCCGTCAGGTGGACCGAGTGCCCGCGCTCGTCCATGACGAAATAGAGCTCGTCTTCGATGTCCCGCATCTTCTGGTCGCGCGCCGGTGCCTTGCGGTCGGCGAGGCGGTCCAGCTCCACGCGCTGGACGAGCGTCTTCACGCCCTCCTCGTTGAGCAGCTTGAGCAGCTTCTTGTTCTTCGGCATCCCGAGCTGCGCCTGGAACAGCTTGAGGGCGCCGTCGTAGCGCGTCTCTTCCTTCTCCAACAAGGGTTCCGCCTGCGCGATCAGGTCGTTGGCCACGGCGGTCTGACGGCGCACGAGCTGGATCACCTGCAGGTTGAATTGGGCGTACTTCTCGTCCGACTCGGCGCCGACCGGCCCGGAGATGATGAGCGGCGTGCGCGCTTCGTCGATCAGAATCGAGTCGACCTCGTCGATGATCGCATAGTAGTGGCGCCGCTGCACCCGCTGCTCCAGCGAGAACACCATGTTGTCTCGCAGGTAGTCGAACCCGAACTCGTTGTTCGTCCCGTAGGTGATGTCGCAGAAGTAGGCGGCGCGACGCTCGGGCGACTGGGGCGTGGTGTCGTCCAGACACCCGACCGTCAGGCCGAGCCAGGTGAACACGATCCCCATCCACTGGGCGTCGCGGCGGGCGAGGTAGTTGTTGACGGTGACGAGGTGCGCCCCACGCCCCGCAAGGGCGTTGAGGTAGAGCGGCAACGTGGCCACGAGGGTCTTGCCCTCGCCCGTCGCCATCTCGGCGATCCGCCCCTGGTGCAGCACTATGCCGCCGATCAGCTGGACGTCATACGGCACCATATCCCACTGCATCTCGCGCCCCGTCACGGCCCCCGTCGTGCCCAGCAGGCGGCGACAGGTCTCGCGCACGGTCGCGAACGCCTCGGGCAGGATATCGTCGAGCGCGGCCCGAAGCTCGCGGGACAGGGCCTCCTCGGCCCGCCGCAGCTCGTCATCCAGGCGACGGCGCTCACCCGCGTCGGGGCAGTCGTGCTTGGCCTGCGTGAGGCGCTGCACCTCCGCCTCGAGCGCACCCGTCCGCTGCGCGAGGACCCCACGGAACTTCGCGGTCTGCGCCCGCACCTCCGCCTCGGGGACGTCCTTCAAGCGTGCCTCGTGGCGGTGGACGTCGTCCACGATGGGACGGAGCCGCTTCTGCTCCCGCTGAAACCGCGTCCCTACGATTTTCGAAACCAGTTGCTTGAGCATCAGACTCCTATGCCGTTCCTTGCGCTGTGCGTCAGTCCACCCGCCTGTTCGGGGGACATCGATGAGAGCGACACTAGCGATACAGCCCGTGGGCCGCGATGTAGTCGCATACCGCGTCCGGAACGAGATATCGGACCGATTGCCCCCGGGCCACCCGGGCCCGGACGGCCGTCGCCGAAACGTCCATGGCGGGGATGTCCACCACCCGGCTGACGAGCGGGAGGGTGGGCAACACGGCACCCGGCCGCGCAACGACCACGACGTCGGCGAGTTGGGGAAGTGCCTCGACCTGATGCCAGCTCGCGAGCTCGCGCGCCGCGTCCGCCCCTAACAATAACGTGAACCGGTTCCCGGGCTCTCGAGCGGCGAGGGCCTGGAGCGTGACGACCGTAAAGGACGGGGTGGGGAGTCCCAGCTCGATCCGTTCGACGGCGAACCGCGGATTGCCGCGTACGGCCAGGTCCAACATCGCCGCGCGCTGCTCCGGCGTGGCGCGATGGGCCGCCCGCTTGAAGGGCTGCTCTCGAGCCGGCAAGAACCGTACACGCACCCCCAAGGCGTCGGCCGCCGCCTCGGCGACGATGAGGTGAGCGACGTGCACCGGGTCGAACGAGCCGCCGAACAGAGCATCCACGACCGTCAGGGGGCGCCGGTCGGTCCCCCGGGGCAGGTCTTGGCGAGCCCGGGCGCCTGCGGGAAATAGCGGTACAGGTGCGCGCAGGTCTCCTGCACTTCGTCCTTGTACCGGAGGATCCTGTACACGTCCACCAGCCGTAGGAGGGCGAGCGGCGTCAGGCGAGACTCGGGGTAGGTGGCGACCACATCCTTGAGGTACAGGATCGCGGAATCGTACGCGCGGCGCCGCTGGTAGAACACCCCGGTCTTGTACGCCTTCTCGGCGAACCACTCGCGCAAGCGGCGCACATGGAGCACTGCCCGAGCGGCGGCGTCGGTGCCTGGGAAGCGACCGGCGAGCTCCTGGTACAAGGCAAGCGCGGTCTCCCCGGGTGTGGGGTCGAACTCGGGATTGTGCCACTGGCGGAGGCGCGCGTCACCAGCCCGAAGCAGCGCGAGCGGCCCGTACGGCGTGTTGGCGTGATCGTCGGCCACACGACGGAAGTCCGTGGCCGCCTCCTCCAGATTCCCCACCTGAAGCTCCGATTCGGCGGCGAAGTACCTCGCTTCGGCGAGATTGGGATGCCCCGGCGGGTACTCGAACGAGATCTTCTGGAATGCGACCAGCGCCTGGCGGAACCGGCCACGGCGGAATTCGTCCCGGGCCCGCTCGAGCGACGCGTCCGGCGAGGGCGCGGTCTTCGCCGCGGAGCCTTTGCCGCACGCGGCGACCGCGAGCAGAAGCAGGAGGAGCGCGAAATGCGGTCTGGATCGATGGATCATGGGCTTGGAGACGACTCCTCCGACTGGCCGAGCGAGTTGAGCTTTTCGCGCGCGCGTTGCGCGATGGTATCGCCGGGCGTACCGCCCGCGATTGCCTGCTGGTACGCTACAACGGCACCGACGACGTCGCCCTGAGCGAGACGCACGTCGCCCAAACCAAGAAACGCCCCCCGGACTACGTCGGCGGATGCCCCAGGCGCCGTGGCGCGGCGCAACCAGTCCTCGGCGACTCCGGGCTGTCCCCGCTCGAGCGCGAGCTGCCCCTCGACGAGCGCACAGAGCCCGAGCCCCTCACGGGCGGCTTCGATGGCTTCGGGTGCGCGGTTGCGACGGATCACCCCCTCGAACACGGCGACGGCCGTGGGGCAGTCCCGCGCGCGCACCGCCGTCATCCCATACACGAAGAGCAGCGAGTCGGCACTGCGGGCGTCCGGCGCCGCGGCAGCGGCCGTCGGGAGCAGCGCCAGCGCTTCCTCGGTGCTCCCTCGGTCGGCGGCGTCGAGCGCCGCCAGGCGCGCGTAGCGGCCGAGCGGCCGTTCGGGCGCGATGGCGCGAAGGGTCGTCAGGGCGCGCGCCACCGCCGTCGGGTCATTGACCGCGAGGGCGGCCCGCAGCACCCGCTCCAGGCCCGCGGCGGCCTCGTCCGCACGCGACCGGTCCTCCTCCGCCAGCGCCGCATACTCGGCCGCGGCGAGCGCGAAGTCCTCGGTATGCAACGCCGCGGCCGCGGTCTTGGCGTGCAGCGCGGCGTTCCGCGGCGTCGCTTTCAGGCCGATCTGGTACTCGGCGAGCGCGTCGCGATACGCGCCCGCCGTGTACGCCCGATCGCCGAGCTCCTCGTGATCCGCCGCGCTGCCGGCGCACGCAAAGACGAGCGCCGTCGCCGCGACGAGTCGCTTCACGCCGGGGCCCTTCCCGGCGTGCTCGCGTGATCGACCCGATCGAGCATCGCGAGGTATGCCTCGACGCGGGGATCCTCGGGCCGCCGCTCCCGGCAGGCCTCCCACATGGCCCGTGCGGCCAGCCCGTCGCCCGCCAGGTAACAGGCGAGCCCGAGCATGGCGGCCGCATCCAGATAGTTGGGGCGCTCGCGCACGATGGTCTCGAACTGCTCC
>Ga0214473_10011660_pt1 | contig 10327 bp, 10 predicted proteins | sample RVTome_7_FD_203509 | JGI IMG/M metagenome (GOLD analysis project Ga0214473, IMG submission 203509) | Soil microbial communities from uranium-contaminated site in the Upper Colorado River Basin, Wyoming, United States - RVT98D197 | ecosystem: Environmental > Terrestrial > Soil > Contaminated >... | reverse complement strand
CCGATCTGCCAGGCCTGTCCGGCGCGTTCGCCGCCGGCGATTTCTCCGGTCTGAAGCGGTGGCTCAATCAGAACATCCACGGCCACGGGAACCGGTACCGTCCCGCGGAGCTCTGCGAGCGCGTCACCGGGAAGCCGCTCTCGCCCGAGCCGCTGCTCAACTACCTCGCGGCCAAGCTCAAACCGCTGTACGGCGCGTAAGCGAAAGCCGGTCTGCGCCAGACAGGTTATTGAGTCGGGTCCTCGAGCTCGCCCTGAACCGCGGCAAGGCTGGTCGCGCGCGCCGCATCACGTTCGAGCACGGCGCGATCGAACAGGCGGACAATCGCCTGGCTCGCGCGGTACTCGTCGAGGATGGCGCGGCGGCCGCTCGTACGCGTCTCGTCGATCACGTACGCGAGCACGGTGGCCATGACCGTGCCTTCCTCAGTGCTGACCCGGGCAAACCGCCGCTGGAACTCCGTCAGAACAGGCTCGAACGACGGGTCGTCCCACCGTTGCTCCCCGACATCGATACGCACGAAATCATTCAGCGTAGACGCAAAGGACGGCGCCGGCGGCCGATGCCAGAAAGAGACGTCAGGCCCGAAGTCCTTCACGTAGACGGGCAGGTACAGGGTGGCGCGGGCGGGAACCTGCTTCAGGAGCGCCGGGTTGAAGCGCCGGACTTCGTCCACAGACAGACGTGTACGCCGCGTGATTTCCGCCATCGGAATGGCCCGCGGAGACCGCATCGCATACACCTGGACCTGCGGCGTCGAGGCGGTCAGGGCGTGCACGTTCGGCATGTTGCCGAACACCATTTCTGAATAGGCGTACGAGCGCGGTCCGTACGTCCGGTACAGATCGCGATAGCCGTACAGCGAGATTCGTCTGACGCCACGCACGAACAGCGAGCCCAGCAGATATCGTTCGCGGGCGTCCTCGCCGCCGAGCCGTCCGCCGCTGACCAGTGTTCGACCGACATTCGTGCCGCCGCTGTGATGTTCGGAGAGCGCAGGGATGAACGACCCGTACTTGGTGGCGAGCACCGTGAGGTACGCCGCGCAGTACGACGCCTGGGTCGTCTGGTTGTGCGCCTCGATCACGTGCGGCGCGAGGCGGTTGAGGTGCCGCCAGTTCCCCGCCAGCCACTGACAGAAGCCGATGGCTCTGGCCGACGAACGCCTCGTCGGGTTGAGACCCGATTCGATGATCGCCTGCGCAAGGCCAATCTCCGCCGGGACGCCGAACCGCTCGTAAATAGCGGCCCATTCACCTAGAAAGCGTCCATACCGTCGCGCATTCGGAAGAACAAATTGCCCGCGCGTCGGGTTGTGCACGACCGGACCGGCGACCCGCTCGAGCAGCGCTGCAACCTGGTCACGCCGCTTGTCGAGGTCCCTTGCCAGCACATGGCCGGTCAGGATGTTCGCCAGCTCCGGCTCGATCCACTTTGCGTCGCGCGTCCAGACGCCCTTCGTCGGAAACACCACGAGTAAACGACCGTCCAGCGCGCTTCCGAACGCGATCGATCCATCCGGGATCGTGAAGATGTGCTGCCAGAACTGGTAACCGGGCCTGAACGTCTCGAGGGCGGCCACATCGTCATGGCGGCGTGTGGCGGTATGCGCGTAGGCACCGCCGTCGGCCGACTCCTGCGCGCTGACCGACGAAATGGGCAGCGGGAACATCATCGCGACGGATGCTGCGAGGGCAGCAACCGCAGCGGCAGCTGTGCGACTCATTCGTGAGCGACCTCCGTGGCCACGATCAGGGACAGCGGATCCACCCGCGCCCCGTTCAGCCGCACACCCCAGTGCAGGTGCGGGCCGGTGACGCGGCCGGTCGCGCCGACCTCTCCCAGCCTGGACCCGCGAGCGACGGCGTCGCCTGTTGCAACGGACATTGACGAGAGGTGGGCGTACAACGAATACACGCCGGCGCCATGATCCATCACAACGGTATTGCCCGTGAAGAACAGATCGCCGGCGAGCACCGCCGTCCCGGCCGCCGGGGCTGTCACGGCCGTGCCGCTGGGGCTGCGGAAGTCGATTCCCGCATGTGGATTTCGCGGTTCGCCGTTGAAGACGCTGCGGGATCCGAAGTTCCGCGTGGGCGGCGACTCGAGCGGCAGCCCGAAGGAACCGTTCCAGGCTCGCGGCGTCACCGCTCTGAACAGCCGATCCAGCAGAGACGCCTCGCGCAGGACGCGTTCGAGGACGCCGGCCGGCGGATCGACGAAGTCGGGGGCGACGCGAAGCGTCCGGGTGCTGAATCGTTTTGGCTCCACCCGCAGGGACGTCTCGCGGGTCAGTGCCGGCTGATGGTGCGGCACATCGACCACGAGCGGATACACTCCGGGGACAACATCGACGTCGATGCCGACAAGCCCCAGCCATCGGCGGCCGTCCGCGGAGAGGACCAGCGGAACATCGAGCCCGAATGCCGTGGCGCGCGGAGCGACGGTGCCGCATGCGCAGGTGATTCCCACACGGACGACCTCGCCGGGCTGCATCGTACGCGCCGCGAGCACAACCCCGATGTCCGGCTGCGCGTGCGCCAACGTCGCCGCCGCCGCAGTGAGGGTCAGCGCAACCACCACGACGGTGCAAGGTTTTTGAAAGGCTTGAAGGTCACCCACTGAAGTGCCTCTGAATTTACGCCTCTTCAGCGCATTCTTCCAGCGTCATGACGATGAGCGAAGGCACGAAGCGTGCACATAATGCGTCTCGTGCCCATTCCACGCCTCTTTGTGTCCGGCTTTCTGGCCGCCTGTGTCCTCGGCGGTGTGCACGCGGCCGGCCAGCAGGCCGTGTTTCGCGGGACCAGCGACGCGGTCCGCGTCTTCGTGACCGTCACCGATCGCGACGGCCGGCTCGTCACGAATCTCAGGGACGAAGGCAAGCCGCAGCCGATCACGCTGTTCGACAACTCTCCTCGCCCGATCCGGCTCATCGTCATGCTGGACGTGTCCGGAAGCATGGAAGGCAACCTGCCCTTGCTCCGTGCCGCCTCAGAACAGCTGTTTACGCGGCTTCGACCCGACGATGGCGCGCGCGTCGGCACATTCGGGCGCGATGTCGTCATCAGCGAGGAATTCACGCGCGATCCGGCGCAGCTGCGGCGCGCGCTGCCGGAGTTCATCGCCACCAATGCACCGACGCCCCTGTGGCGCGCGATCGATGAATCGCTCGACGTGTTCAAGGGCGAGAGCGACGAGCGGCCGGTGATTCTCGTGCTCAGCGACGGCAAGGACAGCGGCCCGATCAGCTTCCGCCAGAACAACTCGAGCCAGGCGGAAGTGATCGACCGTGCGCGCGAGGAGGACGTGATGATCTACGGCATCGGCATGCGCAGCCGCCAGGCGCGGCCCGCCATGCCGGGCATCGGCCCGGGCGCGCTGCCGGCGATGATGGTGGCGGACCTGCCCGACCCCGGGCTCGCGCGTGTCGCGGAGGAAACGGGCGGCGGCTACACGGAGATCCGCTTCGGCCAGGACCTGGGCGCCGCGTTCGCGCGCGTCGCAGACGAACTCCACAGTCAGTACCTGCTCGGATTCGAGCCGCCGCGGCGCGACGGCAAGAGGCACGATATCGACGTGCGCGTCAGCCAGCGTGGACTGGAGCCGCGCGCGCGCAAGAGTTACGTCGCGCAGAAGGAGTAGCCACGAAGATAGGAAGACATCGAAGAACACGAAGAAGTCTTAGCCACAAAGGGCACAAAGACCACGAAGGTTTGTGGCCGTCTCCTCGTGTCTTCGTGGTTTCAACTCCTTCCGCGCTGGCCGACATACACACCCGCCAGCACGAGGCCTCCACCGATCGCCACCCACATACCGAACGGCTCTCCGAGCATCGGGACCGCGAGCGCCAGCGTGGCGATCGGTTCGAGATACAGATAGAGGCCGGCGCGCGTCGCTCCTACGCGCGCCACGCCTTCCTGCCAGAACCACTGCCCCAGGGCGCCGCCAGGTATCGCCAGGTACAGCAGCGCCAGCAGGCCATTCATCGACATCGCGCGGATGCGCGACACGTCGCCGAAGAGCGGAAAGAGCACCGCGGCCCACAGGCCGGCGACCAGCATCACCGCGAACGTCACGGCAAGCGGGTCGCGGCGGCGGGCCAGATTGCGCGTGGCGATCGTATAGAACGCCCAGGTGTGCGCGGATGCAAGGATGAGCCAGTCGCCCGTGCTTTGCAGCCACGCGAGATCCGTGAGACGTCCGCGCGACACGAGGAGCAGCACGCCAATCGTCGCGATGCCGATGCCGGCGACCGTCCCGCGCGTGAGCCGCTCGCGCAGCAATAGAAATGACAGCACGGCCGTCGCGAGCGGCGACACCGTGATGATCCAGCTCGTATTGACCGCGGTCGCGGTGAGGAGGCCGGAAATCTGGATGATGAGATGGAACGCGAAGATCGTTCCGCCCAGCAGAATCGGCACGGCGTCCTCACGCCCAAACCGCATCGGGGCGCGCCGCAGCACCACGACCCCCGCGAGGAACGGCAGGCCAATCAGGAGTCGCAGCGAGAGAATCTCGACCGGACCCAGTTCGGCCACCAGGATCTTGGTGGCGATGAACGTCCAGCCCCAGATGATGACGGCGGCGAGGAGGAGGATGCGGGGGACGATGCCGGATCTTACGCGCAGGCCACGACGTTCACAAAGATCAGCCACCAACTCTCCGTGACCTTCGTGGCTTAGACCGCAGACGCGACGCCAGCAATCCCGTCGCTTCGCTCACATCGACATCGGCGACCAGCCGTCCGGCCTTGCCGTACGGCTGCCATGTGAGCACCGTTCCATCAGGCTTGACGATCGCGGAGGTCGTCGCCGACCCCTCGCTGGCGCAGTTCACCGTCGCAAAGAACACGGTGTTCTCGGCGGCGCGGCACAGGGCGGCCTTCTCGTGAAACGTGTTTCGCCGGGTCCGCGAACGTGGTGGGCCGATATCCGCCTTCCGTCTCGTGCAGATGCGGATGAAACACGACCTGCGCGCCGTTCTGGGCCGCCCATCGCACGGCCTCGGGATAGCGCCGGCCCTCATGGCATATCGCGATACCAAACGTCAGCGGGCCCGACGTCAACAGCTCTCTCCCTGAGCCGGGCACGTACGTCCCGTCCTCCGACGGATCGAGCTGTACCTTGTCCTGAAACCCGGCCTTCGTGCCGTCACGATCGATCACGAGCGCCGAGATCATCACGCCTTCGTCGACGACCCGCTCCGTGCCGAGGATCACGGCGACGTTGGCATGCGCCGCGGCGGCAGCCACGCGCGTCCATGCGCGCTGCACGAACATCGCGTCCGGCGGCGGAACATGTGGGTCTCTAGACTCTAGACTCTAGTCTTTAGTGACTACTAGAGACTAGAGTCTCCTATCGCGTAGGATGTGCGCCATGCATCGACTCATCGTCTCCGCCGTTTTGATGGCGGCCGCATTCACGTCCCTTCCCTACGCACAGACGCCCGTGCATCTGAATCGGATGATCGAGCGGCTGGCGCAGGGGCAGGTGGCCTTCGGCGTCAGCAACGAGGACATGTCGCTCGAGAACGCGCGGACACTCGCGGCCGAGGATCTCGACTGGGTGTACATCGACTACGAGCATGCGCCGATGAACTTCGAGACGCTGCGCATGTTCCTCGTCGGCATGATCGATCGCGCGCATGCGGCGCGAACCGGCAGCGTCCAGCCGAAGGTCACGCCGCTCGCCCGCTTCGCGCCCTACGCGCGCGAAGGCGCCGAATGGGCGGTGAAGCAGGGGCTCGATCAGGGATTGATGGGCGCCATCTTCAACAGCGTGGAGACGCGCGAGCAGGCGCTGCGCAACGTGCAGATCATGCGCTTCCCGCAGCGGCGCGGGTCGCCGCGCATGGAGCCACTCGGGCTGCGCGGGTCGGGACCCGAGAACGCGCTCTGGTTCTGGGGCGTGCCGATGGCGGACTACATGCAACGCGCCGACCTCTGGCCGCTCAACCCCGCCGGCGATCTGATTGCGCTGATGATGATCGAGACCGCCGAGGGGGTGAAGAACGTCGACGCGATCGCCCAGGTGCCGGGCGTCGGCGGCTTCTACATTGGCCCATCGGACCTGTCGAACTCGATGGGGGTTGCGCCGACCTCTCCGGAAACCGAGGCGGCCATCCAGACGGTGCTGAAGGCGTGCCTCACGCACAAGGTGGCGTGCGGCATCACCGCGAGCGCCGCGGACATGCCGCGGCGCGTCAAGGAAGGGTTCAGGATTCTCGGCGCCGGCGGCGTCGCCGGCGGGCTGCCGGCAGCGTCCGACGCGGCCATCCGTGCAGGCCGCGCCGTCGCGAAGTAACTAGAGACTAGAGACTAGAGACCCAGAAAAAAATCCTTCGTCGCCGTATCGAAGCAGATCGGCGATCGATAGAGCGGCGAGATCGTCCGCGTGTTCGGCAGCTCGTCGCGGATCGCCATGGCAAGCGGAAAGATCGGCATGTCGGGTCTGGCGCCACCCGCTTCGTCGTCGTGGTGCGTCGGAATGACGTAGCGCGGCTTCGTGAGGCGGACGATCGGCAGCGATTCGTCGTTCTGGCGCGCGGCCAGAAACCGGCCCTGATACCCGACCATCGTCACGTCGAGATTGCCGGTCTTCGCCATCATCTGCTTCAGCTCCTCGGTCGGCGGGCCCGCCGTGTCGGTGTAGAGCAGCCGGAACCCGTTGTCGAAGGTGAAGAGATAGGCGTACGTGCCCGTCTCATCGATCCCCTGGCCGGGACCGCGGCGCGCGCCAATCGCGTCCCATTCCTTCTCTTCCTCCGGCGTGTGCGGCCGGATGATGTCCTTGTACGCCTGCTCGTACGCGGCCATCGCCTTCTGCACCGCCGGCGGCCGTCCCGGGCTGTGGCGGTAGTGGATCGGCTCGACGGTGAAGCCGTCGAACTTCACGACGCCCGCGGTCGCGGCAGGCTTGATCTGCGCGTCGGGAATGCCCTGCGCCTTCAGGTAGGCGACGACCTGCGGACCGCCGTACACCGGCGCGCCGGTCTGCTTCGCCGCCGCGACGACGTCCCACACGTGATCGCCGTGGCCGTGGCCGATCAGGATAGCGTTGGCCCGCTTCGCGTCTGCCGCGCCGAAGCCAATGGCGCGAGCCGGCGCGGTACGCGACCAGGCCGCGTCGAGAAGGATTACCGTGCCGCGGTAGCTCAATTCGTAGTTCGCAATGCCGAGCCAGCGCAGCGCGAGCACCGAGCGTCCGCGCGGCAGCGTGCCACCCGCGGCACCCGGCGTCAGCGTCTGGCAGGCGGGGTCCGCCGCGAGGGCGCCGGCAGTCCCCTGCGCAGCGGCGGGCGTGACGAGGGTGGACGCGATGAGCGCCCAGATACATCCAAGAATCATTCGCATGTGGTGCGTTGTACAACGCCTTGACGTACCCGGACAAGCCCGGTAGCTTCTTCAGAAAGCGCCATCATCTTTCAGGTAGCGTAAGGCCATGCGATTCGTACGATTTGCCGCAGCTTTGTCAGTCATCGTTGCAGGTCTGCTGCTGGCCGCCGCGCCCGTGGTGGCGCATCACTCCTTTGCTGGAGCGTTCGACGCCAGCCAGCCGATGGAGCTGAAGGGCACCATCACCAGGTTCGAGTGGATCAACCCGCACGCCCTGGTCCACATCGCCGTGAAAAAGCCGGATGGTCAGCTCGAGAACTGGGAAGTCGAAATCGCAGCTCCGAACTCGCTCTTCCGTCGCGGCTGGACAAAGAATTCCGTACCCCCCGGTGCAGAGGTCGTCATGTTCGGCTACCGCGCGAAGGATCCCGAGCTTCTCCGGCTCAACGGCCTGCACATCCTGCTCGCGGATGGACGCAAGCTGTTCTCAGGCGAGCCCGGTACGGGCGCCCCTGAGGGGCCGGTTCGCGTTCCTTGACAGACCTCGGCAACCCCCGGTAGCGTCTCCGTTCGTCGAGATGCGCGCTCTCCCCGTTGTGTCGTGGCTTCTCCTCGTGTTGCCCGGCGTCGCCGCCGCGCAGACGACGGAATGGACGCGGCAGTTCGGCAGCACAGGCCACGACCGCGCAACCGCGGTGGCCGTTGACGCATCCGGCGTGTACGTGGCGGGCGCCACTGAAGGCGCGCTGCCCGGCCAGACGAGCGCCGGCTCGATCGATGCGTTTCTCCGCAAGTACGACTTCGCGGGCACCGAGCTCTGGACACGGCAGTTTGGCTCCTCTGTGATCGATGAAATCCTTGCCCTGGCCGTGGATGCGTCAGGCATCTACGTCGCCGGCGGCGCGCTCGGATCGCTTGCCGGCGGGCAGGGCGCCCCGGAGCAGCACGCGTTCGTGCGCAAGTACGACGCAGCGGGCACCGAGGTCTGGACGCGTGAGTTCAGCAGCGGCCGCAGAGAGCAGGTGCTCGGCGTGGGGATCGGTCCATCCGGCATCTACGCGGCCGGAGATACCACGGTGACCGCTCCTCCATTCGACGACGGGTTCGTCGTGCGGCTTGCTCTCGACGGCGCCCTGAGCTGGGGCCGGCGCATCGGCACGCCGCAGCTCGATCGCGTATCGGCGATCGACGTCCATGCCACGGGGGTGTACGTCGCCGGCGCCACCGAGGGAACGCTCCCCGGTCAGACGAGCGCGGGCGATTCGGATGGCTTCGTCCGCAAGTACGATTTCGACGGCACCGAGATCTGGACGCGTCAATTCGGCACGCCCGAGGGCGACGAGATCGTCGCGCTGGCGGTGGACCCCTCGGGCCTGTACCTGGCGGGAACGACGTCTGGCGCGCTGGAGAGCGACAAGGCGGCCGGCGCGATCGATGGATTCGCTGCGAGGTACACCTTCGATGGCGAGCGCGCCTGGCTGCGCCAGCTTGGCACGGCGGAATACGACGACACCCTCGCTATCGCGCCCGGCGCACAGGCGGTCTACGTCGGCGGGAACACGAGGGGCGCGCTTCCGGGGCAGCGCCACGCTGGGGGCCTGGACGGGTTCGTCCAGCGCCGCGATCAGACCGGGGCGGTCGGATGGACGCTGCAGTTCGGCACCAGCGGGCACGACGAGCTGCTCGATCTCGACACCGCCGGGACCGACGTCTACGTCGTCGGCGTCACCGACGGCGCGCTGCCAGGGCAGACGAACCTGGGCAGCGTCGACGCATTCGTCATGAAACTTCGATAGGAGGACATCGTGCGGCTCACATCACTCATGCTCATCGGGGCGCTCGCCGCAATGGCTGCGCCGGCGCCGGCAACCGCGCAGGCACTGACGCAGCGCAACATGTCGCTCGAGATCGCGCGAGCGCTGGCCGACGCGTCGATTGCGTGCGCAAAGGCGGACGGCTATGACGTCTCGGTGGCGGTGGTCGACCGCGCGGGCGACATGGTGCTGCTGATGCGGGGCAACCTGGCCAACCCGCACAACGCGGAGCTCGCCCGCCGCAAGGCCTACACGGCGCGCACCTACGGCGTCTCGACGATGGAGTTCCGGAACCGGACGAACGGGACGGACCTGGAGGGCCAGCGCGAGCTGGTGGACATCATCCACCTGGGCGGTGGATTACCGGTGTCGATCGGGATGGAGCGGATTGGCGGGCTCGGCCTGAGCGGCGCGCCGACGCAGGAGGCCGACGACAAGTGCGCCACGCAGGCGATCAAGGGCGCGGCGGGGATGCTGAAGTAGAGCTGGTTGGTGGTTAGTGGTTAGTGGTTGGTGGTTAGTGGTTGGTAGTTGGTAGTTGGTAGTTGGCGGTTCTAACCACCAACCGCGAACCACCAACCACCAACCGCCACCACGTTCAGGGCGTCTGCAAACAGCGATCGGCGCTGACCCCGCCTTCGCTGACTCCTTTGCCGGTCGCGCTTACGTCGCGGTAGACCTTGTGGCATGCGTCACAGGCGTCGTTGAGCCTCTGGGCCACCCCGACCAGGGCCTCGTGATTGCGCGACTGTGAAATCTTCATGATCTCCCTCGACAGGTCGATGAGCGCCTGGGTCGTCTTCCGGTACGTGGGCTGGTTGATCGGGACCGGCCGTCCGTTTTCGCACCGGCGCCCCGGCAGCAGGAAGAGCGGCGTGGTTTCCTGCAGCGCGAGCGCCGCCTGGTCCACCGCCTGCCATCCGCCGTACTGAATATTGCCCCACTGCACGTAATCGAAGGGTACGGGGTTCGGCGGCTTCGGGCCGCCCGGATCCTTCAGCTGCGCCTGGAAAATGATGTTGGCGTTCGTGAACGTCACGCCGCGCATCAACTGCGCCAGGTTTGCGACGACGGGAATGTTGATGCCGCCGGCACCGGCCGCCGCGGCTGGGGCCGGACGCGCCGGGAACGTCGTCTGGGCGAGCTGCGCCTCGGCCAGCGCCGCATTCCCCGCCTT
>Ga0214473_10011659_pt1 | contig 10327 bp, 9 predicted proteins | sample RVTome_7_FD_203509 | JGI IMG/M metagenome (GOLD analysis project Ga0214473, IMG submission 203509) | Soil microbial communities from uranium-contaminated site in the Upper Colorado River Basin, Wyoming, United States - RVT98D197 | ecosystem: Environmental > Terrestrial > Soil > Contaminated >... | reverse complement strand
TTCTTTAATTGGGCTATAGGCCTCTTTTTCATCATTCTGATATCTGAAACCTCCTCCGTGTAATACTCTATAAGATTTTATTTCTTTTAGTATCATATCTTGACTATTTAGATAGCGAAAATATTTTTCCATTATCTTAACTTCTATTTCAAATTTTTTACTCATAATTTCTGTGTGCATATAACGGCGTTGCCGATACGCGGCGCCCCAGAACAAGGATGCCGAACAATACCAACAACTTTTTATTATTAAAAAATTTATTTAACAGAACAAGTTTGAACGACACAGCCGAAACGGCATTACTAACACTAAAATTTCTAAAATGCCGAGTGCGAATACGGCGTCCGCTTGATTGGCTGGTTATACAAAAATTATTTCTTAGGATTACCTAAATTTATAATACTAGTATTATTACTATTATATTTCGCCGCTAGCTTACTGCATTCATTTACAAAGCTCAGGAGCTTTTCACCGATTAATTGAAATGTTGGTGTAGTAGTACCATATAAACTTACTAAATCCAAGATCGTACTTCGATCTTTTTTTGACTCTACATTACCGAGGTTTTGCAATAATCTATCAAGTAACGCTCCGGGTCTTGACTTTTCCCAATAATTCTCATCAGCTTCTTGCAACCATTTAGGAGCTAAAGGAAGTAAATCTTTTATTTGCTTTATAATCTCTTCTTCATTTTCTAACCAACCAGGGGGCGAAGGAGTAAATAAATTAAAATCGTGACCATAAATTGTATGTGTATTTCCCCTTTGCCAAGGACGATTCGGATGGATAATAAATTTGTTTCGGTAAAATCTCAATTGACCAAATAACCAAAGAATATCAAATTTATTATTTGACCAAAGCTCTAACAAAAATGGTTGATTTTCTTCATCTTCTAATAATTTCACTAATTTATTATATGTAATGTTTTGTGGTTCTTGGATTCCAATAGAGTATGCTAAGCATAAACTCAATTGATCTAACATCGTATTTCCAAAAATATATAAGCATTCAAAATCCAATTTTAAATACTCATTCGTAATGTGACTGTTCCTAAATACTTCGTTAGATTTTTCTGACCTATTTGTTTTTTCAGTTTGTCTAAATCTCTCAATTTCTTCATCAAGTGTTCTTAGTTTTATTCTGTTGTCAAATAATCGTGTTAATATCTTTCTCACATCTTTCACTCTTTCGAGAAGATGTGAATTATGATTAAAAAACGCATAAGGACCAGGAGGTGGTTTTAAAGAATCAAGAATAATCTTAGACCATTCATTAACAGATAATATTGTATCAGAAGCAAGCGCATCAATCTTATTTTTTTGTTCACCTAATACTGTTAAAGACATATTTTACTTTTTGTATAACTATCAATTATGCCGAATTGGAAGTTCGCAATCCAGCTGTTATTTAAGATTTTTTTTCGTGTATATAAACCCTTATTTATTTATAGTCTTTCTGTAAGCCATTTATTTGGTTGCTTTTAAAATACAATTAAGTACTATGCTCTTAGAAATATTCCCGAAATAAATTCTCAACTATTTCCCCAGTCCAGCGCTCAATTAATTCATACATTCTTAAGGTATTTAGAATTTATAAATCATGCATATAGATATGTTAAGTTTTGTGACTTTTCAAATCGACTCTGCTATTCCCATTCACAGATCCCCGCCCAGATGCTAAAAGTAGTAGCGTTGCATTAACACCAGTCAAAACTTACACTTTGGAAAATTAAAAATCAAAATTGGGCTTGGAGTTGCAAGATTATATTTGTATGCCCACTTGACAAAAGATAATAATAAAATCAAGTTTGCTGTAGCTTTTATCAGAAACATAATCAAAGGAGATACAATGGAGTGGACAATAATAGGACTCAATATTCTTTACGCCGTTATCGGTGTTATATTAATGTTTCTATCCTACAAAGTATTTGATCTGCTTTCCCCGAAAATCAATTTTGAAGATGAGCTTAAAAAAGGGAATGTAGCGGTTGCTATATTCATTGCGGCTATTTTCATTGCTATAGCTATGATAATCGGCGGATCGCTGAATTGAAAAATCTAATCGTATTTTGTCTTTTTGTAATCCTAGGCAGCTCCATCTTTGGTCAGAAGCATTTAGCCAAGTATGATGATACTTTTAAAAAATACAGTAAAAGATTTTTTGGACCAGGTTTCGATTGGAAGTTATTTAAAGCTCAGGGTATTGCCGAAAGTCAGCTGACCCCGAATGCTGTTAGTCAAGTTGGTGCACGTGGAATAATGCAGTTGATGCCGTCAACATTTAAAGAAGTGCAAAGTAAGAATCCGGATTTCATCTCTGTAGAAGACCCGGATTGGAATATTGGGGCCGGTATTTATTACGACAGAAATTTATATACAAGCTGGAAAGAAATTGAGAATGATGTTGAGAAGTTGAGCTTTACATTTGGCAGTTATAATGCCGGAAAAGGAACAATAATGAAAGCTCAAACAAAAGCAAAAATTGATAGCTTAAATCATACTTCGTGGAAATCAATTTCTAATGTGGCACATAAAGTCCCAAAATGGAGATACAAAGAAACTCTGAATTATGTTGAAAAAATAAAAGAGTATCATAATCAGGTGTTAAAATAATCATATAAATATCTCGCCTCCCTTTCGTACACAATCATTGTTGAAAGAATTCTGGTAGTATCTTTTCTTTTTATTTAGAAGAGGGACCTATTATATATCGCATCTTCTTCAGGCTATTAAAAACTTCTCTAAAGAAACCGCTTCATACTTAATATTAATAGAAATTAATTCTCACATCAGTCAACCCATTCTAAAATGCTTCGCCTTCCATACTAATTGGTTTTGGTACGCCGAGATGTTTTAGAATAGTTGGTGCTAAATCTACAATGTGCTTACTTTTTATTATGGAGTTCGCTGTATAATTTTTACCCGTTGCAATCACAAATCCTTCCGGGCGATGGTTGCCGCTTCTGCCATCATGATTTTTCCCCGGTGTTTTAAATTCAATCTCACCGAATTGTTGTGAAAATATTTTTCTGTAGCCTGAAACGGGTTTATTATTCCACTTCACCAGCAGGTCGGGTAAATTATCATATCCATTTCCTTTTTTAAAAAGTGCATCCTTCCTTTTTATACTTTCAATTACAGGTTCCTCAGTTTCTGAATCTATAAAAGTTTTCAAACCTTCAATCAATTGAGAACAAAGATTATCATATTCCATACCCTCAGTAACAATTCCTTTATTTTCTCTTCCTTTAAGATTGATTCTTATATAACCCTGAAGATCTGCAAGTAAATTAAATACTCTGGTTTTACTCCAATCAGTTCTACCCATTCGCCAGTATGCGGTCATTTTATCCTGAATCCGAATAGGCAATAGTTTTTTGAAGTTCGATCTCCATTCAAGAGGAATTTTGTTCCTGATCTTCTTTATGAAACTTATATCTTTGGCTGAGTTTACTTCTCCATTTAAAATATTTGAAATCATTTTTGGTAATACATTTTCCGCGAGGGATGTATTAAATCCCATTCCATGTAATGAAAAGATAAGAACAGTAACGTTTTCACTTAATGAACTCAATATTTTACCTATAGCATCATCACAGGATTGATAAATATCTCTTAAGTGAATTTTAAATAAAGAGTCTTGTTCATCGGTTAATTTATCTTTCATGTTTGTGCTATCCCAGAATTTATGTCCTCCTCTGTGAGTTGAAGAGAAACTGCATAAACATAAATTCCACTCTTCAGAGTTAATCAGTTTAATGACAAGCTCAGCTTCTTTATTAGTTGCACTAATTAACTCTTCCCTAATTCCTGCGAGAGTATCCAATGACTGCAGTCCACCCACTTCAACTCCAACCGGAGCTTCACCAAAAACTTCTTTTACCCATTCAATTTTATCTTCAGGAAAAGATGATGTTTGATAGATTCCGTCATGTGAAGACCATCCTGATATTTCTATACCATTAAAAGATGTTGGAGGAAAAGTTAAAGGAATATCAACAGCAATTACCCTGTAGTTATTATTCAGTTCTCTCCAGAAAGGAGTTGCATTTATCCATTCCGGACTGGGGCGGGTATATTCCATTTTATCACTTTTCCACTGAATGTAATGGTACAAACCATGTTCCCCCGGCTGAACTCCTGTATAGAAAGTGGGCCAAGGAGAACCGGCTAACCATTCTGCAGTGGAAGATAGTTTACCAAATGAACCTTTTAAACGCAATGAGGCTAAATTTTTTAAATATCCGTCTTTTATCCATTCATCAATTAAATCCCATTCCGCTGCATCTAAAGCTATTCCAATTACCTTTTTATTTGATATCATTAAGAAAAATTTCCTTTCCATAATTATTATAAGATAAACGGGCAGCTTGAACTGCTAATATTGCTGGGATTCCGTCCTTGATTCCGGCTACGTCTTTTTTGTTAAAATGGACAAAGTCCCAAAAATTTTTTAACTGAGTTTCATAACTCATTACAATAGGTAAATCTTTTTTCATAACCTTTCTTTTAACTCTATCTTTAAAATCTATTATCGTCCTCAATTTTCCGGAAGGAGGTGATATCCTGGCAGATTTCAGTGTTATAAAAAAATTTTCCCGTTTACTTTTTACCTTTAAGGATCTTATCGTCATTTCTGAATGACCAAGACAGCAGTGTACAATTTTATTGTCGGACACTTTAACGTTTATCTCAAAATTCTTAGGGTCAGAGGATTTTGCTGATACCGATATTATTTCTTTCTCCAGGATAAATCTTATTATATCAAAAACATGGGGCCCTAAATCATCAAGGGGATCACTTATAAAAGAAACGGGGTTCCATTTAGTATAATCACTTGTAAAAACTATTTCGGTTAAATCAACCTGTGAATTAGTTCTTAATCTTTCTTTCAGGTCAATAATAGGCTGCCAATATCTATGATTGAATGCCATCATTAGAGAAGCTTTTGAAGATGATTCTATTTCAATTAGTTCTTTTATTCCCGCTGTTGATAAAGCTAATGGTTTTTCAACAAGGACAAACTTATTTCGTTTAAGAAATTCGTAAGTGAGGGCAATATGTGTTTCTGGTGGAGTACATATTATTGCAGCATCGATCCTATCAAATAAGTGTGAATTAAGTGAGCTATACTTAATACAATTCTTGAAGTTTCCAGAAATTAAATTTCTTCTTTCTTCAATCGGATCAACAACAGCTGCCAAATTGATAGCCGGAAAATTATTTAAAGCAGGCAAATAAATTATCTCAGCAGCTCTGCCGCATCCTATTAAGCCGATATTTAATGAATTCAATTCTTCCCCTCAAAATTTTTTTGAATGCCTTTCCAAAAACCAAAAACCCATGCAGCTAATCCCAAACAAAGAAAAGGAAAGTATAATATAATTCTGAATATGCCATTCGGATTCCATTTTAAAGTCTGTATTATTACAATAAATAATCTTCTTAATCCCCAGAAGACAGAAAATAAGAAACCATTTCGGAATTGATTATAAGAAGATAGTGATCCGTTTTTCAAATATCCCCTGTAAAATCCGAAAGTTTCCTGATGTTTTAAAAAGCGTATAAACTCCTTACGGCCGCTATGCCTGACTATCATTTTCTGATTAAAACTTATCTTAGCAATATTTTTTTTAATTATAGTTTCGCTGAACTTTGTATCCTCACCAACACTTATCTCTTCAAGGAATCCTCCGGATTTGATAAACAATCCTTTTATAATTCCTAAATTACATCCCGGGAAATGAGTAATGTTTTTTGATTTTCGCTTTTTCTGAAAATCTGCAAATTGTAAAAGGTTATCAATTGAAGCAACCGGATGAAACGGGTACAAATTAGTTACCGGTCCAATAACTATTTGGCAATCATTTTTTAGTGAAGTATAAACCTCAGATAGCCAGGTACTTGTGGGAATACAATCAGCATCTAAAAAGGCTAAAAAATCTGAATTTGAATTTGCCGAACCAATATTTCTTGCTTTACCAGGAAACAGCAATGTGCCTGATGAAATTAAATTTACATTCAGGTAAGGATTAAATAATTTTTTTATTTGAGGATCGTTTGCACTTTCAACAACAATAATCTCAAAGGGGTGTTTAAAATTTTGATTTTGTAATGCAGTTATACAATTAAGTAAATCATTTTTTTCTCCGTGAAACGGAATAATTACCGAGATATTTACTGGTGAGAAGGTCATTTCTTAAGCAAACTTAAAAGACCACGAAATTGAAAATACAGAATTCTAAATTCTCCATGGAAAATTTCTTTAATAATAAGGAACAATAATTTAAAGGGTAAGATAAAACTAATTAGTAAAAGTTGAAAAATATTCGCATGCTTTCGTATCAGGTAGAAATAATTTTTAACTTTTGAAGACTCATAAACCTCAGCAATTTTACCTCTCTGCTTTTTTCCTCCTTTGTGATAAATAATCGCATTATGATTATAAAAAATTGTAAATCCCTTTTTCTTGGCTCTCAGAGAATAATCAACGTCTTCCCAACCATAGGGATTAAACCTTTCATCAAACAGACCAACTTCATTTATCACTTTCCTGCTTATCAGGCATAATCCTCCGCTAGAAGAAACAAATTTTGATTGATCAAATTGTCCCTCATCTCTTTTTCCATTTCCAATATTTTCAATATCGCCGGTGAAAAGATTAATTGACATCCCTCCCGCATAACCAATTATTCCGGGATAATCCATTAAATAACATTTAGGTGTAATTATATTAAGGTTAGGATCAACATTTACAGATTTAATCATCTCCTGAAGAAAATATTTTTCAAGAATAACATCATTATCTAAAAAAAGAAAAAAATTAAAATGTAAATTTTTAATTGCATATTTTATTCCAATATTTCGTCCACCGGCAGCTCCGGAATTTATTTTATTTTCAATAAGATTAACTTCCGGATATTTATTTTTAACTGCTTCTGCAGATCCATCAATTGAGCCATTATCAACCACAACAATTATAAAGTTTTTATAAACCTGCTGGTTGATGCTATTTATAGAATCCAGCAGGTCATCCTTTTTATTCTGATTAAGAATTATAATACAAATGCAATCTTTTTGATTCATAGTTTAGGTGATTACTTCAAAGAGTAAATTTAACTCAACATTTTAGACTTTTTATGAAATGCAAGGTTTTTGAATTCAAAAAATCCTCCAACAAATGATGTTAAAAGAGAACGAAATAAGATTAGGAAAGAAAGAGCCATAGAATCATTTGGTGCAACTCCATACTGGTTAAGCAAATAAACTAAAGTTATTTCCCTGATCCCGAGTCCCATAAATGATAATGGCAGCATAATTGCAATAGCCATAACCGAACGAACCCAGCCAATTATCCAGATATTAACATTTACATTTAAAGAATGCGCAAAGAAAAAAAAGGTAACTAAACCAAGCCCATGATATAAAAAAAGCAGTGCAAAAATTTCTAAATAATCTTTCAATCTTAAATTTTGAAATTGGCTCATAGCTTTTAAAAATTTTCCTGTTTTTTCCTTAATTAAAAAGGGTAAAGGAAGTTTATGAAAAATATTTTCAATTAAAATTAAAACGGACTTTTTAAGTAGTGCGAAATAGAGTAAAATCATTATGAAAAATATTATTACAAGTAAAACTAAAAGCTTTTGATTTTTTGCTTCATAAAGAATGGGTAAAGAAAAAAGTATTCCAATGATAACAACCATTAATATCTCAAGAAAACGATTAAGTACAATGACTGCAGCAGCCGAAGATTTGTTGCTATGCTTCGAGAACTTGTACCATTTAACAGCGCCGCCCGAAAGTGTACCGGGAAGGAATAATCCGTAAAAGCTTGTAGCCATATGTATTTTTAAAATTTCAAAAACGGATAATGTCATTCCTTGTATTTTTGTAAGATATTGAGTTTGAAAAGCGGAAAGGGAGCTTATAGGGGATGATAAAATTATTCCGATTAATAATAAAACTATATCGGCGGACAGGATGGATGACAAAATTGAGGAAAATGGTATGATGGAAAAAAGATATGTAAGAACTATTACAGATATTATTATTTTCAGCCCGAGACTGAAATGCTTTTTTATCAGATTAAATTTGGAATTGATAAGTGAAAATAAAAAACCTGCTGCTTTTGCTTTTTCCCCGGCCCAGAATAAAATAAAATAATTAAACTTCGAAAAACTTTTATGATCAAAAGGTCCAAGAATTCTTTGCCAGAAAGCGAAAAACCATTTTTTTATTGGATGCTTTTTTGCAGAATCATCCCACAAAAGACCGGGATCTAATCCTATATTTTTATAAGAATTCCTTAATATATATAATCTGCTGATCGCTGTCCCGCGATAAAATTGAAAAATTATAAATTCAATGGAATTCAATTTTTTTAGATGTCTAATATTATTAATCACATAGACTAACTTAAAACCATGAGAGCGCATTCTTAATGCAAGTTCAGTATCTTGAGTTATTTTAAATTTAGGATCAAAGATGAATGCATCTTGTCTTTTACATTCTTCTAAACTTACCTTTCTGTACATACAATTGCCGCCTAATCCAAAGAAACCGTTTGGATTAATCACAACTTCTTTTGGATAATTTCTTCGTTGTCTAATTTCATCGAGAAATTGATCTTCTTCCGAATAATTGCTGCTGACTCCATCAGCATCATATCTGTCTATTTCCTTTACAAAAATCTCCAGCCAATCTTTTGGGGGAACATTATCGTCATCTAAAAAAGCAATCAGATCTCCTTTTGATTTTTCAATACCTTCATTTCTCATTACACTGGGACCAAGGTGATATTTATCCTCCATAACAATAATTTCGCCCGGCTTCCTGGTTTGTTTGTTCAAAGCCTCAAGTACAATAGATAAAGAATTTCTATTTATTGTGGGTATTATTACAGAGACAAAATGATTATCTAAATTTGCTTTCATAAGACTTCATAATAGAATAAATTTTTCTAAGCTCATCATTTGTTAGAGATTGATCTGAAAGAATTCTAAGATTTTCTTTTAAATGGGTCATTGATCTGGTGCCCACAATTAAAGTTGAAACCTGCTTATAGCCAAGAATAAACCTGAAAGCAGCCTCAGGCAAAATTTTATTACCTATTTCATTTTCAAGTTTTTCCAGATTTGCTTTGCATTTCGTATAAAGTTCTTCATTGTATGAGAAAAATCCGGTTTTTACTTTGCCGTTGACAGTTAACAGTCCTCTTGCAAGCGGTACTCTTGCAATAATTCCCGGTTGTTTCTTCTCAAGCAAGGGGAAAAGCTTCAACGTAGCTTCCTGATTAAGCAGATTAAATTCTACTAGTAAAACCGAGATCTCAGGGAAACTTAAACACAAAACGGCATCATCTATACTATGGGCCGATATACCATAAAATCGGATTTTACCTGCTGCCTTAAGTTCATCAAGAATTTTGAATACTTCTCCTTCCTTAATTATTTCTACAGGAGGATTGTGCAGCAAATAAATATCGATATAATCGGTTTTAAGACGGATTAAGCTTTTTTCAATGGATTGACGTATATGTTCTGAGGAAAAATCTTGTTTCTTTTTGGAAAGTCTTTTTAATCTCTTTTTAAATGGTATAATTAGTTTTCGCGCATTACCTAGAAAAGGAATTAAATTTTTTGTATGCGAACTTAATGATGAGGGAAGAAAACCAACCTTTGTTGAAATGATAACTTTATCTCTTCTTTTACTGAACGCTTTCCCTATTAAAGCCTCGGAGTTTCCGAAACCATAAGTATCGGCAGTATCAAAAAAATTGATGTCGTTTTCAAAAGCATAATTAAGAACTTCGAGGAATTCACCTTCATCACCATAATTAAAAATAGAGTTTCCTAGCGAGGAACAACCCAATCCCAGTTCAGATACTTCTAATCCTGTAGAACCTAAAATTCTATAATTCATATTCACTAAGAAAAGATTATGAGTTTATCATATCATTTAACACTTCCCCGTCAATATCATCCGGGATAGGCACATTAAAATAATGAAGAATCGTTGGAGCAATATCCAAAATATTTTTTTCTTCAAGCTGCTTTAAGGGTTTGATATTTTTTCCATTAGCTATTATGAAACCGTAAGTTTGATGTGCACCTGAACGTTTATCGGGAAGCTCACCCTGTATTGTCCCAATTCGTGATGAATAAAGAGAATCTATAGGGTTTTCTCCTTCCCACTTTACAATTAAATCAGGAAGATCATTAATATGCTTACCGCTATAAATCTCTCTAACTTTTATAACTTCTTTTACTGCTTTACTCCCTGTTCGAGGATTAATTAATTCAAGAAAAACTTTCTTTATCTCCTCACAG
>Ga0214473_10011658_pt1 | contig 10327 bp, 6 predicted proteins | sample RVTome_7_FD_203509 | JGI IMG/M metagenome (GOLD analysis project Ga0214473, IMG submission 203509) | Soil microbial communities from uranium-contaminated site in the Upper Colorado River Basin, Wyoming, United States - RVT98D197 | ecosystem: Environmental > Terrestrial > Soil > Contaminated >... | reverse complement strand
ATATATTTCTGGCTGTCCAGGTCTATATACATCAAACACAGGGAATAGCCAGCCCGCCGGGTAAATTTCAACAGCCCGGTGGCAAGGATCATGAAGCCGCGCCGGTTATTCAAGCCAGTCAGTCCATCGCTCAACGAGAGGCTGCGCAGGCGGTCGTTGACCTTCTCCAGCTCCGAGACTTTTTGGTAGAGTTTGTCAGCCAGCAGTTGCAGGTGTTCGCGCTGGAGTTGTCCGGTTTGAGGCAGCCTGGCAGGCTGGGTTGGCTGTTTGAGAGATTCATTCACTGCCCGCAGGATCTCCTGCGGTTCGGCGGGCTTTCTGAGGATATGCTGTATTCCACTGGCCCGTGCCAGCCTGTGTATTTCCGATACATCATAGTTGGCAGTCTGGAAAATGACCGGCACCCCCATCAGGAGGGGTTCGGCGCGCAGGCGGCGCGCAAAAGTAAACCCGTCCATATTTGGCATGAGGACGTCGGTGATGATCAGATCAGGGAGTTCGGCCCGTGCCAGCTCCAATGCCTGGATACCATCATCGGCTTCGAGCAGGCGATGGCCAAAATTACCCAGCAACGTAATATACGTTCGGCGGTCGGCTGGGTTGGAGTCAACAATGAGGATGGTTGCCATTCCGCTTCACCTTTTTGCATTGTTTATGCGCACACAGGCTGGTCAAAGGTTTCGTTCTCCGTGCCCCGGACAAATGTAACTGAAAGCTCACCAGGCACCTCCTTTGGAGTGCATTTGTAGATAATAGCACAATTTTGTTAACCTATGCCAGCCGAAAATGGCTTCTCATGCTCTCCCTTGGCCCGCAGAGCATACCTCTGCCAAGCCCACGTATGCCTGTAATGCAGGGCTGCACATCTCCGACCTGCGGGCGTGCGGAAATATTCCCCGCGGATACGCATGGCTTAATAAACAAATCCCCTTTTCTGTTCAGGAAAGAGGATTGTCGATCAGAAAATCATGAACAAAACAAGGGGGTAAAGATGATCACTGTGGAAATGAGAATTGATGCAACAGTTCCCAACTCTCTGAATCTTTCTGTACCGTCCACTCAAAATGCCTGACTGTGAAAGTGATCCCATTGCCGGCTCCGAAGGTCGGGTCTTTTATCTGGGTTGATGTGTTTTCCGGCAAATTGACGATTTTTATGTGTGGCAACCAGTTCTGGGATTTGTAGGGATAACTCTCACATCCCATTTCGTGTGCGATCTGGCTGAGGTCGTTATACATTTTCTCCAGTGCTGGAGTTTTTTCTGCCAGCAGCCACAACCTGCCCTGTTGATTGTTTACATTCATTCTGGCAATATTTCTGACCTTGATTTCAAACGGACGTGATTTCGAGCCGTATTCCTCCAGGCGTTTTCTCAAAGAGGCAAAATCCTCAACATTTCGAATTGCCTGCACGGTTAAATGCAGATCAATAATCGGTGTCCCATTGATAAGACGGGCTGTTTCTTCTGAACGCTTGAATAGGCTGGAATAATCCTCGCTCTCCGGCCTGACGATGATAAAAGTTGCGTGGCCATTTGAAACAGACATTTCCATATTTTTCATTTCCTTCACTCTGTTTCGGTATAGATCAACATGGGCTTCCACAGTATTTCTCCCCACACCATAATTCCATGCGAGCAGCCCACGATGTAAATCATTTTGCCAAACCGCGCGAATCCTGTCTTCCAGTTCTGTAATGCCACTTTGGGTCGATGTTATCTTGAATTCATCGCCGGCGCGTTCGGAGCGAAACAATAAAAAACCTTCATTTTTCGGAAACTGCTCCGATAGCATATTTGAAAAGCGTCTGAGATCCTGGTCTATCGCAACACTTCCATAGCGTGCATTCCCTTCGTGCATATCGAGCATGTCTGTCAGAGCCACGCTTTGAACAATGGCATTATCCAGGTACCACCTTGCTCCGAGGGCATTTAGTGTGCCTGTCAAGGCTTCCCTGGTTACTACGTTTTCCACTATGTTTTTGACGGTCTGAGCCTGCTCGATCGCCTGTCGCTCCAATTTGGCGGGCAGCTCCAACGAACAGATTGTATCCGTAAGTCTTTCATACGGCATATTAAACTCATTCCAACTTGTGTAGCTGTTATTTTCCTCCATGAGTCTGGGAATTTCCGAGTGGCTCTCCAGAATGGTTTGTCTGATTACCAAAGGTCTGAAGGTTTTTCGTTGCTTTTGCAGGTTATTCTCAGCCTCGGTTTCTGTACGACCCGTGCCAAAATCCCAGGTTATCAGAAAGTCCATCTCCTGGTCAAGGTATGGTTTTGTCAAGAGAAGCCTGATCTCCTGAGGCGTTTTTGATGTGGACAATATCCTGAATTCATCGCTGCCCGGAGACCTGCGTACAAAATCGCCCTTATCCAGGGTAAAGATGGACATCAGTTGGTATGCCAGTTTATGCAATTCTGAATCCACCACGGATACCCCATACACTTTATTAGCCTGCCGTAAATCATAAATGTCGATCTTTGCCATTCCTATAATACGTTCATTCGGCACCAACCACTCTCCCGCCCGCGTATTAAGGGCGTGAGTGATGGGGTCATATAGTGCCAGATTTTCAGCAGTCTTTTGAATCCCTGAAAGCAGACCCTTCAATCGTTGTACCTGACTTTCAGCGATGGGCAAGACCTGAAGCAGATTCTCCAAATCCTTAAATGATCGCAGGAAAATCTCTTTTTCGTTATCCATTTTCTTATGGCCCGGGTGTAATTGTCTGCGATTGTGCTTTCAGGATTTCGTCGTGGAGAGCCCGGCTCTTTTGAATTTCGTACTGCATACCCTGCTGCTGAAAACTCTCAATGGACTCATTGACCAGCATCAGAGCACTATTCAAATCCGCGGCTGTCTCAAGATGGACGGAAGCCAGTCCCAGCTGCCCTTTTGCGAGTTCATCAACTCTTCCAAACTCCTCTGCAGATTGAATCCCCTCCTTGAAAAAACGTTTTGCATCCTCGTACCTCTTTTCCTTTAACGCAACGAAGCCCAACCCATTCAGAGCATAACTAATGTGCCGAACAGGGTCTTTACGAACAGGGTCCTGCCACGTATCCAGGGCCTTTTGATACCACTCCCTGGCTGCGCTGACATTTCCGCGCTCATATTCAAGGTCGCCCAGGCCGTATTGCGCAAAGCCCTTGCTGTATATCCCGTAGTCATCGCTGGTAAATTCCCTGGTTATTTTAAGAACATCCTTCAATAACTTTTCGGAACGGTCAAAATGGCCCAGGCGCAATTCCACGGTTCCCAGGGACCTTTTCGCCGCAGCGATCAGCAGTTCATCCTCTGTTTTTGTTGTGGCTGAGAGTGACTCCTCAGACCAGTGCACAGCTCTCAGATAATCTCCCTGATAGAAATATATCCAGGATATGTTCCTGGCAAAGGTGCTTACGGATTTCCAGTCTGATAATAATTTTGCAGCGCTTAACGCGGCGTGGGCCAGGGTCATACGATCGTACCAGTAGGCACGCTGCCACAACACACTGCCAAACTGAATGCCTATCTGTACCAGAATCTCAGCGATGCTCCTGGTTTGTTTTGACAAAGAATCGGGGCGGGTTTGTTTTTTTTGTATGGATTTATAGCACCACTGGGCGACGCCCAGTATGTTGTTTCGATCCAGCAATAGTTCATCATAACCCCGCCATTCCTTGAAGCCACTTTTCTGCGATAGAAGCTTTACATAATATTGAGCGGTTTTTGATTCAGCCTGTTTGATGAATTTTCGGTCATCTGCGAATTGCGTGCGGATAAATCTGCGTGTCAATGGCAAAATATTAAAATAATCCCTGTCAGATTCATGTTCGATCAGTGATAACTGTAAAAGATCGCTGATTGCGTTATCAAAGCTGTCGCCATCTTCGATTCCAGAAATTTCTTTAAGCGCGGCTCTCGAAACGGCCTCAGGCTGTAATGCCAAAATGAATAATATCTTTTTTTCGTTACTGTGCCGCAGTAAATTCCAGCTGTGATTGAAGCAGTATTGCAGTATCGGAATCTCTGCATCAAGGCTCAATCTGTCCAGAACTTGTGTAACCGAGTAACCCAAAACGGCGATTTGTCCCTGTACCCACAATAGAGCCAGTGGGAGTCCTCCTGTTAAATCAACCAGATACTTGCTCTGGTCCTTCGTGAGGTGGATGTTCTTTTGCTGGGCATCCCAATCCAGTAAGGCATGACTTTCCTCAAAAGATAATCCCTGTAAGCGGATGATCTGCCCTTCAGAAACCCTCTCTCTCGAGGTAATAACGACCTTAAGAGTAATGGGTGATCTTCGTAAAAAATCAAGAATGTCCCGCTGTTCATTTTTTGATAAAGACTCGAAATTGTCAAGGACAAGGAGTGTCGTACGCCTTGAAAGCAGGTTATAGGCCCTCTTGATCTGATCTTGAATGGACAAATTTCCGATTGTGGGGTTGCCGAGATTTGTGCCGATCGTGATCAGAATGTCTGATAAGGTCTTGGCTTCTGGTAGGACCGGTTCAATGCCGTGAAGCGTCAGGATGGATTCCTTGGCTGAAATCCAGATGACAGATTCAAAGAGATCATTTTCAATGCAGCGATGGCTCACCTCGATGGCAAGTGTGGATTTTCCCACCCCTCCGATTCCTTCAATACCTATGATAAAAGTTCTGCTGTTGGGCTGTAAGGACTGCAGAATGTTCTTTATTTCCTCCTCCCTTCCCACAAAATAAGGCCGTCTTGGCAGGCTTGCCAGTGCAGTGGATTTTTCGAGTTCCCTGCCGCCGGACGTGAGGCTTTCTATTTGTTTGCTGTATCTGGCAATTGCCTCCCTTTCCATCGTGACGCTGTTGATGAGATGCAGGGGCTGGTCAGCGCCATACTTCGCCAGCATCTCCTCAAGGGTGTAGAGGTTTTTTTTATGTAAAGAGATCATCCTTTCAAGATGAGAAATTTCTTCCTTTTCCATTATTGCACCTTGTGTTTATTGAATTGGATAAATGTCTTTTTTGTAAACCTTGGACAGGATCATTTCAAGCTGCTTTATGGTTTCGATCATGGAATTTTCCGCATCGCTCATGTTGTTGACGATGATCGCAGGCACGAGCGCGCCTCCCCATTTTGCATATTGTTCCCTGGCGAGCTGATAATTGCGGGAATAAGTTTCCAATAATCTGACCAGATGTTGAATTTCCAGTTCGTGGTTTTGCCACAATATTTCATCTATTTGCGATGCCAGCATGTCCTGCTTGATCTCAATTTCCTTTTCAGGCTCAGGCGCAGTGATTTCTTTTGCAGGTTCCTGATTTTCGTTTTTTGGGAAATTGTCATTCAGCTTTCTTCGTTCGCGGCGTTCTTCCAAGATCTTGCGTCCCTCATCGAAAACGAAATCTATGGCCTTTAGAAGGATTGGGAGTTGGGTAGGGTCAATCATGGATTCTCCGTGGGATGTAAGTATAGCACAAGCTGGTACTGGAGTACTACCACCTATGAAATCCGTCAATTCTCTCCTCACGCGAATTGCGTGAACCCTTCAAAGGGGGATGTATTGCGTAGCCGGGATTACATTGATTTCGATTCTCTGCCACCCATGCTTCATCGAGCGGACGCGCCCTGGCCCAGACTCGCTGCCCAAAATGGCCCAGATTGGGAACTGGAAATCCGCCAGGCTGTGCGCGAGAGAGTGATTTGCCTTATGAACACCACAAAATCCCCCCCGTTTTGCCATTTGCGTGGACAATAGCGAGTATCCTGCTTCGCTGGATTTGCACAAGATTTGTCGAGTGTTGCCCGATAAAGACGCGCAAGCCGACGACGTGATGGCTTCGCCGTATCGGGCGTGCGACAGTGTGGAGCACGGCTTTCGCCGCGATGTTCGGGCACCCGCACCTTCTTGCCCGCCTATGCCAATGCCATCGCGGCGGTCGGTTCCCTCGCCCTGAGCCGATGATGATTGCGTTGTAGGTTGACATAAAACCCTCCAGAAAGATTTATTGAACCTCAAAGAAGCAAAGCAGTACGGCAGAGGCTGTTGGAGAAAGCGCAAGGATTGGCAAATGTCTGCCCACCCAATGACACAACCTGGTGTTATCAGGATTCTCAACTCAATAAAAAACCCCGCTCCTTTTGGGGCGGGATTTGGCTCTGCTCTTCTTTTATTTTACAATAAGTGTCGCTATCATGCCGAGTTCGATATGACCTGGAACTCCGCAAATGACATCGTATTCGCCCGGTTCAGTCGGCGCAGTGAACGTGTCAGACTTGGTTGTTCCAGCTTGAACGGCATCAAGTTCCCATAATATTTTGTCCTCATCCTTGGCTCCAAAGGGAGGTGTAACATGCTCGCCCTTCTTCAAGATGGCAAATTCATGTTCAAGGATGCCATTATTGGTCATCTTTAAGGTGACTTCCGCACCGGCAGGGACGGTATAGGTCGCTGAATCATATCCTGTATCAGTAGTTGTAACGTTAAGTGTCGCTTTGTTGGAGCTACAGGCTGTCAAAATCAGTGACAGCGCTAAAACAAGAACGGTACTGGCAAAAATCCTTTTCATTTTTCTCCATTTGATCTGAATCTACAATTGTAGATCTGCATCTACTGTATCACCTTTGTGTAAGAGTTGAGTAAGATGGATGACATGTGTTTAGCCAGCAATATACTCTTTGGTTGTTGACCACCGCTTTTTGCCAAATGTGCCAGTGTTACATCGGTTTTTCTGAAGGCCAAGGCTTTCCCGGTTCATAACCCGCGCAGTCTTTCATCCTTTCGAATTTCACAACGACAGCCCTCCAGCACGAAGGGGCCTGGCCTGTCGTGCTGTTCGAGCACCAGCACCTTCTTACCCGCCCGCGCCCGAGCCGATGATGATCGCGCCATAGTCTGACATAAAGCCCTCCCAATTCTATTCGCCGCCAATTTCTACCATGAGGCTAGAGCCTGTGATGAACTTTTAGGGATGGTAAACTCTGGGAATGAGCAGAAAACCATATCCGAGCGATGTAACAGATGACGAATGGGCATTTGTAGCTCCTGATCTGACCTTGATGACAGCCGATGCGCCTCAAAGAGATTACGATTTACGAGAAGTGTTCAATGGTTTGCGATGGATCGTCCGAACGGGTGCGCAATGGCGGATGATGCCGAACGACTTGCCGCCATGGTATAGCGTGTATCAACCGGCTCAACGCTGGATCGCCGCTGGCGTGTTTGAAGATATGGTGCATGACTTACGGGCCTTGTTACGATTGGCAAAAGGCAAACAAGAACAACCGTCTGCTGCCATTTTTGATGGGCGCACTGTGCAATCTACTCCCGAAAGTGGTGAAAGAGCAGCTTATGATGGCTACAAACGCAAAAAAGGAAGCAAAATCCACAGCGCAGTAGATACACTGGGTCTATTACTGGCTGTGCAGGTTACACCAGCCAATGAACAGGAACGTGCACAGGTCAAGCAGCTCGCTGAAGATGTTCAAGAAGCAACCCAAAATTCCGTGGATGTTGCATTTGTCGATCAAGGTTACACAGGCGATGAACCTGAACAAGAAGCGAAAGAAGCAGGTATAGATCTTATCGTCGTCAAATTGCCAGAAGCCCAGAAAGGCTTTGTGCTATTGCCAAGACGATGGGTAGTTGAGCGAAGCTTTGCTTGGACGGCGCGTTTTCGCCGATTGGCTCGTGACTTCGAACGCACTCCTGAAATACTACGTGGTCTCCATTTCCTGGCATTTGCTATTCCTATGCTTCATAATTTCGTCAAAACCATCGCCCATGTACTTTGAAAGTTCATAACACGTTCTAAAGCCTCGCAATGATGGATGGTTACGGCACTTCGTAAATTGTCACATTGCCTTGTTGAAAAACAGGTTTCAGGAAGCGGTTGAATTTATCCTCGTTCATATGATACGTACTGCGCTCGAGATTGCCTACGATAATATAACGAATGTTGTAGCGATTGACGATGTCCTGTGTGGCGATCCAATCGTTGGATGTGTATAACGTTTCAATATCCTGTTCTCGTGAGCCTTGCAGGGCTTGATCGCGCCACTGACCTTCGTGTCCGGGCCAGCCCAGCACGGTGGGCAGGCCTGTATAGATCGAAATGCGCCCGTACTGCGAATAGGATCCGCCAACAGCTTCGGCTACGACTCCATCCGGCGCGGAGCGCAGCCAGAGCATCGCCGCAGCCTCATCTGGATTCTCACGTTGGATGCGGTCAAAGTCGTCCAGAGTATAGCCAAACGGAGGCTTGAAGTTATTCGTCTTGCTGAATATGCCGATCGCGGGATATGTTAAGCCAACGACCAACACCAGGGCGAAGAAAACGCTGAAAAGGATATTCCCCGCGCCGCGCGCGCTGAGCCTGTCGAAGCGTTGAAGCAGGACAACGATCCCGTAAGCCGAGGCGAGACTCAACATGATCCAGGCCTGATAATAAAACTTGAAGACCGTGTTAATGCGATATCCAAAATTATCGCGCAGATAAAGAAAATCAGGGCCGAGGACGAGCAGCACTCCAAGAGCAATCATCAATAAAACGAATGAGGACGGGTTGGCTTCAGATCTGAATAAAAATGCAAGTGTAGGGATTAACAGTATAAGCAATGTGAGCAAGCCGCCAACATAAGTCAATCTGCGTGCCATACTATCTGCAATGAACGCATTGACATCGACTCCTTGACCTTCCAAAATGGGCATCACAAGATCAGGCTTCAACTTCAACGCCAGAAAACCGAGCACGAACATTGCCGCGACAAGCACAATCAAAACACCGAGCGATGTAAAAATCCCTGCACGCCAATGTGCGGGCGTTTTGGTTCGCCATAAATAAATTAGATAGGCAAACAGCGGAATGAACAGAGTGCCCCACATCACCCACAAATGCGCGCCGCGCGTCGGGTACATGAAGTTCGGTGTAAGTCCGCCCGCCTGCGAATCGAAGCCGATATAGAACGGCAGATACATCACGAAGGCAGTGATCACCAATGGGATAGCCAACAACAGGACATCTTCGATTCTCTCCCAGCCCCAGCCAGCTTCATGGACCCGAGCCAGCGCGTAACTGAAAACGATCAACGCCGCCGCGATGAGGATGTCCCACGTATTGAGGAAAGCCAGTCCACCCAGCACAAGCGCCATGACGAAGAAACCTGTTTTGCTAATACGCAATTGACCAAAGAACAGATCTATCGTCCCGCGCCAGCCACCCAGGAACAGATTCAACGCGACGGCAACAGCCAGCAGGGTAAATGGCATTGCCAGCACATGTGGATGCAGATCTCCGAGCAAATAGGAGAAGGCAGGGAACTCGTCAATGACTTCACGGAACGTGCCGTTCAGGTCATAATCCTGCACCACGCGTGAGGCGCGCCACCACCACCAGAAGCGCTCGGGGATCCATTGAAGAGGCTGGGCAGGCGCCTGACTCAGCTCCTTCATGTCGAGCCATGTCCAGAAGCGGGACGCAGCAGTGCCGCCTGCATTGAATTGCCAGAACAGTCCTTTGCGATGCAATACTTCGAGGAAGCCTTCAACATTGGAGATGAGGAGCAGGAAGAGGGGAGCAAAAAGAGGGAAGAGGAAAGAAGAAAGAGGACTATTGTTAGATGAATAACCTTCGACACGCCCTTCGGTCGCGGGGCGGGGCTTTTGACGCATTGTCAGAAGGTCATACAAAATTCCATACGCGCCGACCGCGCTTATACCGAAGATCAACGCGATCATCAAGTTGAATGCCATTGTGGCGGGCACGCTTGTGAACATGGCTATCATGGATGCCATCACATAACCGAAGTAATAATAGGAAATGGAATAACCTGAGAGCCAAAGGTCGCGCGGCGGGAACGTCGGCGAGTTCATGATGCCGTTGATGAACATCAACTCCATTGGCTTTTCGGTGCCGACGATCTCAGGGTTCGCGGCGCGAAAAAATGCCATCAACCCAAATGCGACGAGGAAAAGGACTTCAGTTGTGAGGATGAGACGGCGATTCTCGCCGAGCCAACTTCCAATTTCCAATTTCCGATTTACAAATGGCCAGGCGCTTAGGCCTCCCAGGATCACCAGCCCTAACAACAACCCGCCAACATCATTTTGCGCGATGCCGAGCGACGCGAATAACCAGAAGATGTATCCCCAGATCAACAGGCCAAACGCACGCGATAGTGTATAGCCGCGGTCAGCCAGCGCTGGAAAGACGCGATAAGCCAACGGGAAGGTCAGCCAGCCTAGGAGGGTGATGAGAAGATACCAGGAAAAAAAGGAGAGCATGGAGGATTGTTAATGAGTAACTGGAGATTGGTGTTTAGTGAATTAAAGATCGGGCAGGATAAACGCACCGTTGGTATTCTGTTCC
>Ga0214473_10011657_pt1 | contig 10328 bp, 8 predicted proteins | sample RVTome_7_FD_203509 | JGI IMG/M metagenome (GOLD analysis project Ga0214473, IMG submission 203509) | Soil microbial communities from uranium-contaminated site in the Upper Colorado River Basin, Wyoming, United States - RVT98D197 | ecosystem: Environmental > Terrestrial > Soil > Contaminated >... | reverse complement strand
GTCCGTGTAGCCATCCCAGCCCACGGCGTTCTGCTGGCTCATTAGGAGGGACACCTCGGCTGGGGAATCCGCCCGGTTCTCGATGCGAAAGCGGAAAACGATGGCCGGCAGGCCGGAGTCCTCGGCATCCAGCGGGACGAAGGGTGAAAACGCCTCGAGGATGACGGCGACGGGAAGGGCGTCGTCTTCGTAGTGTACTTCGGCCACCGGGTATTCGCCGACGAAACGGATGCGCGCCACACCGGGCAGGGCCGCCAGCAGTTGCCGTGAGGCCGCCGGCACCACATGGTCAGAGACGCCGGGCGCGGGCTGGAACTCGTCGTTGTAGTGGGCGGCGGACATGAGCACGCGGGCCACCGGCTTCGCACCGTCGGTCTGGACTCGGACGGCGAAGAAGGAGTGGGGCACGTGGGCGTGATGGCAGATGTTGTTCAGGATCTGCCACTGGCGCAGCCCGCCGTCGCCGCACATGGCCACCGAGCCGCAGCCGATGCCACCCAGGGGCATCGCCAGTGCCCTCAGGTGCTCCCCTTCGTAAACCAATCGAGGCGTGCGGCTCATGGCTGCCTTTCCTCCTTGCGGCTTCGCTCGAGCGTTCGCGTTCCATAGTAGGCGCAGGTGAGCTGTTGTCAATTGGCACTTGCCTTCGGGGCCCAGGCCCTGTTAGATTGGGGCGCCGCCGATGAGCTGAAATCTCTGCCTGCCGGTGGGCAGGCGCAGCTTGGATGGAAGCTGCGGGTTTCAACCCGCAGATAGCCTGAGGTATAGCCATGCATCCCTCGTCGAGCCCTCGTCCGTTCCTGCGGGGCCCCTTGCCCATCGCCTTCGCCCACCGCGGCGGCTCCCTGCTCTGGCCGGAGAACACGATGCTGTCCTTCGAGGGAGCCGTGGGCCTTGGCTGCCGCTACCTGGAGACGGACGTCCATCTCAGCAAGGACGGCGTGCTGGTGACCATCCACGACGCGACGGTGGATCGCACCACCGACGGTTCGGGCCTGGTGCGGGCGCTCCCGGTGGCGGAGATCAAGCGCCTGGACGCGGGCTATCGCTTCTCTCCCGACGGCGGCCGCACGTATCGCTTCCGCGGCCAGGGCGCGACCATCCCCACCCTCGCCGAAGTGGTGGACGCCTTCCCGCAGGTGTCCTTGAACATCGACCTGAAGCGACACGACGCGGCCATGGTCGAGGCGATGGCTGCGTTCATCGAAGAGCGCGGATTGCACGACCGAATGCTCATCGCCTCCTTCGCGGATGGGATCATCAAGGCCTTCCGCCGGCGGATGGGAGGGCGGGTGGCGACGGCAGCCGCCGGCTGGGAGACGCGTCTTTTCTGGCTGGCCAGCCGCCTGGGCCTGTCGGGGCTCATCCGCCCGAGGTACGATGCCCTACAGGTGCCGTCGCGCACGGGGCGCCTGACGGTAACGGACCGACGGCTGCTGGCGGCTGCGCACGGTCGCGGCCTTCAAGTGCACGTGTGGACTGTGGATGAGGCGGCGGAGATGCGCCGCCTAGTGGCCCTGGGCGTCGACGGCATAATGTCCGACCGGCCCGATCTGTTGCTGGAAGTGTTGGCGGAATGTAGCGGAGGCCTTTAGGCCTCCATGAGGCGACCTAAGACCTGCCTGCCGGTAGGCAGGGTCGCCCCTACAGCAATGGGCCATCACGCAGCCGCGGGAGTTGTCCCGCTAGGTTGCGCCGTTAGAGATCGCGGTAGTTCACCAACTGGCGGAAGTCGACGGTTCCGCTCTCGGAAATGTTCTCGGCCTCGATGCCCGCTTCTTCGGCGGCCGCCACCGGGTTCAGCCCCCCCAGCAGGATCATGCCGATCTTGTTCAGCCCGACGGGCATCTGGCAGAGGGGCTCGCTGGCCTCGCCGATGAGGAGCACGCCGCCGATGCCGGCGCGCTTGAGGTCGGCGACGATGCCCTCGACCGTATGTCGAGAGGGCGCCGGTATTTCGCGAAAGTTGGCCAGGATGCGGCCGGTGCCGGCGCCGGCTGCTCGCCGCACGCTGGTCATGCGGGCCCGGATGTAGGCTTCGGAGGGGTCCAGCGACGTGCCGGCATAGTTGATGATGGCCACGAAGCGTCGGGGCTCCCCGTTGCGCATCTCCAGTATGCCGCCGAACTTGGAGTCCATCGGCACGCCCGCCTTGAGCAGCACGCCGTTGACGACGACGCTGCAGACTGTGGCGAAGCCCACCAGTCCCTCAGGGATGACCACGTGCCCCAGCTTCTCGCCGGCGCGGGCCGTGGCCACCAGGTCTGAGACGCAGTAGCCGGCGGCAAAGGCTTCCTTCATGGCCTGCAGCGCGTCGCGGAAGCGGTCGGCTGGGAAGAGGGACGTGTTTATGGGCACCTGGCCGGCGCGTGTGTGGGGGTCGAAGTTGCTCTGGTAGGCCAGCAGATTGATGCGTTCGATGACGAATCCGATCTGCTCCGGCGCCAGCGCGTTCTTCAGTTCCTCCAGACCCTGGTGAGTGATGCTGCGACCGTCGCGGCCCAGTGGTCGGGTGAAGCCGCGCTCGTCCATGATCTTCAGGTGGTAGCGGACCGTGCGCTCGCTGAGGTAAATCCCGTGGGACTCCAGTTCGCGCGCAATAACGGTAGATCCTACCGGTTCCGACGACTGAGAGAGAACTTTGAGGATGGAGATGACTTTCCGTTCCGTGTCGCGGTCAGCCTGGACCATGGTGGTCACCTTCTCTCGGGCGTGCTCCTAGTGGCTGCCCGGAGAGCATTATAGCGCACTCCTCGCGCTGGTGCCGTGCCTTGTCCTCAGCGGAGAGGCGTCAAGTCAAGACCTTAGGTGTGGTGCATACCCCGCAGTTTGGCCGCCTCCGCCACACGGCTGATACCGAGCATCAGGGCCGCCTCGCGCATGGTGACCTTTTCCTTCTCCGACAAGGCGACAACCTGCCCGAAGGCCTTCCTCATGATTCGGTTCAAACTGGCGTTGACTTGTCTTTCTTCCCAGAACATGCCCTGGCGGTTCTGGACCCATTCGAAGTAGGAAACCACGACGCCCCCACCGCTGGCTAGAACGTCGGGCACGATAAAGGCGTCCTTCTCCGCCAGGATGCGGTCAGCCTCTGGCGTGGTAGGTCCATTGGCGGCCTCGGCGATGATCCGAGCCTTCACGTCGTTGGCGTTGGCAGAGGTGATCTGGTTTTCGAAGGCCGCCGGGACCAGGATGTCCACGTCGAGAGTCAGCAGTTCCTCGTTGCTGATGCGGTCTCCATCCCTAAACGTACCGATCTGGTTAGTGGCAAGCTTGTGAGCAACGGCCGTCTCCACGTCCAGGCCGAGACCGTTGAAGACTCCGCCGGACGTGTCGCTCACGGCTACGACCCGGCAGCCCTGGTCCGCCAGCAGGCGGGCCGACCACTGGCCGGCATTGCCAAAGCCCTGGACCGCTACTGTGGCCTCTTCCAGCTGGAGGGAGCGATAGCGGGCCGCCTCTTCAACCGCGTACTGGATGCCGCGGCCGGTGGCGGCGTCCCTCCCCAGCGTGCCGGAGACATTGACCGGCTTGCCTGTCACTGCGCCGGGGCTCCAGACTCCCTGCTCGCGGCTGTAGGTGTCCACGATCCAGGCCATGACCTGCGGGTCAGTGCCCACGTCTGGGGCGGGTATGTCCCGATCGGTGCCGATGATCGGTCCTATGGCCGAAGCGTAGGCCCGGCTCAGGTTTTCCAGTTCCGTTGCTGACAAACCCTTGTAGTCAACTTTGACCCCGCCCTTAGCGCCGCCGTAGGGGATGTTGGGAATGGCGCACTTCCACGTCATCCACATCGCCAACGCCCTGACTTCGTTCAAGTGGACGTCTGGGTGGAACCGAAGGCCGCCTTTGCAGGGCCCGCGGGCGTCATTGTGCTGTACTCGACAACCCCAAATGATCGCGGTCGAGCCGTTGTCCATGCGAACGGCGAGGTTCACAGTCAGCTCGCGGCGGTTGGCGCGCAGGTACTGACGCATCGAATCGTCAAGGTGCAGTCGTTCCGTGGTTGCATCGAGTTGGGCCAGGGCGGTGTCGTAGGGGTCCGCCTCGACGGCGGTGAGAACGGCCTTGTCGCTGGTCTTGTTCATGTTGTTTCCTTTCTGGTGGCGGCTGGTCATAGAGTGGGCAAACGGCTGCCGCCAACCGCACTCCGCTTCGCTTATGTTACATGAAATGCGCGAACCGTCAACAGCGTGGATGGGGAGTGGCTCTACGTGGCGAGGAAGTAGACCAGGAAGAAGACGCCCGCCAGGACCCGATACGCGATGAACGGGGCATAGCTCTGGGTCTGCACCAGCCGCAGCAGGTAGCCGATGCTGGCCCAGCCCGCGACGGCTGCGGTGACGGTGCCCACCAGCAGCACGGGTACGTCCGAAGAGGGGATGCCGTCGTGGATGGCCTGCATCATCTTAAGCGAGCCCGCGCCCACGATGACCGGTGTCGCCAGCAGAAACGAGAAGCGGGCGGCGTCCTCGCGCCGGAAGCCGCGTACGAGGGCTGCCGTGATGGTGATTCCGGAACGGGAGACGCCTGGCACGAGGGAGACGGCCTGGGCGCAACCGACCAGGAGGGCGTCGCCCCAGCCGGCGCCCGCGATCTGCCGCACTTTCTGGCCCATCCGCTCGGCGAACAGCAGGACCAGTCCGAAGACAATGAGCATGGCGCCGACCACCAACGGCGAGCGCACCTCGTTCTCCACCCAGTCGTTCAGCGCGAAGCCGACGACGGCTGCCGGCAACGAGCCGATCACCAGCAGCATCAGGAAGCGCGAGTTGTAGATGCTGCCGGGGTTCGCCGGCACCGAGGTCGTCTTCCGTCCCGGCAGGAGCGCGGCCAGCATCGCCAGCCACTCCCGCCAGAAGTAGGCCAGCACGGCCACCGTGGTCCCCAGGTGGAGCGCCACGTCGAAGGTCAGATCATCTTCCAAGAAATGCCAGTGGAATAGCTCCCGCACGACGATGAGGTGGCCGGAGGAGGAGATGGGCAGGAACTCGGTGAGGCCCTGCACCAGCCCGATGACGATAGCTCTTAGCTCGTCCATAACACAACAGCCGCGTTAGCGGCTCTCATACGATTCTACACCCCGCCGGCGCAAGGCTCCACGGCGCAACGCGTTCCCTTTTGCGGGCGAAGAGGGCTACCGTCGAGGGCGTCCGCCGATTAGAATGGGCGAAGTCAGCCACGGATGGTCCTAGCCTGCCTGGCAGACGGGAGGTTGGTTATGAGAGCTTGGCTCTGGGCGGGAACGTTGATAGTACTTGCGGCTGCCGTCGGGGTGGCCTGTGGGGGAGGGGGTGGCGGCGACGGCGGCGGCGAGGCGGAACCAACGCCCGACCGTCCCACGCTCGAGGCCATGCTGACGGAGATCTCCCTGAAGACTGAAGACCTGCCTTCAGGCTTCGGGGAGCCAACGCAGAGCTTCACCGACAACGAGCAGGTTGCCGAGAACGATCCAGAGGGACCCACGGCGGGCCTGGAGCGTGTGGAGGGCTGGGGGCGCCTGCTGGGCCACGATGCCACCTTTCTCGTCACGGACACTGTGGGGACCTTCACAAAGGGAGGTACGGCCCTGGTCGTCTCCAGCATCAGCATCTTCGCCGACGAGCAGGGCGCCGTGGAGGCCATGCAATGGGGTCGCGACCTGCTATCGAATCCGGCGGACGCCGCCACCTTGATCCCCAATGTCAGTGACCTCGAGGGTGGGCCGATCTCCTTTGCCACCATCGGCGATGAGACGGTTGCCGCGGAGTTCACCGGCAAGACCCAACCCGAGGGCGTCCAGATCAAGATCGAGTTCACGGCCGATATCGTGGTTGTTCGCAACGGCAAAGGGGTAGCCTACATCGCGGTGGGCGCCATCGGCGGGGCCAAGCCCGGCCCGGAGGTGGACCAGCTCATCGGCATCCTGAACGATCGGTTGGAGAGCGTTCTGCGCTAGGGCGCCTGAAGCCGGCGCTCCTATTCGTGGCGCAGGGCTTCGATCGGGTTGAGGCGGGAGGCGCGGAAGGCCGGGTAGATCCCGAAGAAGATGCCTATGGCGCCGGAGACCCCGAAGGCCAGGACCACGGACAGGGGTGAGATGACCGTCCGGATGTCCTCGTCGGCGATGGACTGGCCGTCGGCTATCTTGGCCAGGGTGATGCCCAGCGCCACGCCGATGCCGCCGCCCAGCATCGTCACCGTCAGGGCCTCCACCAGGAACTGCATCATGATGTCCCGTCGCGTCGCTCCCACCGCCTTACGGATCCCGATCTCGCGCGTGCGTTCAGTGACCGACACCAGCATGATGTTCATGATGCCGATGCCGCCGACGAGCAGGGAGATGCCGGCGATGCTGCCCAACAGGATGGTGAGGGTGTCGGACACGTCGGTGGCGGTGGCAATGAGGTCTTCCTGGGTGCGGATCGTGAAGTCGTCCTTCTTCACCTTGTGGCGCTCGCGCAGGAGGGCGGCGATCTCTCTCTGGGCCCGGTCGAACTGACTGTCATCGGACACCTTGACGGAGATCTGCATCACGTTGCTGAGGCCTTGGGGGTTCCTCAGGAAGGGGATACGGGCCTGCATCGTGGGCAGAGGGATGAACACCAGGTCGTCCTCGTCGCCGGTGGCGGTGGCCCCCCTGGGCTCCATGACCCCCGTGACGCGGAAGGTGAAGCTGATGATGCCGCCCGGGCCGACAGCTATACGCAGGGTTCGGCCGATGGGGTTGCTTTCGCCGAAGAGGTCTGTGGCCACACTGCTGCCCAGCACGGCCACGAGGCCCTTGCGGGTCACGTCGTCCTGGGTTATGAACTGGCCCTCGGCAGCGTAGAAGTCGCGCACGAACTGGTATTCGGCGGTCGTGCCGGTGATGGTGGTGTGCGTGTTCCGGGCGCCGGCGATGACCTGAGCGTCGAAGGTGACCTGCGGCGCCACTCCCTCGATGTAGGGGAAGCGCTCGGGGTCGTCCATGGCGTAGGCGTCGGCGTCTACCAGGGTTAGGGCCTGACTCTGGTTCACTGCTTGGGCGGCGTTGGAGGTCTCGACTTGCCCCGGCCGGATGAACAGCAGGTTGCTGCCCAGGCCGCGGATTCGCTCCGTCACGCCTTTCTGGGCTCCCTGTCCCACGGCCATGAGGGTGATGACGGCGCTTACGCCGATGATGATGCCCAGCATGGTCAAGGACGAGCGCATGGTGTTGGCCGTCAGGGCGATGAAGGCCGTGCGCACGGTGTTGATCAGGCTCATGACGCCCGCTCTCCGTTGGGCTGGGGCGGATGCTCGTTGGGCGTGTCGCTGATGATCAAGCCGTCCTGCAGTCGCACCACCCGGTGGGCGTAGGCGGCGATGTCCTGCTCGTGGGTGACTAGGACGATGGTGATGCCGCGCTCAATGTTTAGGCGTTGGAAGACGCTCATGATCTCGCCGCCGGTAGCCGTGTCCAGGGCGCCTGTGGGTTCGTCGGCCAGGATGAGGGACGGATTGGCCACCAGGGCGCGGGCGATGGCCACCCGCTGCTGCTCACCGCCCGAGAGCTGCGTGGGTCGGTGGTCGATGCGGCCGCCCAGGCCCACCTCGGACAGCGCCTGGACTGCCATGTGACGGCGGTTGTCGGCGCGGCGGTATAGGAGGGGCAGCTCCACCTGCTCGATGGCCGGGATGCGGGGCAGCAAGTTAAAGCTCTGGAAGACGAAGCCGATCTTGTAGTTACGGATGGCCGCCAGCCGCTCCTCGCCCAGGGTGCTGATGTCCAGCCCTTCCAATTCGTAGACGCCGCCGCTGGGCCGGTCGAGGCAGCCGAGGATGTTCATAAGGGTCGACTTGCCTGAACCCGAGTGGCCCATGATGGCCAGCAATTCGCCCTGCTGGATGTGGAGGTCGATGCCGCGCAGCGCCGGCACGAGGACGTCCCCTGCCCGGTAGACCTTGGTGATCCCCTTCAGCCTGATCATGGCGATGGCGCCACGCTAGCGAATTCCGCCGGGTAGGTCTTCCCCTGCCTCCGGTGTTGACTCTCCGTCAGTCGTCCTGGCGGATCCCGGCAGTATCACCAGGTCGCCGGCCTGGAGGCCGCTGGTGACCTCCGTGTTGGTAGTGTCGCTGTTACCGGTGCGGATGGTTCTGGTCTCTGGCTTGCCGTCCACCAGCACATCGACGACGGAGTTGCCCCCCCGCTGGCGGATGGCTTGACTGGGCACGACCAGGACGTTGGCCTTCTCCTCGGTCGTGACCATCGCCGCTCCATTCATTCCGGGGGCCGGCCGCACGTCCTCGCCGCCCTCGTCCAATCGGGTCAGCTCGGCCAGGGCAGTGTAGGTCACCACGCCCTGCTGCGTGTCGGGCGCCAGGCCAATGGAGGTGATCTTGAGGGGGTAGGCCACGTCCTGGATGGCGTCGAAGATGATGAGCCCGGTCTGCCCTACCTCGACCGCCGGCAGGTCCGTCTCGCCTAGAGTGAGCTTCACTCGAAGGGCGCTGGGTGTGAGGATGGTGATGGCGGGCACACTGGGGCTGATCACATCGCCGACATGGATATTGACCGCCGCCGCCGTCCCGTCGAAGGGAGCCGCCAAGGTGGCGTCTTCCACGGCCTTCCGGGCCTTCTCCACCGCCAGCTCCGCCAGCGTCACCTGCTGCGTCTGGAGGTCGATGTCCTCTTGGTCGGCGCCGGCCAGCAGGTCATAGCGGGCGGCGATGGCGGCTGCCAAGCTTGCCTGAGCGCTGTCCACCACTCCCTGAGCGTTGGCGATGTCGGAGCCTGTAGCGCCGCGGAGCAGTTCCTCCTGCGCCAGTTTGGCCGCGGTCAGGGCCTGTTCGGCGGCTGTCACTCCTGCCTGCGCTGTGGCGATGTCGGACGGGTCGGCGGGTCCGATGAGGTCGTCGAGGGCTGCCTGGGCCGCATCAAGAGCAGACTGGGCGGCGCCGACCTTGACTTTCGCGTCGTGCCACGCGTCGACGGAATTCTTGTAGGTGGTGTTGGCGTCGATGAGATAGTTGGTGGCCCAGACGAGCTCTGTGGAGGGCTCCTCGTCGGCGGCGGGCGAGATGGAATAGCTCAGTTTGTTGACCTGCGCGGGAGTCAGCGGGACGACGAAGTCCGCACAGATCTCCAACAAGTGGCCTTCCGTACTGCAGTAGATCCCGGCAGCGCCCTCGAGGGCGGCCTTGGAGTCCGTCACGTTGCCAAGGGCTGCCTGCTCCGCCGCCTTGGCCGAAGAGAGGTTGGCCTCAGCCGTGTCTAGGTTAGACTGAGCAGCCGCCACCTCAGCCTCCGAGGGGCCGTCCTCCAGCCGCCGCAAACTGTCTTGGGCCGTCGCGAGCGCCGAATCGGCCTTCTTTACCGCCTCGTCGGCGGCGGCGAGTTCGGCCTCGCTGGCGCCATCGAGCAGGTCCTGCTGGTCGTTCAGGGCTTTGTCCAGAGCGGCCTGGGCAGCGGCAACGGCCTTGTCCGCATTGGCGATGTCGGCGGCAGAAGCGCCGTTCTGTATCTGCTGGAGGCGGATGCGGGCCGAGGCGAGGCTCGCCTCGGCGCTGGCCAGGGCGTTCTCCAGATCATCGGACTCCAGGCTGGCCAGCTTCTGACCAGCCTTCACCTCGTCGCCCAGGGTTACGTCGACCGAGCTCACCCTGCCGGCGATGCCGAAGCTGAGCACCGCATTGTCCACTGATTCCGCCGCCGCAGACATCGTGACCGAGGAGCGGATGGTTGCCGTACCTACCTTGTGCGTGTTGAAGGCTGCACTCTCCGACCCGTCGCCGCCGAACACGGCGCCATAGGTGAGGAAGCCCCCTACGACGACCGCCAGCACGACGAGACCGATGACGATGCGCAGGCGCCAGCGGCTTCGGCCGATGCTCTCGATATCTACGGTGCTTGTCTGTGCTCGCCCCTTCGCCCCGGACCCGGCGCCGTAGGCAAGGAAGTAGCCAATGCCGGCCAGCGCCAGCACGAGAAGAGCAACGATGATGCGCGCCAGCCAGCGGCCGCCGCCGGTGGTTCTAATGTCTGTAGTGCTCATGCCTGCTTGTTCCTTCCGGCACTCAAGGGAGGATGACTAGATAATGGCGTGTCAAGCAATGACTGTCAAACGGGGTGCTGAGACCACACAAACCGATGCAGGCGAGATTGACCGGGCTCCGATTGCGATGTAACGTTGGGGCGCATCCAGGTGAGGACGACCGCCCGTTGGCGGCGAAAAGGAGGGCGTGGTCATGCAAGAGGAGAACTACTGGCAGAGGCTCGCCGCTCGTCGCCTTTCTCGCCGGCGGCTGCTGGCCGGTGCGGCCGGCGTTGGAGCTGGGCTGGCCGCCGTATCTCTGGCGGGATGTGGCGGTGGTGGCGAGGATGG
>Ga0214473_10011656_pt1 | contig 10329 bp, 9 predicted proteins | sample RVTome_7_FD_203509 | JGI IMG/M metagenome (GOLD analysis project Ga0214473, IMG submission 203509) | Soil microbial communities from uranium-contaminated site in the Upper Colorado River Basin, Wyoming, United States - RVT98D197 | ecosystem: Environmental > Terrestrial > Soil > Contaminated >... | reverse complement strand
ATCCTATGAAAGCAAAATATGCCGCAACGAAGGGAGATGTAGTCCAATCTAATAGCGGGGTAGATAAACCATGATGTTGTCCTATTGCCCACCAATCATTTTCTTCCTTTAAAGGGATTGGATTTGGCCCTCTTCTTCCCCTCGTTGCGTACTTAAATTTACTTAAATGTTCATTTCTGAAATTACCCTTTAATTTTTCTCTTCTTATTAATCTATCCAATGTTGGTTCTAGCTTCCAATCATCAGATTTATGCCCTCTCCATATGTATGATCCATAATCTAACATCTCCCTATATACAAAATCATCAAAATGCCTCCATGATGATAATTTAATTATTACTATCCCGTTCTCAAAGTTAATGATCTTCCAACCCTTACCTCTTGCCATCTTTCCTCCAAATGTGCACCTAACGCTCAGGCTGAGCTGCGGGACCTCACGACCTTCCGCGGGGCAGCCGTCAGCTCCAGCTTGTTGTAAGGTGCCATTATTAATCAAGCCTATTAGTGACCGGTATTTTAATTACAATAAAGGTTTCCCCTCCTTCAGTAATAATATTTCCATGTTTTGGAATGTTGCCCGTGATTTCATGCAAATTAAATACAGTATCCTTTAAACAATGTTTTAGCTTTTCAATTTGAGGTGGTTGCGCTAGCCAGTCATTAATAAGGTTTATTTCTGCTTGATTTAATCGTCTTTCTTTTGGAAATACTGGCACAAGTGATGGGAGTCTATATCGTCCAAGGGCATGTCGCCCCTTTCCCTCACTAAAATAGACATGAATATGTAAATCTCCTCCGCCGATAGCATTAATATGATCAGCTTTTCTGATCTCAAATGTGTACTTTGGCATAATACCCCCCTAAAAATGTGCACCTAACGATGCGCTTAAGATAGCTGCGGGGCCACCGAGATCAGGGCAGGGCAGCCGTCAGCTTCAAGCACTTGTTATGCGTCAATATCTTTTAATCAGTTTTGGATCCTTCCCGAGCCATTTACTCAAACTCGAAACATGGGCGTTTGTCATATCTGTATACATGAAATTGTGAGTGCTCTTACACAAATCGATCCAAATAAACATATGTATGCGAAATTTCTTCTCTCTTATGCGACCTTCCGAGTATTTCTTTGAAATTGGGTACAAGGTCCCATCTTGGGAGCGGAAATTGCCGGTGAACACCTCATATAGATCATGAAGGATGCACGTTGATTCGTTGTTAACGAACGCCAATACGTTCGGGAATTCGACATCAGGGTTAACAGCGTCAAATTGTTTTGTGGCGGTGTGGATATCACTCGTTAAGCGATTAAATGTCGGGTCGTCACGTAGCCCTCCAGCCATAGTACCTGGAGGTACAACTGAAAGTTGTTTGTCCAGCCATATATCTTTGTTTATTGTTTTAACCTCACAAAAAAATCGAAAATCTGCCCCTTGATATACGCGAAAATCTGGAGTCGGTGCTCGGCCGATCTCGTCTGTGGAAAATCGGACGCAGCGAAATCCTCGTTCGCTCAGGAAACCCGCGACGATCTTTTCATTGGGATCTACTGCCATTTTTCGCTCCAATTGGACGCATACCGCGTATAGGACCACTTGATGGTCAGCCTAACACCCTCCCTCATCGGGGGGATCACCTTTTACGCCGCCCAATCCGCGCAAATCAATTCCGCTTGCTGCAATGGCGTGAGGTTCGCCCTTTCGTGCTTTTCGGGTTCTCATCTCACTCTCTCCGCCGAGGATTTTCTCAAAGATGCAATCCTTTTAGTGGAGGTATCTGACCTTACATCAATCTCCAATATGAGGGCGAAATTATCGTTCTTGAATTCTTTGTAAAGATTCTCCCAATGAGTAGCTAGGAACCAAGATGCCCCGGAAGATCCCCACTCACCAAGACCAGCGCATACAAACAAGAAGTGTTCAGGGAAACGATCGTTACGTATTCTCATCAATACTGCGCAATCTTTATATGCAGGCGGTTGAAACCCCAAGTATCTTTTCTTGTCCATGATAGCTTCAATAAAAACCTGATTGCCAACCTGGGTAAAGTTGTAAAACTGATTTGCTATTTCTCTCATAATGAATCCAGAGATGTCATTTGACGACGGACTGCCTATCGCAATGAAAGAGGAATTGATGTCGTCATAAGCTTTTATGTCGCTCAATATACTGATGGTTTGCTCACGTACTTTGCCGATGTTTTGAGCGAGGTAACCGGTTGCTCGAATCTCGCATTCGCCCACAATGTTCTCAAAGGGGCCAACAATGTCTGCGATTTTGCCATCCTTGAATTCCTTCCGGAATCGTACCAATGGTTTGCCAGCGGGATCGAAGCGAGGTCGCGGATCTTGAAGGGTTCCGTAGACTATCGCGAACCGTTCCGTTAGTACGGAGTTACCAAAAAACTTCTTGAGGCGATACATCTTTATGGACTTTGGAATTCGAGGCCAGAAGAAACCAGCAAGGAAAATGATAACTCCCGCTACCAGATTGATGGCGAGGTTCCACCATATTTCACACCATGTCATTTATGGTTATCCTTCGTAACTTGCTCCAAGACCGTAAGCGTTGCGCTCTTCCGCTCGTCGGGTTTTTAATTAACTTTCTCTTTGGAAAACTTTCGCAGGGATGCTAACGCTTCGGCCACTTCTCGTCCCTTTGACTCTATCAGGTCAAGTAGTTCCTCGGGCGTCCGTGTATCCTCATCGTTCTTGGCGTTGGGATTGACCGCCTTTAAATCGAAGTTTTTCGCCTCTATTTCTTGTCGCGTTACGGTCCAACTTCTGTCGCTGTCACCGCGAGCCGGCAATAGTCGGAAGAAATCATCGAACCTTTCCAACATGAAGGGAGTCTTTTTCCCAACCTTGATATCAGAGAGGTCGTAGTACCATACCTTCTCGGTGGGCCTACCCTTCGTGAAGAACAGCAAGTTCGTCTTGACGCCGGCTCCGGCGGCCGTGAAAACGCCACCGGGTAGACTGACGATGCACCAGAGATCGCAATCATCCAGAAGTTTGCGCTTCGTTTGGACGAACGCCGTCTCGTTGGTACGGAACAGGACTCCTTCATCCAGGACGATCCCGCAACGTCCACCCTGCTTGAGACTGGCGATTACGTGTTGGAGGAAAAGAACCTGGGTCGCGCCTGTCTTGTATGCAAACCGAGTCTGCGCCTCTTTCCCCTCCTTCCCACCGAAAGGGGGATTCATCAGCACTACGTCATAGAGCGCAGGGGCTCCAGCAAAGAGACCTCCGTAGGTCTCCGCGCCCGTGAGAGAGTTGCCGTGCCAGATGTGGGGCTCGTCAATGCCGTGGAGCATGAGGTTGGCCAGAGCGATTGGATAGATCGCGTTATCTTTTTCGCGGCCGAAGAAAGTGCGCCTCTTAATTGTCTCCAATTGGTCGGGGGAAGTAATGTTGGAGTTGTTCGGCCCCGCCATATGCTCGAAGGATTGAGCGAGGAACCCACCCGTTCCGCATCCGGGGTCATAGACAGTCTCGCCGATTTTCGGGTCGATGGCATCCACCATTGCCCGGATGATTTCCCGAGGCGTGAAGAACTGTCCACCATCGTTCCCCTTCTCGCCCATCTTCAAAAGGAGTCCTTCGTAGATTTGGGACAAGGTGAATACGTGGGTTGGATCAACCGCCTCGTTACTGATTTGGTGGACCTTATCCAGGACATCGAGGAAATTCCGCTCGGAGTCAATACGTACCCGCTCGACGCCCTTTATGATTTCGCTGATGACTTTCTGACGTACAGTCGCATTGGGCCTTTCGCGCAAACCTTTCAGATGGGGTAACAGGTCTCCGTTCACAAATCCAAAGAAAGCGCCCAATACACCATTTTGGAGTTCTGTTCGCTTCGGCCCTCCTGGAGCCGCCCAATCTTGCCAACGATATGGTGATGCGAGGGAAGGCGTGAATCCGACCCCGACCGCCGCGGCCATTTCCGTCTCATGTGACTCACGCTCGTCAAGAATCCGGAGAAACAGAATCCATGTCAGTTCCGGGACGTACTGCAGAGCGCCAGCGCAATTCGACCGACGCATAATGTCGCAAATGCTTTTAACCGCCCCGTTGACCGACTGTTGGGTAGCAAGCTTCTTCCCGTTGCCGTTTTCTTTCGTTTTCCTTCCCCGCGCCATCGGTTACTCTCCCGCTTCTTCCAGGGCTTCTGGCACATACACTTTCTTGAGGGGGATCAGTCCCTTGTACTGCGAATCAAACTGCTCGTAATGCTGGAGGATCAGGAATACCAGATCATCGCCATCTATCAGCCGTAGGTTGCTCTTGCTCCGCGCGAAGCTCTTTGCCTGGTTCGTGAACATTCCAAGCGTAACGAATAGGCCGTACTCCTTTTCGCCTACCTTGCCGTATAGCGCGGTAACTATCGGGTCACCGACATTCCCCTCACCGCTTTTTACCTGAACCTTGATGATCGGTGGCTCGAACCCGAGTTCGTCCTTATGGGCGATAATGTCGATTCCACCGTCTGGTCCTTCCGGAGAAATCCTTGTGCGATACCCCATCACTCCCAGAAGGTGAGCGACGAATTCCGATAGAGGGTGTCCCTTTAATTTTTGCGCAAGTAGCTTGAGGATGAAGTCGCGCGTGTTTGTTTCGATATCCTCGGCTATGTGGGCCACCGTTTCGGGTTCGTCAACGGGTGGAGGCAGAACCTTCTTTCCCTCGACAGCCGCCCGAAATTCGTCGGCGTAGTTCTTTATTTGAAATAGACTCATCGCGGAGCCGATCTCGTACAAGGCCCCTTGTGAAAATTGAGTTCGTGGGACCGCGCGTAACCACTTGACGGCCCGAAGATTCGGGTAAGTCGGTTCTTTATTTGGATTGTATTGGTATTCCCCTTCAACCTGTCCAATGTGGATCTGCTTGTCCACTTTGGATGCGTACGCAACCAAGTCGCCTTTTTTCATTTCATGTAGGAAGCGAAAGAGTTGCCCAGCACCAACAGGGATCGCACCCGGCTTTTTTTCGGGAAATGTCTCTTTAAACTTTGCTTTAAACGCGTCTCGATCCGCTTTCAGTTTGTCCAGGGCGCCCACTTTATACCACCCCAGGGCAATGCAATTTCCCTTGAGGAAAAGGTTGTCAGCGTCTCCGGTCCTGCCGGCGTGGATACCCCAGATGGTCGTTTCGGTAATTGCCATTTAAATTTCTCCATTGAAAACCCGGCGTAGGAGGGCCGCAGGGAGTTTGTTGATCGCCTCAATTTCATCTTGAAATATCTTTCTCGCCCTATCTGACACAATAAACTGATCTTGTAGTATTGCAGTTATTCTGTTTTGTTCTTTAAGTGGCGGGGTGGGTATTTCAATCGTTGCGATTCGCTCAAGGGCCAATTTTGGTTGCCCAACCGTATTTGTTCTTGATTTGATGTGCTGTTGCCCATTGGGTGATTGTAAATATCGAGCCAAGAAATCACGATTGAGAGTTTCTACGTCTTTAATAACAAATCGTGCAGCGTTTTCTGTCAATTGTGCACCATCCAATTCGTCTGGAATTATGCCGACCTGTCCAATGCTCCCTGCAATTGAAATGTAAACATCTTCGCGTCTTATAATGTAACGGGCTATTTCTTCGTGGGTTGTCTTGTCGATGTATTTTAGGTTATCTGTCCGAACGCCACCGTTTTGAAAATCAACTACCCTGATATAGGGATACGGAGTTGGGCCAACTGAAAAATCTGATCCCGCTGGTAACCTTTTCCCTCCACGAATCAGGCATATTTTCCCAACCTCAATCTTCGGCCAGGCCTTCGACTCTTGCCTATTGAATATCGCACGTAAATAGGAAGTGGAAAGGGTCTTGGCCGCCCCCAACTGCGCTTCGGCGGCTGCCCGTGCTTGCTCGACGGCGGCCAACTGCTTGTTCAATATTGGGGCGATTCGCTTCTGTTCGGGGAGGGGTGGAAGGGGGATATATAAATTCGCAAGAAATCCAGGAGGCACTCTTTGTTGGCCAACCGCTCCTGCGAAATGTGCAATTGCGGCTGTAAGAATAGAAGGTTGACGAATATACCTATGAACCCAATCCGCGGTTATTACGTTGGATGGCCTGATGACGTGATATTCCGTAGAGCCAAATCCAACGCTGTCAAGTAAACCCGAAGCAATGGCATGTTTCCCATTCTGCATACAAGGTGTAATTTTCGCGAATAGAACATCGCCATCTGCGAAGTAGGTATAACCCTTTTTAACCTCGGAATATGCTCTGATTTCGGGCCGAGCGATACTTCCTGTCCGTTCATCTATTGCTGGCATCGGAATAAAAGATGTTGGTGCATCATCAGGTCTGATAAACCCCGATGGGCGTCTTGGGTTTATCTCACATACCTCCCCCAGCCGCGCCCAACGCCAATTAGTGGGTAATTCCCTATAACCCAATGTCCCCACTTGACATTCGTTCATAACCCTCCCATGATTGAAGTAATCCGGATTTCCGGAGGTGGATGGCGAAAGCCATCGGGCCCGCAAGGGCCTTTTTTATTGGCTATAGGAATTTCTTCCCGTACGTCCTCCCATCCCGCTGGTCGTACTTTCTCCGGAGTATTTCAATTATCTTGTTGGCGAACGGGCCCATTTCCCTGCCAAGTTGCCCATGCTCACGGAGGATCTCATTCCGACTTGGGTGAGCCACCAGATCGCAAAGTTGAAGGCCGGCAATGTTGTTCGCCTTCGGCTTGACTTTGAGTTGCCGACTCGTCAGAGTCCTCTGAAATTGTGGTGGATCCACATATTCTGTCCCATGCTCCCACAAGCGGTTAAATGAATCCTTGAGCCGCCTATCTTCCTTGCCGCCCCTTGATTCTGCCATCACATCGCCCTGGCTGTTTACACGGTTGAGATAAAATACGTAGCGTTCCAAGAGAACGGCGAGGCAGTAGTGATACGGATCATACCGCCACGTCGTGTAAGTTTCCTTGTGCTTCTTTTTATCGAGACACACCGATATCACCGTGTAGTCCCAAGTGGATAACAACTCCAACAACTCCCGGTCGAATTTTTCGAGAACGACAGGATCCCTAAGCGTTTCGAATGGAGGTTTCGCGTTGACCATCTCCTTCCGATGAAATATGACCGGGTCATCGGGATGCGAACGAAAGTATCTCGATTTGATCGCTTCCATCTGCGGATGGATCGCGGATCCGATATGACTCAGCTCAACGATTACCCCGGTCAGGCTAAGGTACCGATGATTCGGGTTGTCGGAGCTTTCCAGATCAGGATTTCCGACCTCGTCAATGTAGATGCGGTACTTCACGCCGTGAACATCCTCTCCTTCGTGTCGCGAAGAACGTCAGCAGGGTTGCCGAGTGTTTTCAGGGCGGCAAGCCCACCCGCCCGAATGACATCCGGAGTGTGGAATATTTCTGGGTTTTCCAACCCCTCCGTGCCTGTTCTGGCGAATTGTGCGGCCAATGCCTTGATCGTCGCCGCGGCCGCAGGGGACACGGAGTCAAGCCATCTGGAATGTTTGTATGTAAATGCATCGGCTCTCTCAAGCCGCCGCTTGGGAGCAAGTCCATACCCAAGTTCGGCCAATACATCGTATAGGTCGAAGTCGGACATCCCTTCGAGTTGACGGACGAGCAAGGGGGACCGGCCGGCGTCCGGTAAATGGCCCAGCATTTCTTTCCGTTCAGGAGGGGAAACCCACCGTGTACGGAACATGTCAATTGTGGGGGCCTCTTGGACCAACTTGGCGGCCAACTGCTCCTTATATGCCTCAACCGTCACCGGCATCGCCTTGCCGTCCACCTGGGTGACGATGTAGCGGCCAGCATCGGTGACTCGCACATCAAACCCTTCCACGAGGATAGTTGGTTCCGGAGGGGGAGGCGGCGTCCCTGACCTCGTGCCCTTCTTCTTTGTCGTGAATTTCGTCTTAAACGCTTCTCCAAACAGTCGCGTTGCATCGGTATAGTCGTAAACCCGGAACATCAATTTGTCTGATGGAATGTCGATCCGTGTGCCGCGGCCGATCATTTGATAGAACGCGATTGGAGAACGAACGTACTTGAAGAATACGATATTCCGCACCACGGGCACATCTACTCCGGTGGTCAGCAGATCAACCGTTGTGGCGATGAAGTAGGACCTCGACGCACCCCGTAAATCTGCCAGGTATTGGCTCCCATCCACGCTTGCGGTGCATTTGAACGCATAGGAAACCAACGGGGGCTTGCCGTTCTTCTTGCACCAGGCGGCATATAGATTGTTCATCGCTGTCGCAACATCATCGGCGTGTCGATCTCTGCGACAGAATATGATCGACTTCTGCTCCGGGCCACCCGTTGCGAGTAGGTGAGAGAACAGATCCTTCGACATCGCCGCGACTCGCTCGGGCATCAAAAGTTTGTCCTCGATGTCGGAGGCGCCATATGCCTCCTTGATTACATCGGCGCCAACCGCCGTGCCGGTGACGGCGTCCTTAATACGCTTCCCTTTCAGGTCATTCTTCGTGATGCCGCTTACCCGCTCGTTGATCGTCTTGTTGTCGTGGAACAGGTCAAATCGTAGAATTTCGCAAGCGGCCAGGTATCCATCCTCTATACCTTGTGAGAGGTCGTATTCGTAAACCGGTTCCCCAAAGTGTCGGATATTGTCTGCGGTGATCTGTTCATCTGCCAGCGCTTCCTTCGTCCTCTCCGTATATTCGACGATCCGTGGTGTAGCCGTGAGGCCGACCTGGACCGCATTGGGATTTCGCCGTAATACCTCGGACCACTTCCCCCACGCGGATCGATGGCACTCGTCGATGACAATATGGCTGAAATAATCCTCCGGGTAGTTTGTTGTGAGGAAATTGGCCGTTGCTTCTTCGTTGTCTACGTCGAGTGTCTGATAGGTAGCGACAAGGATACGCGCGTTCTTTTCTGGCTTCCCGGATGAGACGGGTGCGGCATCCGTTCCGAAAACGTTTTGCAATGCCCCTGTCGCCTGGCTTCGTAATTCGTCGCGGTCACAAACGAACAGGGCCCGTCGGAGCTGGCCGGCATCGGCAATCCGCTTCAACAGGTGGACGGCAATGAATGTTTTCCCAGAGCCGGTAGCAAGAGAAAGGAGGGCGCGTTTCGGAGTCCCCTCTTTTTCACAACGAGCGATTTTCTCCAAGATGGCCCGGATGGATGCGTCCTGGTAATACCGCCGCGTGGCTTCTCCCCTGGTGTACCGCACCAGAAGGGGGCTTGCGACTGTATCCGTGAGAAGGAACCCCATCCCCTGTTCGTATCGAGTCTGCAAATTGGCCGGTGAGGGAAACTCCGTCATCGGGCGAGGGGCGGTAGTCAAACCGGTGAAACGGTCATATTCCACGAACATATGACCATTGCTTGAGAAGGCGAACGGGACGTTTAACCGCTTACAGTTGGCGTATGACTTGGCTTGCTCAAGACCGTGGGTGGGGGGAAGATTTTCTGCTTTGGCTTCGATCAGGGCAACTGCAACCGGTTGAGAATCGGCATTTACCTTAACTCGGAGGGTGTAATCGACTCTCCCTTTCGATTTCTTTATTGCCTTCCCCTCGATAATCTCGATAGCACCCGCGGTTTCCTCGCGCCGAATGAAATCTTCCGTCCACCCTCGCGCGTGGATGGCGGGGTCGACGAGTTTTGCCCGAGTATCGGATTCGCTATACGGGCTCATATCACTCCGGAGGAAAGACTAATACAGAGAAATCCTATCGAATATAAAGCAAAAGAGATAGCATTTGATCATTGCGTTTTCAGAGGGAAAGGCCAACGGCGGGAACACCGATGCCGCTTCCCCGGGATTACCTTCGAGGAACCGCGAGAGGGACCGCGTTACATGACCCGAAAGAAAAAGACTCCACCACCTGAAAAGGAAACTATTCTCCCCGGCGTCGAATTCATTACCGACCGCAAGGGGCTTGCCCAGGGACACCATCTTTCAGTTCAATTGGATGTCGCTTCGGATGAGGACATCAAACGCATTTTTAACGTTATGGAAGTGGAGGATGGAAAGGCTTTTGAGGAAGCCATTGACATATACGAACGAGAAGCAATTAAGACACTCGAAGTTGCAGGACTCCCGACAAACTTTGGGGGTTCACGCACAATCCCAAAGGAATGGGACGTTTCCCCCCCCAATTCCGTAGAAAAGTTGTATTACGAACTCTGCCAGGCAAATCCGGAATTTGGAGGAATGGGGTTAAAAGAACTTGTAAAGTCCCACGGATATCGCCAACGGGAGGACCCGGAATGGTACGCCGCCGCAATTGTTGAATATCTTTCGATAATTCGAGCGGCCATAAGGCGAAACGCTACGGATTACGCATTGCGTCAAGCGTTC
>Ga0214473_10011655_pt1 | contig 10329 bp, 8 predicted proteins | sample RVTome_7_FD_203509 | JGI IMG/M metagenome (GOLD analysis project Ga0214473, IMG submission 203509) | Soil microbial communities from uranium-contaminated site in the Upper Colorado River Basin, Wyoming, United States - RVT98D197 | ecosystem: Environmental > Terrestrial > Soil > Contaminated >... | reverse complement strand
CTGCACCTGACGGCTCTCTTCGGTGGCGTTTACACTCTGAATCAGATCTACGACATCGAATCCGACCGCCTCAATCGTAAGCTCTACTTCCTGCCGGAAGGAATCATCTCGCTGCGCTCCGCATGGATCTTCACCATCGTCTTGGACATCGCAGCGCTGGGGCTTTCACTGGTGTTTGGATGGGTGTATCTCGCCTTGACACTGGTCATCGTGTTACTCGGGGTTGTCTATTCGGTCGGCTCGTCCCCGTGGAAGAATCACCCCTGGCTGGGGTTGATTTCGAACGCGATCGGGCACGGCCTCGTGGTCTTCCTGTTCGGCGTCGTGATCTCCGGTCGACTGTTGTCGGAGAATTGGATTGGTGGCCTGGCATACACCTTGGCGGTCGGGGCAGTTTACCTTGCGACCACAGTCCCCGATGTTGAGGGAGATAGTCGGACCGGCAAACGCACTCTCGCGGTCGCGTGGGGGGCAAGGGCGACGATGATCGTGTCGGGCGTACTGGTGAGTATTGTGATCGTCCTCGCCGCATGGTCAAATGACCGCTACCTCGCCTTTGCGGGAATCGCGGCATGGCCGTTCTTCCTGCGGGCCGTGCTTCGGCCATCATCCGCGACCATCGCCGCGAAAGCAGCCGTCGGCGCCCTGTCGGTTGCCGCCGCCGTGGCCTACCCTCTCTATGTCATCCTGCTTCTGTCCGGATTTGTCGCGACCCGTCTATTTTCCCGCTGGCGCTTCGGCGTCACCTACCCCACCTTTGTATAAGCGAGAACGAGAGGGGGCAGGGAACTCATGTCTCGTAACAGCATAGGTCTGTCCGCGGCGGCTACCGCTTTTTTTGCGATGGTGTCATGCTCGCCGTATCCGATCTACAATTCATCTGGCACATCAGTACGGCAGGCGCAAGTCGAGTCGGAGGAAGACGATTCCAAACCGGCCGACCACGAACCGGCCGTCGAGTCGCGGCGCATCCGACGCGAACCGTCTGAACGCGGGGCTGTCTCCACTTCGACGACCATTGATCCGCGCCTGTTCCGGCGAATTGTCGATACCTATATCGGCACTCCCTACAAGCGCGGGGGCGGCAATCTGCGCGGGATCGACTGTTCAAACCTCGTTTTCTCCCTCTACCGCGACTACGACGGGACGAAGTTGCCGGAAAACACCCGCGGGCTCTTCCGTCTGCCCGATGTTGTCGAGGATGACAATCTGCAAGTCGGTGATCTGGTTTTCTTCAACTTTGCCGAGACCCGGAGCCCTTCGCACGTCGGGGTTTATCTCGGCGACAGCCGGTTCGTTCACGCCTCCGAGACCACTGGCGTCGTCATCTCGTCACTCGAAGACAGTGTGTACCGCTCCGCCTACCGCGGGGCGCGCCGTGTGTCGCCGCAGCTGCACACCGGCGAGTAGGAGCAGATTCACAAACTCTCTATCACGAATTCGGGGGCGACACCACGGGGTCGCCCCTACACATTTGTGCGGTTGTCGCGTAGATTAGGGACTGATGTCCGCGATCACCGACAAGCTCGACTCCCTGCCCGACCGCCCCGGTGTCTACATGTTCAAGGACAGTGGTGGAGAGATCCTCTACGTCGGCAAAGCCAAGAACTTGCGCAGCCGTGTCCGGTCATATTTCCGCGATGCCGTCCCGACACATCCGCGCACCGTGCGTTTGCTTGAACGCGTCGCCGACTTCGACATCCTCTCGACCGACTCCGAGATCGAAGCGCTTATTCTCGAGGCCAATTTGGTCAAGGAGCACAAGCCGCGTTACAACGTCAGTCTCAAAGACGACAAGCGCTATCCGTACATCAAGGTCACGACCAATGAGCCGTTCCCGCGCATGCTGGTGGTGCGCCGGATGGGCAAGGACGGGGCGCGATATTTCGGGCCATACACAAATGTCAAAGGGATGCGCCAAACGATTAAGACACTGGGACGTGTCTTCCAGATCCGTTCGTGCAACCTCGTTATCCCATCGCCGACCAAACGCAAGTACCGAGTCTGCCTCGACTACTTCATCAAGCGCTGCCCCGGCCCGTGCGAAGACAAAGTGAGCGAAACGGCATACCGACAACTGGTTGATTCCGCCTGTCTGTTCCTCGAAGGCAAGGAAGGGCGTCTGATCGAGGAGATGACCGCACGTATGAACGATGCCGCGGAGGCGACGCGTTTCGAAGAGGCCGCTGAGTGGCGCGACAAGCTGCGCTCGGTCGAATCGGTCCGGCACAAGCAAAAGGTGTCCGATGAGCGCCAGGTTGATCGCGATGTGCTGGCGCTGGCGCGCTCTGATCGCCTTGTCGCGGCGGTTGCTCTGCAAGTCCGGGACGGTCTCTTGATCGGGCGGCAGAATTACCAGTTGACCGTCGATGTCGAGGATGCCGATGCCGACATTCTCGCCGCCTTTATCAAGCAGTACTACCTCAATTCACCCTCGGTGCCCGATGAAGTCTATCTACCGTATCATTATACGGAGGAGGACTTGATCGGAGAATGGCTGTCGAAGGACCGTAAGCGGGCGGTGAAGCTGATCGTCCCGCAGCGCGGCGAACGGCTCGCCCTTTTGGAGATGGCGACCACCAATGCCCGTCTGGCTCTGAACGAATTGCTAACCCAGAAGGCGGCGGCGGCGGTTCGCATACCCGACGGCGTGTATCAATTGCAGAAAGATCTGCGCCTGCCTGTTCCGCCGCGGTCCATCGGCGCCTTCGATGTCTCCAACCTCGGTGAGACCGACCCGGTCGGGTCGCTGGTCTACTTCCGCGATGGCAAACCGCTTAAGCGTGAGTACCGCCACTTCAAGATCAAGACCGTTGTCGGGCGGAACGATTTCGCGATGATCGGCGAATTGGTCTCACGTTGGTTCTCGGATTTGGTGGAAGAGGGGAAAGAGTTTCCCGATCTGGTGCTGATTGATGGTGGCGCGGGCCAATTGTCCGCCGCGTTACACGCTCTCGAAGCGCTGAACATCTCCGATGTCCCGGTGATCGGACTCGCCAAACGACTGGAACAGGTGGTGTTTCCTCTCGGGCCGATGCTCTCCATCCCGCGTTCATCCCCGTCGCTGCGGCTCTTGCAACGTGTCCGCGATGAGGCCCATCGTTTCGCCGTGACCTTCCAACGCGAACGACGCAAGAAGCGCGTCATCCAGTCCGAACTCGACACGATTTCTGGCGTCGGTCCGGCCCGTCGTCGTGCCCTCCTGGCCGGCCTCGGCTCTATCGAGGCGATCGCGCAGGCCTCCATTGATGGCTTGCGCGAAAAGGGCGGAGTCGACAAGAAGACGGCCGAGACGGTCTGGCAGCACTTTCACCCTGCCGAAGACACGGTCTCAGCAGGGACCAGTATCGAAAGCAATTGATTTCTCTTGCCGAATTGCGCCACTATTGCTGCCGCTTTTGGGGCCGCCGCACATGAAACCACTGGGACAGTCCTTCTACAATCGCCCGACTTTGGAGGTCGCCCGCGAACTCTTGGGGTGCGAGTTGTGGGTCCATGAGCGCAAAAGTGTCTGTGTCGGACGGCTGGTCGAGGTTGAGGCGTATGTTGGTGAGGAGGATCCCGCCTGTCATGCGCACCGGGGCCCGACACCGCGAAACCGTGTCATGTATGGGCCGCCGGGGATGGCGTATGTCTACTTCACCTACGGCCATCATTGGATGCTGAACTTTGTGACCGAGAAAGATGGTTTTCCCGCAGCAGTCCTGATCCGGGGAATCGAGCCGCTCGAAGGGGTATCCCTGATGCGCCGTCGCCGTCAGGTACAGCGCGAACATGATCTCACCAGTGGTCCGGGAAAACTGACTGCCGCCCTTGGCATCACCGGCGGTGACAACGGCGAGAGTCTTCGAGGCCCGCGCTTCTGGGTCACTCGCAGCCGCACAGTAAGTGATGAACGTGTCATGTCCAGCGGACGGGTCGGCGTTAATGAAGGCCACGAGAGACCGTGGCGGTTTTTCTATGAGAGCAGTCCCTGGGTTTCGAAGTATCGTCTGGGCAGTAAGGCATTTCGCCAACGAATGATTAGTGGAAGGGCCGCATAGAGTTCGGCCGGGACGGAGCATGAAGTATGCGAAGCGCTGACATTCAGATCTCGACTTTCGAAAACGCGATGAAGCAGTTTGACGATGCCGCCAAACTGCTCCATCTCGACAAGGGATTGCTCGAAGTGGTCAAACGGCCGCGCCGTTCGATCATTCTCGGACTCCCCGTGACCATGGACGATGGTAGTCTACGCATTTTTGAGGGGTACCGTGTCCAACACTCCATCATTCGTGGCCCGGCCAAAGGCGGCATCCGCTACCATCCCGACACCAACCTCGATGAAGTGCAGGCGCTGGCGGCGTGGATGACATTCAAGTGTGCCGTCGTTGGGATCCCATTCGGCGGCGCCAAAGGCGGAGTTAAGTGTGACCCGAGCAAAATGTCGAAGAATGAACTGGAGCGGCTGACACGACGCTACACCGCCGAACTCATGGATGTCATCGGCCCCGACCGCGACATCCCCGCTCCCGATGTCAACACCGACCAGCAGGTGATGGCTTGGGTGATGGACACCTACAGCATGCACATGCGCACGACCGAGACCGCGGTCGTGACCGGCAAGCCGGTCATCATGGGCGGATCGCTGGGGCGTCGCGAGGCGACCGGACGCGGCGTGCTGTACTGCGTACGGGGGATGGCGAACCACCTGGGATTGTCGATGGAAGGGCTGGACATCGTCGTGCAGGGATTCGGCAATGTCGGCTCGGTCGCTGCCGACCTGCTGGCCAAGGATGGCTGCAAGGTGATCGCGGTTGGTGATGTCAATGGCGCCCTCTATAAGAAGGATGGCATCAATATCCCGGCTCTCTTGGCCCACACTGCAAAGAATAGGACAATAGTCGGTTTCAAAGGCGCCGTGCCGCTCGATCTGGACGAGTTGCTTACGACCAAGTGTGATGTCCTGGTCCCGGCCGCCCTGGAGAATGTCATTACCGCCAAGAACGCGAAACACATCAAGGCGAAGTTTATCGCCGAGGGGGCCAATGGCCCGTCCGTGCCCGAAGCCGACAAGATCCTGGCCAAGCGCGGCATCTATGTCATCCCCGATATTCTCTGCAACGCCGGCGGCGTAACTGTGTCGTACTTCGAATGGGTTCAGAACCGGATCGGCCTCTACTGGGATGAGGAAGAGGTCAACCGGCGTCTCGAGCAGATTATGAACCGCTCCTTCGGCGAGGTTCTCGCCGTCGCCCTCGAGTACAAGACGACGCTGCGCGTGGCGGCGTTCATGCTCGCCATCCGCCGTGTGGCCGATGTCATCCAACTGCGCGGCCTGTACGCGTAGTTCTGGTCAAGCACGCGAATCGTTGGTATTATCCTTGGGGTGTATGGGCAAGGGCCCCGACACCCCATATCGTTTGGACGAACGCCATGATGACCGATCCTGCCTTCTTGCTCATTTTCCTTCCGGCGCTGCTTTTCTCGCTGACATTCCATGAGGCGGCGCATGCTTGGATGGCCTCGCGTCTGGGTGACCCGACCGCGCGCATGCTCGGACGCCTCACGCTCAATCCGCTTGCCCATCTGGATTTTTTTGGCACGTTGATGCTGGTCCTGTCGGGCTTCCGTTTCGGCTGGGCCAAACCCGTTCCCGTTGACCCGCGCAATTTTAGAAACGAGAAGCAGGGAATGCTCCTGACAGCCGCCGCCGGTCCCGCCTCCAACATCATTCTCGCCATCGGCTGCGGAATTGCCATCCGCCTCCTCTTGGCCAACGGTTGGGGTACCTCGATGACAGAGGGGGTCGTTCCCGCCCTCGGACGAATCACCGGCATGGCGTTGATCATGAACCTTTCACTCGCCTTCTTCAATCTCATCCCGCTCCCGCCGTTGGATGGGTCGAAGATCCTCTATGGACTCTCGCCACGCGAGTGGGACCGTCATCTCTGGCGGTTGGAGCAGGTTGGACCGATGATCTTGATCGGCATCATCGCCATCGGCATGTTCGCCGGGTTTTCTCCGATCTGGATGGTCATCGGGCCCGTGGTCGGCTTGCTCTGTCACGTGCTCAGCGGCCTGCCGCTTGGATACTTGTATGCGCTGATCACCCCGTGAAGGCCACGCCACACCGTCTGCCCATTTCCCGCCTCGGCTCATTGATGCTTCTTGCCGGTTTGTGCGCCGCTGGCTGCGCGGGCGGTCATGCACTCACTGGCGAAGAGGAATCAAAGATAGTGTTGGACCGATTGAATGAACGGCGTGATTCAATCCAATCGGCTGTCTATCGCGTTCGCTGGCGCGCTGTCGGCACCGAGCCCCACGCGGAGTTCATACTGGAGATCGCTTACAAAGCGCCAGGGCGGTTCCGGATCGTGGCGACCGGACCCTTCGGACTCCCGGCATTTACCGCCGTGGTGCTCGGAGATGACTTTACGTTCGTCAACCACCGCGACGGACGGTTCATCACGGACGATATCGCCAATCTGATCGAGTACGAGTTTCCAGTCGCCGAGTTCTTCGAAGGGCCTTGGCGCGACCTCTTTGCCGGGGGATGGGGAGGATCACATGAGGTCGAGACTCTCTTCCGCCGCGAGGGATCGACCCATTTCTCGGCTAATTCGAACAACACCGAATGGGCCTTGGATTGGAACAGGGGGCACAAGGCGCCATCTCGCCTTTCCGCGCGGGTAGACGGGGGGGCTGGCAACCTCCGAGCCGATGTCTGGTTTGGCGGCTACAGCCCCCATAAGCCCCCATTCTGGCGGCTGGACCGGCTCGTCCTGCGAACGAAGGAGGGCCAAGGCGAGCACCGTTGGAAAATCATCAAGCAGGACTATAACATCCCCGTTCCGGACCGTTTTTTTTCCCCATTACATGCCCCTCCGGAGTGGGAAAGGCCAAGAAAATGAGCTGTAGATTAGACTTGACGCGATAACGCTAACCGCATAGCTTGCCGCAGTTTTTGGGTGATACGGCGCTGGATTCACGATGCTGCGGCGCCGATAGCCCATCAGTGGGCTGTGGGGGAACGGGCGCCGGTTGCATTGTGCAGGTGCTCATGTGTCTGTGTAATGAGGTGGTAACTCCAAATAAGGAGGAGCAATGTTCACGAGGAACAGACTAAAACTGGCGGGATTGGCGGTTCTCCTGACAGTCACTCCGCTTCTCAACAACTGTGCGTGGCGCGAAGGTGTGCCTTGCGACGATGTCATGATCAAGGATGGCGACAAAACCAGCGCTGCCGTGGGTGTGTCCTACGATGACAGCGCCCTGCGCGACAAGATCGCCGACTTGGAACGTCGTCTGGCCGCCAACGAGCAGCTCGCCGATTCGGCAATGACGGCTGCTGAAAAGGCGTTAAAGTGCTGCCGTCAAGAGCACCAAATCCTTTTCACGGAGAACATCTACTTTGGTTTTAACAAGTCGGATCTGCGAGCGGATTCGCGGACGATTCTTGACAAAGTCGGTGAGCGCTTGAAAGCAGATCCCGATCTGATTGCTGAACTGTCCGGCTTCGCCGATGCGGTCGGCCGGAGCGACTACAACCTCGCCCTCGGACAACGCCGCGCCGAATCAGCGCGCGATTACCTGATCGGCACGCACCACATCAACGCCAGCCGCCTTGCCGTCCGTACGTTCGGTAACTCAGCTGCCGTTCACCCTGCGACCGCCAGCGAAGAAGTTCGAGAAGCCGATCGCCGCGTCACGATCGACATTCTTGGTTACGAACAGTAGATTAAGTCAAACTCTTCTAAGAGCAAGAGGCGGGGTAAGTTCAACTTACCCCGCCTCTCTGTTTTTGTCGCGTTTGCAGTAGGTCTTCGAAGATTCGACCAATGCGCCGGGGGCGACTGGCCCGGCATGCGCTCCGCTCGACGGGGCCATGGAGGATGTCACCGCGATTCCCGGTCGTGCGCACTTCTATCGCACGAACACGCGCCCGCTTGGATTGCCACTATTATGAAGACACTACCAACGCCTCACTCGTTCTGCGACGTCTTCGCTCCGCGCTTCTTTTTGTCTGGGGGGGTCTTCGCCAGCATTTCACGAAGCTTGGCCAGGGACTGACCGCGATCCATCGTCGGAGCCGACTGGCTGCCGATCCCCGGATGCATCCAATAATCAGGACTTGTCGGTGACGAATCCCACTGTGCTCCAGGGCCGTAGAAACAACAGAGATTTAGAGCGTTCGATTTCAGTTTCAAGACATCGCACCAACTTTGCGCTGCCACTAGGCGAGGATCCCAAAGGAAGGTGATACGCGGATCGTCGGACTCTTTCTTTCGCGCCACGGCGGCCGCCCGACTGTCGCTTTCGAGAATCGGTGTCCAGATGACATATGCCGCGATGCGATCGTCTCGGGCGCTGTCCATAATGGCTCGAAGATCGAGTAACTCCTGGCGAGAAGTGGACGAGGTGGGCGAGAGAATCGCGACGAGCCGCACTCTACCGGCATCGGCATCGAAGCGCTCGCGCAGAGGTGAGAGATCGTCCATGTCTACGATACGCAAGTCTTCGGACTTCGGATAGCGGACATCCGGCATCACGAAAAGCGAATCCGGAATCGAAGGCCCGATGACGACTTCGTTGATTTCGATGATGGCGTCAAGTGACCCGCCATCGATGAATCGCTCGATGCGGTGAGGTAGGGCGAAGCCCTCTATGCGCCGGAATTTGCTGTAGCGTTGCTCGACCCGACGCTCGAATCCGGGGGGGCCCACCTCAAACTTCTCCCACGACACGAGCCGCATAGACGGATTCAGGAATACCTGGTCTGCTTCACCCGGGTTGCGCTGTACCTGAAACAAATACCCGTCGTCGCCCCAGACCTTCGCATCGGGCTTCACACCGATGCCCTTTTTCTCGGGATTCAACAGCGGTCCTTCCCAGTCGGCCTGCCGAATAAACAATTCCCGCAAACCGGGCATTATTCCAGACGCTTGCCTGCCCCACGGCCCGGGCTCAACAGTCCATGCTGTCTTCCCGTCGAACGCTGAGATGATGGTGCTTTCCCCGCGACCGACATCGATACGAAGCTTGTTTGGACGCTTCCACCAGATATGCATCGGAAGCGTTCGGCCGCTTTGAGAAATCGTCCCTCGCATTTGATACCCTTGCAACCCGAGAATGCGATCATCTCCGCCGCGCGAGTCCAGGTGCTGATCGATGATGGCAGCCGCATCCATTCGAGCGTATGCGCGCGGCCCAAAGCAGAACACAGTCACGGCCAACGCACTCGACCAAATAAAAAGTCGCATTCTTCTCTCTCCTGCAATGATGTCTCCCGGCGGGAGACGGCTACGATCAGATCCACACCCCCTCATTAATATCGGATGCTCCCGTTGAATAAGAAACACAAGTATCAACTTCTTGATCCCGGTTTCATTTCCTTTGACGCGGCCTCCGCTACCCGATCCAATCATTCGTGCCTCTACCGGCTCTGGTGATCAAAAAGTGCCCACGCCGGACATTTTCTTGGAACCGATGTCCCAGTGCGAGTTAGAAGGGCATGCACGATCACGCCCTTTGCGAGTTGTTCTCAAATGGGTCGTGCAGGGGAGTGGGTGTCGGTTAGCGCTGCGGGTGCAGGCAGCCGCCAAAAGGGCTTGGCAACCGACGCTGAAAGCGTTAAAATCACTGGCTCTGTGAGCCAAAAGAGCTGATGCCGAACACTGCATGGATTGACCACATTCGATGATTGAAGTCATAGACCTCAGCAAGTCATACGGCGCCACTCGCGCGGTCGACGGCGTGACCTTTACAGTGCCCACCGGCCAGATCATGGGTTTCCTTGGCCCCAACGGCGCCGGCAAAAGCACCACGATGAAGATTATCACCTGCTTCATGCCCCCCACGGCGGGGCGGGTTGTGGTCGATGGCTTGGACGCGCACGAGCACTCTCTGGAAGTGCGCCGCAAGATCGGATACCTGCCCGAAAACAACCCTTTGTATACCGAGATGAACGTCATGGACTACCTGACGTTCGTCCAGCGCCTGCGCTCCATTCCCCCATCCGAGCACAACCGCCGCAACAAACGCATGGTGGACGTGTGCGGGCTCGGCGAAGTTGTCCGCAAAGATATTGGCGAGTTGTCCAAAGGGTACCGCCAGCGTGTCGGTCTGGCGCAGGCGATCATTCATGAGCCGGAAATCCTCATTCTCGATGAACCGACCATAGGGCTGGACCCGAATCAGATTGTAGAGATCCGCGCGCTCATTAAGGAGCTCGGACGCGCCAAGACTCTGATTTTGTGCACTCACATCCTGTCTGAAGTCGAGCAAGCGTGTGACCGCGTGCTCATCATCAACAAGGGGCGGATCGTCGGCGATGGATCGCCCGCCTCC
>Ga0214473_10011654_pt1 | contig 10330 bp, 4 predicted proteins | sample RVTome_7_FD_203509 | JGI IMG/M metagenome (GOLD analysis project Ga0214473, IMG submission 203509) | Soil microbial communities from uranium-contaminated site in the Upper Colorado River Basin, Wyoming, United States - RVT98D197 | ecosystem: Environmental > Terrestrial > Soil > Contaminated >... | reverse complement strand
GGTCAGGGCAGGGCAGGTGTTGAAATTCAGCGGCGTGAAGGGCCCCGGCGTCCGCGCCTATCTTGCGGTGCGCGGCGGCATCGACGTGCCCACCTATCTCGGCAGCCGCTCGACCTTCACGCTCGGTAAGTTCGGCGGCCATGCCGGTTGTACATTGAAGGCCGGCGACGTGCTGCACATTGGCGATCAATCAGCGCGGCCGCCAGAAACTGAATCTCTTCCAGATAGTTTGCGGCCGCGCCTCACACGAGACTGGAATATCGGCGTGCTCTACGGACCCCACGGCGCCCCGGATTTTTTTGCAGCCGATTACATTGACACCTTCTTCGCCGCAGATTGGGAGGTTCACTACAATTCGAATCCCACCGGTATCCGCCTGATCGGTCCCAACCCCATCTGGGCCCGCAGCGATGGCGGCGAGGCCGGACTGCATCCGAGCAACATCCACGATAACGCTTACGCCATCGGCACCATCGACTTTACCGGCGACATGCCGGTGATCCTCGGGCCCGACGGCCCGTCTCTGGGCGGCTTCGTCTGTCCTGCCACGATCGTCCAGGCCGAATTGTGGAAGATGGGACAGCTTCATCCCGGCGACAAAATCCGGTTCATTCGTCTGACGCCCGAGGAGGCTACGCGGCGCCTGGCAAAACAAGATTCCGAGATCGCCACGCTGACGGTAAATGCTTCGCCCAGAGTTTCTTCGTCAAGGCATGGCGCCGACGACTGCATCGTTGCGGCCCGTGAATCCTTCGGCGACCGACCCAGCGTTGCCTATCGTCGCGCGGGCGACGCGTACCTCTTGATTGAATACGGCCCGATAGTTCTCGACTTCAATTTGCGCTTCCGTGTTCACGCCCTCATGCAGGCGATCGGCCGCGCCATTGGTTTCGAGGGCTTGACTGGCATCATCGATCAAACGCCCGGCATCCGCTCGCTGCAGATCCATTATGACCCACGCATTTTGTCGCTCGAGAAATTGCTTACCGCGCTTCAATCGATAGAGAACCGCCTCGGCGATCTCTCCGACATGGAGGTCGACTCACGCCTTGTGCGCCTGCCGCTCTCATGGAACGACGAGGCGGTGCAGGCCACCATCGACAAATATATGAAGGGCGTGCGCGCCGACGCGCCTTGGTGCCCCTCGAATATCGAGTTCATCTGTCGCATCAACGGCCTCGACTCTGTCGACGATGTAAAACGCATCGTCTTCGACGCCACCTATCTCGTCCTCGGCCTCGGCGATGTCTATCTCGGGGCGCCGGTGGCGACCCCGATTGATCCGCGCCACCGCCTGGTGACGACGAAATACAATCCTGCCCGCACCTGGACGCCGGCAAACGTCATCGGCATCGGCGGTGCCTATCTTTGCATCTATGGCATGGAAGGCCCGGGGGGCTATCAGCTGTTCGGCCGCACCTGCCAGATGTGGAATACCTACCGTGTGACCGACGCTTTCGAAGAAGGCGAGCCGTGGCTGCTACGCTTCTTCGACCGCATCGAGTTCTATCCGGTCTCGGGTGAGGAGCTTCTCGATTTCCGTGACGGGTTCTTGCAAGGCAAGCGCTCGATCGAGATCGTTCAAGGCCGCTTCCGACTAAAGGACTATCTCACCTTTCTCGATGACAACGCCGACTCCATCGCTTCCTTCAAGGCGAAACAGCAAGCCGCCTTCGACAAAGAGCGCACGCGGTGGCAAGAAGCAAAACAAGAGACGATCGAAATTGTCGAAGAGGTAGCGCCGGAATTCGAAACTGACGGTGTCTTGCCGGACGGCGCCACCGCGATCGAAAGCCCTGTGCCAGGCAGCGTTTGGAAGATCCTGGTCGAGCCCGGCCATGAGGTCGTCGAGGGCGAGACCTTGATCATCGTCGAGTCGATGAAGATGGAGATCGCCGTGTGCGCGCCGGCGAGCGGCCACGTGCGCGAGGTGCGCTGCATCGAAGGACGTTCCGTCCAGCTCGGTCAGGCGCTGGTCATCCTCGGAGACGCGGCCGCATGACCATCTCGCTCGACATCGCCAATCTCGAGCGGCTTTACGCCAAAGGCGAGACGACGCCGGAACACATCGTTCGCGAAGTCTATGCGCGCATCAGGATAAGAGGCGTTCTGCCGGACTGGATCACGCTGGTTGAAGAAGATGCGGCGGTTGCCAAGGCGCGCGAAGCGAAGCCCGGTCCGCTCTACGGCATTCCCTTCGCCGTCAAGGATAATATCGACGTCAAGGGATTGCCGACCAGTTGTGCCTGTCCGGAGTTTGCCTATGTCGCGGAACGCTCAGCGACGATCGTCGAGCTTCTGCAACAGGCCGGTGCGATCCTCATTGGCAAGACCAATCTCGACCAATTCGCCACCGGCTTGAATGGCACCCGCTCGCCTTACGGCATCCCGACTAGCACCTTTAATCCCGACTATATCTCCGGCGGTTCGAGCTCTGGCTCGGCCGTCGCCGTCGCCACCGGCCTTGTATCCTTTGCGCTCGGCACTGACACGGCTGGCTCTGGCCGCGCACCGGCGGCTTTCAACAACATTGTCGGCCTGAAGCCCACCAAAGGCTTGATCAGCATGCGCGGCGTGGTGCCGGCGTGCCGAACGCAAGATACCGTCTCGATCTTCGCTTTGACGGTCGCCGACGCCGCGGGCGTTGCCTTAACCGCAATCGGCTTCGATGAGGAGGATGCCTTCGCGCGTCCGGACGCACCTCGCTTCTCCGTCAAAGATGCGCCAAAGCCGCTTCGCGTCGGCGTTCCGCAAGGCAACATGCCGTTCTTCGGTGATGCGCACTATGAGTCCCTCTATCGCGCGGCCATCGACCGGATCGCCGCGCTCGGCGCCAAACTTGTCCCCATCGATTACGCGCCGTTCGAGCAAGCGGCTTCAATGCTCTATGCGGGCCCTTGGGTCGCCGAACGCCTAGCTGCCGTCGGCGATCTTATCCATCGGAATCCCGATGCCATTCACCCCGTGGTGCGCTCCATCCTGCTCGGCGCGCGAGATAAGACGGCGGTCGACACGTACCAAGCCTTCTATCAACTCGCCGATCTGATCCGCGCAGCGAGATCGGAATGGGCGAAGATGGATTTGTTGCTGCTGCCGACAGCGGGTACCACATTCACAATTACTGAGATGCTTGCCGATCCCATCAAGCTCAATTCCCGCCTCGGCGCCTACACCAATTTCGTCAATCTGATGGATCTCGCCGCGCTCGCGGTGCCGGCGGGTTTCCGGCCGGACGGAATTCCCTTTGGCGTGACTCTGATCGGACCGGCACTTTCCGACGGCATGCTCGCCTCGGCTAGCGACGCTCTGCACAGGTCCTTCGGTGATATGAAGCTCGGAGCGACATCATCTCCTCTGTCATCCACGCCGCCGGTAAGTTCCGACGTGAATCCCACAAAATTCGTCAAAGTCGCTGTTGTCGGCGCGCATCTTTCAAGCCAGCCCCTCAACTCCCAGCTTGTCGAGCGCAACGCCACATTGGTCGAGACCACCCGGACCGGCGCCGGCTATCGACTTTACGCCCTTGCAAACACATCACCGCCCAAGCCAGGCTTGGTGTTCGACGGGACGGGTGTTGGCGGTATTGAGGTGGAGATCTGGGAAATGGACGAGGGGGCTTTCGGCTCGTTCGTGGCTGCTATCCCATCGCCGCTCGGCGTTGGCACGCTGACGCTAGCCGATGGGCGAACCGTGAAAGGATTTGTTTGCGAGGCGCGCGCGACACGCGGCGCCGAAGACATCACCGAGTTCGGTGGTTGGAGGGCGTGGCTAGCTCGTTCGACCGCCGTCTAACACGTGCGTGAACGAGGGATTTATCGGCCTTTATCTCTACAGGCCATCTTCGGGGGTCACACTTGCCGAGGTGCGGATACTCCCACGATCACCTCAGCATCATGATGTACACCGGGGTTCGAATCCGATGCTCTCAGCCACCTAGTCGGGGGTTTTCTCGTTCTCTCCTACCCATCCATAAATAGCCCGGAAGAAGTGCGGCTTCACTGTTTTGCGACAAAAATTCCCTGTCCTTACCCAGGGAATTGAGCCAAGCAAACCTCGCTGACCAACGGTTTGAGCGCCAGGGGAGGGGAATCTGAGCGAAATTTCGCTGTATTTTCCCGAGTATCAGGGAAATTTGGTGGCGGAGACTCGTTCGCTGCAGTCTCCCAGCACAGCCACCAGTCGCGGCTTCTTTGGCTCGCGCCGTTCGGCAATCAGCCCGTTCGATGGACCGGCAAAATGGCTAGGTTTCTTGATCCAGCCCATAGCCTCCGCTACCGTATGAGCAATTCTTAGCGAACGACGGAACGCATCGTTGGACGTTCGGATCGATCAAATAATCCGGCCAGGACCGCCGCGGCCCTCGGTCGTCATGCGGCCCGGCATACCGGCGCTCGCTCCCGGCGAGGAGCGCTACACCGTGCCCGGCGGAGGCGCCATTGCTGTGCCGATCCACTCCGGCGACCGCGTGCGGGTCGTTGATGTCGAAGGCATGCAGCGCTGCGAATTGGTAGCTGCCGATGCTGCGGGCATCGTCGATCCCGGCATTCTTGGTGTCCGCGGCGATAGCGATGCGAGCGGACTCAAGCAGATTCTGAGTGGGGACAGCGAAAGCGCGCGATCCGTGCGCTCAGGCCTTGAGCGGCGCGGCATCGATCTTGCCCACGCCCGCGCCGTCATGCTGTTCGGCGGCGACTCCCGCGCCGGAGAGGCGGCCGAGTTCATTGTGGCGCGCGATGGCCTGTTGGTCGTGGTCGCGCCCGGTACTTCCATGGAGGCGGGTTCGCAGGACACGGCGACGCCGATCCGTGTCCATATCCAGCGCGCTCGCCTACGCCCGGCGAACGAGACCAACCTGCCTGAGCCTCTCGCCGACCCGCTTCAAGATATCCGCGTCCACAAGGCAACGGCTGGAGCGTATTTCGTGCGCGCCGGAGAATACATTCAGATCATCGACGTCGCCGGGCGCCAGTGCACAGACTTCCAGTGCTTTGCCGCGCGCGACCTCGATAAGGGACTGGAGCGTCCGCTTGACGTCACCACGACGCGCTCGCTGATGGGCAAGAGCTATCCGCTTCCTGGCCTCTTCTCCAAAGCCTTCAATCAGGACATGCAGCCGCTTGTCGAGATGGTGCGCGATACCGTTGGGCGCCACGATGCCTTCGGTCTCGCCTGCAACGCGCGCTATTATGACGACCAGGGTTATCCCGGCCATGTCAATTGCACGGACAATTTCAACGTTGAGCTCGCGCCTTACGGCATCACCGCGCGTAAGGGCTGGATGGCGCTCAACTTCTTCTACAATACCGGCATCGACGCGAACAATGTGCTCTACTTTGATGAGCCGTGGTCGCGTCCGGGCGACTATGTATTGTTGCGTGCGGTCACTGATCTCGTTTGCGTTTCATCGTCTTGTCCCGACGACATCGATCCGGCCAATGGTTGGGACCCGACCGAGATCCATGTGCGGACTTATTCGGATAAGCAAAACTTCTCCAGAGCGGTGGCCTATAGAATGACGCCAGATGCACAGCCAGAGCTCACGCGCGAGACCGCGTTTCATCCCCGCTTCTCGGCGCTGACGCGCAATTACACGGAATATCGCGGCTATTGGCTGCCGACCCATTTCTCCAACGATGGGCCGGTGGCCGAATATTGGGCTTGCCGCGAGCGCGCGGCGATCATGGATTTATCGCCCTTGCGCAAGTTCGAGGTGACCGGACCTGACGCGGAAGCACTGCTGCAATACACGCTCACCCGCAACGTCCGGAAACTGGCGGCAGGCCAAGTCGTCTATACCGCCATGTGCTATGAGAACGGTGGCATGATCGACGATGGCACGTTGTTCCGCCTCGGCGACAACAATTTCCGCTGGATCGGCGGCGACGACTATAGCGGCATCTGGCTGCGCGAGCAGGCCGAGAAACTTGGTCTCAAGGCGTGGGTACGCTCTTCCACCGACCAGCTTCACAACATCGCCGTCCAGGGACCGAAGAGCCGCGACATCCTGCGCCAGGTCATCTGGACGCCACCGGCGCAACCGGCATTGGAGGAGTTGGGCTGGTTCCGCTTCACCATAGGGCGCATCGGCGGCTTCGACGGCGCGCCCGTCGTGGTCTCGCGCACCGGCTATACCGGCGAGCTCGGCTACGAGATCTTCTGCCATCCCAAAGATGCGCTCGCCGTGTTCGATGCCGTCTGGCAGGCCGGCGAGCCGCACGGCATGCTGCCGTTCGGGCTCCAAGCCCTCGACATGGTGCGCATCGAGGCCGGCCTCGTCTTCGCAGGATACGAATTCTGCGACCAGACCGATCCCTTCGAAGCCGGGATCGGCTTCACTGCGGCGTTGAATTCGAAGAACGAGGACTTTATCGGCCGCGAGGCGCTACTCCGGCGGAATGAGCATCCGCAGAGGAAGCTTGTCGGGTTGGTGATGGAAGGCGATGAAGCGGTCGGCCATGGCGACTGCGTGCATGTCGGCCGGGCACAGGTGGGGGTCATTACCAGCGCCACCCGATCGCCGATCCTGAATAAGACGATCGCGCTCGCCCGCCTCGATGTTGCCCATTGCGCGCTCGGCACGGAGGTGGAGGTCGGCAAGCTCGACGGCCACCAGAAGCGGCTGCCGGCGCGCATCGTGCGCTTCCCGCACTACGATCCTGAGAAGACGCGCGTGCGTGCATGATAGGTCTCGCGACGCGAATGACCATGCAAGGCGCGATTGAGATCCTCGCTCTATGATACGTGCAGTTCTGCTCGATCTCGCCGGCGTCGTTTATCAGGGCAACCAGCCGCTGCTAGGCGCAGTCGATGCCGTCGCGAGCTTACGCAATGCGGGCTTGCGCCTGCGCTTCCTCACCAACACGACGCGCATGCCAAGACGCACGCTACTGCGGGGTCTGGACAAGATGGGCGTCGAAATCGCGGATGAGGAGCTCTTCACGCCGGCTCAGGCCGCGAGAGTGTGGCTTGCCACTAAGAGGCTTTCGCCCCACCTCCTGATCCATCCTGATCTTGGGGAAGATTTTGCCAAATTCGACGCCTCAGTGGGTGAAGCAGTCGTGGTCGGCGACGCAGCTCAGGGCTTCACCTACACCGCGCTGAACACGGCGTTCCGCAAGCTGCTCGGGGGCGCCGAATTCCTGGCGCTTGCGCGCAATCGTAGCTTCAAGGACGAGGACGGCGAGTTCAGCCTGGACGCAGGGGCTTTCGTGGCGGCGCTGGAATATGCCTGTCAGCGCGAGGCAGTCTTGGTCGGCAAGCCTGCGCCCGATTTCTTTAAGGCCGCGATCGCTAGCACCGCATGCGACGGCAAGGAGGTGGTCATGGTCGGAGACGATGCGGAAGCCGATGTCGCCGGCGCGCTCGCGGCGGGCATCGGCAGTGCCCTTCTCGTCCGTACCGGCAAGTACCGTCCGGGAGACGAGAACAAGGTGCATCCGGCTCCAAGCGACACTGTCGAGGATCTCGCGGCGGCCGTGAGATGGATCATGGAGCGCCTCGGTTAGAGAAAGGCCGACCAACGGGCCGGCCTTTTCGCGTGCCCTTATGCGGGTGTCTATTCCGCGGCAGCCTTCGCCTTCACCGCGAGGAAGGTCTTCATCGAATCGTCCATCGCCTCAAGCCACGGCGTGTGATGCACCGGCGCCATGGTTCCGGTACAGGGCGATTTGAACGCCTTGTTGCGGTAGCCGAGGATGGAATGCTCCTTGTCGTGCTCCCACTCCTTGAACTCATCGACCGTCATGTCGATGTCGAATTTCGGATAATCGGTGGCGGCACATAACTCACGCACATAATCGCCCTGGAAGTCGATTTTCTCGAAGGCGTCTTTCAGAGCTTCCTCGCGCTTCACCCAAGCGGCGTCGTCCTTGGCCATCTCCGCCTTCGAAGGCAGCTTGATCCGGCCCAGGATCACGTCGCGCGCGTACCAGGCCTGCGCGTCGAACATGGAGAAGGTGTAGAACTGATCTTGCATGCCGAGATACATCAGCTTCGGATTGTCGAGCCACATGATGCCCTTGTAGAGATGGGGTGGATGCATGCGATTGTGCGTGCGCAGCTTCAGCTCATCGTCCAGGAACGGGAAGTGGTGCTGATAGCCGGTGCACAGGATGATGGCGTCAAAATCTTTCTTTGACCCGTCTTTGAAATAGACGGTCTTACCCTCGATCTTGGTGAGGAGCGGCCGCTCGTCCATCCCTGCCGGCCACTTGAAGCCCATCGGCACGGTGCGCCAGCACATGGTGACGGATTTTGCTCCATACTTATGGCATTGCAGCGCGATATCCTCAGCCGAATAGCTGGCGCCGACGACAAGCAGATCCTTGCCCGTGAATTCGTCGGCGCTGCGGAAGTCGTGGCCATGCAGGACGCGGCCGGGAAAGGATTCGATGCCGGGGAAGTACGGCACGTTCGGCACCGAGAAATGGCCTGATGCGACGACGACCCAATCGAACTTCTCGGTGTGCAGCGTGCGGTCCTTCAGCGTCTCCACGGTCACCGAGAACTGATCTGAAGTCTTATCGTAGGCGACGTGGCGCACAGCGGTGGAAAATTGTATCCACGGTTTCACATTGGCGTCCTTGGCCCGCCCGACGATGTAGTCGTAGAGCACCTCACGCGGAGGATAGGAGGGTATTGGCTGCTTGAAATGCTGGTCGAACGTGTAGTCGGCAAACTCCAGACACTCCTTCGGCCCATTGGACCACAAATAGCGATACATGCTGCAATGCACCGGCTCGCCGTTCTCGTCGGTGCCGGTGCGCCAGGTGTAGTTCCACAAGCCGCCCCAATCGCTTTGCTTCTCGAAGCAGACGATCTCGGGAATGTCCGCTCCCTTGCTCTGCGCTTGCTGGAATGCGCGCAATTGGCCGAGGCCACATGGGCCCGCTCCGATGACAGCAACACGACCTTTCATGATCTCTCTCCCTCGCTCGACCTCTTACCAAGTAAGACGACAAGTAAGATTACATCATTGTCGGCAACTTCTCGACTCAGTCGATGATGATCAGACCAATCTGGGCCCATTCGTCAAAACCAATCTGGGCCCATCGAGTTGGTATTGTCCAAGGATCAGTAACCGGTCTAAGCTTTCATTTCGCATTGCCCGTGCTGCGGCGGCGAGAGTTCCCGGGCAAGGAGCGCAAAACGGGTCGCCCGTTCCTACGGTGCACCCCAGCTCGAGTCGGAGGGACTGATGACCACCAATGCATTCAGCGTATTCAATCGCCGCGAATTTCTCTCAACCACAGCCGCCGCCGCCCTCATGGCCGGCGTGTCTATGCCAAAAATCGCCTTCGGGGCCGACAAGGTCTTAAAGATCGGCTTCCTTGCCCCGCTGACCGGCGCGGTCGCCGCCTGGGGCAAGCCGGGACTTGATGGCCTACAAATTTGGGCGGATCGGGTAAATGGCGCAGGAGGCATCCCGATCGGCGGGGACACTTACAAAGTCGAGTTCGTCGCCTATGACGAGGAATACGACCCCGGCAAGGCACGCACGGGCGCGGTCAAACTCATCAAGGAAGACAATGTCAAATTCATCATGATGCTTGGCGGCGATCCTTGGCCTGGCGTTTCGCCGGTGGCGGACAAAGAGAAGATGCTGGTCTCGACGCTGCTGCCGAGCGATCTCACGCCTGAAACCAAAATGCTGGTCGCACCTTGCGAGGTGCATCCGATCTACAACGTCACAGGTGTCGAGTGGCTTGCGGAGAACAAGCCCGATCTGAAGACCGCGGTCATCGTCGCCCAGGACGATTCTCTCGGCAAACCGTCGGTCGCGACATATCTCGCAGCCTTCGAGGCGGCGGGGATCAAGGTTCTGGGCGATCCGATTTTCTTTGACCCGGCGACAACCGACTTTGCGCCCATCATGTCGAAGATGCTGGCTCAGAAGCCGGATATCATCTGCCTGGACACCTGCTACGCCGATTACGTGCATCCCCTCACGGAGCAGGCCTTCCAGCAAGGCTTCAAAGGCCAGATCATCTCCTGCACGGCCGACTTCTACGGGAAGATGATCGATAAGACCTCCAAGGAGTTCATGGAGGGCTTCATCTTCCAGTTCCCGGATTTCGATGATCCGGCGCTCAACGAGCCCCAGATCAATTTCAAGGACCCGAACGGGTTCTACGAGGAATACAAAAAGCGGTACGGCGAGGGCGAGTGGGGCGCGGTGTCGTGGGAGTACGCCTCCATCATGGATTTGTGGTCGGGTGCTGCGCAAAAGGCCGGCACCGCCGATCCTGAGGCCGTGCTCGCGGCCATGAAGGCAGGCGGCAAGGGCAAGCATATCTTTGGCGAGGCCGAGTGGTGGGGCAAGGAGCTCTTC
>Ga0214473_10011653_pt1 | contig 10330 bp, 4 predicted proteins | sample RVTome_7_FD_203509 | JGI IMG/M metagenome (GOLD analysis project Ga0214473, IMG submission 203509) | Soil microbial communities from uranium-contaminated site in the Upper Colorado River Basin, Wyoming, United States - RVT98D197 | ecosystem: Environmental > Terrestrial > Soil > Contaminated >... | reverse complement strand
CGAGGAGAAAATCGTCAAGAAGTGGCGCCTGCAGCCGGGCAAGATGTTCCTGGTGGACCTCGAGAAGGGCCGCATCATCGACGACAAGGAGCTGAAGGACACCCTCGCCTCGGCCAGGCCCTACGCGGAATGGATCGAGCGGATCCGCGTCAAGCTCGATGAAGTCGAGACCGAGAAGACGCCACCGCTGAAGTCGCAGGTGCCGCTGCTCGACCGCCAGCAGGCGTTCGGTTACACGCAGGAGGACATCAAGTTTCAGGTCGCGCCGATGGCGACCAACGGCGAGGAGCCGGTCGGCTCCATGGGCAACGATGCGGCTCTTGCGATATTGTCGTTTAAAAACAAGACATTATATCACTATTTCAAGCAACTCTTCGCACAAGTCACGAACCCGCCGATCGACCCGATCCGCGAGGAGTTGGTCACTTCGCTCGTCTCCTTCATCGGGCCCAAGCCAAACCTCCTCGGCATCGACGAGATGAACCCGCCGTTGCGGCTGGAGATCGGCCAGCCGGTGCTCGACTTCTTCGAGATGGAGAAGATCCGGCACATCGACCGCTACACCGACGGCAAGTTCAAGTCGTTCGAGATCGACACCACCTACCCGCTCGCCTGGGGCAAGGAGGCGATCGAGGCGCGACTCGCCTCCCTGTGCGCGCAGGCCGAGGACGCGGTACGCGCGGGTTTCTCAGTCCTTGTCATTTCAGACCGCAGGGTGGAGCGCGACCTGGTCGCGATCCCGGCGCTGCTCGCTCTGTCGGCGATCCATCAGCACCTCGTCAACAAGGGTCTGCGCACCAGCACGGGGCTCGTCGTCGAGACCGGCTCAGCGCGGGAGGTGCATCACTTCGCCCTGCTCGGCGGCTACGGGGCCGAGGCGGTGCACCCTTATCTCGCTCTTGAGACGCTGCTCGATCTCGCCGGACGCGGCGAATTCGGGGCCGGCGTGGATGGCAGGAAGGCGATCAAGAATTACGTCAAGGCGATCGGCAAGGGGCTGAAGAAAGTGATGTCGAAGATGGGCATCTCCACCTACATGTCGTACACCGGCGCGCAAATCTTCGAGGCAGTGGGGCTGGCACGCTCCCTGGTGGACAGGTATTTCACCGGCACGACTTCGTCGGTCGGGGGCATCGGCGTATTCGAGGTCGCAGAGGAAACCATCCGCATCCACCAAGCGGCATTCGACGAGGACGACCCCGTGCTGCGGGGCGCGCTGGATGCCGGCGGCGAATACGCGTGGCGCGTGCGCGGTGAAGAGCACATGTGGACGCCCGATGCGATCGCGAAGCTGCAGCATTCGGCGCGGAGCAATTCCTACCAGACGTATCAGGAATACGCGGCGACCGTCAACGACCAGTCGCGGCGCCACCTGACGTTCAGGGGGCTGTTCGAGTTCAAGCTCGACCGCTGCGCGCCCGTCCCGATCGAGGAAGTCGAGCCCGCCGCCGAGATCGTCAAGCGCTTCTCGACCGGGGCGATGTCGCTGGGCTCCATTTCGACCGAGGCGCACACCGTGCTCGCGATCGCGATGAACCGTATCGGGGGCAAGTCCAATACCGGCGAGGGCGGCGAGGATCGCAAGCGCTACGCGAAAGTTGCTGCGGGCGAGACGCTGATGTCACGGCTGGGGCGCGAGCGCGTGGAAGTCGACATCCCTCTCAAAGAGGGTGACTCGCTGAAATCCAAGATCAAGCAGGTCGCCTCCGGCCGCTTCGGCGTCACCGCCGAGTACCTGGCGTCCGCCGAGATGATGCAGATCAAGATCGCGCAAGGGGCGAAACCCGGTGAAGGAGGGCAGCTGCCCGGGCGCAAGGTGTCGGAGTACATCGCGGAGATCCGCTATGCGACGCCTGGCGTCGAGCTCATTTCCCCGCCGCCGCACCATGACATCTATTCGATCGAGGACATTGCGCAGCTGATCCACGATCTCAAGAACGCGAACCCCGGGGCCGCGGTCAGCGTCAAGCTCGTCTCCGAGGTCGGGGTCGGCACGGTCGCCGCGGGCGTTTCCAAGGCCAAGTCGGATCACGTGACGATTTCCGGCCACGACGGCGGCACCGGCGCTTCTCCCTGGTCCTCCATCATGCACGCCGGGACGCCGTGGGAGCTTGGGCTCGCGGAGACACAGCAGACACTGGTGCTTAACCGCCTGCGCGGGCGGATCGCGGTCCAGGTGGACGGGCAGATGAAGACCGGTCGCGACGTGGTCATCGGCGCGCTGCTCGGGGCGGACGAGTTCGGCTTCTCCACCGCGCCGCTCGTCGTCGAGGGCTGCATCATGATGCGCAAGTGCCACCTCAATACCTGCCCGGTCGGCGTGGCCACCCAGGACCCGGTGCTGCGCAGAAAGTTCGAGGGCAAGCCCGAGCACATCGTCAATTACTTTTTCTTCGTCGCCGAGGAAGCGCGGGAGCTGATGGCGACGCTCGGCGTCCGCAAGTTTAACGACCTCATCGGGCGCACCGATCTGCTCGACACGAAGAAGGGCATCGAGCACTGGAAGGCGAAGGGCCTCGACTTCTCGAAGATCTTCGCCACGCCGCAAATGCCGGCTGAAGTTGCGCGTTACCACAGCGAGAAGCAGGAGCACGGGCTGGAAAAGGCGCTCGATAACCGGTTGATCGAACTGGCGCGCCCGGCGCTCGAGCGCGGCGAGAAGGTCACCATCGAGACGCCGATCCGTAACATCAATCGCACGGTCGGCACGATGCTGTCGTGGGAAATCGCCCGGCGCTACGGGCACGACGGATTGCCGGACGATATCATCCATATACGCCTTGCAGGCTCCGCCGGCCAGAGCTTCGGCGCGTTCCTCGCGAGGGGTGTCACGCTCGATCTGATCGGCGACACCAACGACTACTGCGGCAAGGGGCTCTCGGGCGGGCGTATCTCGGTGCAGCCTTCTCCCAAGTTCCGCGGCGAACCGACCGAAAACATCATCACCGGCAACGTCGTGCTCTACGGCGCGATCGCTGGCGAGGCGTACTTCCGGGGTGTTGCCGGCGAGCGCTTCGCGGTGAGGAATTCGGGCGCCCAGGCGGTCGTCGAGGGCGTCGGCGACCACGGCTGCGAATACATGACCGGCGGCAGTGTGGTGGTGTTGGGTATTACCGGCCGCAATTTCGCCGCCGGCATGTCCGGTGGTATCGCCTACGTGCTCGACGTCGACGGCGAGTTCGTCAAGCGCTGCAACACATCGATGGTGGCGCTGGAGCCCCTGCTCGCCGAGGCCGAGCAGGAGGCGAAGCTCGCGCGCGAGCTGTGGCACGGCGGCGCGGCCGACGAGGCGATCGTCAAGCGGCTGATCGAGAAGCATGCGCGTCATACAGGCAGCGCGCAAGCGCAGCGCGTGCTGGAGCGCTGGAGCGAGTACCGGCCGAAATTCATCAAGGTCTTCCCGAACGAGTACCGGCGCGCGCTCGGCGAGCTCGCCGCCAAGGGACGCAGAATCGCCGCGTGACCGGGACAGGGGGCGCGGGCGCCTTCCCGCTCCCCCGCGCCCTGCGGCGCGGTCAGCCGACTTCCGAATCGAACAGATACCATGGGCAAGATCACAGGATTTCTCGAGCACGGTCGCGTCGAGGAGACGTACGAGCCGAAAGAAGCGCGCAAGACGCATTACCGTGAGTTCATCCCCCACCTCACGGACGAGGCGGCGGGCATCCAGGGCGCGCGCTGCATGGACTGCGGCATCCCGTTCTGCATGAGCGGCTGCCCGGTCAACAACATCATCCCCGACTGGAATGATCTCGTGTACCGCCAGGACTGGAGGTCCGCGATCGAGACGCTGCACTCGACCAACAACTTCCCCGAGTTCACCGGCCGGGTGTGCCCGGCGCCATGCGAGGAAGCCTGCGTGCTGCGCATCAATGAAGATCCGGTCGGCATCAAGTCAATCGAGCACGCGATCATCGACAAGGCGTGGGAAGCAGGCTGGGTCAAGCCGCAACCTCCCGCGCGCAAGACCGGCAAGAAAGTCGCGGTCGTGGGCTCCGGGCCCGCCGGGCTCGCCTGCGCGCAGCAGCTCGCGCGCGCCGGCCACGAGGTCGTCGTGTTCGAAAAGACTGACCGTATCGGGGGCCTGTTGCGCTATGGCATCCCCGATTTCAAGCTCGAGAAAGGGCAGATCGACCGGCGCATGGAGCAGATGGGGGCCGAGGGCGTTTCGTTCCGCACCGGCGTATGTGTCGGCAGCGAGCGCCCCGGCAAGGGCGTCCCCGACTGGGCAAGGGAGCTGGTTGCACCCGGGAAGCTCCTCGCCGAATACGACGCGGTGGTGCTTGCGGGCGGAGCGGAGCAGCCGCGCGACCTGCCGATACCGGGCCGGAAGCTCGACGGCGTGTTCTTCGCGATGGAATTCCTGCCGCTGCAGAACAAGCGCGTCGCGGGCGACACGGGCGTGCCCGACCTGTGGGCGACCGGCAAGCACGTGGTGATCATCGGCGGCGGCGATACCGGTTCCGACTGCGTCGGAACATCCAACCGCCATGGGGCCCGGTCCATTACGCAGTTCGAGCTCTTGCCCATGCCGCCCGACGTGGAGCGCAATCCCGTGTGGCCGTACTGGCCGACGCGGCTGCGCACCTCCCCCTCGCACGAGGAAGGCGCCAACCGCGACTGGTCGGTCGCCACCAAGGAATTCATTGGCGAGAGCGGCAGGGTCAAGGCGCTCAAAGCAGTGCGCTTGGCGTGGCAGGACGGCCGGATGAGCGAGGTGCCGGGCTCGGAGTTCACGCTGCCCGCCGATCTCGTGTTGCTGGCGATGGGATTTGTCTCCCCGGTCCAATCCGTTTTGGAGGGCTTCGGCGTGGCAAAGGACGCTCGCGGCAACGCCAGGGCGACCACGGACGGAACCGGGTGTTACGCCACCTCGGTGCCCAGGGTATTCGCCGCCGGTGACATGCGGCGCGGGCAATCGCTCGTGGTATGGGCCATACGCGAGGGGCGGCAGTGCGCGCGCGCGGTGGACGAATTCCTGATGGGGTCTTCGGAGCTGCCGCGCTAAACGAATCAGGATTGAGCTATTAGGATTGAGGATTGAGCGGGAAATCGTGCAGGCTACTCAATCCTAGATCCTCAATCCTCGATCCTGATGCTGAAAAACGACACGCTGATCCGGGCGCTGCTCAGGCAGCCCACCGCCTACACGCCGGTCTGGCTCATGCGCCAGGCCGGGCGCTATCTACCCGAGTACAACACCACGCGCGCGCGCGCCGGCAGTTTTCTCGCGCTTGCCAAGAATCCCGACCTCGCTACCGAGGTGACGTTGCAGCCGCTCGCCCGCTTTCCGCTGGACGCCGCCATTGTTTTTTCCGACATCCTCACGATACCAGACGCCATGGGACTCGGATTGAGTTTTGGCGAAGGCGAGGGACCGCGCCTTGAGCGGCCCCTGCGCGAGGAGCGGGAAATCCGCAAGCTCCTCGTGCCCGATCCGCGGGAGCATCTCGGATACGTGCTCGAAACCGTGCGCCAGGTGCGCGCGGCCCTGAACGGCAAGGTGCCGCTCATCGGATTCTGCGGCAGTCCGTACACTCTGGCGTGCTACATGGTGGAAGGGGGCACCAGCGCCGATTTCCGCGCGGTGAAGTCGATGCTCTACGGCCGCCCCGAGCTGCTGCACCACATCCTGGAAGTCAACTGCCGCGCCGCCACTGCCTTCCTCAACGCCCAGATCGAAGCAGGAGCCCAGGTAGTCATGATTTTCGACACCTGGGGTGGCACGCTGGGCGCTGCGGAGTACAAGGAATTCTCACTTTCCTACATGCAGCGCGTTCTGGAAGGCCTCAAACGCGAGCATCACGGAGAGCGGGTGCCCAGCATTCTTTTTACCAAGGGCGGCGGGGGATGGCTCGAGGCGCTGGCCGCCAGCGGCTGCGACGCAGTCGGGGTCGACTGGACGGTCGATCTCGGCGTGGCACGCGCCCGAGTCGGTCAACGCGTATCCCTCCAAGGCAACCTGGATCCGGCGGCGCTGCTCGCAGGAAAGAGCGCGATACGCGCGGGTGTCGCCGCCACCCTCGCCGCCTACGGCAAAGGCGCGGGCCATGTCTTCAATCTCGGCCATGGTGTCACCCAGTTCACGCCCCCCGACAATGTTGCAGCGCTGGTGGAGGCGGTCCACGAGCTCAGTCCGGCCTATCACTGAAAACCCGCGCCAGTGCTGCGTTTGCGGGTAGTCGACTCGACTTATGCACATGGCGATCCAGCACAGCATACGAAGCGCGGAAATCGAATTTAGTCGCCATGGTTTGATCTAAATATTTGATTTATAGACGTTTCTTTCGCTGAACTAGGTTGGGACGGTTAGCCGCGCACAGCTCAGCGCCGAGCCCAGCCCCGCGCCGGTCACGCTCTATCAACATGGTTATCCACAGCGGCATGTTGATAAAGTAAAAATTCCGCTTTCCTTTAATCAGTTGGCGTTTGTTCACTGGATCCGCTGGAGCATGAAGGCGCGCTTCCTGAGCCGTTCATGATGCAAGCGATCGCCGGCATGAGCATCATTCGCGTCGCGCTCGACGTCCCGGTCGCCAAGCTGTTCGATTACCGCGCGCGGGAAGCCACCGCCGCCGATGTCGGCCGCCGCGTGCTGGTGCCATTTGGCCGGAAAACCGCGGTAGGTGTGATCGTCGAGCTCGCTCATTCCACGGCGGTCCCTGTGGAGCGGCTAAAGAGCGCCATCCGAATACTGCACGAGTTCCCGCCGCTCGCCGCTGAGGATCTGCGACTGCTGCGGTTCGCCGCGGATTACTATCACCACCCGCTGGGCGCAGTGGTAATGGGGGCGCTGCCGACGCGACTGCGCCGTGTCGCCGCCCCCCCGCGGCTCAGGAAGCGCGGCTCGGTGACGCTGCAGGAGGCGGTGCCCGAGGCCAGGACCGCGCCGCTGGAGGCAGTTGCCGCGCCTGAACTCACCGCCGAGCAAACGCGGGCCGTATCCAAGGTCCGCGCCGGCCTCGGCGGATTTCACCCGTTTCTCCTGCTCGGAGTCACCGGCAGCGGCAAGACGGAGGTCTACCTGCACGCCATCGCCGCAACGCTTGAGGCGGGGGGTCAGGCGCTGGTGCTGGTGCCCGAGATCGCGCTCACACCGCAGCTGGAAGCGCTGGTACAACAGCGCTTTCCAGGCACGCATACGGTCAGCTTGCACAGCGCGCTCGCCGAAGCGGAGCGCCTCGAGCACTGGCGCGCGGCGTGCTCCGGGCAGGCCCGTATCGTTCTCGGCACCCGGCTCGCCGTGTTCGCGCCGCTGCCGGAACTGGGCCTCATCGTCGTCGACGAAGAGCAGGACAGCTCCTTCAAGCAGGGGGAGGGGTTCCGCTATTCGGCGCGGGATCTCGCCGTGGTGCGGGCCCGGCAGCGCAGCGTGCCGGTCGTGCTCGCCTCGGCTACGCCCGCGCTCGAAACCTATCACAACGCTGTCAGCGGCCGTTACACGCTGCTCACTCTGTCGAGTCGCATCGGCGCCCCGCCGCCGCGCATCTCCTGCATCGACACGCGCGGCGACAAGTTGAGCGACGGCCTGTCGCAGCGCCTGCTGGCCGCGCTGCGCAAGCGCGTCGCGGGCGGCGAGCAGGCACTGGTGTTCATCAACCGCCGCGGTTACGCCCCGGTGTTGATTTGCCGGTCCTGCGGGTGGGTATCCGGCTGCCAGCGCTGCGCGGCACGACTCGTGCTGCACCTGCCTGAGCGGCGCCTGCGCTGCCACCATTGCGGCCATGTCTCCCCGCCCCCGGCAGCCTGCCCCGGCTGCGGCAACCCGGATCTCGCGCCGGTCGGCCACGGCACGCAGCGCGTGGAGGAGGCGCTGGCGCGGCTTCTCCCGCAGACGCGCCTCCTGCGCATCGACCGCGACACGACGCGCCAGCGCCGCGCCTGGCACACGATGCGCCAGCGCATCCAGGAGCGCGACGTCGACATCCTGGTCGGCACCCAGATCCTCGCCAAGGGCCACGACTTTCCACACCTCAACCTGGTGGGCGTATTGAACGCCGACAGCCAGCTCTACAGCAGCGACTTCCGGGCCGCCGAGCGGCTGTTCGCGCTGCTCACCCAGGTCGCCGGACGTGCCGGGCGCGGCGGCATCCAGGGCGAAGTGCTGATTCAGACCGAGTTCCCGCACCACCCGCTCTACGCGGCATTGTGCAGCCAGGACTACCGCGCTTTCGCGGACGACGCGCTCGCCGAGCGCCGGCAGGCGGGCTTCCCGCCGTTCGTCCACCAGGCGCTGTTGCGTGCAGAGGCGCCGCGACTCGCCACCGCGCTCGAGTTCCTCGGCGAGGCCGCGCGCCGCGGCAGGGCGCTCGACGAGCATGTCACCGCGTACGACCCGGTGCCCGCCGCGCTGCCGAGGCGGGCGGGGCGCGAGCGCGCCCAGTTGCTGGTGCAAGCCGCCTCGCGGAGCCGCCTGCGCGATTTCCTCGGCGCATGGCACGACACGCTGGCGCGCTCACTCACCACGCGGGCGCGCTGGTCGATCGACGTCGATCCGCTGGAATTCTGACGTCGCTTATAATCCCGCTTTTTCTCCGGATTCCCGATGCAGGCCCCCGCTTTCCCCGACTTGCGTTCGCATCTTTCGGCGTTGTTCGAAGAGGCGATTCGAAAGGTCGCCCCAGCGGCGCTGGCGCCGGGCATCCTGCTGGAGAAGCCGAGGCTGGCCGAGCATGGCGATTACGCCTGCAACGTCGCGCTGCAGCTCGCGAAGCAGCTCAAGCGCGCGCCGCGCGAGATCGCGGACCGGTTGGTGGCAGCGCTGCCTGAGTCGCCGCACCTCGAGAAGGCCGAGGTGGCGGGAGCGGGCTTCATCAACCTGTTCCTGAAGCGCTCGTTCAAGCAGCAGATCGTCAATCGCATCCTGGACGCCGGCGACAGATACGGAAGGGGGCTGCTTGGCCAGCGCAAAAAGGTCCTGATCGAGTTCGTGTCGGCCAACCCCACCGGCCCTCTTCACGTCGGCCACGGCCGCGGCGCCGCCTACGGGGCGAGCCTTGCCAACGTGCTCACGGCCGCGGGGCTCGACGTGACCCGCGAGTTTTACGTCAACGACTCCGGGCGGCAGATGGACATTCTGGCGCTGTCGACCTGGCTGCGTTATCTCGAGCTGTGCCACAAGGCCGTGCCCTTTCCCGCAAACGCTTATCAGGGGCATTACGTGCGCTCCATGGCGCGCGCGATCCACGCCGAACACGGAGCACGTTTCGGGCGCGACGAAGGGATATTCACGGCGGCCCTCGCCGAGGCTGACGAGGAGGCGCGCCTCGATGCGCTGATCGACCTCGCCAAGCGCACCCTCGGCGTGGACTACGACATCATCCATGGCTTCACGCTCAAGGAGCAGCTCGCGGACTGCCGCAGCGACCTCGCCGAATTCGGCGTCACGTTCGACGACTGGTTTTCCGAGCGCTCACTCTACGATTCCGGCCGGGTCGAGCGCTCGCTGCAACGACTCGAGGAACGCGGCCGCGTCTATGAGAAGGACGGGGCGAAGTGGTTTCGCTCGACCCAGTACGGCGACGAGAAGGATCGCGTGGTGCGGCGCGAGAACGGCCAGTACACCTATTTCGCCTCGGACATCGCCTACCATCTCGAGAAGTTCGAGCGCGGCTTCGACATCGCGATCAACGTATGGGGCGCGGATCACCACGGCTACATCGCGCGCGTGAAAGGGGCGCTCGCGGCCCTCGGCCTCAACCCGGAGCGCCTCACCATCGCACTGGTGCAGTTCGCCGTGCTCTACCGCGGCGGGCAGCGCGTCTCCATGTCGACGCGCTCCGGGGAGTTCGTCACGCTGCGCGAGTTGCGCAGCGAGGTCGGCAACGACGCGGCGCGCTTCTTCTACGTGCTGCGCAAGGCCGATCAGCACCTCGATTTCGACCTCGACCTCGCCAAGTCGCAGAGCAACGAGAATCCGGTCTATTACGTCCAGTACGCGCACGCCCGCGTGTGCAGCGTGCTCGGGCAATGGGGGGGCGACGCCGCGGAGCTTGCCGGCGCCGATGTGGCTGCGCTCGGCTCGGAGCACGAAACCGCGCTGCTCGCCCGCCTGCTGGAATACCCCGACGCGGTGGAGAACGCGGCGCGCGATCTTGCGCCGCACTTGATCGCGTTCTACCTGAGGGAACTCGCCGCCGAGTTCCACAGTTATTACAATGCCACGCGCCTGCTGGTGGAGGAGGAGAGCGTGAAGCGGGCGCGACTCGCGCTCGCTTGCGCGGTGCGGCAGGTTTTGCGCAACGGGCTCGCGCTGCTGGGTGTATCGGCCCCCGATAGAATGTAAGATACTCGAATGTCCAAGGACTACAAGCGTCCCGAGCCGGCAGCC
>Ga0214473_10011651_pt1 | contig 10330 bp, 11 predicted proteins | sample RVTome_7_FD_203509 | JGI IMG/M metagenome (GOLD analysis project Ga0214473, IMG submission 203509) | Soil microbial communities from uranium-contaminated site in the Upper Colorado River Basin, Wyoming, United States - RVT98D197 | ecosystem: Environmental > Terrestrial > Soil > Contaminated >... | reverse complement strand
CTTGGAGGATATAAACACTAAGCTCAAAATCTGGCTTGAATATTACAACACAAAAAGACTACACTTTAGTCTGAATTATTTGACACCTGAGGAATACCTGGTGTCCCATATCTAGTTACCTCGTACGCATTATAAGACAGGATCACTTTCTAAAATAATCCTCTGTGCCGAGGAGAGGAGTCGAACCTCCACAAGGTGTTAGCCTTACAGGTTTTTGAGACCTGCGCGTCTGCCATTCCGCCACCTCGGCCTAAAAATTAACTCTATTTTTAAATAATTTTATTTCTGCTTATGCAGAAAAGGTTTTGTCGCTTACGCTTTTGCTCGCTTTTCTCCTTCGCTTTCGCTCAGGATTCATTACGCTCGCACGAGAGCTGCGTGTCTACCAATTCCACCATCGCGGCATACATTGTTGTTGATGCGGGGTGCCATTCCCTGTCCGCAAGTGCTACGCACAAGCGTTGCAGGCGGGCGCCACCTCGGCGCGTCGAAAGTAGCTCCGCTTACCATTTTACCAACTTCGTTGCGAAAATTTACCGCTTCGCTATTTCTCCTTTCAAATCGTTTCGCGATTTGGCTCTATTTTATCAACTTCTTGAACAAAAACAAAGCCGGGAGTAAAATCGGAAAGCCGGAAGGAATATATGATTCAATCAACAGCTTTAAAAAACGGAATAACATTTTTGTCTTACGGCAAACCCTTTAAGGTTATTAAATACTCATTTATTAAAATGGGCAGGGGTGGTGCGACTGTGCGGGTTACTGCGCGGAATCTTGAAACCGGAGGGGTCGAAGAAAAAACGTATAGCTCCAATGTAAAAGTTGAGGATTTTTCAACCACGAAAAGAAAACTTCAGTATCTATATAACGACGGAAAGAGTGCCTCGTTTATGGACCCAGTTACTTACGAGCAAGTTGAAATTGCTATGGCAGTCTTGGAAAACGAGCTGGCCTATATTAAAGAAGGAGATGTTGTAGACATTGTTTTTTGGGAAGATAAGCCATTGTCGGTTGAAATATCTCCCAAGGTTATTTTAAAAGTAACCGACACATCTCCGGGAATTAAAGGTAATACCGCTTCCAATGTTTATAAACCGGCTATTTTGGAAAATGGGCTGACTGTGAAGGTTCCTCTTTTTGTAAATAACGGGGAAAAAATTCGCGTTGATACTAGAACAGGCGAATATGTGGAGAGAGCAAAGTAAAAAAACTATCCTAGGATCCACCAAAAAGCTGCAATTATGGTGGCAAGTTGAGTTAATAAACCCGGTATAATGCTTGCATCTACCTGAAGAGATCTTTGAAACGAGATCCAGCGTTTGACTAAGGCGCTTCTCATATTAAGGAAGAAATAAGGTCCTTCGACGACGTCTGGAAGAACCGATGCAAAGGAAGCTGCCAGTATAGTTATAAAATGGCCTAAATCAGGCAGCACCCTTGAGGCTATAAATACCCCGGATATAATTGAAAGAGAAACATCAGCAATAACAAAATAAGTGCTTCCTTTCGTCGGGTTACCGAATTTCACCGTTTCTGAATTCAAATGCGGATTCCAATGAGGAACTTTGTCGAGCACAAAATGACTCGCTAGCGCGAGCGGTATGGCAAGGGCAGGATTTCCAACCTTCGTTGCTATGGCTGCCCCCACGATAACGTGAGGAGTTTCAAGCACAATAAATAATCATACTCAATTTTCACTAAAAAAGTCAATCGTTTCATATCAAATGCGATCATTTCTTGTTTCTTAAGGGGGTTTTGTTTAAACTCAAGTAAATATGGCCTTATATCTACTTAATTTCATAGGGATCATAATCTTTCTCTTCCTTTTCTGGAAAAGGATAAAAGAAGATTATATTTCAACCCAAATTTTCACTACCTCCTTCGGAATACTTCTGTGCATTCTAATAGGAAGTATAGTTTCTCATATGTTTGCGCCAAGCTGGTGGTTCTGGCTTGAATTTTTAGGCGTAGTCACGGGATTATTTTTGGGCATCTTCCGCTTCAGAATAAGATTTTTTGAAGTAGGGGAGGCGTTAGTTTTATCACTTCTTCCTTGGCTTTCGACGATTTTTTTATACGACTCCGTCAAAAATCGCAATATTTATTCTTATATCAGTTTTATTTTTATTATTTTCATGATTTCCCTTTTTTACTTTCTTGATGCAAGATATAAAAAATTCAGTTGGTACAGATCCGGTAGGGTAGGGTTTTCGGGCGGGGTAGTTTTATGTGTTTTCTTTTTGACGAGGATGATAGTTGCTCTTTTTATTCCGACTGTGTTATCCTTTCAGGGAACTTACGAAGCATACCTTTCCGGTTTGGTTGCAATTTCAGCTGGAGTAGTAGTATTTAGGTTATCCAGAAAATTACAATAAGCCGTTTTGGAATAGTTTTATGAAAAAACAAAAGACTAAGACTCTAAAAAAGCAAAAGAAATCCTCGGGCAAGGGAATTTTTCGGTATCCGTCAATGCTCCTTTCTCCAATTGGCTCTTTCTTACAGGACAAACTGAAGAACCTGGAAAAAAGGAAAAAAGCGATTGAAAAAGAAGATCCTTTTAGAGACACGACCAGAGTTTTAGATAATGCTTCTCCGGACACCGACGCGGCGGAACAATTTGGACACGCACGAACGTCAGCCCTTAAAGAGCAATTGGACAGACGGATAATCCAAATAAGAAAAGCTCTCACAAGAATTAAAATAGGTAAGTATGGAATTTGTGAGGATTGTGGGCAAATGATTGATACAGACCGTCTAATGGTTTATCCAGAGGCCACGCTTTGTGCTAAAGATCAGGCAAAGAGGGAAAAATAAGCCTTTAGAAATTAACCTGTCAGTTAAGTAGTTTAAGGTGTTGAAAGATAAGCGAATTTGCGAGATTTATTTTTGAAGTCGAACTGCGTAGAGATCTGAGATATCCTTCAGTAAGCCTTCAATCTGCTTATCGCTTGTACCTTCGTTTACAACTATATCGCCGTTAGGTAGAACGATAGCGCTAATTTCTGATTTATTACTGTAATCTTTTCTTTTTATTTCCCATCCTTCACCAAGCTGGGTTATTGCAAGACCATATGAGTCTTTGCCCCGTTCGTAAATAAGATGACCCTGAATTTTTCGGTCCTCTTGCAATTCTTGAATTTTACTAATTTGTTTAGGTTGAACTTTTTCCATACCTTGGGTATTATAGGGTGAATTGTAGTACTAGTCAAGCATGATGTTATAATTTAGGTATGAATTATCCCAAGGTCATTTTTGAAGACGATTTTGTGTTAGTTTTGGATAAACCAACTGGCTGGGTCGTGGATGAAGCCAAGTCCAACAAGGGTATGTCCGTCATCCAAGCTTGGTTAAGGGAAAAATTTGATTACGAGATTGCAAAGGATATAAAGTTTCGCTCAGGGATCGTACATCGGTTGGATAAGGAGACAAGCGGGATTTTGATTGTTGCAAAAACACCAAATGCTTTCAAAAATCTTCAGGCCCAGTTTAAGAGTAGGGAAGTGAAAAAAACATACCTTGCTTTAGTTCACGGGATAGTGGAGCCGAAAGAGGGAAAAGTAATAGCTTCAGTCGGAAGGTTGCCGTGGAGGCGGGACAGATTTGGAGTATTACCGGGAGGTCGATCGGCTACCACTGAATATAAAGCGATTAAGGAGTATGACAATATAAGAATTGGAAATAAAAAAGAAAGCTTTACGTTCTTAGAGCTCTATCCCAAAACCGGAAGGACACACCAAATCCGGATTCATTTCAAGTACCTCGGTCATCCAATAGTGTCTGATGAATTTTATGCAGGAAGGAAAACTGCAAGGAATGACCGAAAGTGGTGTCCAAGGCTTTTTTTGCATGCTAAATCAATTTCATTTAAGCATCCCATATCCCAAAAAACTCTCGTTTTCAGCACACCTCTTCCTTCCGACCTCCGAATAAGCTTGAAAACTTTAGATAAATAATTATTTTTCTGCACGGACTTCTTTACATACCGTGCCTAATAACATAGAAGCTTTTTTCAAAACCTCGCTTTCAAGCTCCGTTTTTAGCGGCTTCGCCGAGCTTATGACAAACCAGAGGTTTGACATGTCAAAGTGTAGCTTTGTCATAGCATCTTATTTCAAAGATTTTAAATAAGCTGTAAACTGAATTAGAATGGATTTTTCACAGATTACAATCCTTCTGGTTGTAGCTGCTTTTTTGGGAATTTTGGCAAAGGTTTTTAGGCAACCGCTTCTTGTCGGCTATCTTTTTGCAGGAATGATTCTTTCGCTCTTCGGGGTTATAAAAGACCCCGCCAGTCTTCAGGGATTAAGCCAGCTCGGCGTTACTCTACTTCTTTTCCTATTGGGACTTGAAATGAACCTAGGAGGAATCGGGTCGTTCGGAAGAGTGGCAGTAGTTTCAGGGTTGGGGCAGATTTTTTTTACCAGCCTTTTAGGACTGGCTATTGCGCTTCTTTTGGGACATCAGTTTTTGCCCGCCCTATATATAGCAATCTGTCTTGCATTCTCTTCTACAATCATAATAGTAAAACTTTTGTCCGAAAAGAAGGACTTATCATCACTGTATGGCAGAATATCCATAGGCTTTCTTTTGGTCCAGGATTTAGTTGCAATTGTAATTTTGATGTTTTTGGCGGGACTTGGTAAGGACAATATAACCTTTAATAGTATTTTAGTGATTGCCGTAAAGGGGATAGTACTTTTTACGGCAATTTTATTTCTGTCAAGAAAAATTCTTCCGAATATCTTTGAGAAAATTATCGCAACCTCGACGGAGTTAACATTCATTGTAAGTATCGGTTGGGCGCTGGGAGTAAGTAGTTTTGTTGCAGGACCCATGGGATTTACTTTAGAGATCGGTGGCTTTTTAGCAGGATTGGCTCTTTCAAATCTTCCGGAACACCTGCAAATTGCATCCAGAACCAAGCCTCTACGGGACTTTTTCCTGACTCTTTTCTTCGTTTATTTAGGAACCCAACTTGTAATAGATGCGGATATATTCAAAATTTTACCTGAAGCAATTTTTCTTTCGATCTTTGTTCTAATCGGAAACCCTCTTATCCTTCTTACGATATTAGGCCTTTTGGGTTATAAGAGAAGAACCTCGTTTTTAGCAGGTTTAACCTCTGCACAAATATCTGAATTTTCACTTGTTTTAATTGCTATGGGAATGTCTTTAGGACACGTGAGCCAGAAAGAAGTTTCCTTGGTAATAATGGTGGGAGTCATAACTATGACTTTTTCGACTTATTTGATTATGGGAGGAGAGAAGATTTACTCCCATTTCAGAAAATATTTAAAAATATTTGAGCGGAGGAAAACAATTGAGGATGCCTACTCGCATGCGATCGAAGCCAGTGATCATATAGCTCTCGTTGGGTGTGACAGAACGGGGAGGGCAATTGTCAGATTTCTTAAAAGGAGAGCTGTTCCTTTTTTGGCTGTCGATTTTAATCCTCGCGTTTTTACTCGTTTGACAGCCGAGAATATTCCGATAATCTTCGGTGATATTTCAGATCCTGAAATAATTGAAGCTGCAAGAATAGATAAGGCCAGAATGATCATTTCAACAATAGGGAATTTTAGTGACAATAAGACACTTTTGGAAAATATTAACAAACTCGACAAAAAGCCGGTGACAATTTTTACTACCGCTACAAAAGAAGAAGCAATTAAACTATACGAATTCGGCGCAAGTTATGTGATAGTTCCGGAGATTATAGCGGGAGATCATATAAAGCACTTACTGCGAGTTTATGGACTGAAGGGGGAGAGACTTACTAGAGCCGGAAAAAGCCACTTTAATAGGTTGATATTTACATAAATATCAAAAATCAAAATGCAAAAATCAAATAGAAGAAATATATATCGTTTTGGGAAAAAAGCACATAAGAAATCTTTAAAAGGGCCAGTACTTTTTCTTTTTTTGATTCTGGTTAGTTTTCTTTTATACGGCATTTTTCGGAAAGGGAGTGTTTGGAACGGAAAAGACAAATTTACTATAGCCATAAGGGGCGAAAACGAGGACGTAAAAATTGTAGTTTTCGATCCGGCGATAGAAAAGATCACGATTGTAAAAATTCCGGGTGAAACCGAAGTTCAAGTTTCTAGAAAACTTGGAACCTGGAGATTGAAAAGTTTATGGGAGCTTGGCGAAAATGAAGGAATTGGCGGAGCTCTTTTGGCGGAGACGGCTACAAGATATTTGAAGTTTCCTACAACCGCGTGGGCTGATTCTAAAGCTTACCCTCTTGCTACCGGAAATTTGGTACAAATGGTGAAATCGGAATTTTTTCATTATGAAACTAATATTGGCTTCCCGGATAGAATCAGTCTATTTTTATTCGGCTTAAAAGTAGGTAATACACAAAGAGAAGAAATTGACCTTGCCGAAACCGGATATTTAAGAAAGACTACTTTTGTTGACGGAGAGTCGGGGTATGAGGTCTTGCGAGTTTTTCCCAATGAGTTGCTCGCGGTATTTTCAGACCCTTTTATTTCCAAGAACCAGACAAAGGTTATGATAAAAGATTCAAGCGGAGACGGAAGTGTCAGTGAAAGTTTAAGTGGAGTAGTTGAAGTTATGGGAGGCAAGATTGCCTCTATTGCGAAAGAAGAAGAAACCGATGAAGATTGTACGGTCTTCGGAAAGGAACATACGTTGGTTGCAAAATTTTCCGTACTTTTCGGTTGTACGGTCGTCAGAAACACAAATGACAGCGTTTTTGAGGTTGAGATTAGAATAGGAAAAGCTTTTGCGAGAAGATATTAATCTATTTCCTCTTCTTGAATAGTTTCATGAACAACCTCTTTTTTGTGGACCAATTCAGGGGGAGTAAAGGAAACATAGTCTATTCTCTCGCTTGTAAAAGAAGGAACGTCCATGAACTTTCCGGGCCTTTTAACCTCACGAATAAAAATTTTTACTTCCTTCGAGTCAGCAGATTTAACACAGGCCTTGTATTCGTAACCCAACTTAATAAGCTTTCTAAGTTTTGAGGAGATATCGTCAGCCAATCTTCCGATATATTTTCCATCCGTTATAGTTACCGATATTCTATGGCTTGCCGTGTTTAAATCCACGCCGTCTCCGGAATCCAGCTTTGCAATCACTTTCGCATCGCCGATGTGAATTAAAGATACGATTCTTGTTCTTCCGGGCTCCTCTAGAAACAATTTCGCAAAAGATGCACTGGAACTTCCGGGTTCTACTTTTCTCAAATCTTTCCATTTCGTTAGCGATTTTGAAGCAATGGTGTTAAAGGGATCAAATTTTAATACTTTCTGAGCGCAGGACCTGGCCTTTATTAGGTTTCCGAGTTCCGCATGAGCTCTGGCTAGGCGGTTAAGTGCTTCGATGTCGTCGGGGTGGGTCTTTAGAATTTTTTTATTTGTATTTATAGCGTCTTTCCAGTTTCCTGAAAGTGCTTGGAAAACTGCTAATTGGGCAAGGTCGGCATCCATATTTTTCTTTTTGAGTATAGTTATGTAGGAGAAGATGTCAAGGGGTTCTACAGTTCATTTCAAGGTTTTGGAATAACTTCTAATCCTTCGGGTTTGTAAAAATTTAATGTATAATTACAAACGAAATCATATGTCTGGACATTCTCATTACGCAACAATTCATAGGCAAAAAGAGGTGAAGGACGCTCAGAAGGGCAAGATATTTTCAAAACTCGTTCGGGCGATTTCAATTGCCGTAAAAAGTGGGGGGGGTTCTGATCCTAACGCAAATTATAGACTTCGCATGGAGGTTGATCAGGCGAGAACCGCAAACATGCCCAAAGAGAGCATAGAAAGAGCAATTAGACAGGCCCAGAGTAAACAGGAGGAGTTGGAGGAGATAGTTTACGAAGGTTACGGACCGGGAGGAGTTGCAATTATTGTTGAAGCCGCAACTGATAATAGAAATAGAACTTCTCAGGAAATTAAAAATATTTTTGAAAGGGGAGGGGGTAGTCTTGCTGGACCGGGGGCTGTTTCTTTTAATTTTGAGCCCAAAGGGTTAATAGTTGTTAAAAAACAAGTTGATAAAGAAGACCAGATGTTAAAAATGATAGATCTTGGTGTAGAGGATATGGTTGAGGTAGATTCAGAAATAGAGGTATATGTAAAACCTGATCAGACGAGCCAAATACGGGATCAATTCGAAAGATCTGGATTTGAAGTTGTTTCTTTCGAACTAGTTAACAAACCCAAAACCTTACTAACTATTGCGAAGCCAAGCGAAGCCTCAAAAATTTTAAATCTATTGGACAAACTTCAGGAACAGGATGATGTGCAAAAGGTGTTTGCAAATTTGGATATTCCCCAAGAAGTAGTTGATAAAATAAATTCCGGTAACTAAAAAAGAACGTTAATGTCTAAACGCCAGCGCTTTATTTTTACTTCGATTGTTCTCTCCTTAGGTTTTTTTGGTATTCAATTTTTTGGAGGAAACTATCGTATTATAAGTATTTTAGTTCTTGGTGTAATTACACTTGGACTTTTTGCGTGGTCTTTAAGCGAGGGTTTGGGTATTAACACTACCTTGATAACTCTCTTACTCCCACTTGCCTTTACAGTGGGCGTTGGGTTATTTTGGTTTCTTCTTCCTTATAATATATTCACAAGAATTCCGATTGTTATCGTTTACGGGTTAGGAATTTATGCGCTTTGTTTGACGGCTAATATTTACACGGTTTCGGCGATAAGAACAATTGCACTTCTACGGGCGGCAAGGGGAGTTGGATTCGTACTCACTTTATTTACTTTTTTCCTTATTTACGACGCTATATTGTCTATTCACTCAAATATAATTATAAACACTCTACTTGTGGCTGCAAGTTCATTTCCGCTTTTTCTTCAAGGTTTTTGGGTAGTAACTTTGGATAAGAATCTTTCAGCTAAAATTGTTTGGATTTCAGCCATTGCCAATCTGATAATGGGGGAGATCGCCGCAAGTTTATTTTTCTGGCCGGTTACCGTTATTGTAGGATCGCTTTTTTTTACCGTCGCAGTCTACGTACTTTTAGGATTGGGACAAGCTCAATTAGAGGGCAGGCTTTTTCGTCAAACCGCCAGGGAGTACCTTTTAGTGGGAGCAGTAGTTTTCATTGCAATGTTTCTATCCACACGCTGGGGCGGATAAAAATTAATAATTAGAAATTTATAATTAAATATTTAAATTGACACATACGAAAAAGGGGAGGGGGAGCATAGAATCGCACAATATTATTATAGGACGTATTTAGACAGGTAGTTTTCACAAATATTATGGGATTTTTTCACACAGCGGTACACCATAGGCTTGCTGAAGAATACCCGAAGGTGTTTTTAGGGGTGTAAGTTTAAGGAAGAATGATTCGGTATGATATAGTTGTTAGCTTCGGATTCTTCCTCTTTTAAGTATACCACCGATTGTGGATAAATATGTAAAACGTCTTAAGAAGCTTCATTAACAAGCTAAACCTTCTCCTAAGTAGCCAGCAGTATCGAAAACCATATATAAAAAGTTGCCTAGGTTTGAAAATGGCTACTTTACAATAAGAGAAGAAGCCAATAAGAGCAATATTTTTTTATGTTATTTTATTAAGAGAGAATACTAAATAGAATTAATTTTTTTTAGGGAAACATTAAGTGGTCCTCTGAGGAGGAATAGTAAGTTAAGGCACATTAGATGCCAGGAGGATCGTATATTATAAAGTCGCACAATATAACTTTTACGACGTATCTACTCATGGTTCAGAGTGGAGCGTTTTTTTGTGCCTTTCTTCACCTCTTATCGTTTATTAATAATCTCATTTAACTTTTTAAATTTAATTTCTATTCTCTTATAGAAGTCTGTCAAAAATAATTAAACCGAAGTAAATACGAAGATTCTAAACTGCTAATTTACGACGGGTAGCACTCTCTCCCCCGCATAAATATCTCACGCTAATATATGCGGATAATTTTCGTAAAATAGGGAAAATGTAATTAGAATGAGATGATTACTTACTCGTCTAAGATAGGAAAGGTACCTTAGAATCGATTTGGCGAGGCGTATATCTTGATTTTAAAAACAGTAAGATCGAGATGCCTGTAGCCTAAGGTTTGTAAATTAGTATGTTGACAGTACGGCAAGAAAAATATAAATTACAGCGTATTTTATGGAAAAGTTTAGTTATAGAAATTTTGAGAAGTTCCAAGGGGACTGGAATCTATTTGTGAATGTTTTAAATAATAAAAATATAATTGCCTAAGCGACTATCCGAGGCCTATCAGGCCTCGGCTGTAAAGCTCTTTAAGAAAGGCTGTAATGTTGGTAGACTTCAATCGTGAAAGGATTGAAGTCTACGGCGCAAGCTAAATAT
>Ga0214473_10011650_pt1 | contig 10330 bp, 8 predicted proteins | sample RVTome_7_FD_203509 | JGI IMG/M metagenome (GOLD analysis project Ga0214473, IMG submission 203509) | Soil microbial communities from uranium-contaminated site in the Upper Colorado River Basin, Wyoming, United States - RVT98D197 | ecosystem: Environmental > Terrestrial > Soil > Contaminated >... | reverse complement strand
ACCTCGGCCATGAGAATTTCATCAAAGCCTTTGACCAGGCTTTTAAAGAGGTCCTCGGAAAGATGGTTGAGGGTCAGGGCGATGGCCGTGTCGACCTCGATCCGACCGTCCTCGAGAAGCTTCATCTTTTGAAACAGGGGCCCAAGCCCGGGTTTGATCTCTTCCAGACAGTTCCCGATGATCGTATGGGCCAGCGGGCCGATCTGTTTCGTGATGAATTTATGAATATGGGCGCATTTTTCGTTCAAGGCGGTCAGAATCTTCCCCTGCTCCGCCGTCGCAGGCTCCGCCCGGCCTTTTCCCGTCTTTTCCGGAGAGGAGAGGATATCCATGCAAGCCAGAGCGAAAAGGATTTTCTGACTTTCTTTTTTGCCCAGCTCGCAGCGGCCATAGAAGATTTGAAGATTCGGGGCGGCGCTGAGCGCGTTGAGGATGTACTTCTCGTGCGGCTCGAGATTCAAGAGATGGAGGAAATAGGGAATGGAAATATAGAGAGGTTCGGTCTCTTCGGGAAGGGTACGCTCGACCAGGGCCGTGTTCTGCATCTGGCGAATCCCCTGGAAGATAAGTCCAAGCGTCGGGAGATATCCCAAAGCGCAGCCCGAATCCGGGACAACCCCCGGCTCCAGGGAGAAACGGCCTTCTTCCCATTCGAAGAGGTCGAAAATCTGGCGGACATAGAAGGATTCCATCAGGTTCCAGAGAGGCAGCGGGTTGATCAGGCCGAGCTCGCTCAGGGCCCGGATGAGGGATACGTTTTTTGCCGCCGCATAAGACTCGCAGCGCTTGGCCTGTTCGGCGGGGAGAACCCTCTTTGCGGCTAAGGTCGCGAGGAACTCCGCTTGATCCAGACCGCTCTGTTCGATGGTCACCCGGCCCTTGTCAATGTAGACGAATTTTTCTTCTTCTTTTTTTTGCAATCGAACGCGGCCGGAGTTTTCCCGCTGCCAGATCCGGAAAAGAATCCGGGGAAAGGGCGTGTCGGTGAGCGTGCCTTCGAGCAGCCGTTCGGTCATGAGCTTAATTTAGCCCGAGACCCGACGAGTGTCAAATTTATTCCGGCGTGGCGACGCGGGGTTTGCCCTGAGCTCATCCTGCCAGGCTGGAGCCCAGGAAGCCGAGGGCGACGATGAAAAGACTCTTGAGAAACCAGAAGGTGAAAGAGATGACCATGCCTTTTTTGACCGAGGACTTGAATACCGCGGCCAGGCCGAAGCCGAGAACGATAAACGTCCACAGCTGGAAAAAGTCGAACTGGCTGAGGATGATGAACGCGGGGGACGTGAGTTCCGCGTTGGGTGCGAGGAGCGCCAGGCTGGTCGTCGTCTGGGTGACGGACTTCCGGGTCAGAATCAAGACCAGCTTGACCGCCGAACCGAGGATCTTGTCGATGAAATTGGCGTGAAGCAAGGCGGCGAAGACCATGACGAAATTTCCCTCGGTCGAGCTCATCCGGCCGATGATAAGAATGATAATGCTGGCGATGAGAAATCCGATGACGAGCAACCCGCCGCCCATCCCGACGTTCCGGCCGAGGATCATCCCGGTCGTCGGGTTTTCCATGCCTTTGATCATGTTGTCGAAGCGTTCTTTGCCCATCCTCTCTTCGAGCTTGACGTTGTCTTTATAGAGGGCCAGGGTGTCTTTATAGGCAAAGGGAGCGGAGAGATACGAAAAGATGGCATAGACGACGATGATGACGATGAGCGCATCCACCCATACCGGCCTCTCGGCGATGGCTTTGAAGGTCGGCTTGGGGGTGAAAAAAACGCCCTGCAATCGGTTACCGAAATTCATCGCCCTGCTCCTTTTTTGACTTCGCGCTCGAGCTTTCCATCCTTGAGAAAAAGAATACGCTCGGTCTGTTGAGCTATGTTCGAATCATGGGTGACCATGATGATCGTGTTGCCGCGCTCGTGGAGCTTGTGGAAGAGGTTGAGAATTTCCTGCCCGGTCTTGGAGTCCAGGTTGCCCGTGGGCTCGTCGGCCAGGAGGAGCGACGGCTCGTTGACCAGCGCCCGGGCGATAGCCACTCTCTGGCGCTCCCCCCCCGAGAGTTCCGGCGGCCGGTGCGTCATCCGTGCCGCCATATCGACCAGATCGAAAGCCCGGCGCACTTTTTCTTCCCTCTCTTTTTTCTTCAAGCCTTTGTAAATGAGAGGCAGCTCCACGTTGCGAAAGGCCGTCGCCCGCGGCAAAAGATTGAAGACCTGAAAGACGAACCCGATCTCCCGGTTGCGGATATAGGCGAGATCGTTCTCGGTCATGGTGCTGACGAGCTTGCCGCTGAGAAGATATGTCCCGCCGGTCGGCGTGTCCAAGCAGCCGATCAGGTTCATGAGGGTCGACTTTCCCGAACCCGACGGCCCCATGATGGCCATGAATTCGTTCTTTTGGACCGTGAACGTCACTTCGCAGAGGGCCTTGACCTGGGTTTTTCCGAGCTCATAGGTCTTGCTGAGGTTCTCGACGGCGATGACGATATTGTTCTCAGAGCTCATTTCTTCGCAGTTTCCTTCTTGATTTCCCCTTTGATCAGGGAGCCGTCCTTGATCTGGCGGAGGGCTTCGTAAGGACCGACGACCACGTCCTGGTTTTCGTTGAGCCCGGAGGCGATCTCGATCATCAGCTCGCCCATGATGCCCTTGCGGACCTGGACGAATTTGGCCCGGCTGGCCTCGACGACGTAAACGCCCTCGGTCTCGCTTTGCGTCTTGTCTTTCGACGGTTCGACCGTGGCCCCTTCTGTTTTCGTCTCTTTGAGAACAAGCGCGGATATCGGGACGGCTAAGACCTGCTTTTTCTCGGAGGTGATGATATCGGCGGAGGCCGAAAGCCCGGGCTTTAAAAGTTTCGAGGGATCATCGAGGGTGATCACGACCTTGAAATCCTTGGCTTCTTGGGTGGTCGAGGTCGAAAGCCCCGTTTTTTGGAGGGCCGAGCTTCCCACCTCGGTGACTTTTCCTTTAAAGACATCGTTGGGGAAGGCGTCGACGCGGACGTCGGCCGTTTGGCCCAGCTTCACCCCGACGACGTCGGTCTCGTCCACTTCGACTTCGGCTTCCATAACCGACAGGTCGGCGATGGTCATAAGGACCGTGCCGGGATTATTCATGGTTCCGATCATCGCCACCTCGCCTTCTTCGACGCGGAGGCTGGTGATGATCCCGTCGATCGGCGAGGTGTAGACGGTCTTTCCCAAGTTATCGAGGGTGCTTTTGAGAGAGGCTTCAGCCTGGGTGATCTGGAATGTGACCGAGCGGGACGTGGCGTCGGCGATGTCCAATTGGGATTTAGCCTGCTCCAGCTGTTCCTTTGAGATGAGGCCGTTGTCGGAGAGGTTTTTCTGCCGGTTGTAGTCACTCTTGCTTTTCTGGAGGGTCGTCTCGGCCTTGATCAACTCGGCCTTGTAGGATTGAATGAAAGCCCGGTCGCGCTCGGCGTTGGCTTCGTATTGGATCGAATCGAGCTTCAAGAGGAAATCGCCGGCTTTGACATCCTCGCCTTCCTTGACCCCGATTTTGGCAATCCGTCCGGGGATGTGGGCGCTGATGTTGACGTTTTTTTTGGGTTTGATTTCGCCGGAGGCCGAGATGACCGAGGTCAGGTCGGATTTGTGGACTTTTTCCAGCGTGACTTTGATCGCTTTCTCTCTCTTGGAATTGAAATTGAGGACAATGATCAGTCCGATGACAACTAGGACTCCGACGATAAGGATGATTTTCTTCATAGACCTACGCCTTTCGAATCCAAATATCATAATATACTACGGCCTAAAAGGCAAAAGGTTCAGAGGGGGAGCTCGGGGTATGCCGCTTGGAGCCACGCGGATTTTCCCCAGCGAGGAAACCGGCTCGGCCGTCGGCGCGGCGATTTGCCCTTGACGCCGAGAGTTGATAAGATATTTCGGCCATGGGCGAATGTGAGCGATATCTCAAATCGGCCGTGGAAGTCGTCCGGGAAGCCGGGGAGCTGCTCAAGCGGCATTTCAGCGAAACCGGCGAGGTTTTTTTCAAGGGCGAAGTCGACCTCGTGACGCGGAGCGACAAGGCTTCCCAAGACCTCATATACGGCCGGCTTTCCAAGATATATCCCGACCACGACTTTTTGGGAGAAGAGGGGCTCACGGAGCTGTCAGGTTCGGATTTCCGCTGGGTCTTTGACCCTCTGGACGGCACGACCAATTTCGCCCACCGCTTGCCTGTTTTTTCTATTTCCCTGGCGCTGGAACACCGCCGCCGGCTCGTCTGCGGCGTCGTTTTCAACCCGATAAGCGGGGAATTGTTCACCGCCGAACGGGGAGCCGGCGCTTTTCTCAACGACCGCAGAATTGCCGTTTCCACGATCGATGATCTGGATAAGAGTCTCCTGGCTACGGGTTTCCCTTACGACATCCGGACGACGAAAACCAACATCACCAACCATAATCGTTTTCTCGTCCGGGCCCAGGCCGTGCGGCGCTGCGGCTCGGCCGCCCTGGACCTCTGTTTCGTCGCTTGCGGCCGCTTCGACGGGTTCTGGGAAGAAAAGCTCAACCCATGGGATACGGCCGCCGGCGCGGTCATCGTTGAAGAAGCGGGCGGCCGGGTCACTGATTTCGAAGAAAATCCGGTTGACATCTACCACCCGGAAGTGGTGGCCAGCAACGGGTTCATTCATCGGGCTATGCTCGAGGTTTTGAAGCTGAAATCATGACGATCTCGAGACCGGTGGGAATCGCATGGGGCTCCGCCCTTCTTGCGGCGGCCGGCCTCGCCTTATTTCAGGACGTCCCCGCCGGCTTCGAGCTCATCAAGACGATCCAGGTCGCGGCGAACGTCGCCTGGACGGACTCGGGCATCGACGTGAAGGCCTGCCAAGAAATCTATTTCGAGGCGACCGGGGCGGCTTTGCTCCAGAAGGACAATCCCGTGGCGAACTGCGGCCCGGAAGGCTTGAACCTGAAAACGATGCAGCAGCCGATTCCCGAGCAGAATCTCGGGGCGCTGATCGGCTTGGTCCGGGAGAAAATCGAAATCGTCGAGGACCAGCAGACCAAGGAGAAGGCGAGCCGCGACATCGGCGAGGTCTTTTTCATCGGCGCTAAAAATCAGCGGGTCTTTTCCGCGGCGGGGCGCTTATTGCTCGGGCTCAACGAAAATGTCCCGGGCGATAACGACGGCGCGTATGAGGTGAAAATCTATCTGAAGGTCAGGTGACACGCGGCGGCCGGCTCGTCTCACTTCGGCTCGCCATTGGACTTGAGGAACCCTTCCAGAAACTGGGTGTCGTACTCCCCGCGGAGGAAGTTCGAGTTGGCGAGGATGCTCAGATGGAGGGGAATATTGGTTTTGACGCCGACGATCGTCGTCATGTCGAGGGCGGTGAACATTTTTTTGATCGCCAGCTGCCTGTTGGGCGCGTAGGCGATGATTTTCGCCAGAAGCGAATCGTAATCCGGGGGAATCTGCCACCCGCCGTAGGCCGCCGAATCGACCCGGATGCCCTCGCCGCCCGGCAAGACCAGGAAATCGATCCTACCCGGCGAAGGGGTGAATGTCGCCGGGTCTTCGGCGTTGATGCGGCATTCGATCGCGTGGCCTCTGATCGCCAGTTCGAAGGGAAACGTCACCTTCTCTCCCATCGCCGCCCGGATTTGGGCTTTGACCAAGTTGATACCGTAGACTATTTCGGTGATCGGGTGTTCCACTTGGACCCGGGTATTGACTTCCATGAAGTAGAAGTGTTTTTTCTCGTCCACGAGGAATTCAAACGTCCCCAGGCTGACGTAGCCGATGTATTTCGCCGCGTCCTGGACGGCGCTCATCATCCGCTTCCGGAGGCGCTCGTCGACGAACGGCGACGGCGTTTCCTCGATCAATTTCTGGTATTTTCTCTGGACCGAGCAGTCCCTCTCGCCGAAAACGATGATGTTCCCCTTCTTGTCGCCGATGACCTGAATTTCGATGTGATGGGCGTTGACAAGAAATTTTTCGATATACACGGAAGGGTCGTTGAACGCGGCTTTGGTCTCATTCTGGGCGATGGGAAACTGCTCTTCGAGTTGCTGAGGATTGCGGGCGATCCGCATGCCCTTGCCCCCCCCGCCCGCGGCCGCCTTGATCATCACGGGGTAGCCGATCTTCAGCGCGACTTTCTTGGCGTCCTCGACTTCTTCGATGACTTTATCGCTTCCCGGAATGATCGGCAGCTTGGCCTTGGCCATCTCCTGGCGAGCCCGGTTCTTATCGCCCATCAAGCGGATGATCGACGCCGGCGGGCCGATGAACGTGATCCCCGACGTTTCGCAGATCTCGGCGAAGCGCGGATTTTCGGCCAGGAATCCGTAGCCGGGATGGACGGCGTCGGCTTTCGTGATCTCGGCCACGGTGAGAAGATTGGGGATGTTCATATAGCTGTCGCTCGCCTTGGCCGGCCCGATGCAGAATTTCTCGTCGGCGAGCATGGCATGGAGGGACGTCCGGTCGCTCTCCGAATAGACGGCGACTGTCTTGATCCCCAGCTCCTTGGCCGCGCGGATGATCCGGAGGGCGATTTCACCCCGGTTGGCGATGAGGATCTTCGAGAACATGGCGGCTCACGCGGTGGGCAGAATGGCGAACATCTTCTGGCCGAACTCGACCGTTTTGCCGTTTTCGACGAAGATGTGCTTGACGATCCCGTCCACGTCGCTTTCGATCTCGTTCATGAGTTTCATTGCTTCGACGATGCACAACGTCTGTTTCTTCGTGACGGGATACCCGACTTCGACGAACGGCGGAGCGCTGGGTGTCGGAGCGCGGTAGAAGAGTCCGACCATGGGTGATGTGATGTAGTGCAGGTTGCCCGGGGACTCCGGAGACTGGGGCTCGACCGGCAGTAGGCTCGACGAATTCCCCGAGGAGACGGATGAAGGAGCGACGTTTGGAGCCGGGGGCTGAGCCGGAGCGGTCACAAACGGGTTCCCCCGCGATATTTTGATTTTGAAGCCTTCGATTTCGAGCTCGAATTCGGCTAAATTTTTGTCCTCAAGGACCTTGATGATCTTGTTGATTTCTTCATAGTCGATCTTGGGCGCCATTGCCTCCTCCTCATCGGATTCGGAAAAGTCCTTTGTTTTCTTCATGTTATCTTTTTTTCGCGGAAAATTATTTCTAACTTACCAGCAAAAGGTCGAAGCTGTCAAGAATTTCGACCGTTTAAGATATATCGAAATATACGGAGAAACTCGCGACTTCTTATTAATTTCCAGCAAGCGGAAAGCGTAATTCTATCCCTCGCGATGTCGTCCGGGACGGTGAAGAGCGACGCAAAAAATCGTTATGGCTAGAAGGATTTCCAAGGAGCCTGATTGACAGGCTTGCTTCTAATTGTTATGTTATATCGACAGGGACGGAGGGAAGATTTGACGATCACCTGCTCGAGATGCCAGCATGAAAACCCGGACAACACCCGTTTTTGCGGGAGTTGCGGGACGAAAATACGGACGACCGAACAGATATCCCCGACCCGCACCCAGACGATCCAGGAACGCTGGGGCGAACTCGTTTCCGGGAATCTCTTCGCCGGGCGGTATTTGGTCGTTGAAGAACTCGGACGCGGGGGAATGGGGCGGGTCTACCGGGTCGTGGATAAAAAGCTCGACGTCGAGATCGCCCTCAAGCTTCTGAAGACGGAGATCGCGGCCGATCCGAAGACCATCGAGCGATTTAAAAACGAGCTGAAATTGGCCCGGATGATTTCCCATAAAAACGTCTGCCGGATGTTCGACCTGAGCGAAGACCAGGGAAGCCACTTCATCACGATGGAATATGTCCCCGGCGAGGACCTCAAAAACACCATCCGCCGGGCCGGATCATTAAACCTCGAGCGGGCGGTGGCGATGGCCAAGCAGATTTGCGAGGGTCTTGCGGCCGCCCATCATCTGGATATCATTCATCGCGACCTCAAGCCTCAGAATATCATGGTCGACAAGAACGGAAACGTAAGGATCATGGATTTCGGCATTTCGAGGTCCATGCAGGCGCGGGGGATTACGGCCGAAGGGATCATGATCGGCACGCCGGAATATATTTCTCCCGAACAGGCGGAAGCCAGCAAGGTCGACGGCCGGACGGATATCTATTCGTTCGGGATCATGCTCTTCGAAATGGTCACGGGGAAGGTCCCTTTCGAAGGCGACACGACGCTGAGCATCATCATGAAACAGAAACTGGAGCCGCCCCCCGATCCGCGCAAGATCACGACCCACCTCCCCAAGGAAATCAGCCGGATCATCCTCAAATGCCTCGAAAAAGACAAAGAGCGCAGATACAAGAATGTCGAAGCCCTCTACGCCGACCTAGAAAAGTTCGAGAAAGAAGTCGTTCTCAAGGACACCCCTGGGACCAGAGAGAAAGCCGCGCTCGCCGCGCCGGGGCGCTCGCGCCGGCCTCTGCTCATCGGCGGGATCGCGACAACGGCGATCGCCGTGCTGGTGGTCGGGTATCTCCTCTTGGGTACGGGAACGAAGAATAAAGGCGGGACCGGTCCATCCGGCGCGGACATGACGCGGAATGCAGCCTTGGCCAAGAAGAACGAAACGGCGATACCCGCTCCGCCGAAACCGGCCGAATCCACGACCTCCCAACCCGTGACCACGTCCCTATTAACGACATCGATCCCGCCCGATCAGAAACCTGCCGCGGCGTTCGTCGCAACCGGACATCTCGAAATCAGGACTGTTCCGGCGGGCGCGGATATCTATATCAAAGGTCGATTGGAGGGAAAATCTCCCCTCAGCCGCGACCTGTCTCCGGGAACGTACGATCTCAGAATCGCCCGTTCTCCCGAGTATCTGGAACATAAGGAATCCCTGACTCTCAAGACCGGCGATAAAGTCACCAAAAACTATCCCCTGACGCCGCAATATGTCCTCGACATCGAGACCGCGCCGGAAGCCGCGGATCTTTTTATCGACGGCACCTTCAGGGGAAAGACGCCGCAGCGATCGATCCTGGCTAAAAACAGCGCCCAAATCGAATTGAAAATGGGCGAGGACTATGGAGCGATTACCGAAACAGTGGCATTGAAGCCCGGCTTAAACGCCATCCAGAGGAACCTGAAAAAGACACGCTGTTTGCTGACTATCAGGACCAACCCGGCCGCAGCCAATGTGTTCATCGGCAATGCCAATGCTGGGGCATCGCCCATAACCAATCGGCCTGTGGCGCCCGGAACCTATGCGATCCGATTGGAAAAAGACGGGTACAAAATACAGCAGGAGACGCTCGTCATCGAAAACGATGTGACGAAGACGTACGATTTGGCGAAACTCCAGACGGGGCAGCTCCGCCTGAACATCAATCCTTACGCGGATGTCTACATCAACGACCAGTTGGTCGGCGAAGTTCCGCCTCTCCGGACGCAACAGCTTCAGGAAGGGAAATACACGGTGAAATGCGTCTCGTCGGGATTGAACAAGACGGTGACCGTCGAGGTCGAGATCGTCGGCGGAGACAGCAAGGAGCTCCGGGTCAATATGGTCACCGGAGAGAGCAAAGTCGTCAGCCTTAAATAACGCCGCGGCAACTCCTCCGAGGGAGTTAGAGTGAAAAAGAAGATATCGGCGTCCGGAATCATCCTCTCATTCTTATGTCTCCTTTGGGTTGATGTCTTTCCCCAGGCCGGAAACCAGGCCCAGAGCGAGTTCCAAAAAGCGCTCGAGGCGGGAAAAAAGCTATATGAGTCGGGGGATCACGAAAAAGCGATCATCAAGCTTTTTGAAGCCCAGAATCTGGCAAGGGAGAAGCGAGATCTCGCCGAAGCTTGTTTTCATTTATCCCTGTGTTATTACGCTCTGAGTGAGTCCGAGAACTGCCTTGCCTATCTGAGGAGGGCTTTCGAGGCCTATCCGGAGAAAGATATTGATGAGCGGCTTTTTCCGCCGCGGTTTGTCGGGTTCTTTTATCAGACCAAGAGAGATGTTTTAAAGGTGATGCCGGTGAAGCCCGAGGTGAAGGCCGAAGAGAAGAAAATCGAAGCGGAAAAGAAGGCCGAGCCCGAGAAAAAGACAGATCTGGAGAAAAAGGAAGGAAAGAAGGTCGAGGCCACGAAGATCGTCGAACCGCCTAAGCCTGAGGAAAAGAAGGAACCGGAGAAGAAAGTCGGAAAAAAACCTGAAGAACAAAAGCCGCCCGCGGCCGCGGGGAGAGGAAAACTGGAGATCCCGTCGAAGAAAAAAGGCAGGTTCCCCTGGCTGATCGCCGGCGGCGTTGCCCTCGCCGGGGGAGTGGCGGCGATATTGCTCATGAAGAAAGAGTCGCCAGCCGTGCCGACGACCGGAAATATCTTCATCACTTCAACTCCGACA
>Ga0214473_10011649_pt1 | contig 10331 bp, 7 predicted proteins | sample RVTome_7_FD_203509 | JGI IMG/M metagenome (GOLD analysis project Ga0214473, IMG submission 203509) | Soil microbial communities from uranium-contaminated site in the Upper Colorado River Basin, Wyoming, United States - RVT98D197 | ecosystem: Environmental > Terrestrial > Soil > Contaminated >... | reverse complement strand
CGCATGAGGTCGCCGGCGCGAGTTCGAAGCCTGCACCGCCGGGGGGATCCTTACCCGGTCTACCTCGGGGAAGGTCTCCTCCACGAGCTGGGCTTTCAGGTGAGAAAGCTCTGGCCCGGGCGGCGGATCGGCGTCTTTAGCCAGCAGAGGATCTGGAAGCTTCACGGGAGCGAGCTTGCCGCGAGCTTCCTTCGCGCGGGAGTCGACATGCTCGCACTCCAAATGCCGGAGGGAGAGGATCGAAAGACGCTCGAAACGGTGTCGCGGCTCTACGACCGGCTCGTAGGCCAAGGGTTCACACGAGAGGACGCTCTGGTCGCTTTTGGAGGTGGGACGGTCGGCGACACCGCGGGCTTCGTCGCGGCGACGTACCTCCGAGGCGTCCCCTACGCCCAGGTGCCGACGACTCTTCTCGCCCAGATCGATAGCGCCATCGGGGCGAAAGTCGGGGTCAACCATCCCCGGGCGAAGAACCTCATCGGCGCGATTTACAGGCCCCGCGCGGTCTTCCTCGACCCGGGGCTCCTGTCGACCCTTCCCGAGCGCGAGTTTCGTTCGGGTCTCTTCGAGCTCATCAAGTACGGTTTCATCAGCCGGCCGCGGCTCTTGAAGCGGATGGAGTCGGCGCCCCTTCGTCCCGGGGAGCGGGCGCTCGTCGAGTCGATCGCGGATGGCGTCGCGCGCAAGCTCGAGGTGGTGCGTCAGGACGAAAGCGAGCAGGGCCTCCGGCGGATCTTGAATTTCGGCCACACCATCGGCCACGGGCTGGAGGCGGCGGGAGACTATCGGAAGCTCACTCACGGGGAGGGGGTCGGATGGGGAATGGTGGGGGCCATCCGGCTCGCCCGAAGGTGGGAAAAACTGACCGAGCCTCTCGCGAAACGGATGGAAGCCGCTGTTCGAAACGTCGGCCCCCTTCCTTCGCTCCGAAGCCTTTCGAAACGTCGGGTCCTCGACGCGGTCTCGAAAGACAAGAAGATCGGAATGCAGGGACTTCGCTTCATTCTTCCCGTCGGATGGGGACGGGTCGAGATCGTGGAGTCGTTCCCGATGACGGAGATCGCCTGGGCTCTCGATAGCCTCGGAGTGGGCGCTAGAAGTACAAGGATTTCATGAGAAGTACGTCGTTTGACGGTTGGCAGGAGATGGGAATATGAATCAGGACCTGTTGGCCAATTTATCTCCCTATCTCCTCCTGTCCCCCTATCCCCTTGCATTTGGATTTTCTTCGTTGCGTCTTTGCGTCTTTGCGCCTTTGCGTTTATTCCCCGTTCGTTGGTCTAGTTGAGGAGCGAAATCAGGATGCCCGATGCGTCGGTCATCAAGGAGATGTTCGAGGGCGTCGCCCCTCGGTACGACTTCCTGAACCGCGTTTTGAGCCTCGGTATCGACCGCGGGTGGCGTCGCCGGGTGGTCGAAAGCCTGGAGCTCCGCCCGGAGCACCGGGTCCTCGATCTCTGCTGCGGCACGGGGGATCTCGCGCTCGAGATCGCGCGGAAATCTCCCTGCACGGCGTGCGATTTCACCTGGAACATGCTCACTCGAGCTCGTGAGAAGGCGGCGGCGGCAGGCCGACCCATCGCCCTCGCCTGCGCCGATACCCTCGAGCTCCCGTTCGGCGACGACCTCTTCGATCGCGCGACCATCGCGTTCGGGATCCGAAACCTGGAGAGCATGAGCGCAGGGCTCGCCGAGATTCGGCGGGTGCTCAAACCCGGGGGGCGACTCGCGGTCCTGGAGTTCTCGCAGCCGAATCGAGGATGGTTGAAACTTCCCTACCGGATCTACCTCGACTGGCTCCTTCCCGCCGTCGGAGGTCTTCTTTCGAGAAAAGAGGCCTATCGCTATCTCGCCGAATCCATCCAGGGGTTCCCGGTTCCGGAGGTTCTGCTGGATCTGCTGGAGGAGGCGGGTTTCTCCGAGCCGCACTACTCGAGGCTCAGCGGGGGAATCGTCGCCCTCCACCTGGCCTCGAAGTAGCCGAGTACACTCGCTTCAGTTCCCCAGGAGCAGATAGAGAAGCGCCTTCTGCACGTGCAGCCGGTTTTCCGCCTGGAGCCAGACCGCGCTCTGCGGACCGTCAATGACTTCCTCCGCGACCTCGAGCCCTCGATGGGCGGGAAGGCAGTGCATGAAGAGCGCCCCGGGCTTCGCCTTCGACATCAAGGAAGCGGTCACCTGGTAGCCCTGGAACGCCGGGAGCCGCTCTTGCTCCTCCGCTTCCTGGCCCATGGAGACCCAGGTGTCGGTGTAGACCGCGTCCGAGCCCTGGGCCGCAGCGGCGGGATCCTGGGTGAGGACGACGCTCACTCCGGCGCTCGTCGCCTCCCGGGTCGCGCTCTTGACGATGATGTTCTTGGGCTCGTACCCCGCCGGGGTCGCGACGGCGATATCCATTCCCACTTTGACGGCGCCGTAGATGAGCGAGTGGCACATGTTGTTCCCGTCGCCGATATAGGCGATCTTCTTGCCGCGGAGACTCCCCTTCTTCTCCATCAGCGTGAAATAGTCGGCGATGGCCTGGCAGGGGTGAAGGAGATCGGTCAGGCCGTTGATCACCGGAACCGAGGAGTGCTTGGAGAGCTCCACGAGATCGGCGTGCGCGTTGGTGCGGGCCACGATCCCGTTCACGTAGCCCGACAGCGCCCGGGCGGTGTCGGCAAGCGTCTCGCCCCGATCGAGCTGGAGATCCCGAAAGTTCAACTGAAAAGCAATTCCGCCGAGCTGAAACATCCCCACCTGAAACGAGACCCGAGTCCGCGTCGAGGGCTTCTGGAACAGGAGCGCCAGGGTCTTCCCCGCGAGAACGCTATTGAACTTGTCGGGCGATGCCTTCATTTCCGAGCTGATGCGGAAGACCTCGGAAACATCCTCAGCGTTCAGATCGCGGATTGAGATTAGATGCTTGGGTTCCATGAGTTGTTCGTCGACGCAGACGTCTTCAACGCGCCGCCGAGCACGCGCTTTACCGCAGCGAGAGGCTCGCGAAACTGGTCGTTAATCACCAGAGAATTATCGGGTTTGTCGAGCTTTGTCAAGCGTAGCAGCGGAAAACGTCAACGTGCTCTCGGCGACTTGAAGTTGCAATTCAGACGTTGACTACAGATCGAAAGCTAGATAATATTCGAGACTAGATTCCTTGACCAGCCGATACCAGAAGGGAGCGATTGATGCGATTCAATCATAACTCTTTCAAACCGGGCTTGTGGAAATGGTTTTTCTCGGCTCCCTTCTTGTGGGCGCTGCTTCACATGGCGCTGTCCTCCGATGACGACACGCTTCACGCGCAGCCGCTGCCGTGCACCCTCGCGGGTACCGTCTGGCGAACGGTAGACGACTTCCAGCTTGCCCCCGGTCAACGCGCTGAAGCGTGGGGTGTTCGGGTTACGCCACTCGGAGTCGTATACGTCGCGGGCTTCGCTGAGCAGAGCACATCATCTCCCGTGCCCTTCGACGCTCATTGGATCGTGCGTAAGAGCTCCGACGGAGGTCAAACCTGGACCACCGTGAGAGATCTCAAGCTGTCGGCTGCGAGCTCGTCGCTTGTCGATGGCGCGCTTGCCCGAAACGTGGGACAGGATCTGAGCGGAAACGTCTTCGTCGTCGGACAGGTTGGCGACGGATCGAGCACTCATTGGATCGTGGAGAAAAGCATCGATGGTGGAGCTTCATGGACGACCAGCGACGATTTCCAGCTCACAAACACGGCCGGTACCGGATCTGGAGCATGGGCTTTCTTGCCGGACGTCGGCACGGGGTATCTATACGTCTCGGGAACCGGTGGAGACGCGGGGAACTTTCAACACGGGATCGTCCGACGAAGCCTCGACGGCGGTGCAACCTGGTCGATGGTCGAAGATCAAACCGCGTTAGGCACGCCCTCGATTGCACTTGGGATGATGCGTACGCAGCCTGGAGAACTGGCCTACGTTGGCGGCGCGTTTCCAACTTGGATTGCTAAGAAGAGCCCCACTGGGGACGCTGGAACCTGGCTCCTGGAGGATATTTTCCTGCCGGCCGGCTTTACCTTCACCCAGGCCGTCTCAATCTTCCGGGACGCTGCTTTCAATTTGTATGCTGCGGGATTGGCGAACACCAGTTTGGGCGTCTCGACGGGATTCGTTAGGAAGAGCACTGACGGCGGTGATAACTGGAGCACCATCCGCCAATTTCAGATGGTCCCCGGGTCCACGACATTCTTCACCGGTGGTGCCTGGAATCCCGCAGGCGATGTCTTTCTCTCCATGCTCGCGTCGGATGGGTCGAGCAACCACTGGGTGATACAAAGGACATCCGATGGCGGTGCTAGCTGGACGACCGAGGACGATTATCAGCTCGTCCCAGGGGCTCAAGCAGTGGCTCGGGGAATCGCCTCCGGTTTAGTAGGAAACCAATACCCTCTGTACGCCGTCGGTCTTGCTAACGATGGAACCAGCGCCGCCTCCAACCACTGGATCGTGCGGAAGATCAACATTGGCTGTGCGGACATGGTCCTCCGGGGCGTGAAGAAGGTGGAGACAGCCGCGACGAGCGGGGATCACACCTGCGCGATCGTCGCCGACCCTGCGACCGGTCAACTCTCGTCGAAGTGCTGGGGAAGAAATAACGTCGGACAGGTTGGGAATGGATCGACCGTTGTATTGGGTGTCCCGTTGCCCGCGGACGTCGTCGGGAGTGGTGGATTCAAGCAGATTGACTTGGGCACGGAACATACGTGCGCCGTGACCGCAACGGACAGCGCGACTTGCTGGGGCTCGAACACTTGGGGACGGCTAGGCATCGGAAACACAGTCGAACAGCACGCCCCCGCGAACGTGATTGGGCTCTCGTCCGTCGTCAGAGTCAGCGCCGGTGATAGGCATACATGCGCTGTAATGCAGTCGTTCATCGGTACAGGTGCGGCATGCTGGGGCAGGGGCGGCCCTAACGGAGCCCTTGGAAACAGTCCATCGTCCTTCATTAGCACGGTCCCCGTTCCCGTAGTAGGCCTCGAGTTTGGTTTGACTTTCAGCTTTATTGAAGACATTTCTGCTGGTACGGAGCACACGTGTGCAGTTGTCGATGCAGGCGCCTTGTGTTGGGGGGCCAATGGCCAGGGCCAACTGGGTGATTCGACCACCACGCCGAGCCCGGTCCCTGTTGCCGTGTCCCTTCCACCGACGGTGATAGTGCGCCAAGTCAGCGCAAGCGACTTCTTCAGCTGCGCTCTCGTGAACGACGGTCTCGTAGATGGAAAGGTGTTCTGCTGGGGTCGAGACGCGGGGGGTCAGCTCGGGAATGGAGCCCCCGCTTCTTTGCTACCGAGTCCGACACCCGTCGAGGTGGTCGACTCGGTTACGGGCCTTTCCATTGTGGATGCGGTCCAGGTCTCGACGGGGACCCAACACGCATGTGCGCTATTCGGCAACGGAGACATCCGTTGCTGGGGACTCAACGTCAACGCCCAGCTTGGAGACCAGAAGGCATGCGGTAATATATGTCCCAGCGCAGTTCGTGTGATGGGGCTGCAGGGGCTCAAGGCCACGTACGTCTCCGCTGGAGCCGACTACACCTGCGCCGTACTGGAGGACAGCATCGCTGCTTGTTGGGGAGAGCGGTCGAACTACAAGCTGGGAGACGGAGGACCCTTCCTTGGGAACCAGCTTCTGCCGACGGCGGTACTGCGCCCTTGAAGGGATGCTTCGTCTGCCCTGCGTCAGCCGGCGATGAGAGAATCTGAATTCGGGGAATTGGACGAAAGGATCGTAAGCGGGTTCGCCATCTCGAACTTCAGGCCGCTTCGCGCAGCAGAGAGGTGAGGCCCGCCTTGCGGGCAAAGTGCAGTTCTCGTATGGGAACGCTGGTGGCCAGCGACGCGAAGATGTCGAGAAGACGGCTGACGATCCCTGGAAGGTAGTAGGGAACGATCGCCCGCGAGACGATTTCCAGCAGGGCCGTCGACCCGGACCCTCGCACCTCGTGGGCTGGAGACTTCTTGAGAAGATAGAGCGCTTCCAAGCGGGCCGCGTTCGTCGAGACTACGTTGCCTTCCCCTGCCCAGGGAGTTCCGTGAGCCACGAACCCCGAGGGCGTCCTCCGGACGGCGACGCGCTCGTCGCTCAGAAGTGAGACACCCTCCGCCTCCAACAGTTTTGCCAGCGTGGTCTTTCCGTCTCCGGAGTGGCCGGCGAAGACGAGAGCGCGGTCATCCACCAGCGCTCCCGCGGCATGAAGAAGGAAGCCGTCCGCCTGGGCAAGCCGGGGAACGAACAGCAGTTGGTCCAATGGATAGGGAAAGTACTTGCTACCGCCCCCCAGGGAGCGCCATACCCGTTCGCTAAACACGACGTTCGCTCGAGCGAAGTCTCGATCGACGTGGGCTTGACAGTAGACTCGAGACGTCGGTGGGTGAAGTATTTCGAAGACGAGCTGCTGCCCCTCATCGATCAACCGCCAGTGGACGCCCGAATCATAGAGAAGCACGCCGTCAGCGGGCTCGAGTTCCTCCCGAGCATCCACCAGAATGACCAGGTCTTCACGCGCCCCGACGCTCTCGAACGGCTCGTAGGCAGCGGGCAGAACGAACTCCTCCTCCAACTCAGACTGAAAGCGGACGCCCAGGCCAGCGACGCTGAAGCGCTGCGCCGTTCCCGAACGAAGAAGGAGCCTGCGATCCATTAGGAACCGGCCGAGGCCGGCTGCTCAGCTTCCGGCGTTGAAGCAGACGCTGAGTTCGCAGAGGTTCGGGCCCGCCGCCGACCCTCCGACGACCTTGCACCCTGCCACGAGGCTCTCCTCCGGTTTCAACTCAACCCGTCGAATCTCCGGCTTGACGTATGCTTTGCGATTCTCAGTGGTTTCCTTGCTCATGATCTCACGGCACCTCCTGGTACTCACGATTGGAGAACAGGCAGCAGAACTTCCTCGAGAGAGTCTGTCTTTCTCGTGTATTGATCCACGGGGCCCTGGTAGAACCCGAGCTTTTCGGCCCTGCGGTGTCCGACTTCGCACGACCACTCGATCCGTGCCGCCATGTCGCCCTTCTCCAGCTGTGACCAGGCGGCGCACTTGCCGCAGAGGGACAGGAGATTGCAGGAGTTACACTGGTGGTCCGGACTTCTCATTCGGTTGTAGGCTGGCGGAAACATCTCGTCCCATATCCGACGGAAGCTCATGTGCCGCAGGCTGAACTCCGGCTCTCGAAGCAAAAGGCACATCTTCATGTTCCCGTAAGGATCGATGTGGAAGGTGCGGCTTCCGGCGCCGCAGGAGAAGACCCTGCTGGAGCGGAACTCCTTGCGCGGCTCATAATACTGCTTGTATTCCTGCAATCTTCCGGGAAACGAGAACTCGAGATCCACCACTTCCTTGGGGCTCAATCGAACGTTGCAGGGAACGAGAGAGCGGTCGAAATTGGGATTTATCATCGTGTCGAACTTGAATCGCAATCCCTTGCTCTCGGCGAAATGCGCCATGTCCAGGAGCTCGTGCTGGTTCGTTCGCATGGCGACGGTTTTGAGCTTGAGGGGAACGCCGCGCTCCCACAGGAGCTCGACCCCCCTGTAGCACTTCTCGTGCGAGCCGGGGATCCCGGTTACGGCCTCATAAGTCTCCTTGGTGAAACCGTACAGGGATATCTCGACCGAATCGGGCGGGTCTTTTTGGAGCCGGTCCGCGATTCTCTCGGTGATCATCGTCCCGTTGGTGAAGAGAGTCACCAGCATGCCGAGCTTGCGCGCGTGATCGTAGATCTCGAAGATATCCGGTCGGAGAAAGATCTCGCCGCCGGTAAGAAGAAGCCAGATCGTACCCGCCTCCGCAACTTGATCCAGGATTGACTTGACTTCGTCGGTCTCGAGAATGCCCTTCGGCCACTCTCCATCGCGGTAACAATGCAGGCAACGAAGGTTGCATCGAAGGTCGAGCTCGAGCGAACCGCTGAGAGGGACGCGGTTCTCGATCCACTTGTTGACGATGTCGCGGCCGAACAAATCCAGGGGCAAGTCAGGAATTTGCGCGCACGCCATTTGGGTCGACCTCGGTTTTCACACAGGGAGATTTCAAACACAGAAGCAAGGCGGGTGCCACCGAGGGATTCGGAACTCGGCAGCGTAAGCAGCTTAAAATAAGTCGCTTAGCGGCTCACCGCGAGGGGTGATTAGGCTCCCCGCAGGGAATTCACCGCACCCCCGCGCCTTTTTGGCAGGGGTGCGGCTCTCCCTCTTCAAGGTAACGCGGTAAGGGTCCGGATCTCGATCCCGGCGCTCATGTTGCGGGGGTTGACGTTGGTCGAGAACGTCTTCCGGATGAAGTCGTCTTGCCGGTCGCCGACCAGGGCCCCCTCAGAGGCGCCCTCGAGGCCGGCGCTCACCGAGCGCGCAGTAATGCTGATGCGGACGCTCGCGAGCATGTTTTCGGCCGTCAGCACCGTAACAGGCAGATCCTGGACCGGATCCTGCGGATTGTCCTGCTCGAACGGAGCTGTGACGCCGATGACGTAGCGAATCTGGAAGTCGTCGAGGTAGCTGACGGCCTGCGGGTTACCCCGGAAATCCGTTTGCCTCAAGAGGACCTGAGGTGGCGGACCGTTGTAGCTGCCGAGGACGTCGAGCTGGGTAGAGTACCGAACGACGGAGACGCGCGTGATCCTGGGCATCTGCTGCGGGGGCGACCAAGAATAGGTGTTGATCGGGAGAAGGATCGGAGCAACCGTGTCCTGAGGTCTGGAGTAAGCTGGATTGTAGGCAGCGTAGTTCAGGGTCACCTTCGCCTGAGGCCCGGTTTGGTCGATCAAAAGCACCTGGGCGAGCTCCCACTCAGGCGCTCTTCCCCCTCCGGTGGTATCAACGTTCGCGACGTTGTTGTAGAGCATGACCATCCCTTCATCGATCGAAGGCGTCAACGGGTCGTCCAGCTGGAGGTTGGTGGTGACCGCACGAAGGGTGACGACGCCGGCCGCGTCGACGATTTCGACCTCCTCTGGCTCGAGATACACGTTTCCCGCCGACTGGAACGTCCCGATGACCTCGAGGACGTCCGTGGGGTTGTTGTCGCCGGCGCCGTTTTGGATGCTCGAGAAGGCCGGATACTCCGGGGGGAGCCCGGCCCCCGCCTGGAGGATGTCCTTGGTCACCAGGTCGAGCGCGGTGCGCGCGCTCTGCTGGAGATCGGCGACCTCGGGCTCGCGCTGGAAGGATCGCTGCCCCTTCGTGAGGAGCCCGAAGACCGCTCCCATCACGATGAGGGTGATCATGATCGACACCAAAACCTCGATCAGCGAGAATCCACGCTCGGACTCGACGATGATTCGTTCTTGCCTCGCGTCACACATCGTTCTTACTCCCGGTTCGTGAGGTCGGAGGCCGAGCCTCGGCCCCACCCTCCCCCTCGGTTGGATCGTCATTAGAATTGTTCGGCGCACTATCCGTCGAAACGTCTTCCCGGGAGCCTCCCGTCGGAACGAGGCCGTACTCCCGCATCTTGTGGAGCAGCGTCTTGCCGCTCACCTTGAGGATCTCGGCGGCGCGAGTCCTGTCGCCCGCGACCTCCTCGAGAACCCTCTCGATCTTTTCTCGCTCCGCGATCGCGGCCGCCCGTCGGCCCACGTCGGCGAGGCTGCCGGTGAGGTCGAACCCCTTCGGAAGTCGAGGAGCGGCTCCGTCGAGGCCGAGGTGCTCGGGACGCAGGCGCGAGCCGTCACAAAGGATCACCGCGCGCTCGAGGCAGTTCGCGAGCTCTCTCACGTTCCCCGGCCAGTCGTAGCGGCGGAGAATCTCGAGGCAGTCCTCGGGAATGGCGATGGACGCCTTGTTCATCACCCGGCAAAAGCGATCCACGTAGTGGCGCGCGAGGAGGGGAATGTCTCCCCGACGCTCCCGGAGCGCGGGAATCGAGATGGGGAAGACCGAGAGCCGGAAATAAAGGTCCTCGCGAAACTCTCCCCGCTCCGCCGCCTGTCGCAGGTCGCGATTGGTCGCGGCGACGATGCGGACGTCTACGCTCAGGGTCGTCGTCCCGCCCACCCTCTCGAACGCGCGTTCTTGCAGCACCCGGAGGAGCTTCGACTGGAGCGCGAACGGGAGATCTCCCATCTCGTCGAGAAGCACCGTGCCCCCCGAGGCGAGCTCGAGCTTTCCCAGCTTGCGGCTGATCGCACCGGTGTAGGCGCCCTTCTCGTGGCCGAAGAGCTCGTTCTCCAGGAGCTCGAAAGGTATCGCCGCGCAGTTGAGGGCGAGAAACGGTCCCTTTCGCCTCTGGCTCAACTGGTGGAGGGCGCGGGCGAAGAGCTCTTTTCCCGTGCCGCTCTCCCCGAGGAGGAGCACCGTCGTGTCCGAAGTCGCGGCGCGCTGGAG
>Ga0214473_10011648_pt1 | contig 10331 bp, 8 predicted proteins | sample RVTome_7_FD_203509 | JGI IMG/M metagenome (GOLD analysis project Ga0214473, IMG submission 203509) | Soil microbial communities from uranium-contaminated site in the Upper Colorado River Basin, Wyoming, United States - RVT98D197 | ecosystem: Environmental > Terrestrial > Soil > Contaminated >... | reverse complement strand
GAGAGTCGTTGGGGCGTTCCCGCTGAGTGGCCAGATCGACGAGCAGCCGACGCACGACCGAGTTCATGGGCACCGTCCGTGGGCGGCCGTTCTTGGTCCGACGCACGGCGAGGGAGCCCGTGAGCAGGTCCACGTCATGCCAGATGAGCCGCCGCTGCTCGCTCAGACAGAGCCCTAGGTTCACGGCGGCGGTGAAGGCGGGCTGGAGCGCCGGCGGCAGGGCCTCGCGCACGGCGGCTGTACCGGAGCACGGTGGGCCGCGCCATCTCGGCCGGCCTCCGGTCTAGACCCGGCGCGAGAGTCCCGTACCCCCGGCACCCGTGGGATCCCCGTGCCGTGTCAAACCCCCGCGTGATCATCGACGAGTTCCCTGGCGCCATCCGGGGGGGCGCCGGACCCTCCCACTACAGCACGCCACTCACGCTGAGCACTTCCGGGCATTCCGGCTGCGCCCCGGCCCCGGCCCACTTGGCGCCGGGATCAATCACTTGCCCACGGGGCAAGTGGGGAGCCGCGCTCGGCGCTCACCGGCGCTAGGTGTAGGCAAAGGGGTCCCCGATGCCAGCCACGCACCCGCTGTGTCTTGTCCTGCTCGTGCTCACGCCGGGAGGGGACCACTCGGACCCAGCAGTGCACCCATCGGCGGCCCATCCCAGGGCGGCCTGCGCTCGCGCCGCATGGCACCAGTTCGCCAGGGGGCAGCGCCCCCCGTTCGGGCGGCTTGGGAGCGGCCCAGAATCTCCTTGCTGCTCAAACGGGAGAGTGCCTACACTAGGGCCTCAATGAGGATCGTGAAGCCATGCTAGAGGGAAGTATCGTCTTAGAGTTGACACGGAGTCAGATCGTCGCCCGCATCGAGCGGGGGGCCAAGCAGAGGGGATTACTCTACTCTGCCGAGGATTTGATCCACGCGTACCGCGAGCGACTCCTCGCTGATCCCAGCGCAGTCGCAGACCTCGTGGGCCTCGTATCCTTGCTGCCGGACGACGACCCGCTCTTTGTCCGTCCCTGACCTAGACCAACTCCTCGGGGAAGTCCGCGAGCTAACGAGGCAGTACCTTGCAGGGGGCACCGACGCGTTCGGAGCCTTCTGCGGTCTGATAAATCTCCTGCTGCGCCTCACAGTACTCGCCGGTCCCGGCGCTCGTGTGACTGCTGGCCCGCGCCCGGCCGATCGAATGGTCATTGAAGGCGGGCTTGTAGGGGATCAGGACGTGGTGCGGTTGAGGGACGAGAGATTCCTGCGCGTATTCGTCGTTCTCTTTCGCGAGCCACACGAGGGTGGGTATCGCATGAAGGTGGAGCAGGCAACCTACCAGTACCAACTTGATCCGGACGGGAATTCGTGGATCTGGCGCTACGATTACCGCCGCGAGCCAAGGGACCAGCATCCGCCGTCGCATCTCCAGGTGCGCGGTGCCCTCACTGAGCATGTTCTGCTCTACCGAGGCTCCATGGAGCGCACTCACTTCCCCACCGGACGCGTCTCAATTGAGGCGGTGATCCGACTCCTCATCGAGCAGTTCTCGGTGCCACCAGCTAGCCCTCCCGAGATCTGGCGGCGCGTTCTCGCGGAGAGTGAAGGAGCGTTTGAACAGATCGCCCATCGGCCGCTGTCTGGACCGGATGCCTAACAAGTGGCCCGCTTCGTGAAGGACCCTCCGGACCGTTCAGGATCGCCTGGTCTTGAAGAACTCGCGAAGCAGCGCGGCGCAGTCCTCGCTCCTCACCGCCCCGGTGACGGCGACCTGGTGGTTCAGCCGCGGATCATCCAGGAGCCGGTAGAGGCTCTCCGCGGCGCCACCCTTCGGATCCGGCGCCCCGTAGATCAGCCGCGCCACGCGCGCGTGAAGCGCTGCCCCGCAGCACATCGCGCACGGCTCCACCGTCGCGTACAGCGCCGCACCCGGCAGCCGGTAGTTCCGCACCGCGGCGGCCGCCCGGCGCAGCGCGATGATCTCCGCATGCGCGGTGGGGTCGCTGGAGGCGATCGGCGCATTGTGCCCCCTCCCGATCACCCGCCCGTCCATCACCACGACGGCGCCCACCGGCACCTCGCCCGCGCTCAGCGCCTGTCGCGCCTCCTCCAGGGCCAGGCCCATGAAGGCGGCGTCACTCTCCCCGCTGCCCCCCGCCGCCGTCACGTCGAGGACTCGTGCGCTTCGAATTCGACCTCGCCACCCACCATGGTCAGCCGCGGGTGGATGTCCTTGATGCGCTCCTCGGGGCACGTGAAGACGTCGTCCGAGCAGACGATGAGATCGGCGCGCTTGCCGGGGGTGAGCGAGCCCAGGTCGGCCTCCTGGCGGGAGGCATACGCGTTCCAGGTCGTGAAGGAGCGCACGGCTTCCTCGCGCGTCATCCGCTGCTCGGGCTGCCAGCCCCGGTCCTCGCCCGTCCGCGGCCGGCGCGCGACCGCGGCATAGATGCCGTGGAAGGGATTGGGGCCCTCCACCGGGAAGTCCGAGCCGCCGGCGATGATCACTCCCGTGCCGAGCAGCGATCGCCAGGCATACGCGCCCTTGAGCCGCTCCGGCCCCAGCCGGTCGAGCGCCCACTCCATGTCCGAGGTGCAGTGTGTCGCCTGCATGCTCGGTAGCACCGCGAGCGCGCGGAAGCGCGGGATATCCGCCTCGGCCAGGATCTGCGCGTGCTCGACGCGCAGGCGCGCCGCGCGCCCCTCGGCCGGACGTGCCGCCAGCGCCTGCTCGAAGGTGTCGAGCGTCAGCGTATTCGCGCGATCGCCGATGGCGTGGACGCAGACCTGAAAGCCGCGCCCGATGGCCTCGAGCGTCAGGCGGGCGAGCTCGTCGGACGGGATCAGCAGGAGGCCCCGGTTGTCCGGATCGTCGCAGTACGGGGAGTGCAGCGCGGCGCCGCGCGAGCCGAGCGCGCCGTCCGAGAGCAGCTTGAGCGCGCCGACGACGACCCGGCCGTCGCCGATCACCTCGGGGCCGCGCTCCCGGTAGTACCCCCATGTCTCCTCGGAGCGCCCGGCCACGGCCGCGTAGTTGCGGAAGGGAAACTGCCCGCGCTCGATGAGCCGGCGGTAGGCGTCGTAGGCGAAGAGCGTGGCGCCCATCTCGTGGATGCCCGTGAGCCCGACGGCCAGGCACTGGGCGATGGCCTCGCGCACCGCCTGATCGAAGCGGCCTTCGGCCGGCGGAGGCTCGGCGCGCTGGACCATCCGCTGGGCGGTGTCGATCAGGAGGCCGGTGGGCTCCCCGCCGGCGTCCTTCACGACGACGCCCCCGGTCGGCTCGGGCGTGTCGCGCGTGATCCCGGCCTCGTGGAGCGCGGCCGAGTTCGCCCAGGTCGCATGCCCGTCCACGCGGACGAGCGCCACGGGATTGCGCGGCGCCGCCCGGTCGAGCGAGGCTTTCCCCGGGAACTGCCGCCCCGGCCAGAGGTTCTGGTCCCAGCCGCGCCCGCTGATCCAGTCGCCCGGCCTGGCCCGGCCCGCCGCTTCGCCGACCATCCGGGCGATCGCCTCCTCCGAGGCCGCGCCGCCCGCATCGAGCGTGAGGCGCGCGCGCGCCAGGTACATGAGATGCCCGTGGGCGTCCACGAGCCCGGGCAAGACGGCCCGCCCGCCCACGTCCACCACCGCCTCCGCCTCGGGGACATTGACCTCGTCGCGCCGGCCCGCAAACACGATGCGCCCGTCCCTCACGACGAGCGTGTCCACCACCGCATTGCCGGCATCGAGCGTATAGATGCGCCCGTTGGTGAGTACCGTCACGACCAGACCCCGCAATCTGGATCACTCATGAGCAGCGCCACCCTGCCGTCCAGCGCTCCCATGTCCAGCGTCCTCTCTCCGTGAACCTTCCGGTGAACCTGCTCGTTCGAGACACTCGCCCCGTGTCCAAGCGACGGACCGAGAGAGTATACCAATGCGAGAGGCGCGGGATCGGGGGTGGGCCGCGGACCCGCTGTGATAGGCTCGGTTGCGATGTCCCGCGTCCTGCCCGAGATCCCGCAGGCCAGAACGCCAGGTGAGCGCGGCTTCTACCGCCCGGAGCTGGACGGCCTCCGCTTCGTGGCGTTCATGAGCGTGTTCCTCTTCCATGCCCTGTCGGACGACCCCGCGTCTCCCGTCCCCAAGGCGAGCCTCAATACCCTCGCATGGTGGAAGAGCAGTGCGATCCTCACCGGGGCCTTCGGCGTCGACCTCTTCTTCGTCCTGTCGAGCTTCCTCATCACCTCGCTGCTGCTGCGCGAGCTCGATCTCAACGGACGTCTGGACGTCCGGGCCTTCTGGATACGCCGCATCCTCCGGATCTGGCCCCTGTACTACGTCTTCCTGCTGGGCGCGGCCGTCGTCGAAGGGCTGCCGTGGCGCGCCGTCGTCGGCTTCGCCGCGTTCGCGGGCAACTGGGCGCTTCTGACCATCCCCGTGGGCCCCTCCGTGATCGGCCCGCTCTGGAGCGTCTCGGTCGAGGAGCAGTTCTACCTCACGTGGCCTCTCTTGCTCCTGGTGGTCCCGCGCCGGCGACTGCCCTGGCTCTGTCTGGGGATGATCGCCTGCTCCCTCGGCACGCGCGCCCTGATCCTGGCCAACCAGGGCGGCGTGGAGCAGCTCTGGGTCAACACCTTTGCGCGCCTCGATCCCATCGCGGTCGGCGCGCTCCTCGCCCTGGCGTGGCAGCCCGGCTCCCTGTCGGTCCCGGCGGCGTGGCGCGCGGTCCTCGCCGCGGCGGCGGTGCTGGCGGCCATCGCCGCCACCGGGTGGCTCTGGCACGAGACGCTGCATCCCCTCTCGCCTCCCGAGATGCCGTTCCGGATCAGGGCGGGCGTGGCGGCGTTCGCCAGCGCCGTTGCCGTCGGCCTCGTGATCGCCGTGGCCTGCGGCGTGCTCCTCGCCGTCGTCCTGTCGGCGCGTGGCGGCATCCTCGCCCATCCGCTCCTCGTCTACCTCGGCAAGATCTCCTACGGCCTCTACGTATTCCACCTCGCCAGCCTGCACCTGTTCGCGGCCGCCTGGTGGCCGCTCCAGGCCGCCCTCGCGCTCGCGCTCACGATCGGGGCCGCCGCCCTGTCCTACCGATACCTCGAGCAGCCGTTCCTCGCACTCAAGCAGCGATTCACCCACGTCCCGTCGACTTCGGCATAGCCCGCCTTGTTCATGAACGCGCGGGCGGCCGGGGTGCGTCGATTCCTCGGCCACCGAGGGGCGCCCCTGGCGTGGGCGGCCCTGGCCGTCGCGCTCACGCTGCCGAGCCTGCGCGTCGGTCTGGTCATGGACGATTGGCTGCTCCGGGCCACCGTCCTGCGGTCCCCGGCCCTGCGCGACATCCTCGCCGCGCCGGGTGACCTCTTCGCGCTGATCGACCGGCACCGGATCCGGAGCATGATCGACCGCGGCATCCTGCCATGGTGGATCGATGAGCGGATGCGCATCGCCTTCTGGCGGCCCCTGACCACCTGGACGCATGTCCTGGACTACTCGGTGTGGAAGGACTCGCCGGCCATCATGCACGGCCACAGCCTCGCATGGCTCGCCCTCCTCGTGGCCGCGGCCGGGTATCTCTACCGGCGGATCTCCGCTCCCGCGTGGGTCGCGGGACTGGCGGGTCTCCTGTACGCGGTCGACGATGCCCACGGGTTTGCGGCGGGCTGGCTCGCGAACCGAAACGTGCTCGTCGCCACATTCTTCGCCACGCTCTGCCTCTTCAGCCACGACCGCTGGCGCCGTCACGCCTGGCGGCCCGGCGCCGCGCTCGCGCCAGCGTTTCTCCTGGCGGCACTTCTGTCCTCGGAAGCCGCCGTGGCCACGGGCGCCTATCTGCTCGCTCACGCGATCTTCCTCGACACGGCCGGCATCCGCGGGCGACTCGTCGGGTTGCTGCCCAGCGCGACGGTCGCCTCGGCCTGGCTGGTGACGCACCGCTGGCTCGGCTATGGCGCACTGGACGCATCCCCCCTGTACGTCAACCCGGTCCGGGAGCCGGTGGAGCTCGCGCGGGCCCTGGTGGAGCGCGGACCGATCCTGCTCGCGGCCCAATGGTTCCGCGTTCCCGCCGAGGCGTACGAGAGGCTGGCGGGTCCCGAGGCCTGGGCACGCTGGCTGGCCAGCGTCGCCGCCCTGGCGCTCCTCGGCCTCGCGCTGCGTCCGATACTCCGGGCGGACGCTACGGCGCGCTTCTGGGGCGCCGGGCACGTGCTGGCGGTCGTGCCGGTGACCGCGGCGCTGCTCGATGACCGGCACTTGTTTTTCGTCGGGCTCGGCGCCATGGGGCTGGCCGCCCGCTTCCTGGCCGGCGTCCTCGAGCACGAGCCCGCGTGGACCCGCCCCGCGTGGCGGCGCGTGGCCGCCACGGCCATCGCCGGCGCGCTCATCGCGATTCACCTGCTCGCCGCCCCGCTCAGGTTGCCCATCGCCGCCGCCGCGCCCGGCGCCCTCGGCCGCCTGATCGACGGGCCCGCTCTGACGCTGCCGGAGGACCCGGAGCTCGCGCGCCAGACCGTGGTGATCCCGCTCGTCCCCGGCCCGGGCTTCTTCTTCTACACGGCCTTCGTCCGCGCGGGCGCGGACCGGCCGGTCCCCGCGCACATGCGCGTGCTGATGACGGGCGCTCACGCCGTGACGCTGTCTCGCCTCGACGCCCGGACCTTGCTGGTGCGGCCCGCGGGGGGCATGAGCCCCCTCGCGCTCCTGTTCTGGCGCCGCGACGCGCCGCCGCCGGTGGGGCGGCCCATTCGCCTCACCGGCACCAGCATCGAGGTCGCCCGGCTGACGAGCGATGGCCTGCCCGCCGAGATCGTCTTCCGCTTCGACGTGGACCTGGAGGCTCCGAGTCTTCGCTGGCTGCGCTGGCAGTGGCACGAGGGGCAGGGACGCTACGTGCCGTTCTCGCCGCCGGGCATCGGTGAGACCGTCTCGGTCCAGTGAGATGCCCGTGGCTGCGCCACGGGTCCCGGCGAGGCGGTTTCGTCTATAATTCCCCCGTGTCCGGCTACGGTACGATCGAGGCTCGGGCGGACCACCACGCGCCGGTCCCGCGCCGATGAGCGCGCTGGGTCCCGCGGTGGCGCGCACAGGACGTCCCGGGCTGCGCGCATACCTGTCGTGCATCCGCTATCACGATGTCCTGGTGCTGCAGGGCTCCCCGCTGCTCGGATTTGCGTTCTCCTCGCCCGCCCTCTCGGCGGAGACGGCGCTCCAGGTTCTTCTCCTGGGCGGGGCCAGCTTCCTGCTGGTCGCGCACGTCTTCGCCTTCAATGACTGGGTGGGCGCCGCGTCCGATGCGCGGGACCCCAACAAGGCGCCGGCGACCTTCCTCACGAAGGGCGTCTCGCGTCCGGAGCTGGGCATCCTGTCGCTGGTCCTGCTCCTGGCCGGCCTGGCCCTGTTCACGCTCTTGCCTGCGCGCACCCTGGTGCTGGCGCTGGCGATCGCCGTGCTGAGCACCGCCTATTCCCACCCGGCGGTCAATGCCAAGGGCGTCCCCGTTCTGTCCTCGGTCCCGCATCTGGCCGGCGGGGTGCTGCACTTCCTGCTCGGCTACTCCGTCCTGGCCCCCGTGGACGGGCGCGGGACGCTGATCGCGCTGTTCTTCGCCCTCACGTTCACGGCGGGCCATCTCAACCAGGAGGTGCGCGACCACGACGGCGACCGGGCCACGGGCTATCGCACCAATGCCGTCGTGTTCGGACCGGTGCCGGCCTTCATCGCCGGACTCGGGGTGTTCACCCTCGCCTACGCCGATCTCTCGCTGCTGGCGTGGATGGGGCTCGTGCCCGCGGCCATCGGTTGGCTGCCGCTCGCGCTCTATCCGCTGCACGCCTGGTGGTCCATCCGGACACTCAAGCAGGGGCTCAGCTTCGGAACCGTGAGTCGCTTTCAGAAGCGCTACCGGATGCTCTACGCGCTGATCGGAGCGGGCATGCTGGCGGCCATCGTGCTCCGCTGACCGGGCCCCGGACTCCCTTGGCGGACGGCCGGCGCCCGCTCGCTCTCGTCGTGCTGCTGTTCTGCGTGCTCGTGGCGGCCTATCTGGCCAATGGGCGGGCGCTCGGGGCGGGTGATACCCTGCCCGCCCGCTATCTCCCGTGGAGCCTGCTGAGGCAAGCGACGTTTCGTCTGGACGCCTTCACCGCCCTCTACGACGAGAGCGCCCGCAGCATGCCGCTGATCGAGGGCATCCCGTACTATCTCCGCCAGCGCGACGGCCACTACCTCTCGGCCTACTCCCCCGGCGCGGCGCTCCTGGCTCTGCCCATCTATGCGCTGCCCGTGCTTCTCGGGGCTCCGCCCGACGCCGCCTGGGGCGCTCGACTCGAGAAGCTCTCGGCCGCCGCGATCACGGCCCTGTCCGCGCTGTTCGTGTTCCTCGCGCTCCGGCGCACGGCGAGCGGGCGATGGGCCCTGGGCATCACGGTGGTGTACGCGCTCGGCACGAGCAGTCTGTCGGTGAGCAGCCAGGGACTCTGGCAGCATGGCCCGAGCCAGCTTGCGATCGCGCTGCTCGCCTGGCTGGCCACCGGGGAGCTCCACCGCAATCGGACGCTGGCCCTGGCCGGCTTCGCCATGGCGGGAGCCGTGGCACTGCGGGCGACGAATCTCCTCCTCGTCCTGCCCCTCGCCCTCTGGATCCTGTGGCGATGGCCCCGGCGGGCTCAGTGGCTCGCCCTCGGGGCCATCGTCCCGGCCGGCGCAATCGCCGTCTACAATCTGCACTACTTCGCGACGCTGACGGGGGGCGGCGGGCCGACCACGAGCCCGCTCTGGGCCTTCTTCGCCCTCACGCCTTTCGTCGAGGGCCTCGCCGGCCTGCTCGTGAGCCCCAGCCGGGGGTTGTTCGTCTATTCCCCGGTGCTCCTCTTCTCGGTCGCCGGAGCGGCGCTGGTAGGGCGCGAGGGCCCACCCGCGCTGCGGGCGCTCGCCGCGGGAGCGGCGCTGGTCTTCGTGCTCACGAGCAAGTGGATCATGTGGTGGGGCGGCCACACGTGGGGGCCGCGGCTGCTCGCCGATACCCTTCCGATCCTCTGCATCCTGCTGGGGCCGGTGACGCGATGGCTCGAGCGCAGCCGAGCGCTCACCGCCGCCTTCGTCCTCCTGGGGGCCGTCTCCGTGTCGACGCACGCGCTTGGAGCCTTCTACTACGACGGCCGCTGGGACGTCTCCGGCCGCCCCGGGTCGCAGGCCTCGGCGCTGTGGTCCTGGACGGAGGGACCGCTGGTCTTCTATGCGGACGCGGCGCTGAGGCAGACCGGGTGGTGGCCCCCGTCCAGCCGTCTCGCGTCCCCGACGAGCGCGGATGCGCCGAACCTCCTTCGGTCGACGTACCTCGTGGAGCGCGCGCCCACCGAGGCGTTCGTCGGAGAGCGCCTCCCGCTCTCCGTCACCGTCACGAATACCGGAAGCGCGGTCTGGCTCGCGGCGGCCCCCGGCGACCGCGGGGCCGTGCGGCTCGGCTGGCGGTGGCGGCTCGGTGCGGTCGACGTGGCCCAGGGGCGAGCGCTGGTGCCGCACGATGTCGCGCCGGGGAAGTCCGTGCAGCTCGCGGCGGACATCGTCGCGCCGGACCCGCCGGGCGAGTACGTCCTGGAGCTGGACCTCGTGAGCGAGCTCGTGACGTGGTTTGCCTCACAAGGCAATGCCCCGGCCACGCTCGAGATGATCGTAGTGCGCCCGGACCTCGATCGCCTGCTCGCCCGGGGCGTCCGTCCCGCCGACTCCTCGCCGACGGTGACGGTCGCCACCAGCGGCGGAGCCTACCGCCCCGGTGACCGCCTGCTCCTCACCGTCGCCCTCGGCAATCCCTCGCGGCCGAGTCCCGTCGACGTCTTCCTCCTGCTCCAGGGACCTGATGGAGTGCGCAGCTATGACGGGCACCGGCTGGAATCGGACGGGTCATCGGGAGCCTCCTGGCGTCCATGGGTCCGGATGCTTCCTCTTCCCGCCCGCGTCCATGGCCGCTTCGAGATCACGGTCCCGAGCCTGCCCCCGGGGCCGTATGCCTGGCACGTGCTCGTGACCGAGGCCGGATCCTACCGGCTCCTCGCCGTGGGCCGGACGGATCTGCGCATCACGCCATAGCCGCGCCGGCGTGTCGTTCGGCGCCTCGCGCCCCCGGAGGTCCGTCCCGATCGGCGTGCTATCCTGACCCGGTACCGTGACGATGGGGCAAGGCGACTATGATGTCATCGTGGTGGGCGGCGGACCCGCGGGGACCGCCTTCGCGAGGACGGCGCTCAACCTCGGTGCGCCGTGGCGCACCCTGATCATCGACAAGGCGCGGTTCCCGCGCGACAAGACCTGCGGCGATGGGCTCACCTATCGCGCGATCCCCCTCGTCCGCGAGATCTTCCCCGAGCTGACCTCG
>Ga0214473_10011647_pt1 | contig 10332 bp, 7 predicted proteins | sample RVTome_7_FD_203509 | JGI IMG/M metagenome (GOLD analysis project Ga0214473, IMG submission 203509) | Soil microbial communities from uranium-contaminated site in the Upper Colorado River Basin, Wyoming, United States - RVT98D197 | ecosystem: Environmental > Terrestrial > Soil > Contaminated >... | reverse complement strand
TTCTTCGTTGACCCTCAAACGGGAAGACAGTTCGTGACCGTCTCGGTCCTCCCCGGGGACGGGACCGGGAGCTTCGGCCCGAGGACCGAGGTCAACACCGGCTTCGTCCCAGTCGCCGTCGCCATCGCCGATCTCAACGGGGATGGGAAGCCGGACCTCGTCGTCTTGAGCCAGGGGGATAACACTGTCTCGGTCCTCCTCGGGGACGGGACCGGGAGCTTCGGCCCGAAGACCGACTTTCCTCCGGATACTGCCCCAGTCGCCCTCGCCGTCGCCGATCTCAACGGGGACGGGAAGCCGGACCTCGTCGTGGTCAACCGGAGGAACGACACGGTCTCGGTCCTCCTCGGGGACGGGACCGGCGGCTTCGGGCCGAAGACCGACTTCCCGACGGGGAACATCCCAGTCGCCGTCGCCATCGCCGATCTCAACGGGGACGGGAAGCCGGACCTCGTCGTCGCAAACCTGGCGGACAACAGCGTCTCGGTCCTCCTCGGGGACGGGACCGGGAGCTTCGGGCCGAAGACCGACGTCGCCACGGGCCTGGGTCCCAGAGGCATCGCCATCGCCGACCTCGATGCCGACAACAAGCCTGACCTCGCCGTCTTAAACCCGGCGGGGATCGCCGTCTCCGTCCTCCTTGGGGACGGGACCGGGAGCTTCGGGCCGAAGACCGACTTCCTGACGGACGGGGCTCCCACCGCCGTCGCCATCGCCGACCTCAACGGCGATGGGAAGCCGGACCTCGTCGTGGCAAACCGGGGGGCTAACACCGTCTCGGTGCTCCTCAGGAGTGAGCCGCCCCCAAGCAGCAGCAGCGGCGGTGGTGGAGGCGGCGGCAGCTGCTTCATCGCCACGGCGGCCTTCGGCTCCCCCCTGGCCCCCCAGGTGCAGCTGCTCCGGGAGGTCCGGGATCACTACCTGCTCCCCCACGCCGCGGGGCGGGCCTTCGTTGCCCTGTACTACACGGTCAGCCCCCCGCTGGCGGACCTCATTGCCAGCTCGGAGACCCTGCGCGCCATCGTGCGCGGGGCGCTGATGCCCCTCATCGGCTGGGCGGCCCTGGTGCTCTGGTCCCCGGCGGTGGGCCTGGGAGGGCCGCTGGTCTCCCTGGCCTTTGGGATGGCAGTGGCGGGCCGCCTGGTCCGGCGGCGCCAGCGGGCGGGCGCCTCCCGGCGATCCGGCGCATGGCGTCGGCGCCTGCTGGCGGGAGTCGTGGTCACCGGGACGGTCGTCGGCCTCCCGGGGGAAGCCCGGACGGCGGACCGGCTGGCCCCGCCGCCCCGCCCGCCCCTGCAGCGGCCGCACCCGGCGGCCCTGACGCCTGCCGGGCCGCCGACGGCCGAGGTGACCTTCGCCACGGCGCAGCCCTTCGCGGTCATCACGGAAGTGGGCAGCCAGCGCCAGCGCCTGGTCGGGGTGGGGGAGACCATCGGGGATCCCCGGGACGCCACCCACGGGGTGACCATCCAGCGGATCGCGCGCGGGCGCGTGCAGGTGCGCGAGGCCCGCACGCAGCGAGTGGTCTGGGTCGCGGAGGGGACCCGGGTGCCCGGCGTCCCCGACCGGCGCGTCACCCGGACCGTGCTCCTCCGGGGGCTGGAGTACCAGTATGTGACGGCAGGCAGGTCCCTCGACGCGGAACCCCGGCTCGTGGACATTCGAGCGAACCGCGCGACCCTGGCGGTGGACGTGCCTCCGCCCCGTCCGGCGACCGCGGGGCCGGAGCCCCGGACGACAGCCGCCCCCGGGGGGGAGGAGCAACTTCCCGCCGTGAGCCGGACCCTGGACGCGACCCTGTTGGGGCGGGTCCGGGTGCGGGAAGCGGGCCCCAACGTCTACGAGGTGAGCGCGACCGACCTGCAGACCGCGCTGGAGCACGGGGGGCAGGTGCTGGCCGAGGCGTGGCCCACCCTCTGGCCCCGGGTCTCGCTGCAAGACGGGGTGAGTCTCCAGCTCCGCTCGCCGGTGGCCGACGGGGTCCTCGGGCCGCGAGGGTTTCGGGTGACCAGTCCGAATCTCGCCGAACGGGCCGGGATCGAACTGGGGGATGTGGTGCTGGCGGTGAACGGCCAGGCGGTCAACTCCCTCGGCGATCTGTACAGCCTGTACCAGCAAGTCCAGCGGGAGGCCCGCCTCTCCACGGTCGAGCTGGGCCTGGAGCGCCACGGGGTGCCGGTGACCAAGATGGAACTGTGCGCCGTCGCGCAGGTGCGTTGAGCCCGGTCTCCATTGTTGTGCAGGAGAGCGTTCTTGCGGCATCCGGCCTCCGGCACCGATGACATAAAGATTTTGCTTGACACGACCGCCCGGGGCAAGATACAAATGCCGGCGTCGGCAGCTCCATGTGGTCGCGGCCTCAACGATAATTTTTGCTTGACAGAATCGCGCCCTGTAGGGTAGTAAATGAAGCGCGACGTGGAGCAAGGGAGTGAAGGAGATTGTGGCGCAAGAGGGAGAGCGAGCGAAGGGAGGTGAGGCGGAGCTAGAAAAGGGAAATCGTTCGACCGGGTTTGTTGTTGGGCGCTTGGAAAGGCTAAGCCGCTGTACCAAAATCAGCCAAGGAGGACGTGACCATGAGGAACTTTAAGCACCTCGTGATCTTCGGCGTAGTCGTTGTGGTGGCGGTGTTCCTTGCCGCGCCCAGCGCCATGGCCAAGAAGGCAATGAACGAGGCTGAGTTGGACCTGATCACAGCCGCAGGTCAGCCGACGATCGTTCAGGCCGTTGGGAGCGAAGTCGCTGTGGCGGTGCTCATTGACGTCAGAGACACTCAGTTGGAGATTGGCGACACCGCTCAGACGAATCTGAGTGCTCTCGTGTTGAACAACGTGGCCGGCGAGAACCAGCTTGCCACGGCGTTGAACATCGCGGGGGCCCCGTTCAATAACGCCACTGGCGATCAGAGCAACACGATCACCCAGAGCTGGGGGTCGGTGAAGGACGTCGGTGCCGTGACTGTGCCTGCCGGGGTTGCCGGTGACATCAACGGGAAGTGCGTCTTTGCCACTTGTGACACCTCAGCCGACGGGGACCTTGCGGTCCTGACGGCGAGCGCCGATCAGATCGTCCACGCGGAGTCTTCCGACGGTGTTGCCGTCGCAGTGGCATTCCAGGCTCCGGTGACGGATCTGATCATTGGGGGCACCGCCCAGGAATCTCTGGTGGCCTTGGTGGTGAACAACGTGGTGGGTATGAACCAGGTTGCCAACGCCATTAACATCTTGGGCGGTAGCATTTCCTTTCAGGCTCCCGGACTGTCACTAGGTGGTGCTGGTAGCAGCGTCGGTGCAACCCAGTCCAACAATATCACCCAGTATCGCGGTACACCTTTGACACGGCCATGTGGGGGGCCTGCTTGTCCATAGCATAGCGGCCTTCCTGTTCGGAACGTGGGGGAGCCCTCCAGTGGGGGGCTCCCCCTGGTCGCGGACAGGGAGTGGGTGGTAATTTCGACAATCGGAGAATCGAATACATCCATACAAAGGGGGTGAGACAACAGATACCCGATGGGCCAAACCAGGGAGTGCACGTACCGAAGCAACCGGGGAACTGAAAACAACTGATATAAAGGAGGTGAGAATAGCAGATAGCGAATCGCGCTATCGCTGAACGGTTCCTGTGAGGTCATCTCGAAACACATCGCTACGATGTCAAGAGCAGAGCGATGTGCCCAAGTGCCTTCGGGTCAGGCCAATCCAATCAATGAGGCCGCCGAAGGCAAGTGTCTGCCTGCCCCTCCCACCCCGGTTGCGAGAAGGGCTGGCATGGTTTGGCTCAAGGTGTGATCGCTCCATAGGCGCTGCACTCTGGAGCGGATCACACACAAAAAGGGAGAGACTATGCTTCGCATAGGGAGTATCTGCACGATTGCAGCCCTGCTGGCGATCGGGATCGTATTGTTGACCCCGCCAAGCGTCGCCGCCAAGCTCGCGCTTAATGAGGAGGAGTTGGACGGGATCACGGCCTCCGGCGAGCCCACGGTGATTGTCACGGGAGATGAAAACTCCTCAATCGACTACACTTCTGAGCCTGTCTTTACTCTGGGGTTCAGCGTTCCAGAGGCCCAAGTCGGCATCACGGCTCTGACCATCCAGAACGTCGTTGGGGAACTCCAACTCTTGGTGAACCTCAACGTCCTCTCGGCGCTTAACGAGATTGCCGGGACGGAACAGCGCAACTTCAGCATGCAAAGCTGGGGCGCGACCCTTCCCATTGCGGACACGGTGAAGACCGTGGCTGGCGTAGCGGCCGCCCCGTGTCTGAATGCAGGCTCGTGTGTCACCAAGGGTGGTGCTGGAGGTGACGCGGGATCGAACCTACATGCGGGAGCCGGTGGAAACGCCGATTCGAGCGAAGGCGGCCCGGGCGGCGCCGGTGCCCCGAGTGGGACCCTGAGCAATCTGACCGCCGGGGTCGGTGGCGTAGGTGGCTCTAGCTCACCAGCGACGTCTACGGGGAATACGGGCGGAACTGGTGGCACCGGTGGCGCTGGCGCTGCTGGTGCAGGTGGCGCTGGCGGTGCCGGTCCCGGTGGTGGTGGTGGCGGCGGCGGCGGCGGCGCGTCTGGTGGTTCTGCGAACGGCGGCAACGGCACCGGTGTAGCCGTTACAGGCGACGGTGGCGACGGTGGCAACGGTGGGAGTTTGACGGCGAGCACCGGCAATGCCGGGAACGCGGGGAACGGAGGCAACGCCGCCGCCGCCCCTGGTGGGAATGGCGGATCGGCCAGTGCCCCGGCGGGCAGCGGGGGAAATGGTGCGCCAGTGGTCGCACAGGGTAATGGCGCGACGAGTCCTGGCTTGATTTCCCAAGCCGCCAGCGCCTCGGGGGATCTGATCATCCACGCGGGCGATGGGGCACAGGTCAATGCCGTGGACCAGCCGGTCTTCACGCTGGGCTTCACCGCCTCGCAAGCGCAGAAAGATCTGGCGGCCCTGTTTGTCAGCAACGTCGTAGGCCGGAGCCAGTTCGCCCTGAACCTGAACATTGCCTCGGCCTCCTTCACCACCATCCCCTTCGCCACCAATCCCGTCGAAGGGAACGTGGGGACGGTGAAGCAGGTCAACACCGGCATCCAATTCCGTGGCACGCCGCTTACCGGCTCCACGACGATCGGAATCACTCACACAAACTAGAACTAGCGAGGTCCCGCCATGGGACGGTACGCCGACTGGAGGAGCAGGGGGCTCATCCCCCTGCTCCTGAGTTTAGCAGTCTTGCTGGGACCCAGAGTCGCGGTTTCGGCCCCGATCCCACTGACCGACGACGAAATGGACCACGTGTCTGCCAGCGGGGGCCTCACTATTGATCTGGAGAATAATGGGGACACGACCAAGTTCGGCTTCAGCTTCGATCTGGGTGGGACCAACGGGGTGGGCAGCGTGGCGCTCTCGCCAATGACGTCTGTCCCGTCGACGCTGACTTCTGGGGGATCGGGGATATTCAGCAATAACCTGTTCAACGTTGAGAACATGATTTTCAATCTGAACATCTGCGTTCAGTGTTCAGGTACCATCTTCCAAGCCGGAATCGGGATCCCGATTCGGATCAACGGTACCCAATGAGTCGTTTGTCCCGATGGGCCGTATTGCTCGTGGGGGTGGGTTTCCTTCTCGCGCTCGTAGGGCCCGCGAGTGCCGCATTGCGCCTGATGACGGATGAGGAAATGGACGCGGCCCCGGCCAGCGGGGCCGCGAAACCTCCGCCCAAGGCCAGCAAAAGCCCCGAGGAACAAGCGGTGGTTCCACTCGCCTTGGCTGGCGGTCGGATGACAAAGACCGTCAAGAGCTTCAAAGCCCTCCGGGAGGAAGGGGTGGTTCTCCAGGCGCTGGATTTCTCATGTGGGGCGGCCGCCCTTTCCACCGTCCTCACGTTTGCCTTCCAGGATCCTGTCCCCGAGACCGATATCGTCGCGACCATCCTGGTGACCGGGCAGACCCCGAAGGAGGGACTTCAAAAGTACTTCCGTCGCAGGGGCTTCACGCTGTTGGACCTGAAGCGGGCAACCGAAAGTCGGGGATATCGGGGTGCCGGGTACAAAGGGATGACGGTGGACGATTTGGTCGAGAGCATCGGACAAGAATACCTGCCGGTGCTGGTTCCCATCAATCCCATGGGGTACTATCATTTCGTCGTGGTCCGGGGCCTTCGAGGAGATCGGGTGTTTCTGGCTGACCCGGCAGTTGGCAACGTGACCATGAAGATTTCGCGGTTCGAAGAATTATGGGTGGATGGGATCGGGTTTGTTGTCAGTCGGCCAAACCAGAGGGCCAGCCGGACCGGCCATCTCTTGGCATCGGCTGGCGAGGCGGGTCTGGCGGACGCGATCAACGCGGCGTCAAAATCTGGTCCTGGAGGTGAGGTGCCACCTCTCCTCGCCCCTCGTCCGGGGGAGCCGACCCCACGCTCTACGGACCTCATCCAGATCCTGAGCAAAACGGAAATGGTCACCCCCCCTCGGGGCATGACCGCCGATCAGACCTTCAACAATGCGAAGGAGGCCCGCGTTATCTCCAGCTTTGCCCTGCCGAGCTTTAATGCGCAACTCCAGTACGGGCGGCCAGCGGGGAACTTCGTCGACTTCACCCCTCCGCCTGGGCAGCCTCTCCAAGTTGGGTCCCAGTAAATCGAGAGTTCAACGACGAGTGGCGTGCCTGATCATGGGGCGACTCATCAGGATGGCCAGGTTCGTTACCGGGATGCTGTTCTTGGTCGGGGCAGTCCTGGCCGGACCAGTGACTGTTCGTGCGCAGGCACAGGATGACGCCGTTGGGAAAGTCCTGGAAAGTCGCGATCAAGTGATCCGCCAGCTTCTGGAGCGGGTCGAGGCCTTGGAGCGGGAGCTCCAAACTTTGAAAGAGGGCCAGGCAAGGCAGACCCCAGGGGGGGCAATCACCACCCCGCCGCCGGTCACCACGATCTCCCCCACGCCTGCGCAACCACAAGCGCCCTCTCCACCACCAGCCGCAGCCTCCCCGGCGCCCCCACAACCTCTTGCACCTTCGCCTGCGGTTACCGGCCCCCCCCCCGAGCCTGGACAGCCGGAAGCCCCGTCCTCACCGGCCGCCGCAACTCCCTCGGAGGCTTCGCCACCTGCCGAGGAGGAGCGCGATGTCACCAGGATCCCGTTGGCTTCCGTGGCGCGCGGTGGGAGTCTCCTCACGCCCGGCCAATTCCAGATCGAAACCCGGCTCAGCTATAGTCACGCTGAGATCTCGCGCCTGGTGATCACCGGCTTCAGTGTGCTCCCCCTGATCATTCTGGGGACGCTGGAATCGGAGAGGGTCAAGCAGAACGTCCTCCAGCCCATTCTCGCACTCCGATATGGGATTTTGAAGGATCTCCAGGGAGACCTGAGTGTGCCGGTAGTCTACCAGACCCAGTCTCGCATCCGGCTGAGCAAGGAAGTGTCAAACCTGGTCTCAGAGGAGGCAAGCCAGTTCGGCTTGGGTGACATAGAGGCAGCCCTCACCTACCAACCCCTCTACGAGAAAGGATGGCTTCCCGACCTGGTGGTGAGCCTTCGTGCCCGGGCGCCCACCGGCCGCTCCCAGTTCGACATCTACAAGGACATGGCCACGCAAGGTCCGTTCGTGGATGTCGAAAATTTCGTCCAGCGCCTGAACGCCGAGGGCCTCCCCATCGGGACTGGGTTCTGGGGACTCAGCGGAAGCATCTCGGCCACGAAGGCATTCGACCCGGTCATTTTGTTTGCGACCGTGGGCTACACGTATAATTTCGAGCGCCAGGTAACAACCATCCAGGTCACGGGCCAGCCCGCGGAGGGGGGGATCCGGCTCTTCCCACAGGCACTTGAGCAGAATGTCAAGCCTGGCGATACCGTGTTCTTCAACTTTGGATTTGCCATCGCCTTGACCAATCAGGTGTCGGTGAACTTCAACTTCTCCGATCGGATCAGCTTCAAAACCCAGGCGAATGGGAGTGAGCTGGCCGACTCCTCCGTCAACGTTGGCCAGTTCAGCTCCGGGTTCACCCTGGCCATCACCCCTCGCGTTTCCCTGGACGTCTCGGGCATCATCGGTCTCAGCCCGGACGCCCCAAGCTTTGTCCTCACGGCGGGAGTGGCCACGACCTTCAACTCGATCAGAGACCTCTGGCCATTCAAGAACTAGCAAGAATGGTGAAGGGGGGATCGGGGCAGGAGGGGTTTGCCCACCACCCCGTGGACTCTCCGGTAGAGGAACCGGTTGTCCAGCGGCACTTGACACTCCGCAATGATTCGTGGTACGGAGACATCCGTCTCAGATGGGAGGAAAGAGGGCAAGTTCAGACGGCCAACGTTCTGAATGGTTCTCGGAATCTCGAAGCATCGGGGGGCCGCACTATCGAACTGGCGTATCGAACCGCCGGATCCCATAACCCGTCAGCGATGACCATCGTACCTGGGGATTCTGTTGGGCGGGTTTTTTTCCTCAGGGTTCTGGATCGGCTTGGGGTCGCGAGCCGAGGTAGTCGGCTCTGGCAAGGCCCGGCCGCCTGGAGGTGAGGGGGTGCGCGGTTGCTCGGACGTGGGTTCTCAATGTGCGGACCCGACAATACGAGGGCTCCGATTCTTTGATACGGCATGCTTCGTGCCGCATGCAGGCTGGTGGGAGCGCTGAGATTTCTCCTGGATTCCCTGGGGGGCCAGGACGGGTGGCTTTGGTGACGCATTCGTTTTTTCGGGTGGTTGAAGGGGCGGGGAAAGGGGTAAAAGGGGTTAGCGGGCTGGCGGGCCTCCTGGATGAAGCCCGGGACATAAATCTGTGCGATATCCCAGGCCGTTATCCGAACCGTCTCCCAAACGGGTACCCGCAAAGGACCACTGCCGTCTGAGCCGCTGACACAGTCAGGTCCGGCCGAGGGGCTGACTTCACATCGGAAGCGGGGCGTCGCTGCCGGATTCGAAACGGTTGGATCCGCCACTTCGGAAGCCGTTGGATCTGGCTGAATTACCATCTCTCGTCGGCAGAGGGCTGAGATCCTGTTCGAGGGAGTCGATGATCAACGATAAGACCGTCCTGATTACCGGAGGGACCGGATCCTTCGGGAAGCAGTTTGTGGCTACGGCGCTTGCGAAGCACAACCCGAAGCGAATAATCGTCTTCAGCCGGGACGAGCTCAAGCAGCATGATATGCGAATGCAGTTCGACGACGAACGGCTGACGTTTTTCATCGGCGATGTCCGCGATCGCGATCGGCTTTACCGGGCGTTCCAGGCCCGGGTGGATGTCGTGCTGCATGCGGCGGCCCTGAAGCAGGTCCCATCATGCGAGTACAATCCTTTCGAAGCGGTGAAAACAAACGTCCTCGGTGCGCAGAACGTCATTGAAGCTGCCATTGATTGCGGCGTGCCCAAGGTCGTGGGAATCAGCACCGACAAAGCTGTCAATCCGATTAACCTCTATGGCGCGACCAAATTGGTTGCTGAAAAGTTGTTCATACAAGGCAATGCGTACGCCGGCAGCAAGGTCACGCGTTTCAGTTGCGCTCGGTACGGGAACGTTGTGGGGAGTCGTGGCAGTGTGGTGCCCCTCTTCTTGGAACAACGGAAGAATGGGACCGTCACCATTACGGATCCCCGCATGACACGCTTCTGGTTGACGCTGGAGCAAGGCGTGGAATTCGTGATCCGCTGCGTCGGGCAGATGCATGGGGGTGAAGTGTTTGTCCCCAAGATTCCCAGCATGAGGATCATGGATCTGAAGAAGGCCTTGGCTCCGGATTGCGAGATCCGCCATATCGGCATCCGGCCGGGAGAGAAACTCCACGAGGCGCTGATCTCCGAGGACGAAGTACGGCACACGGTCGAACTGGAGGATATGTATATCATTCAGCCCTTGCATCCGTGGTGGCAGGTGGAGAATTGGGCGGGGGCCAGGCCGCTGACGGATGACTTCCGGTTCACCAGTGACACGAATACGCGCTGGCTCTCGATTGAAGAGTTACGGAGTTTAATCGCGTGGACGTAATGCCAAGAGAAGAGGTGATGTTGGCCGTCGAGGGCGGCCGGCCGGTGCGCCAAACGCTCTTGCCCTATGGCCATCAGTGGATTTGTGAAGATGACATCCGTGCAGTGATCGAGGTACTACGTTCCGATTGGATCACGACCGGGCCGAAGATAGGCGAGTTTGAGGAAGCGTTTGCTGCGTACGTTGGGGCGAAGTACGCGGTGAGTTTCAGTTCTGGCACCGCAGCATTGCACGGGGCAGCCTTTGCCGCAGGTCTGGAGGACGGCGACGAGGCCATCACAACACCGCTGACATTCTGTGCCACGGCCAACTGCGTGCTTTACCAGCGTGCCACGCCGGTGTTCGCCGACATCTGCCG
>Ga0214473_10011646_pt1 | contig 10332 bp, 5 predicted proteins | sample RVTome_7_FD_203509 | JGI IMG/M metagenome (GOLD analysis project Ga0214473, IMG submission 203509) | Soil microbial communities from uranium-contaminated site in the Upper Colorado River Basin, Wyoming, United States - RVT98D197 | ecosystem: Environmental > Terrestrial > Soil > Contaminated >... | reverse complement strand
CGCGAGGCGGAGCGAGCTGGTGATCGTCCACCTGCCGATGCACGGGGACTACCGCGGGCGCAGCGACGCCTGGCGGCGCTTCGCGATGCAGGAGGCCAGGCAGCGCGGCCTCCCCTACCTCGACCTGGTGGCGGCGCTGCGGCGGATGCCCGCGCACGCCGTCGAGTCGTTCTTCATACCCGAAGGGGCCATCGACTACCGCTTTGCAGCGGGGCACCTCACGCCGAAGGGCAACGAGTGGGTCGCGCGCGAGGTGTACCGTATCCTCGCCGCCCAGCCCGCGATCGCTGCGCGGCTCGCCCCGAGTCGCTAGAAGTCGAGCTCCGCGACGACGGGCGTGTGGTCGGAGGGGCGCTCGAGCCTTCGGGGCTCCTTGTCGATGCGGCAGGAGGTGCAGGCCTCGGCGAGCGCCTTCGAGCCCAGGATCAGGTCGATGCGCAGGCCGTGATTGCGGCGAAAGGCGAGCATCCGGTAGTCCCACCAGCTGAAGAGCCGCTCCTCCTGGTCGAAGAGCCGGAAGAGGTCGCTGAGACCGACCTCGAGGAGTGCCCCGAGGGCGGCCCGCTCGGGATCGCTGCAGAGGACCTTTCCCCGCCACGCTTCGGGATCGTGAACGTCCCGGTCCTCGGGGGCGATGTTGAAGTCGCCGAGCACGACCAGGCGGGTGTGGCGGGAGAGCTCGACCGCTGCGTAGTCCCTGAGCTTCTCCAGCCAGTCGAGCTTGTAGGCGTACTTCTCCGAGCCCACCTCCTGCCCGTTCGGGACGTACACGTTCAGCACGCGGACCCCGCCGATCGTCGCGGCGAGGATCCGGCGCTGGCGGTCCTGGAGACCGGGAAGCTCGGTCGAGATCTCCTCGCCGGGCGCGAGGCTCAGCGTCGCGACACCGTTGTAGGTCTTCTCTCCCGCGAAGGCGACGCGGTAGCCGGCCGCCTCGATCGGCCCCACCGGGAAGTCCTCGTCGACGGTCTTGGTCTCCTGGAGCGCGAGGACGTCGGGCCTCTCGGTGGCCAGCCAGTCGAGGACGTGGCCCAGCCGGACCTTGATCGAGTTGACGTTCCAGGTGGCGATCTTCGTCACGTCGACCTCTCTCGCGCTCCGCTGATCCGATAGGCGAAGCGGTGCACACCCGCCTTGATCCGGTAGCGGGGGAGGGTATCCGGGCCGCAGCTCGCGGTCCCGAGCCCGCGGTGCGCGCCGTCGAGATTCAGGATCACCTCGGGGCGGGGCTCGAGCTCGTTGGTGTGGTGGGCCTTGAAGAGATCGTCGCTGGTGAAGTGGCTGGCGGAGAACTGCAGCAGGCCCACGGCGGCGATGGAGAGACCGGCTCCCTCGGCGTCCTCGAGGCGAAGCCAGCGCACGTCGCAGCGACCGCCGTGCTCCTGGGGAACGATGTAGGGAACGTACATCTCAGCCACCCTCGCGCTGTAGCGCCCCACCGCGGCGCCGGCCTTGCGGTCCGGGTAGTTCTCGTGAGGGCCTCGCCCGAACCAGGTGAGACGATCGAGGCCCGGCTGAAGGATCAGCGTCACGCCCACCCTCGGGAGATCGGCGAGGTTCGCGGGGACCCGGACGATGTTCTCCACCTCGATCTCGCCGCACGGCCACACCCGGTAGGCGTGGCGGTGCTCGAGGCCGATCCCGGCGCGCTGCCGGATCACGATGCTCGCCGATCCGTCCCGGGAGAGGCTCACGCGCGTGCTCGCGGCCTCGAGTCGAACATCCTGGAGACCCGCCTCGAGCCAGCGCCCGAGCGGCCTTCCCAGCTGGTTCGTCCAGGCCTTGATGCCGTCGTTGTCAGTGGGCGCGCGCCAGACGTTGAGGCGCGGCCCGGAGAGCAGGAGCTCCCTTCCCCCGAAGCGCAGCGAGGTGATCTCGCCCTTCTCCTGGTCGACTTCGAGGCGCACCGCGTCGCCGGAGATCTCCGCTCGCGCCCCCTTCTCGGTCAAGTGGAGCGCACCCTCGAATCGCCGCGTCCTCGGCTTCGGCGCGCGGTACGGCATCGCGAGCTGCTCCCACGCAAGCTCGTGACCGCGAGGCGCCCAGCTGGTCTCGCGTGCGGTCTCGAAGCGCACGTCGAGGAAGCACTCCTGCCCCGGCCCGAGGACGGGCTTGCGCAGCGGCAGCCGGAGCTCGTCTCGCCCTCCGGGCGCAGTCTCGAGCCTGGGAAGCCGCCCCTTCTGGACGAGGGCGCCGTCCACCGAGAGCTCGAAGCTCCCGCGGAGCCATCCGAGATCCCGGAAGTCCTGTCGGTTGGTGACGCGGATCCTCCCCGCCCGAAGGCTCAGCGCCTCGATCTTCACCGGCTGGGCGACCTTCTTGAACTCGAACATCGCGGGGTGGGGCGTGCGGTCCGGCCACACCATGCCGTTCTGGCAGAAGGCCCCGTCGTTCGGCTGGTCGCCGAAGTCGCCGCCGTAGGCCCAGTACTCCCGTCCCCGCTCGTCCACCTTGCGCAGCCCCTGATCGACCCACTCCCAGATGAAGCCGCCCTGCAGGCCGTGGTGGGCCTCGATCGCCTCCCAGTAGTCGGAGAGGCTCCCGTTGCTGTTCCCCATCGCGTGGGAGTACTCGCACATGATGAGCGGCCGGTCGCCGTAGCCGGACTTCGCGAAGCGCACGATCTCCGCGATCTCCGGATACATGGGACAGATCACGTCGGTGCTGGGGTGATCCCGGTACCAGTTCCACTCGAGCGCGCCCTCGTAGTGGAGGGGGCGGGAGGGGTCGTGGCGGCGGATCCAGCCGGCCAGCGCCTCGAGGTTGGCGCCGCAGCCGCTCTCGTTGCCGAGCGACCAGAGGATGATGCAGGGGTGGTTCTTGTCCCGCTCCACCATGCGCATGCCCCGGTCGAGGAAGGCGGCGGCGAAGCGGGGCTCGTGACACAGGCTTGCGAGATAGGCGTGGCTCTCGATATCGGCCTCGTCGATCACGTAGAGGCCGTGCTCGTCGCAGAGCTCGTACCAGAGGGGATGGTTGGGATAGTGGGAGGTGCGGACCGCGTTGAAGTTGAACTGCTTCATCAGCCGGACGTCGGCCAGCATGCTCTCCCGCGTGAGGGCCTTTCCCCTGGTGTCGTCGTGCTCGTGCCGGTTCACCCCCTTGATCAGCACCGGGCGCCCGTTCACCAGCAGCTCGCGCCCGCGGATCTCGACCTTGCGAAAGCCGATCCGGCAGCTCACCGACTCGCGGCACTCGCCCTCGGCGTCGATCAGGGAGACGAGCAACCGGTAGAGGTAGGGGATCTCCGACGACCACTGGTGGGGAGACCGGACCTCCTGCAGGAAGGCCGCCCGCCGGCCGCGGAAGAGATAGGGGTTCCCGCGGATCGGTACCGTCCCCTCGAGCGGCTCGCGGAAGACGTCGCGGCCGCGGGCGTCGAGCAGGCGCACGCGGATCCGCCATCCCTCGCTCCCGGCACCCTCGAAGCCGACCTTCACCTCCAGCTTGAGGAGCCCGTTGCGATACTCGCCGTCGAGATCCCCCACGGCGAAGAGGTCGGCGATGTGGGTCGGCCCGGTCGCGTAGAGGTAGACGTCGCGGTAGATCCCGGCCATGAACCAGTGGTCCTGATCCTCGAGGAAGGTTCCGTCCGACCAGCGGATCACCATCGCGGCGAGGAGATTCTCTCCCGGCTCGACGAATCTCGTCACGTCGAACTCGGCGGGGAGCCGCGAGTCCTTGCTCATGCCCACCGGGCGGCCGTTCACGTAGACGTAGAGGACGCTCTCGGCGCCGCCGAAGTGGAGCACCACCCGGCGCCCCTTCCAGCTCGCGGGGATGCGGAAGCGCCGGCGGTAGAGCCCGGTCGGATTCTCGCGGGGAACCGTGGGGGGCGGGTCGGGAAAAGGCATCTGCACGTTGGTGTAATGGGGCCGGTCGTAGCCCTGGAGCGTCCAGTTGCTGGGAACCGGAATCTCCGCCCAGCCCCCGTCGTCGAATTCGCGGCGGAAGAAATCCTCGGGGCTCGCCTCCGGCCGCGGCGAGAGCTCGAACTTCCAGGCGCCGTTCAGCGACTGGAACCAGGGAGAGCTCTCGCGGTCGTTCGCGAGCGCCGCCTCGGGATCCGGAAACGGAACCAGCAGGCTGCGGGCGGGAAGCCTTCCGATTCCCACGCACTCGGGAGTCTCCCAGGTCCTCTCCTCTGCTCCGCCGAAGCCGTACATCGCCGTCCCTCCTTGCGCGGCTTCGACCATAGCCAAAGATCGGAAGAGGACGGGAGCTTCGAGGCAGAGGCCCGATCGGCGCGGCCTCGGGCGCTCTCGGACAGCGCGGCCCGCGGCTGCTACGTTCCGGCCCCAATCCCGATCCTGGCGAGGAGCGGATCATGACGGGCATCCCCCTTCCGGCGGTGGCGTTGGCCGCGGTTCCCGGTCGCCGCAAGGCGACCCTCGAGCTCGCCCGCGAGATCGAGCGGCGCGGCTTCTCCGGCATCTACTGCGCGAGCTACGGCGACGGCATGGGACTCTCCGAGGCGCTGGCACTGGTGACCGAGCGGATTCCCTTCGGCACCGCGATCGCCAACATCTACACGCGGCACGTCTCCGACTACGCCCCCACCGCCTCGCTGATCCACGAGCTCTCGGGCGGGCGCTTCCACTTCGGGGTGGGAGTGAGCCATGTCCCCTTCCTGGCGCGGATCGGTCTCCAGTCCGGGAAGCCCCTCGCCGACATGCGCCGCTTCGTCGAGGAGCTGCGAGCGGTCCCGCGAGCCGGGGAGCTCCCGCCGCTGGTGCTGGCCGCGCTGCGCAAGAAGATGGTGGCGCTCTCCGGCGAGATCGCGGAGGGCGTGGTCTTCGCCAACGCCTCGAGGTCGCACATGCGCGAGTCGCTGGCGGCGCTGCCGAAGGAGAAGCGCAGCGATCCGGGCTTCTTCATCGGCAACATGATTCCCACTTGCATCTCCGACGACCGCAAGGCCGCCGCCGCGGTGAACCGGAAGACGCTCTCCGGCTACGTGATGCTTCCCAACTACAGGAACTACTGGAAGGAGGCCGGCTACGTGGAGGAGATGGAGGCGGTCGAGAAGGCGCTCGCGAGCGGCGAGCGCGAGAAGATCCCCTCGCTGCTGAGCGACCGCTGGCTCGCGGACTCGACGCTCTTCGGCACCGCCGCCGAGGTCCGCGAGGGCGTCCTGGCCTGGTTCGAGGCCGGCGTCCGCACCCCGATGCTGGTTCCCTCCTCGGCGGTGGGCGGCCAGATGAAGGCCTTCGAGGAGCTCCTGGCGATCTTCTGACGCCGGGCGCTGCTCTCGGGCGAACAGGGCGTGGTAGGAGGGGCCGGGGGCGGTCCCCCTCCTGCCTCCGGCACGCCGGGGACCCGCCTCCGGCCTCGTAGCGCTGTGCGTGCTCGATCGCGGCGCCCGCGGATTCGGGCTTCAGGCGGGTGACTTCAGAAGAGATCCGTCGGCGGAGGCGCCCCCGCCAGGGCGGCATCGCGCTCGCGCCGCGCCTTCTCTGCGTCTGCGAAGTCGGGATCGAGCGAGAGGCACCGGTCGAAGGCTTCGGCCGCCGACCGATTCTGCCGATCGAGCCGGAGCGCCAGCCCGAGGTGGCAATAGTGTGTTGCGCTCGGGATTCCGCGCGCTTCCGCGAGCTCGATGGCCTTCCGGAAATGCGCGGCAGCGACCTCGGAAAGCCTCCGGAGCAGGAAGACGTAGCCGAGCGTATCGATCACCTCGGGATCGTCCGGAAGCGCCTGATACGCTTGCTGCGCGAGTTCGAGCGCGCGGTCGAGATCTCCCCCCCGCCTCGCCAGCAGAAACGCCAGGTCGTTCTTCGCCGACGGAAGATCCTCTCCCGACCCGACCACGGCTTCGTAGACCGCGATCGCCTTGGCGTCCTCTCCGGTTTCCGCGTAGAGTCGCGCGAGGAGCATCCGGCTGGGCGTGCTCAGCCCTCCCTCCCGATCGGCTCGCTCGAGCGTCGAAACCGCATCGGACAGTCTGCCTCGGGCCCCGTAGAGAGCGGCGAGCAGCGCCGCCCCCCCAGGATGGGCCGGCGCCATCTCGAACGCGCGCAGGGCATCGCGCTCTGCCTCTTCGAGCCGGCCGAGCCCCGCGAGCACGCGAGCCCGGGTGAGCAGCACCGCCGGTCGGTCCGCACCGGAATCGATGGCCTGGTCGAGGCGCTCGAGGGCAAGCCTTGCCTCGCCACGGGACAGATCGATCTCCGTGAGGCGCTCGAGAATCGCTGGCGAGGAGGGAGCGGCCTGGTATGCCTTCTCGAGGAACCGGCGGGTCTCGTCGGGGTGCCGCGCCTGCTCGTGCGCCGCGAACTCCAGCACGGCCGGGACGAAGGGCTTCGGGGCTTGCAGGAGCTGCCGAAGCATCTGGCGTCCGAAGTCCTCGCGCCCGGTCTGGTAGTAGCATCGGGCCAGCATCAGCCGTTCGTGGCGGCTCAGGCGCCCGGCTCTCCGCGCGAGCCCCACCAGGGTTCGCTCCGCCTCGTTCCAGCTTCCTTGCGCCACCAGGATGCGCGCCCGAAGCGCCTGCACGCGCGGCGAGAAGGCGGGAGTCAGCTCGACGGCATGATCGATGGCAGCCTTCGCCGCCTCGAGGTTCCCGAGGCGATACTCGGCCAGGGCGAGCAGCTCCTCGGCCCTGAAGCTCTCTCGAGCGACGACCGCCTCTCGCAGCGCGGCCGCGGCGGCCGCCGCGCGCCCCTCGGCGATCTCGCGCCGCGCCGCGGCGAGGAGCGAGAAGGGATGATCCGGGTGCTCCTCCCGGAGGCGATCCACGATTCGGCTCGCGTCCTCGCTTCGGCCGCGCTGGTACTGAAGCTCGAGAAGGGCGCTCAGAATGACGGGCGCATCGGCTCCCTCACCGATGGACCGCTCCAGGTGCGCCGTCGCCTCTTCCGCATCGCCGTTTCGAACCAGGAACTCCGCGTAGGCGATGTGCGCTCGCGCGTCGCGGGGACGCTGCGCGAGGAGCCTCTGGAAGACCTCCTTCCCGGAATCGCCGAGGTCGATCGAGACGGCCGCGAGCTCGACCCAGGCCTCGATCTCCGAGTCGTCGGCAGCCACGATCTCTTCGAGCGCCCAGCGGCGAAGGTCCCCCTTCTCCGATGAACGCGCGTGGACGACGACGGCCTCCGCCGCAGCGATCCTTGCCGTGGGATTCGCGTCCGCCTTCGCGGCCTCCACCGCAGCGCGGAAGGCGCCCTCCACCTCTCCCTCTCGCTCCGGCCAGATCTCGAGCAGCTTCGCCCGGGCGACCAGCGGGCGCCATCGGTCCTGCTCGGCATGAAGCTCCGCCGAGCGCTCGAAGGCCGCGATCGCGCTCTCCAGCCGCCGCGTCTCGAGAAGGTCGCCCTTTCGCCGCTGCAGCTCGAGGTGGGCAAGGTGTACGAAGCCGAGCGTGTAGTGCGCCTCGGGATCCTCGGGGAGGAGCTCGACGGCTCGCTCGCTCGCTCGGAGCGCGCGCTCCAGGTCGTTGCGAGCCAGCTCGATCTTGGCCTTCAGCATGTACGCGTGCGGATTGGAGGGACTGAGCTCGAGCGCTTCTTCCACCAGCTGGGCGGCCCTCGCAGCATCGACGGGAAGCGTGAGCGTCGCCTCGCCGAGGATTGCATCCACCCGACCCGGATCCAGGCGCCGCGCCTCCTGGTAGTAGAAGATCGCTCTCCCGATCTCGCCCTGGAGGGCCAGCACGCGGGCAATGCGGAAATTGAGGTCCGCATTCTCTGGCTCGAGCGCGAGGGCGCTGCGAAGCTCCACGAGCGCCTCCCGGTAGCGACCCTGCTCGAGGTGGCGCTCCGCCCGGAGCTGGTGGGTCTCGAGGCGCTCCTGCTCCGACGAGCACCCGCCCACGAGAAGGGCCAGGCCGAGCGCAGCCCAGGAAAGCCCGCGAAGGGAGCTCCACTTCCGCGTCATCTGGTGCGACCCCCTGGTAACGAGATCCACGATCCAGGCGACACTCTACCCGCGCGGGCGGGCGCGGCCAAGCCGCGTGCGCTGGATCAGCAATGCGGCTCCACCGCCAGCCCCGGCTCTCCAACACGCTGCGGTCGGTAGGAAAAGCGCTCCTCTCACCGCGGCTGCTGTGGAACACAATTACCGGTAATGGGAAGATCCGTTCCCTACACCATGGGGTTCGGCAATCCACCGCTCGGCGTAACTCCTCGAAAACAAAGGAAACCGGTTTCGCTGGCCCTCTGGCATGCAACTTGCGTATCCTCTCGACCGGGAAGGGGACTGCCTTTGGCAGTTCCCTTTTTTTCCTTGGGAAGGTCGCTGCTTCGAGCAGCTTCCTTTCCTTTCTTGCGGCCGCCCTCTTCGGAAGGCGGGCCGCGGCGTGAGGTTCGCGCCCAGGGGTGGGGGAGAGCAGCGCGTTCGCTCGTCAGCCTGAAGCGCGAAGCCTCCAGGCAAGGAGGAGGATTGCCATGCAGAGAGAAGACACGGTTCGGCTCGGAAGGATGGGCATCTGGATGGTCGGGTTGCTCGCGGTCTGCCTCTTCAGCGGCGTCGCCGCGCCGGCGAAGGCAGGCCTGCGGATGCTCAGCTACACAGGCACCTTGAGCCTGCAGATAGGCCTCACCGGCGAAAACAGCCTTCCCAGTGTCACGTTATCCGGTGGGGCGGTGGCTCCGGCCGTCACCTACGGCGGTCACCTCTCGACTCTCGTCATCCCAGGGGGTGCCTTCGGCCCGATCTCGACCTGGCTGCCGGTGACGTCGGGGTACGGGACGATCCAATCGGTGCGGTTCACAGGGCTCGGGAACCTGCCGGCAACGCTCACCGGCATCTCGGGCGGACCCCCGCTGGGATCGGGAGCGATGGGGGTGCAGGGCGTGCTGAAGGTCTGCATCTTCACCTCGGCCTGCACCAGCAGCGTGCAAGTGCCGTTCACTCCCAGCGGTGGCGCCGGATTGGGTATCGGCGGTACCCAGTTCGTCGGCGGCGGGGTGGCGCTCACTCTGCAGCACGCGCCGTGGACGATCGGCCAGCCGGCGATGACCATCCACAGCCCGAACAGCAACGTGACGATACCGGCCCTGCCGGGCGGCTTCGCCCATGGCCCGGCCTCGCTCACCTCGAGCACGGCCCGGCTCTCTGGCGTGATCCAGCTCGTGACCGCCTCGAAGGTCTACACCAGTCTGACGACCGCGTGGCCGGAGCTCCCCGTGATGGGGGTCCTCAGCCTGCACGTCGTCCCCGAGCCGGGCACGCTGCTGCTGCTCGGCTCGGGCGTGGTGGGGCTGGGCCTCTTCGGACACCGCCGGAGGGGGCGGTGAGCTCGTAACGAGCGCGGCGCCCCATCGATCCAGCCTCGGCTCGGGGGCTCCTCCCTCGCAGCTGCGTGTAACCCATTTGGGTGGGGTGACGCGCCAACAGGCGAACGCGCCGGATGGAGAGGCGGCTCGCTCGGGCTCCTGGGCTCTTGATTGGATCGCGCGGCGCCTGGCGCCGCGCACACCTCGTTGCCTCCAGGGTCCTGTGGAACACATTTACCGGTAATGGGAAAACTCGTTCCGTACGCCGCCCGCTCGACAGCCCGCCTCGCTGTGTAACCCCCTGAAAAGAAAGGACACGACTTTCGCTAACTCTCTGGCATGTAACTTGCTTTTCATCTGGACCGGGAAGGGGGCTGCCTTTGGCGGCCCCTTTTCTTCCTTGGGAAGGTCGCTGCTTCGGGCAGCTTCCTTCCTTTTTTTCGGTCGCCCCCTTCGGGGGGTGAGCCGCAACACGAGGCCCGCGCCGAGGGGTGGTGGAGGACCGCGTTCGCTCGCTGCCCTGGTCGCGAAGCCTCCGGGCGAGAAGGAGGATTGCCGTGCAGAGAGAAGACACCGTTCGCCACGAAAAGGTCCGCATCTGGATGACCGCGTTGCTCGCGGTCTGCCTCTTCGCCGGCGTCGCCGCGCCGGCGAAGGCAGCCCTGCGGATGCTTTCCTACACGGGCACACTGACCTGGCAGGTCGGCGCGCTTCCCAGTGCCACGGGATCCGGTGCGGCCGTGGCTCCAGCCGTCACGTACGGCGGTCACCTCTCGACGCTCGCCATCCCGGGAGGCGCCCTGGGGCCGATCACGACCTCGCTGCCGGTGACGTGGGGAGGCGGAACGATCGTGTCGGTGCGGTTCACCGGGGTCGGGAACCTGTCCGGCACCATGGCTGGCATCTCCGCTCATCCTGGAGGCGGCGGGCCGATGGGGATGCAGGGCCTGGCGAAGATCTGCTTGTTCAACTCAGCCTGCATCGCGAGTGTGCCGGTACCGCTCACCCCGACCCTGGGCGGAGCCGGGTTCGGCGTGGGCGGCACTCAGTTCCTACCTGGTGCCGTGAGCCTCACCATGCAGCACGCGCCCTGGACGATGGGCCAGCCGCTGATGAC
>Ga0214473_10011645_pt1 | contig 10332 bp, 11 predicted proteins | sample RVTome_7_FD_203509 | JGI IMG/M metagenome (GOLD analysis project Ga0214473, IMG submission 203509) | Soil microbial communities from uranium-contaminated site in the Upper Colorado River Basin, Wyoming, United States - RVT98D197 | ecosystem: Environmental > Terrestrial > Soil > Contaminated >... | reverse complement strand
CCTTGCAAGAAATGATGGTCGGCCTGGTGAAGGGCGTGGCCAACAAAATGCGCGGTTTTAGCAAGGGTGAAACGCTGGAGTTTTACCGCAAGATTACCGATGAGGCCTGGGAGCAAGTCAAGAGCGCCGACACGCCCAAAGTGCAGAGCAAGGTCTATGAAGAAAATCTTGAATGGACCATGCTCGATCCCAATTACGAGGAAGAGACACAAGAGACCTTTAGTGGAAGGCCGGTCTACGCCCCCTTTTGGTGGGGACGTTACAGCCCCGGGCGCAGCGTTCCCAGCGCGCCCTCCCGTTCCACAGGAGGCGGGCGCGTTTCTCTGCCTACCTTGCCTGGGGCAGACTTTGCCGCCTCTGTAGTTGGAGGCGCACAGAGGTTCGCCGGTGGAGTGATCGGCAACCTCAGCGATTTCACCGGCGGAGTCACCAAGGTCACCAACCCGCCACCTCCGCCCTCACGCAGCAGTGGTGGAAGTTACAGTGGCGGCGGATCTTCCTGCGCTTGCGCCTGCGCCGGCTGTGCCTGCGCCTGCGCCGGAGGCGGGCGCTAAATGTCCAGCCTGCTGGAACGCATTGGCTTGCGCGGCGAAGCCGCCCGGCCGCTTTCGCCGGGCATGTTTAGTTACATTTCCCCACCCAGCCATCCATTCAACTATCGCTTGCACCTTCGCGTTGAGCCGGACGGCTCTGGGTTACTTGTGGTCAACGCCTCCACGGTGCTGCATCTCAACCAAACCGCCACAGAATACGCCTATCACTTTGTGACCTTGACTCCCCGCGAAAAAGTAGCTGAGCAAATTGCTAAAAGGTATCGCGTGGGCAAGCCACGCGCCGATCAGGACTATGCTGACTTTGCCAACAAGATCCAGGCGTTGATCGAAACCCCGGATCTGGACCCGGTCACCTATCTGGATTTCGAGCGCCATGCCCCATATACCGACACGATGAGCGCACCCTATCGGCTGGATTGTGCGCTTACCTATAAATTGCCCAAGGGCGCGCCCAAAGCCGCTGTTCCCACCAAGCGCGTCGCCAAAGAGTTGAGCACCACGCAATGGAAAGAAGTGATCGATAAAGCCCGCGAGGTCGGTATCCCGCACATCGTCTTCACCGGCGGCGAGCCCACCCTGCGTGATGATTTGGCTGTATTGCTCATGCACGCAGAGGATCATGGCTTAGTCACCGGCCTGATAACGGACGGGCGCAAGCTAGCCGATACCCGCTATTTGAAAACCCTGCTGGATGCCGGGCTGGACCACGCCATGATCGTGCTGCAGCCCAGCAAAGAAGAGACCTGGGATTCGCTGGCCAGCTTTGCCTATTGGAAAGAAGTGCTCAACGACGATATTTTTATCGCCGCGCACCTCACGCTGACCAAGCAGAACGCCAAACAAGCCAACGCGCTGATCGACCGCTTGGCAGAGAGCGGCATATCAGCCATTTCGCTAAGCGCCAACGAGCTGGCCCTTAACGATAAATTGCAAACCGCCCGCGACCACGCCGCAGCCCGCGACCTACCGCTGGTGTGGGACCTGCCGGTGCCCTATTCGGCGCTGAACCCGGTTAGTTTGGAGCTGGCTAATCCCGCAACCACCCTGGAGTTTGCGAAGCAAACTCCTAAGACGCACGCTTTGCGTGCGTCTAGCCACCCCGTGGGCGCCGGGCACGCCTGGCTCTACGTCGAGCCCGATGGCGATGTGCTGCCGGGGCAAGGCATCAATAAAAAGTTGGGGAACATACTGAGGGATGAGTGGAAGAAGATTTGGGGAAAGGCGAAAAGACTCAAAGTGTAGCCAAGGTTAAAAAAATGGGCATTTGGGAAAGAGAAGATCTGGGAAATATTTTGCAATGGGACAATGGTCCAAGGAACACTAGTGTACGTTTTAAATGCGGCTATTGCGGTACAGATACAACCCCGCCACAAAGCTGGCTGTCATCAAATAAGAATGGATACCACGCGCTACTATCAGTATGCACTTCCTGCAGACGTCCCTCACTAATACTTTGCTTCAACAGCGATATTCTCGAAGTTAGTCCAAACCCAAAAATGGGAAACGAAGTATTAGGGCTCCCAGAAGATATCGAAGCATTATACGGAGAAGCAAGAGCAGCCACGGGTGTGGGCGCATATACTGCTGCTGTCTTAACTGCAAGAAAAATATTAATGCATATATCTGTAGAAAAAGGCGCAGCGACAGACCTAAGTTTCGTTGATTACGTAGATTTCTTAGATAAAAATAGCTTCATACCCAGAGATGCCCGAGAATGGGTTGACCATATTCGAAAAAAGTCAAATGAAGCAAATCATGAAATATTAATTATGAAAAAGCAAGATGCTGAAGATTTGATCGCTTTCACTGAAATGCTTCTAAGGCTTATTTACGAGTTTAAATTTCGTTTACCAAAATCAGAGCCCGACAAATCCGCTTGAAAATAGTTATAAATTGGATTGCTGAGTGCCAAGTGCTTTTTATCCATAAAATGTTGCACGTGAAATATCGTTCAGTAGCGTTGCTGTAACTGTTTCATTATCTTGTCCCAAGATCACCTTTACATCTTTTTCGTCCACTAAATTCACCATTTCCTTAACGACTGCTTGCGTCCATTGGGCGAAGCTTTGGCCGCCTAAATTTATTTTGCCCTCGCGCAGCCACAATGGCAGGTAACTGTAATCCGCCGTGTCCAGCACCGCGGCGAAATCGTTGCCCAGCAACACCCAGCCAAAGTTGCGGTCAAAAACCTTTTGACGCTCGAAAGTTAATTTGCCATCGCTGCGCGCCTCGCGCGGGGCGCGCTCGATGATCAAGCGATAATAGTCGCGCGTCTCCTGCAAGTTGAAGCCCCCCACCCTCCCGGCCACATAACGCACTAGCGGTTGTATAGCCACGCCGAAATCCAGTTGATGAACGGTGAGGCCAGGGTTCGTTTCCAGAATTTCCAAAAAGGGTTCTTCGTATTTATGCAAGGTGGCGTTGATCGTCTGGGGTGCCTTGCGGCGCTTCTCGCCGCGCTCCTGCGCACTGAGGCCCTGTCCATGGGTGCGGAAATCTTCGGCTACTTCGACGGTTAGCGGCCAGGCCGCCGTTTGGCGGATAAAACTTTTGCGCAGCATGTCGAAAATGACCAGGGTCAAAGTGAGGTTGAGCGGCCTGCCCAGCAGCACGGCCCCCTCTGGCGGCGTGAGGCCGCGCTTGATGCCGCCGCCCTCGATGCGGGCGACGGCCGGCTGGTACGGCGCCGCCGCGCGGTGGCGCAGGCGCACATAAAAGAACGCCAGCAAAAGAAATAGAAATGCGCCAATTACAAAGCCGAAAGCAATAAGTTCAAGATTCATTAGGATTTAGCGGATGCCAGCAATCTTACTTAAGCGCGCCTAGCATAACCGCTGGACTGCAGTTTACGCGCGGACCATGGTCAGCAGCATTTTGATCGGCGTGTTCGCTCGCAGCGCGTGAGCCACATTGGCCGGCAGCAGAATGATATGGCCAGCATTGACCGCATGTTCATGAGATCCGATACGCACACCCGCTTCCCCCTCCAACATATGCACCAGAGCGTCGTAGGGTGCGGCGTGCTCGCTCAAACCCTCGCCGGCATCGAAAGCGAAAAGCGTCACCGTGCCAGCTGATTTGTTTATCAGGGTGCGGCTGACGACCGCATTCGGCTGAGTTGCAATCAAGGTTGTAAGTTCGCATGACCCATCCGACAAATCCATATTTTGCTCAATCATGGCTTCACTCCTCAAGAGGAATCCTAACCTGATCTATTGAATTCCTTCATCGAAACGACATTCTTGAAACTTTTGGGATACTGCCGTCCACCCTACAATTAAACCCCTTTACTGCACTTCCTCCAAGCCGATCATCGTGAAGTTCCCGCTTGAGCGCACCTTGGTGCGTGTCGTGCTGGGTGAAGGGATAAATCCGCCTGTGGGAATATATCCCGCGGTGGACGAGTAAGTCTTAACCTGGTGCGCCGATCCACCTGTTCCGCAGCTGCCACTGCAACCCGAGCAGCCCCCGCCCCCATCGCCAGCTACGCGCACGCCGTCGCGCGCCTCGCGCTCGATGCGGCAGCCGCCTCCGCAAAGGGGGAGGTCTGGGCAGGTCCAACATTTTTCAGGCAGGCCGTAACCCTTGGGGTCTTCTTCACGGTAGCGGAAACTCCGGAACAGCTCGCCATCCCAAATCTTTTCCCAGGGATCGTGCAGAATGTTTCCGGCGGAAACATAGTAAGACTGGCAGGGAAGCACATCCCCATTGGGTTCGATGCACAGCGAATATTCGCCGGCATTGCAGCGTTTGGCGCCGATCTCTATTTCCACAGGGGACATGCGGCAATATTCCGTGGGCGTATACCACAGGAAGCGCATGCCCATTTCTTTAGCCTTGTCGCGCACGCGCACTAACAGCGCCGGCATTTCTTTCTCGTCAATTGCGTTCGGGTGAGCAAAACCGCCGCCCGAATAGATCATGCCGTTCATAGCAAAGGTGCGGATCCCCAACACATAAAGGAAATCAATAATTTCTTCGACATGATCCATGTTGGCGCGCATCAAGGTGGTGTTTGTGATCACGTGCACGCAGCTAGCCGCTGCGTTCTCAATTCCCTGCACGGTCTGATCGAAGGCTTGCGCGCCCATCATGGCGTTATGCACTTCGGCGCGGCTGGAATCCAGCGTGACCTGGACGTGGTTCAACCCAGCCTCGGCCAACTCTTCCATATACGGTTTATGAGCGATATGGCGGCCGTTGGTGTTCAGGCCCACCACCATGCCCAGTTGATCGGCATAGCGAATCACCTGCGGCAGATCGGGATGCAGCGTAGCCTCGCCGCCAGTGAGAATGAGGTGCGGGACACCTAACTCCGCTAAACGGTCAAGCACGGTGTACCACTCGTTCAATGGCAGCGAGGGCATTTGCAGGCGGTCGGATTCGTTGTAACAATGAGGGCACTCGTTATTGCATCCATACGTTAAGGCAATGTCCACCTTGTAAGGTGCGTTCACTTCGATGCTAAATAGCGGCGACATTTCCATAGTGCTGGAAAGTTCGCAGGTGGGGCAATCGCCGCTTGGGTGGCGGAAGCCATCCACCATGTCATAAATCTGGCGCAGTTCGCGCTCGAGCTGGTCCAGCGAAGCATCCGGGTACCAAGCCGCCAGCCGCGCCCGCGCCTCGGCGCGCGGCAGACAATCCAGCGCCATCTTGGCCATGCGTGTCGCTGTTGGGTTCAAATGCACAACGTCGGTGACATCCACAAAGAGCACGCCGTTGCCGCTAGGCTCGACGCGCAAATGGATGCGCATACTGCGTCCGTTGGGCATCTTTACATCGTAGGTATGTAACCCAAGCCGGAGATTCTCAGGGGACGAAAATGTGGCCAAGAAGCCGGCAGCATCACTTCTCACCCCCTGCCAAATACGGCTGACTATTTTGCTGCGAAGGGCCAAGGACATGGCGCAAGTATATGCCAAAGAAGTTTCGCCCACAAGCCGGCCTTTATAATCCGCTTATGCCTCTGCCCATCGAGCTGGCCCACCGCCGTTACGTGCAACAAGCCGGGTGGACGCAGCATCTGCGCCGCCATTTGCTGGCCCGCGCGGGCATCGCCAATGCGCAGCGCGTGCTGGAGGTCGGCTGCGGCACTGGGGCTGTGTTGCGTACGATATCGCCTGCGCCGCGGGGTATCTTGCACGGCCTGGACATCGATCTGCCTTCACTGCAACTCGCCCAACGCGAAGTTGCGTTAGCCAACCTGATCGCGGGGGATGCGCACCGGATTCCATATGCAAATGCCAGCTTCGACATCGTCCTTTGCCATTACCTGTTGCTCTGGCTTACGCATCCAGCGGGCGCGCTTAGTGAAATGCGCCGCGTCACTCGCCCGGGGGGTGCCGTACTGGCCCTGGCCGAGCCGGACTACGGACTGCGCGTTGACAAACCCGAGTCTTTAGCGCAGTTAGGCCACATGCAAACCGAAGCCCTGCGCGCCCAGGGGGCAAACCCGGATCTCGGTAGCCAGTTGCCGGATCTGTTTGAGGCTGCGGGCTTCAAAAACGTGCAGAGCGGCCAGCTTGAATCAGAAAGCAACCACTCGTCAGAGGATCGTCAACTGGAGAGGGAAGTTCTGCGCGTCGATCTAGAAAATCGCATTAGTATTGATGAACTCGACAAGCTGTTGAAAGAAGATACTCTTGCCTGGCAGCAAGGGTGCCGCGTCCTGCATGTTCCAACTTTCTATGCTTGGGCGCATGTCATTTGACCCTTCTAGCCCAAGGAGACAAACCATACAATTTATTGATCGGACACTTTTCTAAGGAGACAATATGGTTAAGACCAATCTGTTTTGGGGGCTAATCTTGGTCATTGCGGGAGGCTTGTTTCTCGCAGACAATTTCGGTTATATCCATTTCGATTTTGGCTTACTTTGGCCTGTCTTGCTTATTCTATTGGGTGTTTTCACCCTGTTGGGCCGAAGTACCCATAACGGGGATTCGCATTCGGAAAAGATCGCCATTCCTCTCGATGGAGCCAAAAAAGGCTTCGTTCGGATTGAGCACGGCGCCGGGCGCATCAAAATTGTCGGCAAAACAGGGCCAAGCGAATTTCTCTCCGGAACCTTGCGGCATGCCGACGTCGACACAGACCGCATAGGAGATGAACTCAGAGTTCATTTGCGTTCATCCATATCTGCCAGTGTCATCTGGATGTTCCCGTGGAACTGGGGAGGCAGCCGGCGCGAATGGGCTTTTTCTCTTAACCCTGATGTTCCCCTCTCATTCGACATTGATACCGGCGCCAGCGAAAATGTTCTGGATCTCCGCGACCTAAAAGTACAATCACTTGAGTTGGAAACAGGAGCGAGTTCCAATACGATCGTTCTTCCAGAAAATGCCGGCTTCACCCGCGTAGACATTTCATCCGGGGCGGCTTCGCACGAAATCACGGTGCCCAAAAACGTGGCTGCAGATATCCGTATCGATTCGGGTCTATCCGGGATTACGATCGATGAAAAACGCTTTCCGCGCTCCGGCAGCCACTACATTTCCCCAGATTTCGCAGCTGCCGCCAATAAAGTGGAAATCAACATTGAAACAGGCGTAAGTTCAGTTACGATTAAATAATCAGGGCAGAGCCCGGGAGCTTACATGTTCAAAGATATGCGCACCCTTTTTGGAGCTTATCTGATCATTGCAGGGGTTTTGATCGGCCTGCAACAGTTCGGGTTTCTCGGCGGTGAATGGGGCGAGATCTTCTTTGGGGGTTTGTGGGCCTTGGGGGCCATCTACTTTGCCGGGCTCTATCGCCAAAATCGGGCGCAGTGGTGGTTCGGTTTTGTAGCTCTTCTGCTTGCTGGCCTGACCTTAGCCAACTTACTCGACCTGCTGGTGCCCGCCATTGGCAACCTGGTCGGTGGAGCGATCTTCCTCGGCATGATCGGGGTTGGCTTTTTGGTGGCCTACAGCCGGAACAAATCCAGCTGGTGGGCGATCATCCCGGCTGGAGTCATGTTCTCGCTGGCCGCCGTCTCCATTGCAGACGCGCTGCCTGAAAAGCTGCCGTTCGATGAAGGCGGGCTGCTATTTCTCGGCATCGGCCTCACCTTCCTTGTTCTTTCATTCGTAACTGTCAATGGAGAACGGCTTTCCTGGGGAATTTTCCCAGCGATCATTTTAATCGGTTTCGGATTGTTCGTCGCGTTGGGGCAAGCGGCTGCTTGGAATATCATCTGGCCTAGCCTGCTAATCCTCTTCGGGTTATATTTTCTGGTGAATTCCCTACTCCGTAGAGCTTAAAGAAAGTCGAGAGTTTCAAATAACTAAGATTGATTAAATCTGGAGGACACAATGTCAGAAATTGGATCACTTTATACGTCCGGCCAATGGACTGCAAAATCTGGTAAGGAAGAAGAGTTCATTCGTGCCTGGGAAAAGTATGCAAGCTGGACAGCTCAGAACTTTAAGGCGAGCGGTGCTCGTCTTCTCCGTGATTCTGAAAATCCAAATAAATTCCTTTCGTTTGGACGCTGGGAAAGTCAACAACAAATTGACCAGTGGCGGGCCACCCCCGAATTTCAGGAATTTATCAAGCTAGCCCGCAGCCTGTGCGACCTGGTGGAACCTCACACTTTCAAAGTAGTCGCTGAAGCAGGATAGCGCGTAATCCAACGTTTACTTTTTGATCTACGTTAATAAGAGGCGACAAATCGTCGCCTCTCATTTTAACGATTCAGCAATGAGCAGCAATTCTTCTAGGGGTAAATTAGCTTCGATGCGATACGTTAACTGGCCCTGTTCCCAGATCAACGCCGGGGCATCCACTAAAAACCCGAATTGAACCTCGCCATCCACTATGAGCATATGTTCTCCACGGACATAAGCGCCTGGGTGGCCATTCACCTCCACGACGGCCAGAGTTTGGGGCGGACTTTTGGATAGTTCGATTCCCGGCCCAATGACATACAACGCCAATTCGATTTTGCTGCTTGACCCTTCCTCCAACCAAACCAAAATCACATACCGGCTTTGGTCGAATTCCTGTAAAAAGACTTTATCCGGCCGATCAACAAATTCAGGGATGGTGGGCAATGCAATCGGGAAATCAACTGCGTCCTGCGCGGCCTCCAAGCTGGTTTCTCCGGGCAGGTCGAGGATGCTGACGATTTGAATTTCTTCCATAGGGCGCGAAGTTGCCGCTGCTTCTACGCTGGTTGTCGTCATCGAATTCGGTTGCTCTTGCAAGATGCGCACGGCGCCGATCTGCAAAAATTCTGAAATTCTGGCGCGCACCTCGGGAACAGCCAACAGGCTGGCCAGCGCCACGGCTACCGCGGCCAGCGCCCAGGCCATGCGGCGCGCCCGAGGCAGTGGCTGTCTCGACGCCCGCAAAACCTTCTCTGCCAGGTCTGGCGTCGGCGGATAAACGAACGCCGAAGCCCCTGCCCGCAGGCGTGTTTCTAGCTGAGAGAGCTGTATTTTGTTCATTGGCCCCTCCCCTCCTCCAATAAGGGATATTGCCGGCGAATGACCTCATGCAGCCTAGTCAGCGCGCGATGCGTTTGCGATTTCACTGTGCCTTGCGCCTCGCCCAGGGCTTGTGCAGTTTCTTCGACGGAAAGTTCAAGGAAAAAGCGCATATAGAGAACGGTCTGCATATGGTTTGGCAATTGCCTCACCGCCTCCCACAGCGCTTCTGCTTCCTCTTGCGATTCGCTCAGCTTTTCTGGCCCACACTGAAGGATGGGTTCTGCCCGCGCGCTGCGTTGCAGCGCCGACCAATAGCGCCCAATGGATCTCCTGCGATTGCGCGCAAGGTTGCTGACGATGCGCAGCAGCCAGGGGCGCAGAGGACGCGTTTCGTCGAAACGCCGCAGGCCGCGATAGGCCCTGATCAAACAATCCTGGGCGGCGTCCTCCGCCTCAGCGGCATCGCCCAAGTGCAAATAAGCCAGTCGAAAGACGGCTTGCTGGTGCAAGCGCATAAGTTCCGCCCAGGCGGCATCTTCGCCGCGCCGGGCGCGCTGGATCAATTCAGATTCTTGCAATGACCTCTCCGGAGAGGTTGCACCTATAGTACACCTGCCAGTGGCGGCCGGTTCCCTATTGATTTCAGATGGGTTATTATGATATGATTATTACCATTAATTACAAACTTCACAAACTATACTAGGAGACTGCCATGAGCACACGAGCCGCATCCCGCCGAGCCGCAGTGCATCCCATCCCTCTTCTGACCCGCTGGAAGATGGTCCTCGACGGCTGTAACATCCCCCAACTTGAATTGGCCGACGATGTGACTCGCTGGCTGGTGATCACCCGCTCCTGCGTGTTTTCCATGTCGCTCACTTCAGGCCTGCTTGGCCTGCTCATTGCCGCCGAGAAGGGCACAGTAAATTGGCTTTTCGGCCTACTGGCCGTCCTCGGTGTGGTCATCGCGCACGCGTCCAATAACATCCTGAACGATTATTTCGATGTGCGCCAGGGAGTGGACACAGAGGATTACCCGCGCGCCCAATACAGCCCGCATCCCATCCTGGGTGGGCTCACCACCCCCAATGGCCTGCTGGTCGCCGCTCTCATTCTGAACCTGATCGACCTGGCCATCATGCTCTTCCTCTACAGCCAACGCGGCATCCTGATCGTGGCGTTTGCGGTGGCAGGTCTTTTGCTAAGCCTGGCTTACACCAGTTTCCTGAAGCGTGCTGGTTTGGGTGAGTTAACCGCTCTGATCGTGTGGGGCCCACTGATGATCGGCGGGACCGCTTTCGCCGCTTCCGGGGTGATCAACCCGGCTATTTGGGTGCTCACCCTACCTTATGGCTTGATCG
>Ga0214473_10011644_pt1 | contig 10333 bp, 10 predicted proteins | sample RVTome_7_FD_203509 | JGI IMG/M metagenome (GOLD analysis project Ga0214473, IMG submission 203509) | Soil microbial communities from uranium-contaminated site in the Upper Colorado River Basin, Wyoming, United States - RVT98D197 | ecosystem: Environmental > Terrestrial > Soil > Contaminated >... | reverse complement strand
GCCTCGTGCGGATCAAGACCCCAGCCGCGCACCTTGGGCCGGACGAACGCGAAGTAGACGATGCCCGACGCGATCACGGCGGAGATCAGCGTCAGCAGAATTGCGCGAATGATGCGCATGGTTTCACCTCCTAGGGTCGGCGATCGTCGCACGGAAACCATGCCACTGGCTAGGGCCGAAGGTAACCGTCGGTATACTCTGGCCTCGCGTGGGGATGTAGCTCAGCTGGGAGAGCACCGCGTTCGCATCGCGGGGGTCAGGGGTTCGAGTCCCCTCATCTCCACCACCGCCTTCCCCCGATTCGACCCGCCGCTGAGGCCGACTTGATGGCGCTTTCCGACCACGCGCAAGCCGAGCTCGACACCCTGCTGGCCAGCCTCGACCTGCTCGCCGACGACGACGTCTGGTACCTGGCCGAGCTGTGGACCAAGGAAGACGATGGTGCTCGGCGTCAGGCGTGGGTCAAGGCCAAGGCCGCGATCGAGACGGCGGGCCTGACCAGCGAGCTGGACCGCGTCCGCAGAACGGTCGGCACATGGATGCAGGCCGGCTCGTCCGACTTCACGGGCATCGAGGGCCTGCTTGGCTCGGCCGGCTCCGGCGCCAGCGGCCGCCGAGGCGCAGCGCCGGCGTTCATCGATGCGGCGGCCGCCATCATGGCCGGTGACGCCCTCGACGAGCACGACCAGAAGGTCCTGCTGGGGCCGTGGCGTGGGTTGGGCGAGGACGAAGCGGAGGCTTAGCCCCTAGTCGAGGGCTTGGCGGATCTCGTCGCTGTGGTCGCGCAGCCAGCGTCGGGCCGCGCGGTGATCGCCGTAGACGCGCTCAACGAGGCGCCAGAAGCGGACGCCGTGTCCGCCGTAGCGCAGGTGGGCCAGCTCATGAACGACGACGTAGTCGAGCACTTCTGGCGGGCATAGAAGCAGGCGCCAGCTGAATGACAGCGTGCCGCGCCGCGACGCGCTGCCCCAGCGCGATTTCTGGTCGCGGATCTGGAGGCCGCGCGGCTCGACATCGAGATCTGGCGCACGTGCTGAGATTCGGTCGGCGATGACCTGCCGTGCCTCGCGCCGCAGCTGCCGCTCCAGCGCTTCGCGCTCTGCGACACCGGTGACGCGAACGATGCGCGCGACGCCGTTGACGGTCAGCACCCGGCCTGCGGCGAGCGACGGTCGCGTCGCCAGGTGGATGCGCCGCTCTTCGACCTTGGCCTGCTGGCGCGCGACCCAGGCATGGTGGCGGTGGAACAGGTCAGCGGCCTCGCGCTCGGCGGCACGGAGCGGCATGACGACCATCGCCTCACCGTCCTCGGTCACCATCAGCCGGACGCGGCGCGCCCTGGGGGAGCGCCGGATCGAATACGGCGGCGCTGGCGGCTGGGGGGCCGACTGACCCCAAAGTTGGAGACTTACGGACCGGTCAGCTGCCATCGCCCGATGCTAGCGTCTGGCCATGGCGAGACGCTGGGCCGTCGCGCTCCTGGGGGCTTGTCTGGCGGGATGCTGGTGTCCCGTCGTGCCCACACCGGATCCGAGCACGGTGACCCATGCCACCGGCGCTCGTGACGTGCTACTGCGGTTGTCGGTCGTGGGCGGCCTGCCGAACCCGGCACTTACGTTCGAGCATCCGCCCCGTTTCACCCTCTACGGCGACGGTCGGATCATTCACACCGTCACGCACGAATCTGAGGACGGGACCTACACGTCTGAGCAGCGCCTTGCTGAACTGCCCGCGGATCGAGTGGACGACCTTCTTGCCCAAGCCCTGGGCCCAGGCTGTCTGACCACCGCCGCGGACAGTTACCGCGACGTCGAGGTCTTCGATGCGGTGAGCACCGTTTTCGAGATCCACGCCGGGGGCACCGACAAGACCGTCTCCGTCTATGCCCTGGGCCTGGCAGACGAGACCGCCCCCAGTCGCTGCGACCGAGCTGGATTCAAGGGGCTGCTCGATCGACTGGACGAGGCGACGGCCGAGGCTACCGACCTGGGACCTTTCGAACCGACTGCTTACGAGGTAACGATCGCTACGCCTTTTGGGGACGCCGAACCCAACGCCGACTGGCCGTGGCCCGACCTGCGCCCCGCGGATTTCACTCCGACCGAGCGGGACGAGAGGGTGCGCGTTGTTAGCGGCGAGCAGGGCGCGGCAGTGATGAACCTCGGTATCACCCACGACCTGGTCATGACGGCGCCGGACGGAGAGGACTACATGATCCGCATCCGCCCGCTGCTGCCGGATGAGTTGCCGAACTAGCCACTGCTAGAATTGCCGCTCGCACATCGGGGCGATAGCTCAGCTGGGAGAGCATCTGCATGGCATGCAGAAGGTCCGGGGTTCGAGCCCCCGTCGCTCCACCAACTCACCTTATGACAGACATGGCATACCTGACGGATCCCCTCGGCCGCTCGAGCGCCGACCTCGCACTTACCGGGGTCGCCGGCGCGTAGAGGCGCCTGCGCGACCCAGAACCTGCCCGATCCGTCCCCTTCCTCGCCCACCCTTTGAGGGCCATGCCATGAGACCCGAGTCATACAACCCATCTGAGATCGAGCCGCGCTGGCAGGCGCGCTGGGATGAGCTGGGCCTGCACAAGACCAACCTCGATGACGACAGCCGGCCGCCGTTCTACCTGCTGACCATGTACGACTACCCGTCAGGCGACCTGCACATCGGCCACTGGTTCACCAAGACGCCGACCGACGCGATCAGCCGCTTCAAGCGCATGCAGGGCTACAACGTCTTCTTCCCGGTCGGCTTCGACGCGTTCGGCCTGCCGGCGGAAAACGCGGCCATCAAGAGCGGCGTCCACCCGCGTGAGTGGACGCTGCGCAACATCGCCAACATGCGCCGCCAGCTGCGCTCGATGGGCGCCACGTGGGACTGGAGCGCAGAGGTGGTCACCTGCGAGCCGGACTACTACCGCTGGAACCAGTGGCTCTTCCTGCGCTTCCTGGAGAACGGCCTCGCCTACCGCCAGATGGCGCCGGTCGACTGGTGCCCCAAGGACCAGGTGGTGCTGGCGCGCGAACAGGTCGAGGGCGCCAACCGCGTCTGCTGGCGGTGCGGGACACCGGTCATCAAGCGCGACCTGGAGCAGTGGTTCTTCCGCACGACCAAGTATGCGGACGAATACCTGTCTTACGAAGGAATCGACTTCCCGGAGCCGATCAAGGTCATGCAGACCAACTGGATCGGACGCTCGGAGGGCGCCGAGATCGTGTTTGGCGTCGCGCCGGACGAGCACCAGGGCGGTGGCGACGAGATCCGCGTCTTCACCACCCGCCCGGACACGCTCTTTGGGGCAACGTTCATGGTTCTCGCGCCGGAGCACCCGCTGGTGGACAAGCTGACCCATCCCGAGCGCCGGGCGGAGGTCGACGCATACCGCTTCGAGGCGCGGCGCAAGAGCGAGATCGACCGCCTGTCGACGGAGCGCGAGAAGACCGGCGTGGCGCTGGGCGCGCACGCCATCAACCCGGTCAACGGTGAGAGCGTCCCGATCTGGATCGCCGACTACGTGCTGCTGGGCTATGGCACCGGCGCCATCATGGCCGTGCCCGCCCACGACGAACGCGACTTCGAGTTCGCCCAGCGTTTCAGCCTGCCCATTCGAGTCGTCGTCGCACCCCGGGATGCCGTGCCGGACATGATGGATACGGCTTACGTCGCCCACTCGGCAGACGAGGTGCTGGTCAATTCGGGCGACTTCAACGGTCTGCCCGCCAACGAGGGCGCGAGGCAGATCACCCAACGGCTGGAGAAGGAGGGCAAGGGGAAGTCGGCCGTCACCTACCGCCTGCGCGACTGGCTGATCAGCCGCCAGCGCGCGTGGGGCACACCGATCCCGGTCGTCTACTGCGAGGCGGAGCCGTCGTGCGGCATCGTGCCCGTGCCAGACGACCAGCTGCCGGTGCTGCTGCCGACAGACTTCGAGTTCCGGCCGCAGGGCGGCAACGCGCTCGACTCACACGAGGGGTTCCTGCGCACTACCTGCCCCCGCTGCGGCGGCGCCGCGCGGCGCGAGACCGACACGATGGACACGTTCGTCGACTCGTCCTGGTATTGGTGGCGCTACCTGTCGCCCGACAAGACAGACGGGCCAATCGACAGCGAGCGCGAGCAGAAGTGGTGCCCGGTCGCGCAGTACGTCGGCGGCGCCGAACACGCGGTGCTGCACCTCCTTTACGGACGCTTCTTCACCAAGGCGCTGAACGACCTGGGCATCGTCAAGGAGCGCGAGCCGTGGCTGCGCCTGTTCAACCAGGGCCAGATCCTGGGCGCTGACGGTGAGCGCATGAGCAAGTCGCGCGGCAACGTCCAGGATCCGGACGAGCTGGTCGGCCGCTACGGCGCGGACTCGGTGCGCCTCTTCCTGATGTTCATGGGCCCATGGGCCCAGGGCGGTCCCTGGAGCACGACCGGCATCGAGGGCGTTCACCGCTTCCTGCGCCGGCTGTGGACGGTGGCCATCGATCCGACCGGGCGCGAACCGGGCGATGCCGAGGCCGGCCGACTACCCGCCGGGATGACTGCGGAGGCCGCCGCAGATGACCTGCGCCGGGCTGCCCACCGGACGCTCAAGCGGGTGACCGATGATCACTCCGACTTCGGCTGGAACACCATGATCTCCGCGCTGATGGAGCTGACCAACAAGCTCGTCCGGCTGCGCGGGACCGAGGTCGCGGGCGGCGACGCGTGGGACGAGGCCGTGCGGCTGTCGCTGTTGATGCTCGCGCCCCTGGCGCCGCACATAGCGGAGGAGCTTTGGGCGCGGCGCCTGGCGACGCGCGGCGAGGATTGGGCCTCTGTCCATGCCCAGAGCTGGCCGGAGTACTCTCCCGAACTGGTCGCGGAGGATCAGATCGAGCTGCCCGTCCAGGTCAACGGCAAGCTGCGCGACGTGATCACAGTGCCGGCCGGCCTGTCGCAGGCCGAGGTCGAGCAGATCGTCCTGGCGCGCGACAAGGTCAGGGCGCTCGTTGATGGACCAGGCGTGGCTCGCGTGGTCCACGTGCCCGGCCGGCTGGTGAACATCGTCACCAATTAGGAGCGCAACCTGGCAAATGCAGAACTGGTCGGCGTGGGATTGCGCGTTTTGTGCCACCTGCCTGACCAGTGCTGCGTGTGACAGCCGAAGGCCGGTTAGCGCCGCTTCGGCCGCTCCCCGTGCAGACCGTTTCTGCTATTGACGCGAAACGACGGCCAGTCGCGTCGTGGTGCCTCGAGCCGCGGCAGCTACTCCGCCCAAGCTAGTTGAGGCTGAGCGTCTCGACTGCCGCCTTCTGCTTCTGACGCTCGCGGTGGCGCGCCGCCTTGGCCCGGTTGCCGCACGAAGACATGTCGCACCACTTGCGCCGGCCGGCCGGCGAGTGGTCGTTGAACACCCAGCGGCAATCCTCGTTGGCACAGACGCGCAGCCGGCGCACGTTCTGGCCGGTCAGCTCGCGCGCGACCGCCTCTGACAGACGCGCCAGCGCGCCGCTGACCGGATCGCCCTCGTGGCGATGGTCGAGCGACACGCCGTCCGCGGCGGGAACGAGCTCGATCACGTATGGGGCGCGCAGGGCACGGTTGACCTCGCGCAGCGCCGCGCCACGCGGTGGCCGCTGCTCCACGGCAGCGTCGAGCAGCTCGCGCAGCGCTTCACGCACGCGACGGATACGCCCCAGCAGGCGCTCCTCCGCGTCAGGATCGGCAGCCGCCTCCGCCAGGATCCCCTCGACCATCTCCTGGTGCAGCAGATCATGACGCTGCAGCCAGCTCACGGCGGTGGGTGCGTCAGTCAGCCCGTCGTGTGACGAGCCCTTGTCGTAGGAGAGCGTGTTGACGAAGTCGAGACCATCTGCCAGAGCGGCCTGGTGACCGTGGCGACCGAGGTCGTCAGCCTCCGAGGGAAGGTGTTCGAGAGTTAACGTTGTTTCCATGCCGTAACCGATTATGCACACTTGACAGGTTACGCGCAAGAGGCTATTGTTCGGGCTGTAAGTAACCGTCAGAGACAGCGGAAGGAGTTACGAAAGGAAATGGACGAAATGATCGCCCTGGCCTTCATCATCGCCATCGTCGTGCTCGCCGCGGTCGCCGAGAGCTTCGGCTTCGACTCCCGCGACTACGAGCCTCGCGACGCGATGGGAGGTTCCCGATGATGCTCCTCGAGTACCGGATGCAGATGATCGCTCGCGAGCGGCATGAGCGGACGCAGGAGGCCGAGATGGCAAATGCACGCCAACTAGCCGCCGGGCGGCTTCAGCAACCGAATCGACCGAACCGGCTGCGGTTCATCGGCCGGAGATAACCCACACCAGATACCTCGCTGGTAACCCCTTTCGACCAGCCCACCGACCCGCCGGATCCTCCTCCCGGCGGGTCGACTCTTTGCCGGCGACGGACGGGGGTCGGCGGCAGCGCCAGGAAACCCGGCCGCTTCGCGCGCAGCGGCGGCCGCAGGCCGACTGCGAAGGAAGCGCTTGTCGGCTACGCTCAGGAAGCATGACAAACGAGATCCGAATGGGCGCGCTGTGCTGGAACCAGTACAGCGACTGGCCGTCGATGCTCGCCGCCGGGGTGCGCGCCGACGAATTGGGTTTCTACAGCCTGTGGACGTGGGACCACCTGTATCCCATCGTCGGCTCGGATCGGGGGCCGATGTTCGAGGGTTACCTTGCCCTGGCCGCCTGGGCGCAGGCAACGCAGCGGGTGAGGGTGGGGCTGATGGTCGGTGCCAACCCGTTCCGCAACCCGGCGCTGGTGGCCAAGATGGCCACCACGCTCGATCACATCAGCGGCGGCCGGGCGTATCTGGGCATCGGCTCGGCTTGGAACGAGGTCGAGGCGCGCGCCTTTGGCATCGAGTTCGGCGAGACACCCATAGAGCGGCTGCGCTGGCTGCGCGAGGCGCTCCCGGTGATGCGCGGCATGCTGCGCGACGAGGATCCGTCCGCGGCCGGGCCGCGTTATGCCATGGATGCCGTTCACAACGAGCCGCGGCCGCTCCAGAAGCACATGCCGCTGCTCGTGGGCGGCGGCGGTGAGCAGGTCACGCTGCGCCTCGTCGCGCGCTATGCCGACGCGAACAACATCTCGTTCGCGTCCGGCCCGGAGACGTTCGCGCGCAAGGAAGCCGCGCTGCGCCGCCACTGCGAGGAGGTGGGGCGCGACCAGCGCGAGATCGAGCGCACTCTCAACACCGGTCCGGTGATCATCCGCGACTCATCCGCGGAGGCGGTCAATGTGCTCGAGCGGACATACGAGCACAACGGCGGCGCCCAGACCTGGTCGGGCCGCCCGGCCTCAGCCCAGCCGACGGGCACGCCAGAGCACCTGGTCGAGCTGTTGACGCCCTTCGTCGCCGCGGGTTACCGCCACATCGTTTTCGGCTTCCCGTCCCCGTACGACGCGGAGACGATGAGCCGGCTGGTGAACGAGGTCAGCCCAAAACTCGCCACCGTCGTGGCGTCGGCCGCTTAGGCCGCTCGCGCGCCGGCGCTCTCCATGTGGCGCCAGGTGCTCATCGCCCATAACACCAGCGTGGCCGCCACGAGCACAGCCAGTCCGATCGGCTCCTTCGCCCAGATGGCCCACAGACCGGCGGCGAACGCGACCAGTCCAAGCAACGAGGCCGCCGCCAGGTAGGACCTGGAGCCGCGCAAGAGCTCGGCGAAACCCGGGACGACGGCCGACATCGAGGCGCCGATGCCCAGCACCAGCACTCCCACGGCGACGGCGCCTGGGTCGGTGAACCAGGGCATTTCCATTCCGATCAGCCACGCCCCGTACAGCACAAGCGCCGCGCCGACGAGCACGGTCGCCAACCAGTCACGGGTCGACAGATGCATGCTCGACCCTCCTTCCGCCGAAGATGCTCGACGCGGGTCGAGCAGCCGTACAAGGGCCGTCCGTCCCGTTTAGCAGCGCCCCCTTCTACTCGAACGAGACCCGGCGGACGTGATTGCCAATGGTCAGGTTGGCCACCTGCTGAGCTTCCGCCGCAGTGCGGAGATGCCGGCCGTTGACGACGAGCCGCCTGAGCGTCACGCCGTCGACGGCGTGCGCTTCGTCGGCGCCCTCGAAGACATCGACCTCCGTCCCCGGCTGGGGCCGTGCCGGGCGGAACTGGGCGTACCAGGTCCAATTGCTGGCGGGCGGCGTGAAAGACGGCGCAGCGATGTCCTCGAGGGCAAGGTCTTGGAGGTGGCCCAGGCCACCGGTTCCGTCGCGGCTACCGATCACCTGCTCCACCAGGTGGTCGACATCTGGGCCGACCTCGACGCGCCGGAAGGCCACCCCGTCGTAGGTCGCGCCGTCGCACACGACGACGGACATGGCCCGCCCCGACTCGAACACGAAGTTGTCCTCGAAGCGGATATCGCTGAAGCGCGCCGCTTCCGATTCGCTGCCCACCTTGAGCGCCGCGTCCCGGGCGCTGACCAGGTTGTGGCTGACGCTGATGGCGTGCGGCTCGCCAGACAGGTCACTGTTGCGGGTGGCCTTGATGCAGATCGCGTCGTCCTTGCCGTAGATGAACGACCGATCGATGGTCACGTCACTCGACATGTCGGGGTCGATGCCATCTGTGTTGAGGTTGTCCCGGTCGTTGATCACCTTGACGTTCTCGACCCTGACGTCGCTCGATGCCAGGAGGTGCACCGTCCAGGCGGCCGAGTTGCGCAGGAGGACGTCGCTGATGGTGACCGCGCGGCTAGATCGAACGCGGACCAGGTTCGGCGCGGCTCCCCGCCGGGTGCGCAGGAAGGTGCCTTCGCCATCGATCGTGCCGCGGCCGGTGATGCGCACGTCGTGGGCGTCGTCGACAAGCAGCAGGCGCGAGAAGGTCATCGTCCTGCCCAGGAACCTGAGCTCGGGTGGCAACGAGGCGTCGCTGTGCGACTCATGGCGCCCGAGGTCGACCGGATAGTCGGCCGGGTCAGGCGACCCCTTGAGCACGGCGCCCGGCGCCAGGTACAGGGTGATGCCGCTGCGCAGTGCCAGGGTCCCGCTGCGGTACAGGCCGGGTGGGATGAGCACCGTCGCTGGGCGGTCGCGTCTCGCCGCGCTGTCGATCGCAGCCTGGATCGCCGCGGTGGCCAGCGATCTGCCCGATGGTTCGGCACCGAAGTCAGTGATTGACAGTGCGTCGTGGGCGGGCGGGTTGTCACCGACCGGCGGGTCGGGCAGCAGCACCAGCTTGTCGAGCTCATCGATCCAGACGACGACGCTTTCGGGGGCATCGAGGCGGAGCGTCAGCTTGTTGCCGCTGACCTCAGTCCACGCCACGCGACGGGATGGAAAGACCGTGTGGTTGCCGATGGGCATGGCAACCTCGATCTCGACCGATACCGGCCGACTCATGGCGAAACGGACGTAGCCAATGTCGGTGTACTGCTCGACCAGGATGGGCTGTCCGTCGACGCGCACCGCGTGCGTCGTCGAGGCGACGGCTTCCGGCGGTTCCGGGTATGCCTCGACCGCGGGCTGCATCGCGCCAAGGTAGCGCGGCGCCAGTGGATAACACCGAGCCGGCGCGATAAGGCCCCGATAAGGACCTCTGCCTAGAGTCGACCCTGTCGCCCGCTCGACTGCCCGAAGTGCCCCGGGTGGTCGGCGGGCGAAGCCGCCACCCGCCGGTCCGTGATGCGCCCGCCGAGCCGCATGGGCAGCCCGCCTCGTTTGAACAGGTGCCTGTCCGAAGGAGGCTACGTGGAGCGGGTCGGCGAGTGGCGGATGATTGAGACCGAGGAGTCAGAGGAGGCTTCGCCGCGCGCGCCTCAGTCGGCCGCGGGTGAGTCTGCGGCGCGACCGTGGCTGAGTGGCCGCGTCCTGATCGCGCTGGTCGCGGTCGCGGTGCTCGGCGTCGCGGGCGCGGCCATCTGGGCCACGCTCCCCCAGGGTGGCGTCAGATTCGACTTGTCGAGCGCGCCCGGCGCGGCGCTGCTCGCGGCCAGTGATTCGCCGTTCGCCGCGCCGGGCGCGACGGCCGCGGCCGCGCTCGTCGTGGACGTAGAGGGGGCCGTGGTCGATCCGGGCGTGCACGAGGTTGCCGCGGGCAGCCGGGTGGCCGACGCGATCGCCGCCGCCGGCGGGTACAGCACGGAGGTCGACATCGCCGCCGCGGCAGCCGTGCTCAACCTGGCCGCGCACCTGACCGACGGGCAGAAGATCCACGTGCCGGCGCGCGGCGAGGTCGCGTCGCTGCCCGGTGCCGCGACGGCCGGGCCCGGTGGCGTGCCGGCTGGGCCGATCGACATCAACCACGCCACTTCGGCCGAACTCGAGAGCCTGCCCGGCATCGGCCCGGTCACTGCGGCCAAGATCATCGCCGCGCGGCCGTTCG
>Ga0214473_10011643_pt1 | contig 10335 bp, 6 predicted proteins | sample RVTome_7_FD_203509 | JGI IMG/M metagenome (GOLD analysis project Ga0214473, IMG submission 203509) | Soil microbial communities from uranium-contaminated site in the Upper Colorado River Basin, Wyoming, United States - RVT98D197 | ecosystem: Environmental > Terrestrial > Soil > Contaminated >... | reverse complement strand
CGAGTCGGTGTTAATCCTGGGCCGGGCCTTCTCTACCTATCTGTCGAGCAAGGGAAAGCGGAAAGTGGTGGTCGGAAGAGACGGAAGGTTGAGTTCGCCGAGGTTTCGGGAGTCTCTGGTACAAGGCATGGTCTCGGGGGGGCTGGACGTTGTCGACATCGGGATTTGCCCGACGCCGGTTCTCTATTTCTCTCTTTTTCACTTAGACCGGGAAGGGGGCATAATGATCACCGGGAGCCACAACCCGCCCGAGTTCAACGGTTTCAAGGTCTGCGTGGGAAAAGAGGCGCTCTATGGAGAGGAGATTCAAAACCTGCGGAGGGTGGCGGAGGCGGGAGAGTTTGTAGATGGAAACGGTTCTGTTTCCTATCAGAACTTGATTCCTGCATACCAGGATTTTATTCTCCGCAATATCGGCCTTGGCAGAAGGCTTAAAGTGGTGGTCGATAGCGGCAATGGGACCGCCGGCGCTGTGGCTCCCCAGATTTTACGTTCCCTGGGATGTCAGGTGGAAGAACTCTATTCCGAGGTGGACGGACGGTTCCCCAACCATTTTCCGGACCCGACCATCCCGAACAATATGCAGGACTTAATCGCCAAGGTTGAAGAAACCGGGGCGGATGTTGGGATCGCCTACGATGGGGATGCCGACCGGATCGGAGTGGCCGACCACCTGGGCAATATCATCTGGGGGGATCAGTTAATGATCCTTTTTGCCCGGGATGTGCTCCAGAACCACCCAGGGGCGACCATCATCTCCGAGGCGAAATGTTCGCAGGTCCTCTACGACGAGATCACGAAGCTGGGAGGCCGGGGGATCATGTGGCGGACGGGACACTCTCTGCTGAAGAGGAAAATGAAGGAAGAGAAGGCTCTTTTGGGAGGAGAGATGAGCGGCCACATTTTTTTCGCCGACCGGTATCTTGGGTATGATGACGCCATCTACGCTTCCTGTCGCCTGCTCGAGATCCTTTCCCGGTCGAAGAGGCGCATTCCGGAGCTTTTGGCCGATCTACCCAAGACCTTTACCACCCCGGAGCTTCGAGTGGACTGTCCGGACGATCAAAAATTTGCGCTGGTAGAACGGGTAAAGGAGTCCTTTCGCAAGGAGTACCCTATCGTGGACGTGGACGGAGTCCGCATCCTTTTCCCCGACGGCTGGGGGCTGGTTCGGGCTTCGAACACCCAACCCGGTCTGGTGCTGCGCTTTGAAGCGAGGTCTGCGGCACACCTGGAAGAGATCCGGGCGCTGGTGGAAAAACGGGTGGCCGATTTTGCTGGCGACATGCCCAGCCGGTAGGTAGAGATGGGTAAAAGAAAACCGGTTTATGTGGCGATCATGGCTGGAGGAGGGGGAACCCGTTTCTGGCCGTGGAGTCGGGAAAAGCGCCCCAAGCAGGTTCTCCCGATCATCTCCAAGCGGTCGATGATTTGGGAGACGGTGGACCGCCTCCGGCCTTTCATCGCTCCTGAAAAAATATTCATCGTAACCTCGCGCTCCCAGGCAGAAGAGTTGCGTCGCAAGGTTCCCCAAGTCCCCAGGAGAAACCTTCTGCTCGAGCCCCTCGGAAAAAACACCGCCCCTTGCCTTTTTTTGGCTGCCCTTCATATCCAGAAAAAAGACCCCAAGGCGGTCATGGTGGCGCTTCCTGCGGATCATTCTATATCCAACCGCCCGGGGTTTTTGAAGACCCTGAGAGGCGCGGTGAAGGTCGCGGCCACTCAGAATTTCTTGATTACACTGGGCGTAAGACCGACGGAGCCCGAGACCGGGTACGGGTACATTCAAAAAGGTGAAACCCTGGGAGCCGTTCAAGGGCTGCCTGTGTTTCGGGTGAAGTCCTTTCGTGAGAAACCCACGCTTCCCAGGGCTAGGGCCTATCTTCGCCGAGGAGATTATTTCTGGAACAGCGGGATCTTTATCTGGCAGGCAGGCGTATTCCTAGAAGCCGTGAAAAAATTCCTGCCCCGCCTTTACGGGGAGATGATGCCCTTGCAAAACTCTTTGGGGACCCCCCGGGAAAGAAGGGCATTAGAAAAAATTTATGGACGGGCGCAGTCCGTGTCAGTGGACTATGGGATCATGGAGAAGGCCGATAATGTTGCCCTGATGGAGGCCCAGTTTTCCTGGAATGACGTGGGAAGCTGGGCGGCCTTGGGAAAAATCTGGCCCCAAGACGACAAGGGAAACGCTCTAGCAGGGGAAACCCTGCCAGCCCGGGGAAAAATACTGGCCATCGATAGCGAAGGCTGCCTGATTCGAGCAGAAGAAAAACTGATTGCCGTGATCGGCCTGAAGGACACGATCGTGGTGGAAGCCGGCAATGCCTTTCTCGTCTGTCCCCGCGAGAGAGCTCAAGAGGTCCGCAAGGTTCTTGAAGAGCTGAAAAACCGAGGCTGGAAAGAGTATTTATAACTTTTTTGTTGGATTTTAATGGGGAAATCAGAGATGCATACGATGTGGAAGATCCGGTAATTCAACTTACTGACGGAACCATGCTGATTGATGCTTCAGTCAGTCTGAAGGATCTAAAGGAGGATCACAATCTGCAATTCCCCGAATCACCGGAATATGACACCCTGGGAGGATTTTTGCTGGCGACATTGCAAAAGATTCCCAAAGTTGGTGATCAGGTAGTTATAGAAGAGAAGCGGATAAGTATTATGGAAATGGTAGGACAAAGGATCGCCAAAGTGAAGATAGAAAAAATTTCTCCGGCCATTAAAGAAAAGACAATGTCCTGATTGATGAAACTTAGGATTGCTCAAAGTGAAGCTGTCTATCTAAGATTCACGGGTGCGAGTGATTAGACAAGTTCTCGTGTGCATGTTGGCTAACGCGATGATGCTCTTCGCCCGAAAGATCATCCGGATCAATGTGAATCGTGACATTCGAGAGATAGCTCAGGTGGTGTAGCAGCCGATGCCTGGCCTCCAGGGCAATAGCATGGGCTTCGGCAACAGACAGGCCAGAGTTGACAGCCAGGTTCACCTCAGCATGAAGCCGATGACCTAACCAGCGAACCCGCACGTCCGTAACCTTGTGCACCTCCTGAACATCCTTCAACGCCTGCTTGATCTCGTGTATCACCTCGGGGTCAACTCCGTCCAGCAAGCGGGGAAATACAGCCTTTCCTGAATCCCATACAATTCGCAGAATGGCGATCGTGATGAGCAACCCTACAATTGGGTCTGCTAAAGGAAACCCGAGCCATATCCCTGCTGCCCCAAACAACACTCCCAAACTGGTTAACCCATCTACACGAGCATGATAGCCATCCGCAATGAGGGCTATACTATTAATCTCCTTGCCCACTCGAATGCGAAAAATAGCCACAACTTCATTGCCTGCGAAACCAATAAGGGATGCCACTATGACTGCCCATAAATGCTCAACGGCTTGAGGGCGCAAAAGGCGCTCAACGGATTGGTAGCCCGCGACAGCCGCACTGAAAAAGATGGTAAATACAATCAGAACCCCCGCCCAATCTTCGAAACGACCATAACCGTAAGTGAACCGAGGTGAGGGCTTTCGACGGGCTAGGGCAAAAGCAACCCAAAGCGGAATCGCCGTCGCCGCGTCGCCGAGATTATGAATCGTGTCGGCCAGCAAAGCCACACTATTTGAAAAAAGGACCACAACAATCTGAAACGCTGCCGTAGCCGCCAAGCCGACGAAAGACCATTTTACGGCCCAGATACCCCTTTGAGTAGTCAGCAATGAGGGGTCTATTATGCCATGTGTGTGATGGCGAGTAACGTGCTGGCCGTGGTCATGAGATTGAGCATCTGTGTGAAAACGCTTACGAACCAGCACGGATATCTCCAGAGCAATATATTGGCCAAGCGCCTAGTCGTTTTAATTTTTCATGATTACAAGATTAAATTTACATTTTCCGGCAGGGCCTGTCAATGCGGCATTTCAGGGAGAATACATTACAAAAGCTCCATTCATTCTCTCCGCCCGCCCCCTGCCAACAAAACAAAATTTAACTCCTTTTCGACAGTTGCAAAATTTAAATTTCTAAGCCTCATCCGCCGATAATGTCAGCGGGGGGGGGCGAATACAGACTCTACTTAGTTTTTTCATCTGCTTTTCCTCTAAAGGTTTTAATCCATTCGCCAAAAGCGAACGGGGGCAAGCGGATAAAAGCGAAGCGGATAAGAGTCTTTGACAGAACGCTGGACGCTATGGTATTTTAATATTATGGCTTCCTTTAGAAAACATCGCCTGGTTTTTCTCACCCTTTTCTTTTCTAGCCTGCTGGCAATGCCACTTTTCTTTTCTCATTCCCATTCAGACCGGCTCGCCGAGCAGAACCATTTCGGAAGAGGATGGGATCTTGCGCGCGCCCTCGATGGGGCAAGGGAATCGCATTCTCTTTCGGGGCCGGATTTCGATGAACACCACATTCACTTCCTCGGAAGCGCCCAGATCTGCCTGATCAAGTCCTGCCCGCCCAACAATTTTGAGTCAACGTCCCCGACATATACTGTCGTTGCCGCGCGAATCCCTCCCACAGTCTTACTGCGATCCCGCGCCGCAGCGGCCCCCTTTTCCATCGGGTTCCCCTTCAGCGAATTCGTCCCGCTATTTACCGGTCTTTCGCCCCCCCGGGCCTGACGGCCCATCCCGACCTTTATTCACCGGTATCATCAATATTAATTTGTCGGTTATATCCCTCCAGGAGGAATGTAATGTTCAGACTGGTCATGGCGTTATTCTTGCTCCTATCGATGCAACCCGCGTTTGCGGGTTTTTCTCTGACCCTGCAGGAAGCCGAAACCCTCTTTCTCAGCAATAATATCGGAGTGAAAGCAAGGAAAGCGGATTTGAAAAAATCAGAGGCAGAGGTAATAGACGCAAGGCTCCTGCCCAATCCCGACCTGAGATACTACGGTGAGGCCATAACCCCACGGGCAAGCGGCGCTGATCAACTATTCTCGGTAAGCCAACCCCTGGATATCGCCGGGAAAAGGATGAAGAGAATGGAAGTGGCGCAGAAAAGAAAGGATGCCCAGAGCCTGTCGGTGGACTACGACATAGGGGTGCTTCTGCTGCAGATGAAGCAATCGTATTATCGAATCCTGCTTCTCAGGGAACAGGCGAAGGTCCTGGAGAACATCGTCGAAATGTCGAAACAGGTGGAAGACAAGATCGCGGAACGGGTCGCGGCGGGCGACGCGGCGGAGGTGGAGCGGATGAAGCTCGCCGCCGAGAAAAGCAAGTTTCTGAGGACCCTTGAAGGAATGAGGGCGGAGTCGAAGGTGGAAAGGAAAAGGCTGGCGCTGATGCTCGATCTCGAGGAGGCCGATTTCGAGACGGCGGGTAGACTCGAGTACAGGGAGCTGCCGGCAATTGCGGCAGTGAGCGCCGAAGTGGCCGTTGACGGGAGGCCCGATGTGAGGGCACAAACCACCCTCGTCGAAGCGGCATCGGCCCTGGTCACCCTTTCCAGGCGGGAGGCCCTTCCCCAGGCAAGCGTGGAGGGGGGGTATAAGTGGTGGGCAGAGGGTTTTGGGGGTCCCGTATTCGGGGTGTCCGTGTCCCTTCCCCTTTTCAGCAGAAATCAGGGAAAAATCGCGGCGGCACGGGCTGAAACGGAGAGGCAGAGGTTCAATTACGAACTGGCGAGAAAAACCGCCGTCAAAGAGATCGAGATTCAGAAGGGAAGGATCTCCTTCCTTCAGGGCCGGATCGCGGACATCACCCAACAGATGGAAGCAACAAGAGAGATCACAAACATCGCCCGCATCGCCTATGAGGAGGGAGAGGCTGGCCTTATTGAAATGCTGGATGCGGTCCGGGCGGAGAGGGAACTGGCCATGGAGCATAACAACACCTTGTATGAATACTGGGCGGCAGTGTTCGAATTGGAGAGGGCAACCAACACACGGCTTTCGGGCGACGGAGGGGCGAGATGAAGTACGCGGCGGTGCCTTTGGTACTGGTGATGCTGTTGAGCGGGTGTGCGCAAAGAGCGAGCGAGGCGGGCCCAGACGAAAGGGAGCGGGTGAAAAGAACCGTCTGGACCAGAAGCCTTGAGCTGTTCCTGGAATATGACGAGCCGGAGGTGGGGAAGAAGACGCCCTTCCTTTTCCACTTCACTATCCTCGATTCTTTCAAACCGTTGACTGAAGGCGCCCTCACGCTGAGGGTTGCGGCCGCATCGGGGCGGGCATTGACGGTCAAGGTGGACGCACCGGAGAAGCCGGGCATATTCCGTACCGAACTTTCTTTTCCGGAGAAGGGAAGATATACCTTGAAGGCTGCCGTTTCTGGGAAGGCCCTCCGGGACGAGGTCGTCGTGGAAGGCATTGAGGTGGCTGGGGAGCGGGAAAAGCTTGAAAGAAAGCATCGGGGCGGAAACGAGGGGAATACGATCGCCTTCTCGAAGGAACAGCAGTGGAGCGTTGATTTCAGGGTGGAGCCCCCGTCGAGAAGGTCCGTCTCGTCGTCTTTTGTGTCCACCGGCGAACTGATCCCGATCTCCGACCGGGAGGTAACCGTTCCCGCGCCTCTCACCGGCCTCCTCTCGGTCTCAAAACGCCTTCCCCACTCGGGACAACGAGTGGCCAGAGACGAGGTCATCGCCCAGATCGAACCGGCGGTAAGCCAGCAGGGCGGCATCGGTCAATTGAGCGCCGCCTACGCCGAAGCCAAGAACAGGGCGGTGCTCGCAGAGAAGGAATACGGAAGGGCGAAGCGCTTGTATGAGGCCAAGGCAGTGCCGAAAAGGAGGGTCGATGAAGCGGAGATCGCTTTGGACACGGCAAAGGCTGCGCTCGACCCGCTGGAAAAGGCGGTACAAAGCCTGAAAGAGGGGAGATCGGAGAACAGGATCATGGTTAGGTCACCCCTCGGCGGCACCGTCGTCGAGCTCTTTGTCTCCAACGGAAAGGCCGTCGAGGCCGGACAGGCCCTCATGAGGATTATCGACACTTCGATGCTCTGGCTTCGAGCCGACATACCCGCCACGGAACTCGGGAGACTGACCCACCTCGACCGGGCAACCTTTTCCATACCCGGCTTTGAAGGCGAGTTCAGGCCGATACGGCTTGTCACGGTGAGCAATGTGGTGGATGATAAAAGCCGAACGGTCCCGGTGATTTTTGAGGTAAGCAACCCGAACCATCTTCTCAAGGCGGGCATGTTTACCAATGTCGCTATCCGGACCGACTATGTGGAAAGCGGGCTGTCGCTTTCCGAAGAGGCCCTCTTTGAGGACGAAGGAAGGTTTTTTGTCTTCGTCCAGACAGAAGGGGAGTCCTTCGAGCGAAGAGAGGTGAGGACGGGCATCCGCGGCGGGGGCAGGGTGCAGATACGGGAAGGGATCAGGGAAGATGAGCGCGTCGTGGCCAGGGGCGGATATTACGTTAAGCTCGCCTCGCTCTCGGCGAGGATGCCGCAGGGTCATGGACATGAACACTAAAGGGGGATTCACCATGCTCGACAACGTAACCAAGATTTGCCTCGACAACAGGCTGGTGATTGTCGCGGCGTCGATCGTCCTGCTCTTGGTGGGAGGATATACCGCCATGACCACGAAAGTCGACGTGCTCCCTGACCTGACCGCCCCGACGGTGACGATTATGACCGACTTTCATGGGCTGGCTCCGGAAGAGGTTGAGACCTTGGTCACCTTCCCCCTGGAAGCCGCACTCAACGGCGCAGCCGGGGTGAGGCGCGTGCGATCCCAGTCTGTGGTTGGGTTGTCAACCGTATACGTCGAGTTTCAGTGGGGCACGGAAATCTACCGGGCGCGACAGGTGGTCAATGAAAAACTGCAGCTCGCCTCGGCCTCCTTCCCTCCGGGGATTACGCCCATCCTTGCCCCTATCTCCTCCATCATGGGGGAGATCATGTACGTGGGTTTGCGGAGCGAGAACCATTCGCTCATGGGAGTGAAGGAAGTCGCCGATTTCGTGGTGAGAAGACGCCTCCTCTCCATTCCCGGCATATCCCAGGTGATAAACATAGGGGGCGAAACAAAGCAGTACCAGATTCACATCGACCCTCACAAGCTGAGCTCCTACGCCGTTTCCCTCGATCAGGTCCTCGATGCGGCCAGAGGATCAAACGAGAACTTTTCTGCGGGGGTGATGAAATCGGGAGGTCAGGATTACCTGATCCGGGGTATTGGGAGGGTGAAGTCCATAGCCGATATCGAGCGGGCTACAGTGGCCACAAGAAGAGGCATCCCGGTCTTGATCCGCGATGTGGCCACTGTCAGGATAGGGCCGGCGTTCAGGATCGGCGACGCCTCCGTGGATGCCAAGCCCTCGGTAACCCTGGCCATACAGAAACAACCCGACGCCAACACGATTGAGCTCACCAGGAGACTGGAAACGACCCTCACCGAGATCGAAAAGATACTCCCCGCGGGTATGCACATGGACATGGATATTTTCAAACAGGCCGACTTTATCCAGAGGGCAATCGATAATGTCCGCCGTGTGGTCGTCGAGGGCGGCATCCTCGTTCTTATCCTCATCCTGCTCTTTATCGCCAACATGAGGGCCACCGTTATTTCTATCACCGCCATGCCCCTCTCCCTGATCTTCGCCATTCTTGTCCTGCGGTATGCCGATATTACCATCAATACAATGACCCTTGGCGGTATGGCCATCGCTATCGGGGTGATCGTCGATGATGCCATCATCTACGTGGAAAACGTGGTCAGAAGGGGCGGCGAAAACGGCCGCAAACCGGAAGGGGAGCGGCATCCTACGTGGGAGGTGATCTTTCATTCCTCGAGGGAGATCCGCGGACCGGTGATCAACGCGACCCTCATCATCATGGTCGTGTTCGTGCCTCTCTTTTTCCTGAGCGGGATCGAGGGAAGACTGCTCAAGCCCCTCGGCATCTCCTATCTGGTTTCCGTGGGAGCATCGCTCATTGTTGCCCTGACGGTAACCCCGGCCATGTGCGCGTACCTGTTCCATAAGGGCGCGCTCTCGAAAAGAGGCGGTGACGGGATCGTGGTCAGGTGGATGAAAAGGCTTTACCGCCCCCTGCTCGACTTCTCGCTGCAAAGGCCGTCCCTTATTATCGCCGGGGCGGTTCTTGCTTTCGTCATGGCCCTCATTCCTCTCCCGCTAATCGGCAGGTCCTTCCTCCCATCGTTCAACGAGGGGTCGTTGACCATCATGGTCGCCACCGCGCCCGGCACTTCTCTCGAAAAGTCCTCTGAAATCGGCAATCTCGCCGAAAAGCTCCTCCTCGCCCACCCGAATATCAAAAAGACGTCAAGAAAGACGGGTAGGGGCGAGCTGGACGAGCACGGGAAACCGGCTAACGCCTCGGAAATAGAGGCCAAGCTGGACCTGAAGGGCAGGAGGCTTCAGGACGTGCTGGGGGAACTCCGGAAGTCAATGGCTTCACTGCCGGGGACCATGGTCAGCTTCAGCCAGCCTATCAGCCACAGGATCGATCATATGCTGTCGGGAACAACTGCGAATATCGCGGTAAAGATCTTTGGGCGCGAACTCTTCCGATTGAGAGCCATAGCGGAAGACGTAAGGGCCGAGATGAGCGGCGTGAAGGGGATCACCGACCTGTTGGTGGAACAACAGGCGGACATCCCTCAGGTACGCATCGTGCCCAAGAGGCTTGAGCTCTCGCGGTACGGCCTGTCAATCGCCCAGGTGGCGGAGGCGGCGGAGGTCGCCATGTTTGGGAAGGTGGTGTCAAAGACCCTGGAGGGGGACCGGATTTTTGACATCCTGGTCAAGTTCGACGGCAGCCCTAAAAGGGACCTCGAAAGCATCAAATCGACTCTCATCGACACGCCCGCGGGGATGAGAATCCCCCTGTCGGCGATTGCGGAGATATCTTCAGCAAAGGGTCCAAACAGCATCAGTAGAGAAAACGTCCAGAGAAAAATGGTCGTACAGGCGAATATATCCGGGAGGGACCTGAGGGGCGTGTACGAAGATGTGAAAAGCCGTATAGAGAAGAACCTGAGGCTTCCTCCGGGGTACTATATTGAGTACGGCGGTCAGTTCCAGAGTGAAGTGGAGGCGTCGAGAACCATCGGCTTCTTGAGCATCGTTTCCCTCCTGGCCATATTCCTTTTCCTGTACATGGAATTCGGCTCGTTGAGGACTTCCGTCCTGGTCATGGTCAACCTGCCCTTCGCCCTGATCGGAGGCATCCTCGCCATCCTTCTGACCGACCGGATTATCAGCATCGCCTCCCTTGTGGGATTTATCACTCTCTTTGGCATCGCAACGAGAAACGGAATTCTCCTCGTCTCCCATTATCGGCACCTGATGGAGGTCGAAGGGATGACCCTAAGGGAGGCGGTCTTGCAAGGATCGATGGATCGGTTA
>Ga0214473_10011642_pt1 | contig 10335 bp, 12 predicted proteins | sample RVTome_7_FD_203509 | JGI IMG/M metagenome (GOLD analysis project Ga0214473, IMG submission 203509) | Soil microbial communities from uranium-contaminated site in the Upper Colorado River Basin, Wyoming, United States - RVT98D197 | ecosystem: Environmental > Terrestrial > Soil > Contaminated >... | reverse complement strand
GGCCCGGGATCAGCAGCTCGAGCACGATCAACGCGAGGCCCAGCCAGAAGAACAGGAACGCCAGGCTCGGGTCCAGCAGCGAATGCAGGAATCCGACGAACCCGCCGATGCCTTCGGGCTGCAGGGGCGCGCCGGCGGTTGCGAGCGTGACCTCGGCGCCCGTGCCGAGCGTGATAGTGCGACCGTCGAGGTCGGACAGGAGCTGCTCCGCCGACGGGGAGATCGTGTCGATCACGTTCTCGTTCAGCGCCTCTTCGGCGGTGATGCTCTTGGCCTGTGTGACGAACGTCTCCGCGACGTCGGGGTTGCGACCGTAGGTCTGGGCCAGGGCGCGGATCGACGCGGCCGCGTCCTGCATGATCTTGTCGCCCAGATCGCCGCCGGACAGACCGATCGGGGTCGAGGCCCCGACGTGCGTACCCGGCGCCATCGCCGCGACGGGGCACGACAGCAGGATGAACGCGCCCGCCGACGCCGCGCGCGCTCCGAGCGGAGAGACGTAGCAGATCACCGGGACCTCCGAGGCCAGGATCGCCTGGGTGATCGAGTCGGTCGCCGAGCCCAGCCCGCCGGGGGTATCGATCCGCAGCAGGACCGCCCCCGCGCCCTGGTCACGAGCCCGCTGCAGGTTCCCCGCGATGTAGTCCCTCACGAACGGGTCGACGACGCCGGTGAGGGACAGGTCGATGATCGCGGGTCCCGCCGGCTGGGCGGCGACCACCGTTCCGGCCATGCCGGCAGTGCCGATCATCACCAGGGCGATCGCGAGCGTTCGGGTGATCCAGCGCATCGGCATCGGGTTGTTTCTCCTCTGCTCAACCCTACGACAACCGGAGGCGAACGGTTCCTTCCTGCCGCGAATCTATCCCTCTGCGCGAGTCCCGCATACCATGGGTCAAGGGAGCCGCAAGCCTCGCGGCTTGACCGGCGCGTATATCGGGAGGAAACCGAGTTGGACGCTCGGCACGACGGTCCGCTCCTCGCTGGTGAGGAGCGGCAGCTGATGGAGGGGCTCCTCGCCGGTGACGACGACGCGATCCGCGCGCTCTACGCACGCTTCGGCCGGCCCATCTACTCGATGGGCCTTCGGCTGCTGGGCTCCAGAGAGGCGGCCGAGGAATTGACCCAGGACGTCTTCCTCATGGCGTGGCGGAAGGGCGCACGGTTCGATCCGACGCGCGGCCGCCTCTCGACGTGGCTCATGACCATCGCGCACAACCTGGCGGTCGACCGGCTGCGCCGCGACACGGGCGTGTCGCGCCCCACCCTGGTGCTGGTCGACGAGGTCCCGGACGCGCCCGGCGTGGACGAAGAGAGCGCGCTCATGGAGCGCGACGCCGCGCTGCGCGCGCTCGCTTCGCTCTCCGACGCGGAACGTCGGCTGATCGCCCGCACGTACTTTCGTGGGATGACGGCTCGTGAGATCGCCGAGGCCGATTCGATCCCTCTCGGAACGGTCAAGACGCGGTTGCGGTCCGCGCTGATCAAGATCCGCAAGGCGAACGAAGGCAAGGAGCCCGTGTGAACTGCGTCGCCGTCCGCGACCGGCTGAGCGAATCGGCTCTGGGGGTCGTCCCCGACCGCGAGGCCCAGGCGATCGATCGCCACGTAGCCTGGTGCGCCGCCTGCCGGAAGGAGGCACGTGACCTGCACGCCGCGGCCGCGGGCCTGGCCTTCGCGGCCGCGCCCGCCACCCCGTCGGTCGATCTCGAAGATCGAGTGGTGGAGATCGTGCGGAAGGCCGCAGCAGGCCGAACCCCGCCCTCGATCGCGCCGGCTCGCCGGGGCAGGACCGCGGTCGGCGTCGTGCTCGCCGCCGCGATCGCGATCGCCGGTCTCGGGTGGGGAGCCGTGATGGCCGGCCGAGCCTCGCGGGTCGAGGACCGAGCGGCGGTGGACGCCACGTCGATCGCAGGTCGGTTCGCGACGTTCGCCGACCTGTTCCGTGGCTCGCTTTCGAACCCCGAGACGAGCGTGAACGTAGGCACCCTCGGCCCCGTGGCCGGCGCGTCCGGCGGCGGGGCGGCCATGACGATCGTCACGCCGGGGGACACCGATCACGTGCTGGTGATCCTGACGGGTCTGCCGGCCGACCGCGCCCCGTACCGCATCTCCCTGGTCGGGGGCCGCGGGGCGCCCGCCCGGATCGGGACCTTGCGCGCGCTCGACACCTCGGGCGCGGGCACCGTGGCGCGCGACCTCGAACGCAGCCTGCGCAGGTTCCGCGTGGTCGTCGTGCGCGACGTTCACGGCACCATGACCCTGCGCGGTTCGCTGCGACCGGAGACGTCGTTCGCGTCCCCGGCTCCCTGACCCGAGATGCGGTTCGGGCTCAGCCTTCCGCACTACGATTTCTCGCTCCCGCACGGTGAGCCCGTCGGGTTCGCGGGCGTCGCCGGGTGGGCGCGACGGGCCGAGGACCTCGGGTTCGACTCGGTGTGGGTCAGCGACCACTTGTTCTACTCGTTCGGGCGCTACGGCGCCGACGCGACGCCGATCGGGTCGTTGGAGCCGATGACCACCCTGGCCGGTCTGGCTTCGGTGACCGACCGGGTTCGGTTGGGGACCCTGGTCCTGTGCGCGCCGTTCCGTCACCCGGCGCTGCTGGCCAAGTCGGCGGCCACGATCGACGTCGTATCTGGCGGGCGGCTGGACCTCGGCCTGGGCGCCGGCTGGCTGGAAGACGAGTTCTCGGCGTTCGGACTTCCCTTCGGAACCGTGGGCGAGCGGTTCTCGACGTTGGAGACGACCACGCGCACCCTCGCGTCGATGTTCGACGGGCATGGCCGGCTGTCACCGCCGCCGGTCCAGGCGCCGATCCCGCTGTGGGTCGGCGGCAGGGGCGGTCCGCGCCTCCTTCGGCTGGCCGCCTCGCGCGCCAGGGGATGGAACGTGGTGTGGCGGATGTCGCCGGACGCCTACGCCGCCAAGGTGGCCGACGTGCACGCGGCCTGCGAGACGGCGGGGCGCGACCCCTCCACGTTCGGCCTGTCGGTCGGGCTGTACGGCCTGAACGGCGACGACGAGGATCAGGCTCGGAGCGCGTTCGAGCGCGGGCGGGCGGCCTTCCCAGGCGGGGCGATGGCCGCGGAACGTTGGGAGTCGTGGCGGGCCGACACGCTTTCGGGCTCGCCCGAGCAGATCCTCGAGCGCATCGGCGCCTTCGAGGCCCTGGGCGTGCACGAGCTGGTGCTCTCGCCCTGGGTCCTGCCGTTCGCGATCCACGAGCCGGACCAGGTGGAGCGGTTCGCCGAGCGCGTGATCGCGCCGCTGCGCGCCTGACGATGGACCTCGACGATGCGATCGTGCTGACGCTGACCGATGCCGGCGAGCCGCTGCACTGGACCGTGATCCAGGACCGCCTGCTGCGCGCCGGTCACCTGGACCCGTTCGTGGCGGGCGGACCTCGCCGCGCGGTCCTGAGGACGCTGGCCGATCTGGCGGACCGAGGCGCCATCGTCAACGGTCCGGGCAAGGGCGTGTACGCCGCCGCCGACGCTCAGGGTCGGTAGGCGATCGGCGAGAAGCGCTCGAGCTTCTCGAACCGATGCTCGGCCTCGACCGAGCGCACCGTGCCCGACCGACCCCGCATGACCATCGAGTAGGTGGTGGCTCCGTCCGGCCAGTACCGGACGCCGTCCAGCAGGTTGCCGTCGGTGATGCCGGTGGCCGCGAAGAAGACGTCGTCGCTGGCCACGAGGTCGTTGGTCGTGAGGACCTGGTCCAGATCGAATCCCTGGTTCACCAGCTCGGATCGTTCCTGGTCCGACCGGGGGTAGAGCTTGCCCTGGATGGCGCCGCCCAGGCATTTGAGGGCGGCAGCGGCGATCACGCCCTCGGGCGTGCCGCCGATCCCCAGCAACAGGTCGACCTCCTTGCGGGGGGTGGCGGCGACGATCGCGCCGGCCACGTCACCGTCGGTGATCAGGAAGATCCGCGCACCGGCGGCGCGGATCTCGTCGATCATCTCGCGGTGACGGTCGCGGTCCAGGATCGTGACCGTCAGCTCCTCGGGACGGATGCCCTTGGCCTTGGCGACCTGTCGGATGTTCTCGGCGATCGGCGCCTCGATGTCGATCAGGTCGGCGGCTTCGGGCCCGGTCGCGATCTTCTCCATGTACATGGCCGCGCCCGGGAAGAACATGGCGCCGCGCGGAGCCAGCGCGATCACCGCCACCGCGTTCGGCTGTCCGACGCTGGTCAGCGTCGTGCCGTCGATCGGGTCCACGGCAACGTCGGTCTCCGGACCCGTCCCGTCGCCGACCCGTTCGCCGTTGAACAGCATCGGCGCCTCGTCCTTCTCGCCCTCGCCGATCACGACGACACCCTGCATCGACACCGTGTCGATCATCAGGCGCATCGCGTCGACCGCGGCGCCGTCGGCCGCGTTCTTGTCGCCGCGACCCACCCAGCGTCCGGCCGCCAGCGCCGCGGCCTCGGTCACGCGGACCAGCTCCATCGCCAGGTTGCGATCGGGTCGTTCGTTCATCGGAGTACCTCCAGGATGCGTCGGGGATCCGCGCCCTCGAACAAGACGCGGTGAACGGCGTCGTGGTACGGAAGGTCCAGCCCCTGCGCCAGGGCCAGCCGCCGGACGTCGCGGGTCGAGTCCACGCCCTCGACCGTCATGCCTCGGGCCTCGAGCTCTGCCAGGGTGTCTTCGGGCGGGTCGCCCGAGCCGACCAGCTCGCCGTACAGGCGGTTGCGGCCGCCGAGGGACGTGACCAGCTGATCGCCGACGCCGGCCAATCCGAAGGCGGTCTCGGCACGACCTCCGAGCGAGGTCACCAGCTCGACGATCTCGTGGGCCGCCTTGATGAACAGCGCGGCCTTTGCGTTCTTGTAGTCCTGGCCGGCCGGCTTGCCGATCCCGTCCAGGATGCCCAGGCCGATCGCCGCCACGTTCTTCATCATCGAGCACAGCTCGACGCCGACGACGTCGTCGGTGTAGACGAGCTGGTAATGGGGGTCGTCGAACGCGGCCCCGGCCTCGCTGGCGACGTCGGTCGTCCGCGCGGCCCACACGCCCGCGGTCGGCATGCCCTGCGCCAGCTCGGTCGCCAGGCATGGCCCGCCGACCGAGATCACCGCGATCCCGGGGATCTCTTCCGCGTAGACCTCGGACATCCGAAGTCCCGTGCGAGGCTCCAGTCCCTTGGCGACGGAGACCAGGAAGCTGGCATCGCCGAGCTCGCCCTTGACCATGCGGGCAAGTGAGCGAGCGCCATGCGAGTTGGCGCCCATGACGGCGATCTCCACCCCCTGGGCGGCTTCGGTCACCTCGTTGGGACCGTGCAGCTCGACACCATCGGGCAGGTGCTCGGGCAGCAACGGGTGCCTGCGATCCTGCCGCAGGTGCGCGTACGCACGCAGATCGTGCGGGTTGGCCCACAGCGTGGTGTGATGCCCCAGGCGGGCGGCGTGCATCGCGACGGCGGTCCCCATCGCCCCCGCGCCGAAGACCGCCACCCTGGTCACGGGCCAACCATAATCGTCGGCATGTCGCGACGGCACCTCGCCCTGCTCGTGCTCGGCGTCCTGGCGGTGTCTTCGTCCTCGGTGCTGGTGCGTGTGGCGGACGCTCCGGCCTTCGCGATCGCGTTCTACCGCTCGGGCATGGCCGCAGCCGTGTTGGTGCCCCTGGCGCTCTGGCGGCACCGCCCCGAGGTCCGCGCCCTGGCGCGTAACGGACGGTGGAGGTTGGCGCTGCTCTCGGGCGTCTTCCTGGCGCTGCACTTCGCCACGTGGATCCCCTCGGTCTCGTTGACCACGATCGCCGCCAGCGCGGTGCTGGTGACTTCCTCGCCGCTCTGGGTGGCGGTCTTGGGGCGGTTCATCGGCGAGCGGCCGACGCGCCGGACGATCGTCGGCATCGGGGTGGCGCTGGTGGGCACGCTCGTGATCTCGGGCGGGGACCTGGGCGGTGGGGGACGGGCGCTCCTGGGAGACCTGCTGGCATTGTCGGGCGCCGTGTTCGCCGCGGCGTACGTTCTGACCGGGCGACATCTGCGTCAGGAGATCTCCGTGGTGCCGTACACGGCCGTCGTCTACACGACGACGGCCGCGATCTTGGCGGTCGCGATGCTCGCCGCGGGCACGAGGTTCTCGGGTTACCCCGCCAGCACCTGGTTCGTCTTCGTTGCGATCACGATCGGACCGCAGTTCCTGGGGCACACGACGTTCAACTACCTGCTCGCTCACGTGCAGGCCCAGGTTGTGGCGGTGGCAGTGATGGCCGAGCCGGTCGGTGCCACGCTCTTGGCGTTGGCCGTGCTCGGTGAGGCGCCCGGATCGGCGGCCCTGGTCGGCGGCGCGCTGATCCTGGCGGGGGTCTACCTGGCGATCGCCGCGCAAGCCCGTTCCGACGCGGCCGTCGCGGCCCTGGAGTAGGCTCGCGCGATGCCGGCGCGCCCGCGTTTCATCACCGTCGACGACTACGAGCTGGCGGCGCGCGAAGTGTTGCCGCCCGATGTCTACGACTACTACGCCGGCGGAGCCGGAGACGAATGGACGCTCCGTGAGAACCGTCGGGCGTTCGATCGTTGGATCCTGCGACCGCGGTTCCTTCGTGGCGCGGGGCAACCGGATGCGTCGACGACGGTGCTCGGCGCCCCGGTGTCGTTCCCCGTGATCGTGGCGCCGTGGGCGTACCAACACCTGGCTCATCCCGACGGCGAGGTCGCCACCGCGCGTGCGGCCGGCGAAGCCGGAACGGCGATGGTGCTGTCCTCCACGGCGTACGAACGGCTGGACGAGGTGGCCAACGCGGGGTCGGGTCCCAAGTGGTGGCAGATGTACCTGGCCACCGACCGCGGGTTCTCGGCCGACATGCTCGCCAGGGTTGCGGCGGCCGGCTACCAGGCTCTGGTCTGGACCGTGGACTTCCCGGTGCCCGGGCTGCGGCATCGCGACACGCGGACCGGCTTCCAGCTGCTGGTGGGAGTGCAGGGCTCCGACTACGAGTTCGATCCCGCGATCTCCTGGGACGACGTGGCGTGGATCCGGGAGCACGCCGGCGGGCTGCCGCTGATCGTGAAAGGGCTGCTGACCGCAGAGGACGCGCTGCTCGCGCTCGAGCACGGAGCCGACGGCGTGATCGTCTCGAACCACGGTGGGCGCCAGCTGGATTCGTCGCCTGCGGGTCTGGACGCGCTGCCCGAGGTCGTCGAGGCGGTCGCCGGAAGGTTCCCCGTGCTGATGGACGGCGGGGTGCGGCGGGGGACCGACGTCGTGAAGGCGCTCGCGCTCGGCGCGGCCGCGGTGCTGGTGGCGCGCCCGATCGCGTGGGGCCTGGCGGTCGGGGGGCAGGCGGGTGTCGCCGACGTCCTGCGGATCCTGCGCGACGAGACCCTGAACGCGATGGCCCTAACGGGGTGCCGCTCGGTCGCCGAGATCACGCGCGACCTGGTCGCACCGGCGCCGTAGCTGAAGCGACGTGACGCCGTGACGTGACGTCTGCGACCCTGGCGGCCATGAGCGGCTACGACCTGCACACCCACTCCACGTGCTCGGACGGGACGAACACGATCGCCCAGAACGTGCAGCTCGCCCTTGAGCGCGGTCTGACCGGCATCGGCATCACCGATCACGACACGACCGAGGGCTACGAGGAGGCCTTCGCCGCGGCGGCCGATGCCGACCTGGAGATCGTGCCCGGCATCGAGTTCTCGGCCGAGTACCAGGGCGCGAGCCTGCACGTGCTCGCGTATTGGACGGATCCCGCGGACGCCGAGCTGCAAGCAGAGCTGAAGCGATTGACCGACACGCGGTTCCGGCGCGGGGAGATGATGGTCGAGAAGCTCCAGGAGCTCGGGTACGACGTCTCGTTCGAGCGCGTGCAGGAGATCGCGGAGGGCGGCCTGATCGCTCGGCCGCACATCGCCGCCGCCATGGTGGAGGCAGGGATCGTGCCGAACGAGAAGGAGGCCTTCGACCGCTACATCAGCGATGACGGCATCGCCTACGTCCCGAAGCATGCGCTGGACCCTGTGGCCTCGGTGGACCTGATCGCTGGAGCCGGCGGCGTGTGCGTGCTGGCCCACCCCGGCATGTGGAAGGGCCAGGGCTCGGTCCCCGACGTGCTGATCGAACGGATGGCCGAGGCCGGCATGGCGGGCCTGGAGGTCGATCACCCCGACCACAGCCCGGAGCAGCGGGCGTCGTACCGCGCGCTGGCGGAACGCCTGGGGCTGGTGTGGACCGGCGCCAGCGACTGCCACGGCGAACGCTACGGCTACCGCATGGGATGCGACACCACCGACGCGGCGCGGTTCGCGGAACTGAAACGCCGCGCCGGTCGCTGAAGGCCGTGGCCGTCGAACGTCTGACCGAGCCCGGCGATCCTCGCCTGCGTGACTTCACCGATCTTCGTGACGTTCAGTTGCGCTCGGCGCGCGAGCCGGCCGAAGGCCTGTTCCTTGCCGAAGGGGACGCCACGATCCGGCGCGCACTGGCAGCCGGATACGTGCCCCGGGCCGGACTCGGGTCCGAACGGTTCGCTTCGGCGCTCGCCGAGCTCATCGGCGAGGCGCCGGTCTACGTCGTCGAGGACCAGGTATTGGAGCGGACCACCGGGTTCCCCGTCCATCGCGGCGCGTTGGCCTCGTTCGAGCGCCGGCCTCTGCCCGAGCCGGCCGCCGTGCTCGCAGGCGCCGACCGAGTGTTGGTGCTCGAGGACCTGAGCGACCACACCAACCTGGGGGCGGTGTTCCGCAGCGCGGCGGCGCTGGGCTGGGACGCCCTGCTGCTGACGCCACGGTGCGCCGATCCCCTGTACCGGCGGGCGGTCCGGACCTCGATGGGCGCCGTGTTCTCGATCCCGTGGACCCGGATCGATCACCGCCAAGGCCCCGAGGCGCTGCGGGCAGCCGGGTTCATGCTGGTCGCCCTGACGCCCGTGGGAGAAGCGGACCTGGGCGACCTCTCGGCCGAGGGACGGCTCGCTCTCGCGTTGGGCGCCGAGGGACCGGGACTGACCAAGGGCTGGCTTGCCGCGGCCGACGTCCGCGTGCGGATCCCGATGCGCGAGGGGATCGACTCGCTGAACGTCGCCGCGACCGCGGCGATCGCCTGCTACTCGCTGGGCCGCCGGTAGGATTCTGCGCGATGCCCGGATCGCTCGACCTCGTCTTCATGGACATCGGCGGCGTGCTGTACGACGACCGCGTGTATGCGCGCGCCTGGGACAGTGCTCTGCGGGAGGCGGGCGCGTCGTTCACCGACGAGGAGTTCGCCGCCGAGTACGCCGCCTGTCGTGCGACCCAGGACGGTTCGTTCCGCCGCAAGCTGGCGACGCGGTTCCTGGGACCCGATGCCGAACTGGACGTTCTGGAGAAGCTGGCCGCGCGCCACTGGAACTATCCGGCGACGGCCTTGTACCCGGATGCGTTGCCCTGTCTGCAGATCCTGCGGGATGCGGGCTACCGCCTGGGGATCATCGCGAACCAGCCCAGCCAGGTGCACGGCGCGATGGCGCGGGACGGGCTGGCTTCCTTCTTCGAGATCTGGGGCATCTCCGACGACCTGGGCTTGCAGAAACCGGATCCGGAGCTGTTCCGTCACGCGATCGCGACCGCGGCGGTCGACGCGGCGCGCACCGTGATGGTGGGGGACCGCCTGGACTACGACATGGAACCCGCCAAGCTGGCGGGCATGCGCACCGTGTGGGTGCTTCGGGGGGAGGCGCCAGACGAACCGACCCCCGAGCAACTGGGTGTGCCCGACGCGACCGCGCGCGACCTGGCCGAGCTCCCGACCGTGCTGCGGCGCGTGGCCGGAGCCTGAACGCCTAGGAGCTCATGCGGCGCTGCTTCTGCAGCTCGCTCGCGGCCTGCAGCGCCTTCTGCGACCGGGCGATGTCGGGCATCTCGTGCCCGCCCGAGAGCTCGTCGGCCGCCCATCGGGTCAGGTCGCGGATCGACACGATCCCGACGACCTTGCCCTTGTCCACCACAGGCAGGTGACGGATATTCAGCGAGACCATCCGGTCGCACGTTCCGGCGATGTCGTCCTTGGGGTCCGCCGTCACCAGGTGGCGACGTGTCATGCCGTGCGCAACCTTGACGGTGTGGGGGTCGCCGCCGGCGGCGATCAGGTTCACGATGTCGCGCTCGGTCACGATCCCGGCGAGCTTGCCCCCCTGCTCCAGCACGACCACCGACGAGATCCCGTTCGTGCGCATGACCTTGGCGACGTCGGCAAACGTGTCCTCGGCGTCGGCCAGCTTCACGTCCGCGTGCATGATGTCGGCGACGTGCATCCGTGAACCTCCTGGTCGTGGTGGGGACAGCAAGCCTACCGGCTCGCGGCCGAGGAGCGCCAGGGCGGCCCCGTCGC
>Ga0214473_10011641_pt1 | contig 10335 bp, 12 predicted proteins | sample RVTome_7_FD_203509 | JGI IMG/M metagenome (GOLD analysis project Ga0214473, IMG submission 203509) | Soil microbial communities from uranium-contaminated site in the Upper Colorado River Basin, Wyoming, United States - RVT98D197 | ecosystem: Environmental > Terrestrial > Soil > Contaminated >... | reverse complement strand
GGAGGAAAAGATGAGAAAAGGATCGTTCTTTATGACGTTGGTTCTGTCCGCTTTTATCCTTACGGCACTCTCAGGCTGCGGCTATAACACGATGCAGAAGAATGAGGAGGCGGTCAAAGCGGCGTGGGGAGACGTTGAAGCAGCCTATCAGAGAAGAAATGACCTCATTCCCAATCTCGTCGAGGTCGTAAAGGCCTATGCCAAGCATGAAAGAGAAACTCTCACTGCCGTTACGGAGGCAAGGGCGAAGGTGGGGGCGATACAAGTACCTAAAAATATCATTGATGATCCCAAGACCTTCTCACAATTTCAGGAGGCCCAGGCTGGGATGAGCAGTGCCCTTTCGCGACTGATGGTCGTCGTCGAGCGCTATCCTGACCTCAAGGCGAACCAGAACTTTCAGGACCTCCAGCACCAGTTGGAGGGAACGGAGAACAGGATCAATGTTGCACGGACCCGCTATAACAAGGCGGTCGAAGTCTTCAATACCTCCGTCCGGGTATTTCCGAACAACCTGACCAACAATTTGTTACTCCATCTGACCCTGAAAGAGCCCTTCAAGGCCGAGGCTGGGGCAGTAAAGGCCCCCCAGGTTAAATTCTGATATGAAAAAGGTTTTTTCATTTTTTATTTTGTTGCTCTGCTGCCTGCCTTTCTCTGCTTATAGCCTTGATGTGCCGAAGCTTCAGGACTATGTCAACGATTACGCAGGGATGATCAGTCCTTCCGGGAAGTCGAAGATTGGGGAAGGGCTAAGGGCCTTTGAGAAATCGGATTCAACTCAAATCGTTATTCTGACCGTTTCCTCCCTCGAAGGGGAAAACATCGAAGAGTTTTCCATCAAAGTCGCGGAGGCCTGGAAGATAGGGCAACAGCAGAAGGACAATGGGATCCTCCTCATCGTCTCCAAACAGGAAAGAAAGATCAGGATCGAGGTTGGCCGGGGCCTTGAAGGAAAGTTAACAGATTTGATGGCAGGAAGAATTATCGATCAAGTCATCAAACCGCGATTTAAGCAGGGAGATTTTGACGGAGGTTTTGTAACGGGTACGTCTGCATTGATCGATGCAACACGAGGCGAATTCAAAGCCGAGCAGAGGCCGGTTCAACGGAGACAGAAAGGTTTCCCTCCTTTTCTGACCTTTCTCCTGTTTTTCGGTATTTTTGTCCTTATCCTCGGCAGCTTCTCCCGTATTCTCGGAGGGATAGCCGGGGCGATCGGTCTTCCCAGCCTTGTTCATCTTACAGTCGTCCCTGCGGGTATCCTGACCAGCATTCTCTTGGCCTTGGTCGGTTTTGGCTCAGGCTTCTTCCTATCCAAGCTCTTTTCTTCAGGAGGTTCTCGAAGGGGTGGCCATAGGAGTCATGGCGGTGGGTTCTTCTATGGACCATGGGGGGGCGGTTCCTCCATAGGAGGAGGGGGCGGCTTTAGTGGTGGTGGATTTAGCGGCGGGGGCGGTTCATTCGGGGGCGGCGGAGCCTCAGGAGACTGGTAATGAGAGCGCTTTCAAAAGCAGACCAATTTTTTACTGCGGAAGAAAGGAAAAGACTAAAGTCTTTAACCCACGAGGTTGAATCTCGGACCATTGGCGAAATCGTTGTCATGGTGGTTGACCGGAGTGATCGCTATATTGAGGCAGAGGTCTTCGGTGGGGTTATTCTCGGTAGCCTATTATCATTAATCGTGACTCTTCTTTTTTTTCACTCCTCCATCTGGTCTTATGTTCCCTTGAGTTTCTTATTCTTTTTCCCCTGTCGCTTCCTCTTTCAAAGAATAGATGCATTAAAGAAGCTCTTTATTGGAAACCGAAGAAGAGAAGAGACCGTCAGACTGAGGGCTGAAAGAGCCTTCTTTGAAAAAGGGCTTTACAAGACAAAGAAGAACACAGGGGTCCTCTTCTTTCTTTCCCTCCTCGAAAGGAAAGTCTGGGTTCTTGCGGATAAAGGCATTTATGAAAAGATGGATCGAGGAATCCTGAACCGGTTTGCGAATGAGGTTTCGAGAGGGATCAGAGAAGGCCGAGCCTGCGATGCCCTCTCTCGGGTTGTCCAAGAAATAGGGAGTTTACTTTCCCAGCATTTTCCCATTACCTCCGATGATACCGACGAACTCCCCGATGACGTAATGATGGAGGAATAATTCTTTTACGCTGTCCCTTCTTCTCCCCCGAAGGGTTCCCGTGTTAATCCTCAGGGTCGACCTTCTCATCCATCTCGGGAAGCCAGCCCTGGATAATTTCTATGATCCGTTTTGCCTGCTTGGCAGAGGAAATATTGAATTTCGACTGGGCTATAAACTTTCCGCCCCGTTTTTGATAGCGGGCTACTCGGATCTTCCTGGGCCCGAATTGGCCGGTTTTCTTGTCAAGATCCTGGTACATAAACATGATCGTAGACCAGGCCCCGCTGGTGAGAACCTCTTTCTTGACCTGCTTGACCAGATGTTGACCGTTCTCATCCTTCCATTCTATGCTGATTTCGTCAATTGTCTCTGCCATGCCTCCTCCGTTATAAAATTATTCTTCTAAACCGCTTTCCCTGTATGATGCCAGACCATTATGAATTGGGAGTAATCCCCTTTATAAGATAATAATTTTTGAAAAGGAAGAGGAGGAGGTGTGGATGACTCTGATGAGGATGACTCTGATGGGATTGAAAACGATGATATTCCGTGTTACCTTTTAGTCTAACCTATTTTAATTCCTCCCGATCGTTTCTCCAAAGGTAGTGATCTCTTAGATTTCCCAAAGATCATTCCTGAGATTCGTGTGAGGTTTTTGTTGGGCAAACCTGCGCCCCCGGAAATCAAATGGGAGGTTTTGTTGCATGGGAAGAAAGAAAAAGGAAGGAACACAATGAAACTCGGTCTTGTTGGTTTTCCTCAGGTCGGCAAACGCACATTCTTTCGCCTGTTGACTGGTAAAGATCCAAATTCCGAAGGCAAAAAAGGGAATGGTTTGGGGTTGGCGAAGGTGCGAGATGCACGCTTCGATCGCCTCGTGGAGATTTACGAGCCACGTCAGGAGACCCCTGCTCATATCGAATTCTTGATTCTCCCTGATTTAGACGAACAGGCCTCTCGAAATGATCAGATCCTGCGGGGCCTGGAGCAGGTGGATGTCATCTGCCATCTCGTTCGAACTTTTCAGGAAGATACGGTTTTCCATATCCATGGCACTATTGACCCTCGTCGCGATATCCTGCTCTTTAACGAAGAGCTGCAATTAAATGATCTTCTTTTTATTGAAAAGCGCCTTGAGCGGCTCGAAAAAGAACAAAATAAGAAGAGAGACGCTCAAAAGATGGTCTTGGAGGCGAATCTTCTTGCTCGCATGAAAGTCCATCTTGAAGCCGGCTGTCTCCTGAGAAACGTCCTCCTAACAGAGACCGAAGAGAAACTCATCGTCAGCTACCCTTTGCTGACCCGCAAAGCGGTTATCATTATCCTCAATGTTGGGGAGGAGGAAGTGGGCGATCGCCACCTGATCGCTAAATTAGAGGAGAACTTTCGTGAACAAGATTTCCAGTGGATTGTTGTTTCTGCCAAGATTGAACAGGAGCTTTCCCATCTCGACGTGGCAGAGCGCCAGACTTTTCTTGAGGAACTTCAGATTGATCAGCCGGCCCTGGACAGATTGACCATGCTTTGCTACAAGACCCTTGGCCTGATCTCGTTTTTCACGGTTGGTCCAGACGAGGTGCGGGCCTGGACAAACCGGCAGGGATCCCTTGCCCCCCAAGCCGCAGGTATCATTCATTCAGACTTTGAGCGGGGGTTCATCCGGGCAGAGGTGATGAAATATCAGGACCTGATTAAACTGGGAAGCGAGCAGAAGGTCAGAGAGGTGGGGAAATATATGCAGAAGGGCAGGGACTATGTCGTCGAAGACGGCGATATCATTAATTTTCTGTTTAATGTCTGACACACCGCCGGTCATGCAACCTCGGTCTTTGTCCAACACTTTATTACGACTGCCCGGCTCCAGATCTTTTAGATACCGGTGGAAAATGGTCAAAATAAATGCCATAAAATGAGCCGAACTAAATCCGGAAAAATCTCGATAGAGTCTTTCGTAACGTGAGGAGGAGGGTTATGAGTATTCTTTTCAACACCGTCAGTATCTGTCAGTTCAGGGTTGCTGGGGATCGTCCCAGCAAAGATTTTTATGAATGGGTCTCCGACCGTCTGGCCAAAAATAGTTTCAAGTCCATTGACAATACGATCGACGAAGTCTCTTCCGGTTGGGTCCATCTCGACGATCCCAGCGGAAACAGTTTTGCCTACCCCAGGGCCTTCTGGCGAGATCATTATCTTGCATTTACCTTGCGCCGGGACCAGCGCAAGGTGCCTTCTGTCCTCTTTAGGACGCACCTGAAAAACGCAGAGAGCGAGTTTCTGGCGGCCCATCCGGGCATGCGCAGGATTTCCAAACAGAAAAGAGAAGAATTGAGCGAAACCGCACGAGTAGCGCTGTATGGGAAAACCCTTCCGGTGCCTTCCACCTATGACGCGGTGTGGGACACGCGTTCCGGGTTGGTCACCTTTACGAGCTTGAGCCCTAAGGTCATGGAGCTTTTCGAAAGCCATTTCAAAAACAGTTTCGATGGGCTGAGACTGCTCATGCTCCATCCTTTTTCAAGGGCCGATCAGGTGTTGAGGGACGATCTTAAACCAGCACTCCTGAAGGCAAATCGGGCCGGGACGGGCGATGTCCTCGACTTGATCCATGACAACCAGTGGCTTGGCGGGGATTTCCTTTTGTGGCTTACCTACCGGACGATAAACCAGACTTCGGAATATGCTGTCAACCAGCCCGGTCCTGCCCAGGAAGGTGAGCCTTTTGTCGCTTACCTGAATGATCGTCTGGTTCTTCTGGGAGGGGGAGAAGGGGGAGTTCAGAAGGTCAGTGTGGTTGGTTCTCAGGAACAGTTCAGCGAGGTACGCGCCGCTTTGAAGAATGGAAAGCAGATCACCGAGGCGACCCTTTACTTCGAAAAGAAGGAGTACCAGTGGAAGATGACCTTGAGATCTCTTATGTTCCATTTCGCTTCGTTCAAATCCCCTTCGATCAAACTCGAAAAAGACAACATCACCGATGAGGCCGATGAAAAGGAAGCAGCCTTCTATGAGCGGATGTACGTACTTGAAGAAGGCATTCAACTCTTCGACAGCCTCTATGCAGCATTTCTTGAAATACGCCTTGGCAAAACGTGGGCAGAAGAAGAGAAGAACATCCAAAAGTGGCTGGCGTCTGACTGAGTTGGATAAGGCTTACCTGCTAACTTCAGACTCAGGCGCATTTGTAATGGCATTGAAGAGGGAGGATTCGAAACGAGATGGCAAACGAATCGCAAAAAATTATTTACTCGATGATCGGAGTCAGCAAGTTTCACGAAAAAAAACCTATTTTGAAGGATATCTCCCTCTCTTATTTTTATGGAGCCAAGATCGGCGTGATCGGCCTGAATGGCTCCGGAAAGAGTTCTTTGCTGCGCATCATCGCCGGCGAAGATAAAGAATTTAATGGGCAGACGATCCTTACTCCCGGGACCAGCATTGGGTTTCTCGAACAGGAACCGAAGCTCGACGATACCAAAACAGTACGGGAGATCGTGGAGGAGGGGGTTCGGGAGACGGTTGAGTTGCTGAACGAATTCAACCGGATCAGTGAGAGGTTTTCGGAGCCCCTTCCGGAAGAGGAGATGAATCATCTTATCGAGCGGCAGGGGAAAGTACAGGAGAAACTTGATGCCCTTGATGCCTGGGATCTCGATTCACGCCTTGAAATGGCCATGGATGCCCTCCGTTGCCCTTCAGGTGATACACCGGTGAAGGTCCTTTCGGGTGGAGAGAGAAGGCGGGTGGCCCTGTGCCGCCTTCTACTTCGAAAGCCCGATATTTTACTCTTGGATGAACCAACCAACCATCTCGATGCTGAGACCGTGGCGTGGCTTGAACAGCATCTGAAACGCTACGCCGGAACAGTCATCGCCGTTACCCATGACCGCTACTTTCTTGACAATGTGGCAGGATGGATTCTGGAACTTGATCGGGGAGAAGGTATTCCGTGGAAAGGGAACTATTCTTCATGGCTTGAGCAGAAAGAGAATCGACTCAGGCTGGAGGAAAGGGCGGAGAGCGAGCGTCGGAAGACGTTGCAACGGGAACTGGAATGGATTCGGATGTCGCCAAAAGGAAGGCATGCGAAATCGAAAGCCCGAATCACCTCTTATGAAACCCTTCTCGCAAACGAGAGCGAAAAGGTAGCCAAAGAGCTTGAGATCTATATTCCTCCGGGACCACGGCTTGGGGGCATTGTGATCGAAAGCCGGGGTGTCACCAAATCGTATGGGGATCGGATGCTGATAGAGAATCTCTCCTTTTGTCTTCCACCCGGCGGGATCGTTGGGATCATCGGTCCGAACGGTGCAGGCAAGACCACGCTCTTGCGATTGATCACAGGGCAGGAAAAACTGGATTCCGGAACAATACGGAAGGGTGAAACGGCCAACATGGCTTATGTTGACCAGAGCCGCGATATCCTCGATCCCGATAAGACCATCTGGGAAGTGATTTCCGAAAAAGAGGATTCGATCCAGCTTGGCGACAGACAGGTCAATTCACGGGCTTATGTGGCCCGCTTTAATTTCTCGGGCGCCGATCAGCAGAAGAAAGTCGGGATCCTGTCAGGGGGAGAGAGAAACCGCGTCCACCTCGCACGGATGCTCAAGGAAGGAGCCAATGTCCTTCTTTTGGACGAACCGACGAATGATTTGGATGTGAATACCCTCCGAGCACTAGAGCAGGCCCTCGAAAACTTTGCAGGCTCCGTGGTTGTGGTCAGCCATGATCGGTGGTTCCTTGATCGGATCGCCACCCATATTTTGGCGTTTGAAGGCGAGAGCAACATCGTCTGGTTCGAAGGAAGTTATTCCGAGTATGAGGCTGATCGAAAACGCCGCCTTGGAGCTGCGGCGGATCAGCCTCACCGGATCAAATACCGACAGCTCACAAGAAGCTAAAAGATGTGACCCTCAGAGCCCCCGAGGGCCTGGTTCTTGGATCTTGATTGTTGACATTCACTGTAGGACAATGTAATATAGTGAATGACAATTTAAAAGGGAGGTTTTTATGGCGGGCGTTCAAAAAAGCTTAAGGCTCCCACCGGAGACCATGAAGGAAATTGAGCAGATGGCTAAAGAGACGGGGCAGGATTTCTCAAACGTGACGAAGGATCTTTTACAGGAAGCCATTAAGATGAGACGCTGTCCGGGGATATTGTTTGCCGAAGGGACCGGGGGAAGGAGAGCGCGAGTGGCGGGAACAGGAATTGAGGTTTGGGAAGTGATTGCCGCTTACAAAAGCATGAAGGAAGATTTCAAAAGGCTGCAAAAAGCATATCACTGGCTATCCGGGGAGCAGCTCAAAGCGGCCCTTGGATATTATATGATCTATCCCCAGGAAATTGACCGACTCATTGAGCAGAATGAACAATGGAATGATGAGAAGATTCGAGAGCGTTATCCCTTTATGAGATCGTCCTCATGAAGTTTTACCTGGATGAAGACCTCAGCCCTAAGATTTCAGAAATACTTAGAAAAAGTGGAATTGACGCACTCAGTGCTCATGAGGCCGGGATGTGTGAGGCATCGGATCGAAAGCAGCTCGAGTTTGCAGCGACAGAGAAAAGATGTTTGGTAACCAGGAATAGGGACGATTTTATCAGGCTTACGGTTCGGTTTTTTAATGACCAACGCCCCCATTGGGGAGTGCTCATCGTTCCTTACACCCTCCCTGGGGACCAATTTTCTCGAATAACCAGCCTGATTAAGAAATTCTCCTCCCGTCATCAAAAAGGATTGGCTCCTTATTCAATTGCCTTTCTCCAAATCAAATAGTGGTGTATCACCTGACTCAAAATCAATGGGGGGATTTGTCCAGTGTCGAGCCATGACCATATTCACTGTTTAGAAATTTCAAGGTATAATGCTTTGAATTGCAAGAAGATGAAAGGAGATAAGAGTGACGAAAGCAGCGATGAAGCAAATCGAGAAATTGGCCCGGGCCCACGGTATGGAGGACTTTAAATGGATGGATCCAAGGACGATCATCCCAAGGCACTGGGTGAGGGAGAAATGTATCTACGGTTGCCCTCGTTACGGTCAAAAGGCCTGCTGCCCACCGGAAGTTCCTTCAGTGGCTGAGTGCAAAGCATTTTTCGCCGAATACCGTTCCGGTCTTTTGTACCACTTAACAAAAAAGTTTGGCGATCCGAAGGAACGATTTCGCTGGGCCCGAGAAGTCAACAAAGGGGCACTCGCTTTGGAGAGAGAGGTTTTCCTCTCTGGATTCTACAAGGCCTTTGCCTTTACGGCGGCCCCTTGCAACCTGTGTGAACAATGCAAGAGCACCAAGGGCGAATGCCGAAACCCCCTGGTGTCCCGACCAACGCTGGAAGCCTTCGGGGTGGATGTTTATGCCACCGCCCGGAAGACGGGTTATCCGCTTCAGGTCGTAAGAGGATATCAAGAAGAAACGAACCGCTTCGGCCTTTTGCTGGTGGAGTAGGATTTTCGGACATCATTCCAAAAACCGAAGTTGGAAGGGACCGGATGAAGGAAAACCATGTTTGCGATCAATCATGCCGCAACTGCTCTCATTATTAAGAAAGAGTTTATTAGTGTTCCAATCGTTTGGCTGCTGATCTCAGTCCAATTTATGGAGATCGTATGGGTTACTTTGAACTTATTAGGGGTTGAACAGACAACGACTGAGGAGGAAGTTAGGTATGTGGGTGATGTTCACCTGTCATACATGCCATTTTCACATTCCATAGCGAGTATGGTTGGGGTAGCATTATTGGCATGGCTCATTATAAGTAAAGGATTGAGCCGACCAGATATAGGGTTTGCCGTGGGCATCGGCGTGATTTCCCATCTTATTCTGGACCTGATCACCCACAGCAACGATATTGGCATTGCACCTTTTGTCAAGAGTCCGAAATTAGGACTCGGGCTTTACGCTAAATATCCCATGGCTGCGTTCGGGTTGGAGATTGGGTACGGCATTTTCTGCTGGTGGATTTACAAGGGTAGTTGGGCTCTCCTCGCCGCAATCATTGTGTTCAATTCAGCGAATATCTCGATGTTTTCTTCTGCGGTTACGGGTATCGAAAAATATATGGCAAACCGACCTTTATTGATTAGCGCTGTTATCCTTGCCCAAATCTTGATAACACTGACGGTTGTGGGTATTCTTAGCTAAAATAAGAGAAGAGCTGAAGTGGAATTACATTGTAGGATTCTTGATGATAGCCGGAGCAAGCTTTCTTGTACTTACTAATCAGTCCATAATTGTATGGACATCAAAGACCAAATCCCTCCTTCCTCTCCCTTTACAAAAGGGAGGTCGTAGCGACTCTGCGCGAAGACTCGCTCCGAGAATTCCCCCTCTTTGGTAAAGAGGGGTTAGGGGAGATTTTCAGGACGATACGTCTTTTCAATTATGGACTCCTTAGTAAGAAGTGGTAATATCCGTCACAAAAGGAGGGAGAAATGAAAAGGGTATTCTTTGTTACGCTTATCTTTTTTTTGCTCCTGAATATCGAAGGTCAGGCTCAGGACTATTCTGTTTTGACCGGCACTGTCACTGAATTTCACTGGAGATGGTTGGTGATAAAAAGTAATGACGGCAGGATTGTTCAGTTGAGGGTCGGAAGGAACACCGTTTATCCCAACCGTATCCCTGCTGTGGGAGACAAAGTGAAGGTGGAATACTTAATCACCCGTGGTGTGCACGTAGGCTATTCGGTTGCGATCTTGGATAATGTGAAAGAGGAGATAGGGTCTCAGAAAAAGGTTGTAGAAAGTGGGCCTCAGTTGTCTTCGAATCTTCCCCCTAAAAGATCGGGTTTTGTTGGGAAGTGGGAGGGTTTTTGGGATAACAAAAAGGACTACGGTTTTACTCTCACGATTGCGAATGTCAATTCAGAAATTGCGGAAGTCAAATACGAATCGAAGGATTTGCAGTTTTCTGAGAAGGCAGAAGTTATTCCCGGAGAAAAACCAAGAATCGAGTGGATGATCAATTCTACAGTGAAGCCGGAGGGTCCTTTCGCGTCCCCGACAGCTGTCGGAACAATAGATTATTACGCTATTCTCTCAGAATCCATCCCGATTTATTATTCCTTTGAGATGCAGAAAGACGGAACCCTTAAAGGAACTTTTGACTCGAAACGCATGAGTAAGCTGGGAACTTCAAGAACAGCCCTGATGAGAAGAGTGAATTGAAGACAAATATTTAGAAAAGTACTGGAATGTAGATACTTATCATTA
>Ga0214473_10011640_pt1 | contig 10336 bp, 15 predicted proteins | sample RVTome_7_FD_203509 | JGI IMG/M metagenome (GOLD analysis project Ga0214473, IMG submission 203509) | Soil microbial communities from uranium-contaminated site in the Upper Colorado River Basin, Wyoming, United States - RVT98D197 | ecosystem: Environmental > Terrestrial > Soil > Contaminated >... | reverse complement strand
CGTCGCAAGACAGGTGCCTGCCGATCTGTTCCCCAAGAAGGGTTCCGTTTCCTGGTACACCAAGGTCGTTCAGCTTGACCTGGAGGCACAAGGTGAGCTTGATCGGGTACCCGGACAAGTTCCGCAGCGCCTTCGTCGGGCGAAACGTATTACTCATACCGCAGCCCGAGGGAGGGTGTGCTCATGAGTTGGAGACGCCTTGCACTGTGCGCGGTCGCTGTCTTCGTTACGCAGGCGCTCGTGAACGGCACGATCTTCGCGCTGATCATGGACCGTTCATTCAATGACCCGGCCCTCTTCAGGCCCGAGGGCGAGGAGAAGATCGCGATATACATGGCGAGCCGGGTTCTTTTTGTGGGGCTCTTCGTGTACATCTTCGCCTTCTGGTACACACGCCGTGGATGGCTGCCCGGACTCCGGTACGGGTTCATCGTCTGGCTATTCTACTCAGTACCGATGACGGTGGGGTTTTGGTCCTTCATGCGCTTGCCGGACGGACTGGCGCTCGCGTGGATCGGGATCGGGCTCGCCGAACATGAGGCAAGTGGTCTCGTTCTGGGGTTTCTCTACACACACCCAGTGGATGGACTCGCCATTCGACGGGCGTTATGAATCTCACCCATCCACCCGGCGTCGGAACGGATGACGCGCCGCCTCGTGTGCGCGGTGATGTGGCGGCCTGCGAGCCGCGCACTCGTTTCACGGTTTCACGGCCGGCAGAGGCCGTGTGGCAGGCTCGCAAGCCCGTATCCCTATCCAGGCGGCAGTTCAAACAGGCGATTTCGAGGATTCGATGGTTGGTGGCATAATCGTCAAAATAGTGGTGTGACGGGCAGCCGACAACAACCATGAAGAAAGCGACAACAACCATGATGAAGAGGAAGTGCGGCGTCGAGGAAGGAAGTCTACCGCGCCGAACCATGCGACGGACCGGGCGTTCCGAATCGGCCAAACGCGAAACGTCATGGTTCACAAGTTCATCTGCCAGGGTACGATTGAGGAAAAGATCGACGGCCTCATCCGGGACAAGACGGCTCTGGCCGGAGAGATTCTCGAGGAAGGCGTGCCCAAGCTCGTCACGGAGATGAGCGACGGCGAATTGCTCGACCTGGTTCGACTGGATATAGCGAAAGCCACGGAGGACTGAGTTGGATTGAACATGAATGGGATGTCCTTTATCGTGCCAATATGGTTCGTCCGGAACAACTGGTGGGGGCGGAATGGGGGGAGTGGTATCTCCTGACTCCGGCCGAGCGCTGGTTGGAGAACGAGAGACTCTGGGAGATGTTCCTGATGCTGGGGGGTTCGCTTGATCCCGAACCCGATACGCAGAGTCCTTTCTTCGATTCGCGAGCATCGCGTCCGCGCGCTGCTCATGGGTGGGCAGGCGTGCGTCTTGTACGGCGCAGCGGAGTGTAGCCGCGTTACGGCCCTGGTCATTCTGGCCGACGCGGCCAACTTGGCTCGGTTGCGTCTTGCGCTGGTTGAGCTGCGGGCCGACGTAGTCGCGGTGCCGCCGCTCCAGGTTCGGCACCTTCGGCGGGGACACGCCGTTCATTTTCGATGCCTTCATCCGGACCTATTACGGATGCGTGTGGATGTCATGTCCCGGCTACGCGGCGTCGGGCCGTTCATCGCCCTCTGGCGGCGGCGCAGCACGGTGACTTTGCCTGACGGTTTTTCTATCGACGTCCTGTCGTTGCCGGATCTGGTGCGGGCTAAGAAGACACAAAGGGACAAAGATTGGCCGATGCTGAGAAGGCTAGTCGAAGCGCATTACTTCCAATACCGCGACCATCCGCCCCCCCGCAGACACGGTTCTGGATGCACGAACTTCGTACCCCCGAATTGCTCATGGAAGTGGCACGCCTTCACCGGAGCGCTTGCGAACGCGCCGTTCAACGACGCCCTCTGCTACAACATGCGATTCTGGGCGACCCGGTGGCGTGAGAGGCGGCGCTGCGCCAGGAGGAGATCCGTGAACGAGAAGCCGACCGCCGCTACTGGCAACCGCTGCGGAGCGAGTTGGAGGGGATTCGACGACGAGTGGGAGACACATGAATTCGCGTAACGCCGCGCCTTGACCGGGTGCTCCGGCGTTCGACAATGAACGTCCGTGCGGCGTCGGCTCGGATGCGCGGCTCATACCAAGCGGATGTCGACGACCTTTTGCGTGACTCGGTCGACTTGAAACTGCGAAAGCCACGGAGGACTGACACATGGCTTATGGATGGGGTTGGCGACCGTATGTGCCTGTGGCGCAGCGCCGCGCCAAGGCAATCCTGAAAATGGAGAAGCTACGACGGAAAGGCGTGAACGTCCAGCCCGTGAGGATCGAGGGACGACAGATCGCCCGTACGTTTTGGGGCCAGGCCTGGTGCGGGCACCTTGAGAAGTTCAGCGACTATGAGAATCGCCTGCCTCGCGGCCGGACGTACGTGCGGAACGGCTCGGTCTGCCATCTGGACATCGCCAAGGGCAAGTTCACCGCGAAAGTAAGCGGATCGGAAATCTACGACATCCAGATCACGATCAAATCGCTCCCGAAGGAGAAGTGGCGAAAGCTCAAGGATTCGTGTGCCGGCCAAGTTGGCTCACTGCTCGAACTGCTTCGGGGCAAACTTTCGGACCACGTGATGAGTGTCGTTACGGACAAGGACCGTGGCCTGTTCCCGAAGCCGAGCGAGATCAGCCTCAACTGCTCCTGCCCGGATTGGGCGGACATGTGTAAGCACGTCGCCGCGGTGCTGTACGGCATCGGCGCGCGGCTGGACGAGAGACCCGAATTGCTGTTCGTCTTGCGCGGAGTCAGTCACGCAGAGCTGGTTACAGACGACGCCGCAAAAGCGGTCGTGACCAAAGCCAGGAAAGCCCGTGGGCGCACGCTGGACGATAGCGAATTGTCCGAGGTGTTCGGCATCGATGTCGTGCCGAGCCCAGTTGTGGGGGCGACGGGTGGGACGGCGGACGGCAGATCCTCAAGACCAGCTTCGCGACGATCGGCCCTGCGGGCCCGCGGTCGGAGTCGGTCAATTGTGCCAGCAGCGGTCCTTCAGCGCGCCAAGGCCCGTCGCACAGGCCGAAAACGGGCGATAGGCGAATGACATCGGGTTCTTCCGGCCGTCTTCGAATCGGCGACGTCTGGTCATTTGCACGGACGAGGACCCACCCGGTTCGAAGCGCGGAGGTCATCGGCGCAGCGCAAGGTAGTGTACCGCTCCCTGATACCCCCAACGAGATCAAACTCTGAGGCGGCGTCCCGGATAGCGAGAACGGCCATTCACCCGCGGCTGGCGAGCGCACGACGTCAGGGGGCGATGCAGTGACTCGCGCCGCTCTAACGACGGTCGTCAGTGGTCGGCGCTGCGTAAAGCCCGAGACCAAGGAGTTGCCAAGTGGCACGCGCCTCTTTACGCCCACGCGGCGTGTGAATAACAGAGCGTCATCCTCCTCGCCGTATCCCTGCGTTTTCCACGTTCTTGTGCCGAACAACAGCATGACGCACCCGGAAATCGTCACGGCGCTTCGCACGCAGGAGCGAACTCGATCTGAACCCGGGCGAAAGCGCCCCGGCTCGCTCCTGGCGTGCACGGCGAAGGTCTAACGGCTCGATGAGCTCGTGCCTGTAGGCCAGCTACGCGCTCAGAAAGGCATGAGAACTGACAACGCAGTATCCGCCTTCCGGCTTGCGGCGCTCGATACAAAGGTACTGGGATTTCTGAAGTAGACTCGCTTCCATAAGTTTAGCCTCATGTAAGCGGAAACACGTCGGGCTACGGTGCGGACGGACATCTCTTGGCTCCTTGAGCTGCGAAAAGTGGTAGTAAGGTGGTAGTACCACTTTTCTAAGGCCTTCAGAGCCGCTCCGCCCGACGCGGGCAGGTTCGCTAAGTAGCAATCGGCAAGCTATTTACGTTTACAGCGGGCGACCGGATTCGAACCGGCGACGTCCAGCTTGGGAATACCAGAGCCGCCTACCAGGAACGCGTAAACGACGCTACCAACGCGGTTTACAAATTGCAAGTCTCTTGTTGATTGCGCGGTTTTTCGCCAGTTTGCATCTGCGAGCGCGGTCTTGACCGCGCAACGCCGCGCGCCGTTTCACTTCTAGATGCATTGAGTCTTTGAAGTGGATGGGGCCGATTTGCGACTCTATATCCCTTTTTTATCTTCCCGATCGAGGTCTCGGTCACGCTGTTTGAGTCGCCAGGAGTCGAAACTAACGGGATCGATGCGGCGTTTCTCCCGATTCTTGCCGTTGGTTCGGAATTTACCGTCGGTAGCGGCTCCCGACACTCGGGCCTTCGCGTTATCGAGGATAAGTCCCGGAATGTCTCGTCGCAGTAGCCTCGCAGCTTCCGTCACAGTTAACCATGTTGGCTCTAGGATGAAATCATCTAAGGTTGCGTTGCATGAAGATTGTTTGCCGTACCGATTGCTTGCTTCCACCGTTGGGAGCCGTTTGAGCGCCCGGTCGAGTACGGCCAGTACGTCTCCACGAATGTGTTCACAGAACGGTCGCGTTTCCCCCGTCACCGGATCGACAGGGTTTAACATGTTAGTCTGATTGACGCTGGCATCCGGCCCGGGAGACATGAAGGGAATCCCGGTCGCGAGCGCATCGGCGACGGCTGCAAGGGACTCGTCGGCGAATGCCGCTTCCGTCGCATCACGTAGTCGTTCGCGCAAAGGCCGCAACCGTGCAACCGCGTCTTGACCAAGAAAGACGATGCAGTCGATTTTCCCGATCGGAGAGTAACACTCCCCGAATTGCGAGTCCGTAAACGGCTTGTACGCTGTCTGTTGCCGATGCTCGCCGGTCTCCAGATATGTCTTGTATGCGACGATCGCGTCTCGCAATTCGGCGCTAAGGTCAGGCATGGTTTTCGTCCTCGGTCCGGCGTTTTCTCGATGGCGAAGCTGACGGTCTGCGTTTAGCGTTGGGCTTCACCGACCCATCGCCGGCATTCTATCGTGTTGAATGTGATTCCTGAATCGCTTCAAGAATCGATGAATGCCGTTGGCCAGGATGGCCGTCAGTTCGCGCAGGCGCTCATGTGGCGAAAGGGCAGATGGATCGTCGGTCGCGGGTCGCATGGGCGTTGCCTCCCTGCTGGCCCACGCCGACTTGCGCTCCGCGCCCGGCCGGTCGTCCGGCAAAGATGTCGATGATCGCCGCCGGCTCGATGCGGCGGCCCTCCTGATATGTACGCAAAAGCGGTTCGAGTTGTCGCCAGGGTGCGAACACTTACTTCGAGTCCGCGCGCGATGCCCGTTGACGTGCGCGTCTTGCCGCAAGTCTGAACTCGTGGGACACGAACCCAATCCTCGCCCCATCTGGCCAGCTTGATTAGGCCTCGCCTCGAGGAACGATGAAGTAGCGTCGTCCAACCGTCGCAGAGCCGACGAGGACCAACGTGCGAGGTGCCTTATGAACGTGCGAGTGACGAACAGCAACAGGCTCAGTGCGATCGTGGGTCGTCCGGTAGAACGGGTTGAGTATCTTGACGACGGCGGCATTCCGTGGCTCGTCGAAATCCGGTACACCGGACAGGCTGCGCCACTCCCGGAGCCCCGGGCCGCAGGTCGCGGCTCGATCCGCAATCGGCGCGGACCGTTTGGCGGTACCAACGTCGTTGCGGCCGCCGTCGCCGATAAAGACGCGTGATATTCGAACGTGGCCGAAACCCACACGACGGTGCTGCAATCGAATCGGCCTGGGGCAACAAGCGTTGAAATGCCCCATCCTATTTCCGGAGAACGCTTTGTGGAGCCCCAAGCCCGTGATAGCATTACGACGGTGATCAGTGGAGGAACAAGCCATGCTCAGCAAGGCACCAGCGGTCGCTACGGCGAACGGTCAATCCAAATCTCCGTCCGTGGATGACGTGGTGCGGCTGGTCAGCCGCCTTTCGCCCAAGCAGCAGTCCCGGCTCGTCCGGGACCTCTCTCGCGAAGTTCCTCTGCCTAGGCGGCAGGAGAGCTCCGCACCCGTAACCGCTGATGATGTGCGAGATATCCTGACGCGGGTGCTACGGGAGGGTCGCTCGCTCTCAAGTGTCTGCATCGAGGTGTTCGGAAATCGCGATCGGCACCGCCGTCAGCAGATCCTTCAATGGGCGGAGGAGTTCGGGTTCCTTGATCTTGCGTTCGTCAACGACCTGGCGCATCGGCTAGAAGAGAAAAGCGGTCTCCGTCGAATCCGCGTCGTCGATGTCGATACGACAACTGCTGAAGGTCAAACCAAGTATGGTCACCTGAGTGCGCGCTTTTTTTTCGATTGCGTGCGTCAACTGCATTGCGCGGCCACGGGCGGCAAGGTTTACGTCGGACTCGGCGGGGGAGAGGCTGCGTCAAATATGGTTTCTGGGCTTCCCAACGCGCTGCTAAGCGCAACCTGGTTGCCCTACATGCGGGACAGTATCCATTTGCGAACGCTCACTGCCGGACATCAGAGAGAGCAGTACTCTCCTTACGTCAATCTTGCGTGCTGTGGGCAGGCTCTGGGAATCGAGCTATCCGGCCCCGAAGACTCCCCTACCGGGCATAGCCTGTCTAGCATGAAACGAGCATGGCTGCCGCCCGAATCGTTCGGGAACCAAAATGCTGTCGCGTCCTACAAGAAAAAGCATGCCATCCTGATCCAGCATCTTCAGACTCTCGTGAACCTGAGCTTCACCGGGTGTGCTGGCGAAGGCGAGTTCTGCCCAGCTGCGATTCAGAGTTCCAATCCGCAGGTACGGCTACCGACCGATTGGCGTGGGGAAGTGCTGTTCAGTTTCTTCGACACCGAAGGCATCAGCCTGCCGCACGGCGGGTTCGTCGTCACGGCCTTTCCAGACGACTCCCTTCCAGAGCGTATCCGTGACAAAAGTCAGAAGAAGAGGTTCGATCCGTTCTTCTCTGTGGGTAGCATTTTCGAGTCACGTGATGCGGGGGTTGTGCCAAAGGCAAGGGCTCTTTCAGGAGCGATACTCGGCGAAAAGAAGTGGTTCACGCATCTGATCTGCACGAAAGCCATTGCTGAAGCAGCTCTGGAGACGATACAGAGGAGCTAAACATGATCGTTGTGTTGCAACGCAATCTCGCGAATTTCCACCTCGCCGACGTGTTCGAGGAGTCACGACGGTCAGGGGCCTTTGCGTACGAACTGCGTTGGGAGGACTTAGTCACCGTAAGCGAGGCGAACGACGTCGCCGTGGTGGTGCCCGGTACTCACGTCATCAGTGCTGAGTATATCCGCAAACTACACGAGGCGTTCCCGCGACTCAGCCATATCGCCTTGCCTATGACCGGGGACGATGGTCTGGACAAACAGGAATGTGCCGACCGTGGAATCGGCTTCAGCAAGGTGCAAGGCTATTCGACTGAAGAAATGGCCGAATACGCTGAAACGCTTGCACTGAGCTTGCGACACGAGATCGTTCCGAAAGCTCTGGCGATGCAAAATGGCAAATGGGATGACAAGCCGACCGTCGAAATCAGGGGTACGCGCGTCGGAATCCTCGGGCTTGGGGCTATTGGCATGGCGACCGCCGCTCGGTTCGCCCGTCGCGGATGCACGGTGGTCGGATGGAATCGATCCGTCAAGGAGGGGTTTGCTAGGCTAGGCGGCCGTCAGGTTCCACTCGGAGAGCTGTTCGCCACTGCGGAGATCTTACTTGTCCACCTACCGGTTGTACGTGGAGAAGGTGGGACAGAGGGGATCGTCAGTGAGAAGCTGATCGCTACGATGGGCAAGATAGACTTCGTGAACGTATCCCGCGCTGACCTGGTTGATGGAGATGCGCTACTTGCGGCGGTTCTCGATCAGCGACTTCATGGTGCTGCGCTCGATGTATTCCTTCCGGAACCGCCGTTTGGAGCGGGGAACGCGTGGGCCAGACTCTGCTCGCTCGATCCAGGTAGGTACAATCTCATCTGTCAGCCGCACATGGGGTTCAAGAAGCGCGGCGCGCTCCGCAGGCTAGCGGATGGGGTGCTGGCGAACATCTCCAGTCTTCGGCCCGCGCAGGAGAACGAGTGATGTGGGATGTAAACTTCACAGATGTTCGGGTAAGCCAGTTTGTGAGAGTCACACAAGAGCGGGTAGATAAGGGTCAGCAATTCGATCTAATTGTGTCAAAGGACAAGTTCAAGACTGTCGGTAAGGGAATTGCTATTACCAAGGAGTGGCTCTCGGTCTGCAACGACAACTTGATGGTCGGACCGACAGTAGCTGACATCGAATCGGTTGTGAAGGCGATTTGGGACCTACGGCCTGCGCGCGTTGCCGCATTCGGCGGCGCTCGCGTGCTGGGCGCAACAGTTCTTGGCTCGTACTTAGCAAGCCAGTCGACCCCGGATGGGCTCGGCCCTTGGCTGCGCGACGCCACGAGCAACGGCCAATACAACTTCTGTAGATTGCGATCGAGGGCATTAGCTGGTCACTCAGCACAGGTGGACGTCGTACCAGCCTCCCTGCTGGCGGTCGTCGTCAGCGTGTTCGTCGAGACAGTTGCGTACGCCGACGACGACCCGCAGGGGAAGCGGTCCGAGGCACGAAGACAACTCGACTCATTAGCCGCTACCATCGTGGAAAACGGGAGAGGGGAGCTGAATGACGGGTTTGTTCAGGCCTGTGTGAACGCAGCGATCGAGAGCCGTTCGAGCGAGAACGCCTTGGGACCGAAGATGCCCGCTCTAGCCCTTTCACAGGCGGTTGCCCGAACCTGCGCCGAGAAGGGCATACAAGTGCCTGGATCACAGGTTATCGCTCATATTCTGCCGCACATGCTGGACCGAATGCGGAGTTGCGGAAAGCTCTTGGCTGGGGAAGGAGATACAGCAGGTTGGACGGCGCTTTGTCGCAGACTTCAAGATACTTGGCCCGATCGGTTGCGGGACGACAAGTACGATGATGACATCGCAACGGGGGCGGCGATGCAAACGCTTAGCAAAAGGGCAGGATTGGAAGCGGCCGACCATAAGGCCGTCCTTAGCGCCGTGAGGCGGGCGGTTTTGGCTGGCGGGCCACAGAGCCCTTGAACGTGCCGAAGGTGTGGTGTGGAGGGCCGTAGGCCATGACAGGAACGTTCTACTCGGTGGCCGTAAGCTTCCCGATAGCCCACTCGCGCCCGGGTTGCCCTACGCGCTTACCTGTTCGTCCATGTCAATGACGACGTGGCATCAACGAAGGGATCAGGTACAGTCATGGAACGCCACTGGGGACTTGGAAGCGATCGGGTGTTGAGTGTGCGTGGAAACGGCCAGCATCGCGGGTTCGAGTTGTCACCGGGCTGCGAATGCAACCCCGCGTTAACCAAATCGGGGTGTCAACCGAGAGAGGCAGAGAGTTTGAGAGTTTCTGGCGGGGGAGCGGGCGTAACCCTTGGGGTTGCGATCGGGCCGTCAAAAGCAGCGATCAAAACAGAGAGCGCGGCCACTCGGCGGGTGGCGCGCAACGTCGCGTGGTTAGCGGAGTTACGGCGATCTTCGGCGGCGACGATTTCGCGTCGAGCCGTCAACAAAAAAGCCACCGGATTTCTCGGTGGCGGGGTGACCTCCCCGAACGTAACCGTCTCGAACCTTGGCAACGCAGGGCGAACGGGGTCGCACCGGGGCGACCTGTTAACCGCGAGAGCGCCGTTCAGACAACCAGCCGAACACGCCCATCGTCGTCGGCCCGCACGGTGTTCGCGTGCAAAGCCTGATCGATCGCGTGTCCAACGATCCGCTGTATCATTCCTCCGGTGCGCTGAAAGCCAAGCACGAACGCCGACTCACGAATCAACTCGGTCTTGGGCAGGCTTACTTGCTGTCGGAGTACGTGTGTCAGGGCGGCAACGATCTCCTCCGTCGGAATCTCGTCGATGTCGCGTTGTTCGTCCTCTTTTACACCCGGAACTCTGAAAGTTCTATACTCGTTGGGTTGCACGTTGGCGGGCCAAAGAAACGTACCGTGCGATTGCTTCACCCGTTTAACATAGGTCCGCCTGACGATCTCGGCGATACGATCGCGGATCGTCGCCCCGAGCCGCAAAAGCCCCCAGTGTGCCGCGACACGGCGGCTAACGACTTCGAGCGATACAGGGCCTTCCTCCGCCACAATCACTTCGATCAAGCGCTTGATCGTCTTGTCTGCCGCCGACTCATAGAATGCCTGGGGCGCGCCGCACAATCGCTTGAGTTCGTAGGCGTGGTATTGTGGCGGGCCCGGTTCCTCAGGTTGTGCTACGTGGTCCGGCACCAGCTGGCCTTCGACAGGCTCGTGCATGTCTGACTCGGACACAGTGCTAGGGCTGTTGGTCAACGGTGTGCCGGGACTCGATCCGGCACACGCCTTGGCTTGCTCGAT